>Ga0194128_10000214_pt1 | contig 109575 bp, 94 predicted proteins | sample TA2KigCa65mmetaG_FD_148650 | JGI IMG/M metagenome (GOLD analysis project Ga0194128, IMG submission 148650) | Freshwater microbial communities from Lake Tanganyika, Tanzania - TA2015037 Kigoma Deep Cast 65m | ecosystem: Environmental > Aquatic > Freshwater > Lake | place: Tanzania: Lake...
CACTCCGTTTGTTCTTCTCATCTACCTTTACATAAGTTTAACCTCCACTACAAAATAATAGTGGGTCAAATCGGTTCAATTCCCTACTAAATTGGTATCAAAATTGGAAACATGACTACCTCGACCAAATACCCCAATATGGAACACATTGTGTTCCAAATCCGGTTCAAAAAGTACCTCCACGACCTCAAAAATACGGTTTTTAAGGGTAGGTTCGTTTCCGTCCATCACCACCAAAAATCTTACATGCCAACATATAGTAGATTCGCATGCGTCGGTTTATTTATATTAGGACTGATTTGCAATCCGGCATGGGCTCAAACGAAGGATTCGGAGGGTAATCAATATCCAACCAAAATCATCGGTGCCCTGGAATGGACCACCGAAAATTTGAAATCTACTCGCTTTCGCAATGGCGAACCGATCCCCCAGATTCGGGCCCGGACAGAATGGGCCCGTTCCAATACCGCGGCCCGAATAGCACCCGACAGCTCTGAATCAAAAGTCGCTCAATTGGGTTACCTTTACAACTGGCATGTGGTAAACGACCCCAGGGGTATTTGTCCGACCGGCTGGCGTGTACCCACTCATGACGAGTGGACGGCGCTGACTCAATTTCTGGGTGGCGAAAAAACTGCAGGAACTACCCTGAAGATGAGTACCGGCTGGACCCCCGGCTTCCCGGGAAATAATGCCTCGGGCTTCAACGGACGCCCCGCGGGATTCCGTGCGGCAGACGGTTCATTTGGTGGAATCGGCAGCTATGGTTATTGGTGGAGCGCAACGGCCAGTAACATCAACGGAGCATGGGGGCGTTTTGTCGATTACAACCAGGAGGGAATTTTTATGATGGATGGCTTCAAGAAATCCGCTTTCTCGGTCCGCTGCGTTCGTAAAGTTGCCGCGGGAAAGGCCGGCCCGTTGTGGTAATTGGCGTCAGTGCGGTCGTTGGCACTATCGCGGAATTCGGTACTTGTTGTTAGCGTATTGTGTTAAAGGCCGTTTTCCAAAACGAAACGTAGCACCGAACCAACAGACATGAAATTTTCTTTCGTCGTTGCGCATTCAAGCTGATAAAAACCTTTGGTATGAAGAAAGTATGAGCCGGGACTAAGCCCGGAAGTTTCGATGCGGTCACCGGGTTGCAGCGCAATCCCGCTTTGGAGGATGCGTCCCATCATATCCGTTATGGACCATTGATAGCTTAGAGAGAAGGCCGATGCTGGCGTCGTATTCCAAGTCAAAAACACATTACCCCGGGAAGGGTTGGGAAAAATTGTGGGGGCATTCCGTGAAAAGTCGTTGTTTTCCAGATCAGGATCTTCCACAGGTGTTAAAGCATCAAAGCAAAGGGAAGATTGCCGGCGTGTATCCCTTTGGAAGTTAAGCCAAGCCGGACCATTTCCTTTTCCAACTTTGATCATATACGCTCTCCCAAAATTTCCAGACATGTTGGTGGCATAAATACCATATCCTCCAACGATAAAAACTTCCAGGGTATCGTCCGCATCAAAATCAGCGACAAGTGGGGCGTGGTCAAGTTCATACCGATTATCCCCGTAATGTTGCGCAAGATTTATATTCCATAACATTGCGCCGTTGCAGCCGCTAAGGGCATACAGAATTCCTTTGCTCGTTCCAAAAACGAGATCCAAACATAGGTCGTTGTTTATGTCCGCCAAAACTACACCCCGAAAGCATTGCCCGAAATTGGGGATGGTGTATTCCCATTGCAATGAGCCTGTTGCGTCCAGAACACTTAATTTGGAACCGCCAACGAATACCACTTCGCATGAACCGTCCCGATTCAGGTCGCCGACTGTAACAGGACCTCCTACATAACCGCCCGCTTTGAATTTCCACAAGGGTTGACCGCTTTGGCCTTGAAGACAGTAAACTGTATCGTTATATGCGCCAATGATTACTTCCGGATATTGGTCGCTGTTCAGATCAGCAATGGCGCTACCATGATACATATGATCATGAACGGGGAAAGCCCAGAGGCGCTGCCTGGTATACCCATCGAATGCAAACACAGAGTCCAGATAATTGAAGTTCCAGGATGCGACCACGAAATCCAGTTTACCATCCCGGTTAAGATCGGTAATGGTTGGAGCGGTTTGTATCCACGAATTCAGGTCGACTGCCAGATTCCAGGCGGTGGTTCCGTTTTCTGCATTGATACAACGAACCCACCCGCCGAATTCTCCGTGTAGAATCTCGGGCTTTCCGTCCTGGTCTACGTCGGCTACCGTGGGCGGAGAATCGCTACCCCTTGCAATGTTGGTCCACAGAAGTTGCCCGTTGTTTCCCCTGAAGGCAAAGGTTCGAGGGTTGCACGAAGATGCCAGGACAACCTCAGGCCCGCCCAATCCGTCAATATTGGTCAACAAAGGCGCTGCGTCGTTACAGCCGTGGGTGCCGGTTGCCGAGGCATTGAATTTCCAAAGCAGGCTTCCGTTATCGGCATTAAGGACATGCAAGCTAGAGTCGTTCCTGTAACAACCAAAGGCAATTTCCAAAAACCCGTCCCCATCGAGGTCTGCTGCAGAGGACTGACCTGCCGAAAAATCACCCGTATTGTACCACCACATAATGCGGGGAAAGCTCTGCGCAATGGCTTGAAAACCGTTACCCATCAGCAAGGCACCTATAATTATTTGCCAAATAAACTGCGCTCTCATTTCACAATGGTCGATGTACGTTGTAACATTTTTATTTGCTGCCGGAAATACTATTTCCTACTCATTTCAAACGCGCTTCGGATCTTCCGCCAAACAAAATAGCCCGTTTGCCAAAAATACTACTTCCTACTAAAATAGCAACCCATACCGGAGGGGATTTTTATGATAGACGATTATAAGAAAAGTGCATTTTCATTAAGGTGCGTGCGCAAACCGATTAAGAAATAGCTGCAGCCCTTAGTACCCGGGGGCAGGATTACCAAAAGCGCCCATGGGCATGCCTCAGCAGGCATAAATGAACAGCATCTAAAAAAATAACATTATCGGATTTCCACAATGAGTTAAGGCATTATTTCCATGTGTCCAACGGCGTTCCTATAATTGAAATGCAGTAGCCCATTAATAATCCATCCTTATTACATATAAAAAATCAGTGGTGTCACTGAGAGAACAGGGCTCCATTCATAAATGGAGCGAACGGTTTAACTAAAAAGAACCAGAAATATCGCTGGTTACATGAGGACAGTATCCCAAAAAAGTAACACAAATAAGGGATTTAGCCCCCAGATCAAAACAACTTGAAACCGGCAGTCAGCATCCACGTGCCGGGGGTTCCGTCGGTTGGAAATTTTTGTCCGCCTATAGTAAACTCAGGGGCAAAATTTGTTAGAGGCGATTGGTAACGAACATCCAATACCAAATTTCCTAAATCCAAACCAATCCCCGCCATTCCACTGATCTCAGACTTTCGGAAATTATGTTCGAATGAGGTGGCATTCACAGCATCACGAAGTTTGAGCTGTGCTAAATTGTTGAAGGATGGCCCCACCTGCATTCGTAATATTTTGAAGAACCGAATGCCCACTACGACTGGTACCGATACCCTACGCACATCCAGATTCAGCACCTTAGCAGCACCACCGGGATAATTCACCACCTGAAGTGAAGAAGCTGCGCTGCTGAACAACAACTCCGGCTGAAGGCTCAAACGGCGTGATTGCAAGCGCATATAGAGTCCACCATGATAACTTAAGGTGGGGTCACTCTTGATCGCGCCCAACGGATTCGGGGTACTGGCCGCATCGAACAAAGACTCAGAGGCTACCCCAATTCGAGGCCCCAACTGAAAAATCGGGGGCTTTTGTGCAAATGCCATTTGACCCAGAATCAAAGAACAAACAACTACGAATAGGAAAAAACCAATTTTTTTCATAACAATTATTATTTACATAAATACAGGGCTCCATCAAAAAAAAGGGGGGCATAAGCCCCCCTGAACGAATCTGAAAGAAACTGCTTAGCGTATGACTAAACGCTTAGTTTCCACATTATTGCCCGTGCGTACCTGAACAAAGTAAACGCCGTGGGGCTGGTTCGACAAATTCATAGAAGTGGCAGTAGAAACCGGTACAACACGACGAACCTCGCGGCCGATCACATCCGAAATCAGGATTTCATCAGCAACCTGCACCGTCTGAACCTCAAACAAACCACTGCTGGGGTTTGGATACACACTGAACTGAGCGGCAGGAGCAGACACCAAACGAGGGCCACGCAGACCAAATCCAGGCATCGACTCAGCCCATGAATTGGCCAACTCGGTGAGGCTGCCCACTTCCAAGGTACCAGCAACATGACCTTTAGCAGATACGCGGAAGATTGGCGCACCGGCGGCCACATTCCACTGACTCAGGGTGTGCCATGCAATGCGGAGTTCGTTGCCCTTCTGGTGGAACACAACGTCCTGTGCAGATGGACCAGTAGATACAACAGAAGTAACCTCCATTCCGGCAGGAAGCGTTAGGTTGATGGTAGCTGCACCCAAAGACAAACCCTGATCGCTATAAAGGTTGAAGTCATAATCTGAGACAGAGGTATGTACCACACCTTGCTCATTCATAGCAGAGAACGACTCACGCAAATTCACGTTGGGCGTTCCACTACCGTTGACGTCACCCGTGCACAGAGCCTTAACGTTCACTGTTACCGTGTTATCATTCACGGAGATGCTGGGATTGCCATATTTCCAGTTGCCTGCAGAGAATGACGCAATCTGCTGCGCCACACGACGTGAAATCTGAAGGGCATCAGTAGAAGTAACAGAGTTTGACGCATTTACGTCGGCGGCCGACAAACGAATGCCGGACAACAAGGCTACCTGAGCTGTGTGGCGGGAAACCTGAAGGGCATCAGTCGAACTAACACCAGACCATGGCTTGTTGGTGCTGAAGCCGAGGCCGTATGAACCATTTGGCACGTTGCTGAAACTGAATCCGCCAGTAGCTGAAGTTGTTACAGTTGCTACAGTATTGCCAGAAGAAACCAGATTCACAGTCGTATTGGTCATAGGAGTCGATGCTGTGTTGTCATAGGTCAGCGTACCATTAACTACACCTGGGAAACCGGTCGTGCAACCGCCAAACAAGTAGGCAGGCAACACGGTGTCTGCTGTGAGGTTGTGATCGCGGTTACCGCCATTGAAACAAGGACCAGAAGAAGGCTCATCCTGTCCCCATGAGTCACCGTTGATAAACTTGTAGCTCATAGAATAGCCGTCGGCCAATGTGGTGTCGAAGTAATAGACATTGGGGTTGGAGGACGATTGAATCATGCGTGTAGCGGCGGGATTCCAGCCTTGGAAGTTACCTGCCACACCTACACCCGCTGGGTGGATGGTCTGACCGGCCATATTCACCTGAATGCGAACGTTGCGGTACACGATTGGCGTTCCTGCAGTGTTACAGCTACCAAACAGATAAGCGGGGAGTATGGTGTCACCAACTACTAGCAAGTAGCGGTTGTAACCACCTAATCCGTTGTCCTGTCCGCAAGCTGAGGGAACAGCCTCATCATTCCCCCACGCGTTTCCGTTGATATATTTCCACTGAATGCTCACACCCTGCAGAATTTGGGTTGTGTAGGTATAGATGGAAGGATTGGTCGCACTCTGGCTCATGGGCGTGCCATTGGGGTTCCAGCCTTGGAAGCTACCAGCCACGTGAACACCTAGAGGAGAAACGGTGAGACCCGTCATATCGACCCGAAAGGTAACCGAACGGGGTAAACCGGGAGGTGTATTGTCGCAACGACCATAAACCACCAAACCTAATGTTGTGTCGTTCTCCACTGCCAGATGGCGGTTACCACCAGCATTGGCACACGATAATCCGCCAATTCCTTCCCAACCACCAAGACCATTCACGAACTTGTACTCGATTCCAGATCCTTGAGGGATTTTGGCCGTATAAACCCACACGTTGGGATCATTGGGGTCTACAGACATGGGCGAGTTGGCAGGGGTCCAACCTTGGAAATTACCTGCCACATGCATACCCGCTGGGTCAACCACCTGATTGGTCATATTCACGCGGAAAGTAATGTTGCGCTCGCGTTGCAGCACCTTCATAATGCGTGGATGTATATATCTTTGAATGGTATCGATGAAAGTAAGGCCATGAGTCCGGCTCATGTTCGGGTTGCCAATCATTCCCTGTGCATGTAGAGACGCAGCATTGTAGGTTCCACCCGTTTGAGCGTTCACGGCGGCCACATATTGTACGAGAGTGGCAGAATCCCACCATGTCCAAGGGTCGGTCTCGTTGGAGAATATGTACAAAGGCGGGACATTGCGAATCGGACGAACAATGGGGAACAGCCCTTCACCTCCGCCCACATTGATTTGGTCGTTGGGAGGAGGGTAGATATAAGGAATGGTCTGGTAGTACCAGGAACGGGCCTGATTCGAAACCGGATCGGTAAACATCGATGCATTACTGAAAGCGGCATTGTTTCCCAGGCGATTCGCACGGTCGATGAAAATACCCGCGCCTTGTACCTCTACTACGTTACCCATGGTTGTCGGTACTACTACAATACCGTTGCGATAAGGACCGAATGGATCACGAACTGCTTGAAAGGATACCATCGGGGCATCACCGGCCTCAAGCCATGTGGTGTCGGCCAAAGCCCCACCCGCGTTGATGCTCATTTTAACAGAAGATGAGTATCCAACGTGGTTGTTGACGTTCAGCAGACCATTAAAGCCCTGCAGGTTGCCCACAATATTGGTATCCACTACCGACTGGCCATTGGGAAGCTGGAACTTGGGCATAGAAATTTCCGAATGCTTGTCCATCGTCACATAAGCCAAAGCCACATAAGCTCCTGAACCCTGTCCGTATAGAACAATGTCATTCGGGTCGATTTTGTAGGGGTTGCCACTTTCAACAACCGTCTTGCGCATGAAACGAACAGCGCATTTGATGTCATTGATGGCACGATACACCGCATTCAATAGCTGAGCCCTACGCTCCAATTCCGTTGCTGCCAGCGGATTCCAACCTAAACGATAGGATGGGGCAATGACCACATAACCACGCTTGGCCCACTGCATACACAGGTTGACCGCGGCGCTGTCATTGATTGAACCCCCGATACCTCCATTGACCACAGGCGGCAAAAAGTTGCCCGCGTGTATGTACACGATCACCGGGCGATCCGTACGTGTGTCCACCATTTGATTGGGCTGGTATACACGCATTTTTACATCCAGTACAGGATAGGTGGTGGTGGGTGGAAAAAAATGGTGGTTTTGACCAAACACCACATTGTTTGTGACGGTCAGTTGGGCGTCATTGAACATTTCATTGACATACCTGAGCTGGGCCGAAGAATTGCCGCCACCCAGCAGCAACACAAACAACACCAGCGCGAGGAATTTGGAGAGTACACGCATAAGATATTTTGGGTTTCGTGAAAAGATTTAAAAAATTGAAGGTCTAAGTTAAGAGAAAAGATATGAAAAAAAAAATATGTTTATAAATAAATATTGCGGAAAAAGGCCTGTCAATTTTTCTATTCTAATTCGTTGTGCATATATTTCAGCTCAAATAACGATTTTCTTATTTCAGTGTGTGTCCAGCGTGATGCAACATAAAATTATATAACACTTGTTTAAACCTATTATTTTTAATTATGCAATTGAATAACTACCCAAAAATTCTGATGATTCTGGTCTTTTGCCTCACGATGTTTTCTTCGGGAATCAACGCCCAAAGCTCAGGCAGCCTGACCGGACAAGTACTCGATGCAGCCCAGATGCCTATTCCGGGTGCTGCGGTGACCCTCAAAGGCACCACCACGGGCTCGGTGACCGACGCTACCGGTCGCTACACCATCTCCGGCATCGTCCCAGGCACTATTATCGTTCAAGCCTCTTTCCTGGGTTATGTGACCGCCACCTCATCAACCAAGATCACCGCAGGCACCCGTTCTACTTTAAATTTTGTTTTAACAGAAGATGTGAAAATGCTGAGTGAGACTGTGATTGTAGGATACGGCACCACTCAATCGCGTGATCTCACGGGCGCAGTAAGTGCCATTCCTTCCAAGAATTTCCAACAGGGTAATTTTGCGACACCCGAACAAATGGTAGTGGGCAAAACGCCAGGTGTGCGCATCACCCAAAACAGCGGTTTGCCGGGTAGCGGAAGCGTGATCCGCATACGCGGAGGATCCTCACTCAACGCAAGCAACGATCCCCTCATTGTAATCGATGGTGTGCCGGTCGACAACGGTGGTATTGCTGGTGCGGCCAACCCACTGGCACTCATCAACCCCGAAGACATTGAAAGCTTCACGGTCTTGAAAGATGCCTCTGCAGCAGCTATTTATGGTTCGCGAGCGGCCAATGGCGTTATCCTCATCACTACCAAGAGGGCGGCATCCGGCAAGTTCTCCATAGAGCTCAGCACCAATTCCTCGGCCAAACAAATCGTGCGCACCATCGTTGTACTCGACACCGCACAATTGAAAGATGTAATCCGCCGATTGGGTAGCACCCGTCAGAAAACACTGATTAATGAGCCCACGGCCAATAACTCGACCGACTGGCAGAATGAAATCTACCAAATGGCACTGATGAACGATGTGAACCTCACCCTTTCCGGTGGAAGCAGAGTGCTTCCCTATCGCGTAGGACTGGAGCGCTACGACGAACAAGGCAACCTCGGAACCGGCAAGTTGGAACGTTCGGGGATGAATCTAAACATAACACCGAAATTGCTGAACAATCACCTGAAAGTAGACCTCAATGCGAAATACTACCACATCAAGAATCGCTTCGCAGACGGAGGTGCCATTGGTTCAGCAGTGGTTTTCGACCCCACCAGACCCGTGCGCCGCGACACCATAGCTTATAATGGCTATTTCGAATGGGCCAATGCTGCCCGTCCACTCGACCTGTCTCCCCGAAATCCGGTTGGTCTCCTCAACCAAAAGGACGACCGAAGCGGCGTGAACCGCTCCCTGGGAAATGTTTTGTTCGATTTCGAAATGCCAGGATTGAAGGACCTGCACCTGTTTCTGAGTTTGGGGGGTGACTTCTCCAGCAGTTCGGGCACGGTGTTCATCGACTCCACCGCTGCATCGGCCTGGGTGCGCAAGGGGGTCAACAACCAATACAGTATGGAGAAGTCGAATCAGTTGCTGGAAACCTTTTTCAACTACAAAAAGAAATTTGCAGGCATCAGCAGCACGGATTTCACCGGGGGCTACAGCTTCCAGAAATGGAATACTTTTAGTCCGGCGTTCCCGGATCTGAATGTAAAGGGCGACACAATCCAAAAAGCAGCACCGTTTGATTTCGAAACCGAAAACGCGCTGATGTCGTTCTACGGCAGAATGAATGTAAACATTGACGAGAAGTTGCTGGTGACCGCCACACTACGCTCCGATGGATCATCACGGTTTAGTCCGGAAACCCGCTGGGGCCTGTTCCCCTCGGTGGCTGCCGCCTGGAGAATCAGCGAAATGGCCCCATTTGTGGGTTCCAACACGATTTCAAACCTGAAACTGCGTGTGGGCTGGGGACGTACCGGACAACAGGACGGCATTGGCGATTATGGTTATGTTGCGGCCTACACCCAAAGTACACCTTCGGCACAATACCAATTCGGCGAGTCATTCTACCCGATGCTTCGCCCACAGGGCTACGATGCCAACCTGAAGTGGGAGGAAACCGCCAGCACCAACATGGGCCTCGACTTCGGCTTCTGGAACAATCGGGTGAATGGCGCGGTCGACTACTACAAGAAAAAGACCTACGACCTCCTCGCCGTTATTCCCACCATCGCCGGCACCAATTTCTCGGATTTATTGCTTACCAATGTGGGTGACCTGGAGAATGAAGGGGTTGAAATGACCCTGAACCTGGTGGCGATCGACCAGAAAAACACGAATCTGGAATTCGGGCTGAATTCAACCTGGAATCGCACAGAAATCACAAAGCTGACTCGCGTTCCGGACTCTTCAAGCCAGGGCATCCTGGTGGGCGGCATCGCTGGCGGTGTGGGCAACACCATACAGATTCATAGTGTAGGTTTCGCTCCTTATGCCTTTTATATGTATCGCCAAATCTATGGAGAAGACGGAAAACCACTCGAAGGAAAATATTGGGCACCCAACGGCACAGACACGATCAGTAGTCCGACCGCCAAACACCTTCAGAAAGGCAAAAACCCCATCCCTGCCACCTATCTCGGCTTCTTTTCGAATCTGCGTATGAAGCGGTGGACAGCTGGTTTCTCGATGAGAGCCGAATTGGGTCGCTATGTCTACAACAACGTCAATTCCAATGGGGCGAATCTGGCGGCCACAGGGGGTAGTCTGGGCTTCATCAATAATGTACCGGTCGACTACCTCAACACGAACTTCCGCCTCGCACAATTGAAATCCGACTACTACCTCGAGAAGGCCGATTTCCTGAGACTCGACAATATTTTCGTGGGATATGATTTTGGTCGCCCCTTCGGCAACAACTTAGCCCTTCGCGCCACCGCCTCTGTGCAGAATGTGCTCGTGCTCAGCAAGTATTCAGGAATCGACCCGGAGATTTTCGGGGGTATCGACAACAACATCTACCCAAGAGCCCGCGTATACAGCCTGGGCCTGAATGTCAAATTCTAATTTGGATAACAATAATTAATGCCCATCCCTATGAAAAAAATTCGCTTTCCATATCTCTGGATGCTGGTGCTCCTACTTTCCTTGGGCGCAACGACATCCTGCTTTGATGCCCTCAATCTTCAACCCAAATACGGCCTGAACGCCCTCAAGGTGTATGCCGATCCGGCCAACTACATCAATGTACTGGCTAAAATCTACGGTGGACTATCGCTATCGGGCAATGCTGGACCCGCCGGACAAGGTGACGTGTCGGGCGATGAGGGTTTTTCGCAGTACCTGCGCGTGCTGTGGAACCTCCAGGAACTGCCCACAGACGAGGCCGTTTGCGCATGGGCCAACGATGCATCCATTCGAGACCTCAACGAGGCCGATTGGAACTCACAAAGCTCGTTCGTGAATATGATGTATGCCCGGATTTTCTATCAGGCTCCATTGTGCAATGAGTTCATCTACTACTGCTCTGATGAATGGATGAACGAGAAGAACTTTAGTGCGGCCGACAAGCAGCGTATTCGCGGATACAAATCAGAGGCCCGCTTTATACGCGCTTTATCGTACTACCACGCCATTGACCTCTTTGGAAATGTGCCATTGGTTACCGAAGAAGACCGCCCCGGCTCTGGAGTTCCCGATCAGGCGTCCCGTGCAGAATTATTCAGCTATGTGGAGCAAGAATTGAAAGACCTTGAAAATCTCCTACCCCAACCTAGGGCCAATGAATATGGTCGAGCCGATCGCGCCGCTGTCTGGATGGTGCTGGCCAAATTGTATTTGAATGCCGAAGAATATATCGGCACCCCCCGCTTTCCGGATTGCATCACCTATTGCGAAAAGATTATGGATGCTGGCTACCAATTGGAGACGAATTACCAGTGGCTCTTTCTGGCCGACAACCACCTTTGTCACGACGAGGTCATCTTCGCAGTTAACTTCGATGGTCTACGCTCTCAAAACTATGGCGGTACCACATTTTTGGTGAAGAGTTCCACCCCGGCAGCGCCCGATAGTGCCTACCGTGCCAAGAGGGGAACCGACGGCGGATGGGGCGGAAACCGGGCCACCTCCGTATTGCGTGATTTGTTCAGGCCCGGCGATTCCCGCAATCTGATGGATTCGGTTGGCATGACCCGCGATATGTTGGTGTGGTCGGAATTCAGTCAGGGCTATCTGGTGTCTAAATTCAACAACAAAACGCGTACGGGGGCTTTCGGATCAGACCCCCAAAAGAACTTCATGGATATTGACTTTCCCATGTTTCGTTTGGCCGATGTTTACCTGATGCATACCGAAGCCGCAGCACGTGGGGGTGGCAACACATCTCGCGCCATTGAGGCCTTTAACAAGGTGCGCGAGCGTGCCTTTGGAAACACCTCCCAGAATGTGAGCGCATTGCCCAGCCTGAATGAAATATGTGATGAACGGGGTCGCGAGTTGTATTGGGAAGCACACCGCCGTAGTGACCTGATCCGGTTTGATCGCTTTATAGAATCGGACTACCTATGGCCTTTCAAGGGCGGCGTAGTGGCAGGCCAGGGAATTGATCCCAAATTCAAGTTGTATCCCCTGCCCCTTTCCGACCTCGTGGCGAACCCAAAACTGAGGCAGAACCCCGGCTACTAACCTCGGCGGGTGATGGGGTTCTGGCCGCAAGCGCTTATATGCAAGCTTTGTTCCCCGAATCTTAAGAGTCTTTTAGCGCATTCCCTGACCCCCCGAACCACTCGGGAGTTCTTTTTTTACCCCAACAGAAACTTCATCCCCCATCAAAAGCTCATCCTTCAACTGAAGTCCCGTTCCTAATCCGGAACTCCATCCCCAAAACGAAGTCCTTTCCCTCAACTGAGGCTCATCCCCCGAAAGCAGCCCTTTCCCCCGACAGAAACTCTATCTCTCATCAAATTTCCATCTCACCTCAGAACTTCATCACCCAACAGACGTTCTATCCATCATCTGAAGTTTCATCCCATAACAAAATCTCTATTAATGTGGCCATCGAGGCGGCTTCTTCAAGTCCCCTACCCAGATAGTGGGTCAACCGCATCCAAAACTTCACGGTGATACCCTGAATTTTCTGAATTTCGAGTATGATGTTTCCAAAAGTGAGACGTTTCCGCACGCTTTTAATAGAGGAATGTTGAAGAGATGGTTTCAGGTAGCACCTGTAGCGAACCCTTTGCACAACCTCTTCGTTGAATATATGCTGTTCTTTTAGTCGCCCTACGTAGCCTATCACCGATGGCGATGGCTCATTCATCGAAAAGCGCGTCTAATTCCCATTCAGGATGCAGTTCCAGCGGATTCCATACCCATACCGATAGACTCTCATTTTCTCAACTAAAAATCAACAGATTGCTCAGAATGCATCAACTCCTGCTCATAGAGTACCCGAAGGGAATTCTTGACTTCAGAACAAGAGGTAGGAACCGAGGTCGTGGGGTGAATGGGGGTGCGAAATTCCTGATGTTCGAGGGGTGCTTACGGGGAAACCCCCAATTCACTGAGCCAGTGGCGCCAGTTAATTGAAGTAGAACAAAGAACCCGGCGAAGGGTTTACTTGTGGTCGAGCAAATAAAGTAACGCTGCCAGAGCGGCAGAACCCAATTCCAGCTCGCGGCGGTTCACCGACTCTAAAACATCGGTACGGGCGTGGTGGTAGTCGAAATATCGTTGCGATTCGGGCACAAAACCTATGAGCAATTCGCACTGATCCCGCATTTGTCCGATGTCCGCGCCACTGCCCCCCTTCCTTATGCGATGGATACCATAGTCTTGCAGAGCTCCAACCATCGGCTGCAATTCAGCAATGCTCTGGCTGTCGGCCTCCACATGGAATTCGCGGGGCGAAAATCCGCCCCGGTCTGATTCTATAGAGACCAGATGCATTTCCTGTTTTTCCCGCGCGAGGCGCGCATACTCCCGGGCACCCCGCATGCCGTTCTCTTCATTCATATACAGGATTGTTCTTATACTGTTCCTTGGTCTGTATCCACAGCTCAACAGCAATCGAACCGCCTCCATGCTGTGTACACAGCCGGCACCATCGTCGTGCGCACCTTCTCCCACATCCCAGCTATCGAGATGCCCGCCCAGGGTAATGTACCGGTCGGGATTCTCTGTGCCCGTGATTTGGCCAACTACGTTGTGTGACAAGGTATCGGGATGATTTGAGCTATTGAGAACCAACTCAACCTCCAGCTTTTTTCCGGCCAGTAATTCTCTATGCATGAGCTCCGAGTGGAGGGTACTCACCGCCGCTGCGGGAATGCGGGGGATGCTGTCGCGGTACACCATCATTCCAGTATGAGGAAAGGAATCCAATGAGAGCGTCAGGGAACGCACCAAAACAGCGAGCGCCCCCTTTTGAGCGGCCTCTACGGCACCCTGAACCCGAATCGACGCGCAGTGGCTATAGGATTCGAAGGTATTGATGTAGCGAACATCCATTTTCTGGTTGATGAACACCACCTTTCCTTTAATCCAATCACCCGGCATTTTTTTTAATTCATCTAGGCTACCCACTTCAACAACCTCCGCCCTTAGTCCACCCTCTGGCGTGGCCATGGATCCCCCCAGAGCCAAAACGGCCAGTTCGATTTGATACTCTTTCTTAATTCTCCCCTGAGCAGGTGCTGAAATAAGCAATCGAGCCTGTTCGGGCGCGCCTCGTTTCCAAACAGGCACCTGCACGGGTTGCAACCAAACGGAATCGTATCCCATGCGAAGCATCTGGTTGCGGGTTAGGATCACGGCATTGGCTGCGCCTTCACTGCCAGTGAGGCGGTGACCAACATCTTTACACAGGGAGGTGAGTAATGACCATGATTGCCCGTTCATAAGTGATGAATCGAACAGCCTGCGAATCAATTCATCGGGCTGCCGGGGCACTAACTGGTCTAAGCTGCCTCGGGAATCAGTGGATATTGGCGTTTGTGCGCTGGCCAGTGGAAATCCAACGATTGCCCATTTCAAACAGAGAAATAATGATAAACGGCGTATTTTTCGGCTCATAAATCTTGAATTTAGCAAAGAAACTGACTAAAATGCTTCCTGAAACAGGCGTTCATATACCTTTTTCTGCAACGGGTTGACCGCAGGATCACGCAACCACATAAAGCGGGGGAAGGGTGCGCTTTCGAGAATTCCCTTGAATTCGATTTTCTTTCCATCACGCTTCCCCTCCACTTTCAAAACGTCGCCTGGTTTTAAATCTCGGATCCAGTCGGATTCGGGTTCTTTTCCGGCACATTTCATAAGCACATCGCCGGTTTGTATCCCCATTTTCCAGGCCGTACTGCCTTCCCAGAGGCTGGTGACCACCCATCCATCGGGGTTTCGGTTTCCTGCTGCGCCAAAATAGGCCTTCCGCATGTAATCCTGGGTATCCTTGAGTATGAGTCCTGCATAATTGGCATATCGGGCAAAGTCGACTGCTTCCCGACCGTAGACGTATCGATCCCACAGGCTATCGGCCTCCGACCCCAGATGCATCCGGAATGCGTCCCTGATTTCGTTATCTGTAAATCCCCTTTGCTCCTGCAGAGCAAATCGACCATACATCCACTTCATAACACTGTCTAATCCAAATTCCCCACCACTGCGATGCCACAGCGCCGCGTCACACACAAATCCCAACATGGCCCCCTTTCTGTAGTAGGAAACGGTGGTGTTGCCGCTGTTTTCATTGCGCAGATAGAATTTGATCCAGGCGTCGTAGCTGGATTCGGCGAGCGACTGCTCCAGATCGCCGCGATTGCCCAGCACGGCGTTGAAGCCATCCAAAAGGGTTTTTTGATATTTATCGGTCGACAACAAGCCCGCCCTTCGAAGGATTAGATTGTCGTAGTAGCTCGTGATGCCCTCGGCAAACCAAAGATGATGGGTGTAGACCTCGCGGTTGTAGTCAAACGGATTCAGAGCTTCGGGCCTCAGACGCTTCACGTTCCACAGATGAAAATACTCGTGCGCCACGAGGCCAAGAAAATCCGTATAGCGTTCTGGCTGATTGTAGACATCCTCACGGGTCTGCAGGGTGGTGCTGTTGGCGTGTTCCAATCCACCCCCACCCTTGGCTGCGTGTTGAATGATGAACAGGTAATTAAGATTTGGCTGGTGATCGAATATTTCGGTGCAGGACTCCACAATAGCCTTCATATCCTGCTCTAGTTTGTTGCGGGGAAACTTCCCGGCCCCGGGCATCACTACCCGATGGGGAATTCCTTCTGCCTCGAACGTGAATTCGGGGAAGTTGCCCATTTGAATTGGACAATCAACCAGCTCGTCGTAGTGCGCTGCTCGAAAGGTCGGCTGCTTGGTTTCGGTGGCAACTGGGACCAATGCGGTGGCCGCCTGTTTCCAAGCCTGGGGCAATGAAATGCACAGGATGTGTGGACGAGATTGTTGTCCTTCCACCCACATAAAAACGGAACTGCCCAAAAGTGCGGCCTGATCCTGATCGATATAGCTCGTGCGTACGCTGAATTCGTTGGCATACACCCTGTAGCGTACCTGAATGCGCTCTACACCGCCGGTGCTTACCTGCCAGGCATTTTTGCGGCACTTCCACCACGACAATTGCCTCCCACTTTCCGCGTCGGTGGCCTGAAAGCGGTCCACATTACGGGTGAATTCACGGATCATATACGAGCCTGGTGCCCATACGGGAAGACCCAGCTCTACTGTATCTTTTGTTCTCGTGTCAATGAGCATCTCAATCTCCGCGTAGCGTGCCGATGGTTGGGGGATTCTCAGGGAATACTGTACGGGAACAACCTCATCTTCTGGATTCACAGGAACACGATGTGCTGGTATATGACTCACGGACAAGTGATTAGCGGGCAAATGACTGGCGGATGCATGATTCGCAGACGCATGATTCATGGACAAATGATTCATGGACGAAAGATTCATGGACGAAAGATTCGCGGGCAAATGACTGGCAGATGCGTGATTTGCAAGCAAATGATTAGTAGGCACCGAGTTGTCCAACCCCTGATGCCGTTCGCTGATCTCAAATCCAGTACTACGCAAAAAAGGGTATGAATATAGCCCAACTTTGGTCGCGGGTGGGCAGCAACCCCAAACACCGCAAACGATTAGGGCTTGAAGAGCTTTTAAATAAGCAAAAATAGTGGGGGCAGCGTATTTCATGACCATTTTTTACATCAATGCTCAATGAAATACTCCACCCGGACCATGTACGTGGCCGTGGGCGCACTCATCGGCCGTGGCTGCTCGCACATCAACCACCACTCCGCTGCAATGCAGATCATAACCTGCGAGTGGGTGGTTAAAATCCAAACGCACAGACATATCACCAACCGAAACGACACGGGCTTTGTGGCTTTGGCCCTGTTCATCCTCCAGATTCAACCATTTGCCCGGAGCCACGTGGGCTGAGTCGAAGCCTCCGTCGGGCAACCTAAAGATATCAATGGGCAAATCCGACATTTGCTCTGCTCGGTGGGGTCCATAGGCCTGGTCCATGGCCACATCAAGTTCGAAGACATCAGCTGCCGACAAACCGATGAGAACATCCTCCAGCAACGGGATCATATCGACCTGTCCGACCAGAAAATAAAAGGGATGCTGCTCATCGCGCTTCTGGAAAATCTTTTCCGTTCCGTCGGCGGAACTTCCCGTAATCTCCACAGCTATGGCGGCAACGGTTCCTGGGGCAATTTTCATAGGTTCATCAATATTAATATTGCGAAGGAATCAATATGTGTTGTTGACGCCCCATTTTCGGTCAGGAACCCCATTAGTCGGGCAAGATCAAAAGGGGAATGGGCATTTGGGCGCTTATTTGTCGAACCACCGAAGGCACAAACAAGCGCTCCAGCCAGTTGTAGATGCGTTTCTGAAGAATAAGCAGGACAAAAGGGTGCTGCGACAAATATTTAAGGATTCCGTCAGCCGTATCGTCAGCCTGATGAACCACAAAATTCTGTTCATACAAGCCAAAGCTCTTGAGCAGGACATACGCCGTGCTGATCTGCTGTTTATCCGAGCCATAACCAAACTCATCTACAAACGAAATGTGCAACTGTTTCTGATCAGCTTGCAACGAATCGAGCATACGGCGCATTCTCTCAGTGGAAGTCAAATCCAATAACCCATCGGCCAACAAACATTGTTCGACTGAGCCAGGTTTCACTTACTGGGAATTAATATCAGAGGAACGGAGGTATACTCAGCCATTATATGGCTTGCATTGCCCAACAAGAAAGCGTCAACGCCCGACCTGCTCTGGGTACCCATTACAAGGGGTACATCGCCCAAACTTTTAGTCAATCGTTTAACAACTACGGGGGCCTGAGCGTGGATAAGGTGGCACTCGACATGTAATCCTGGCATCAAGTGGCTCAATCCGGCTTTTTGATCTTGCAAATCATCCCGGGCATTTTTCTCCGATTTAGACTGTAAGTTCACCAAAACGGCGTGCCCCTCACTTGGGATTAGAAGGGCATGCAGCAGATGCATGGTCCCCCCCTTTTCGGCCATCTGGTGCGCGGCCCAATCGGCCGCCACTTTGGAACCCTCTGAAAAATCAGTAAGTAATATATAATTAAAGGGGAAAGACATCACAGCGCTTTGAATTTGTTTGGGCTCTACTAGACTCATGCATGCAGGGCCCGGTTGGCGGTTGCGGCCAAACAGGCTTCTTTAAATACTTCTGTGTAGGTCGGGTGTGCGTGACTCATGCGAGCGATGTCTTCTGCACTCGCCCTGAACTCCATGGCCACCACCGCCTCGGCAATCATATCGGCTACACGTGGACCTATCATGTGTACCCCCAGTATTTCGTCGGTTTCCTTGTGTGCATAAACCTTCACCAATCCATCGGTATCCATGGAGGCCCGGGCCCGTCCACTGGCCTTGAAGGCAAATTGTCCGGTTTTGAAGGGAATATTCTGGCTTTTCAGTTCTTGATCGGTATATCCTACCGACGCCACCTCGGGCCAGGTGTACACCACATTGGGAATGAGGTGGTAGTGGATGTGTGGTTTTTGTCCGGCCAATACCTCGGCCACAAACACACCTTCCTCTTCTGCTTTGTGGGCTAACATAGTGCCCCGAACGACATCTCCGATTGCGTAGATATGGCTTTGGGCTGTTTGAAGATGCTCATTGACCGGAATCCTGCCAAGTTCGTCGACTTCTATTCCAGCAATCTTGAGGTTTAGACCATCGGTGAAGGGGCGTCGACCTGTACAAACCAATGTGTAGTCTGCTTCCACCATAAGGTCCATTCCATCGCTCAACCGACTAAACCGTACCTGGGTTTTACGGCCTTTTGTGGTGACCTCTGTTACTTTATGCGCAAAATAGAATTCCATTCCCAGGGGCTGTAATACTTTATGCAGTTCGCGGCTCATGGACTCGTCCATGCCGGGTATCAGTCGATCTGCGTATTCTATGACCGTAATTCGCGTACCCAACCGGGCATAAACCGAACCCAATTCCATACCGATGACTCCGCCACCAATGACCACCATGCTTTTGGGGATTACACGAAGTGATAACGCCTCAGTGGATGTGATGATTCGCTTCCTATCGATCTGAACGCCGGGAGGCGCTGCGGGTTTCGAACCTGTGGCGATTATGATGTTTCGTGCCTGAATCTGTTGGGCTTCACCGGATTTTGACTTAATGGACAAGGTATGGGGATCGAGAAAGGATGCGTGCCCATATACAACCTGAATTTTGTTTTTTTTCATGAGGTACTGAATCCCCTCCACATTTTGACGCACCACATCAGATTTGCGTTTCATCATAACCTCAAAATCGACTTCTATACCCCCACATTTTATCCCATGGGCTCCAAAACGATGGCGAGCATTATGGACATGCTCTGAGGAATCGAGGAGTGCTTTCGAGGGTATGCACCCAACATTCAGGCAAGTGCCGCCTAAAGTTGGATACTTTTCAATAAGGGTAGTCTTAAATCTCAATTGCGCCGCTCGTAAGGCGGCTACATAACCCCCCGGTCCTGATCCCACTACTGCAACCTCTGTCGTCATGTTTTTTATGAACAAACATAAAGAATTTCGGGGATTTATGAATGCTGGTTGTCGCTACGCCCACTATAATCCGTTTGAAATTTTTAATTCGGCAATTGGCTCAGAATATAGAAAATTAAGAATATTGAGGCAATAATCAAAGAAATGAGTCCAAGCAACAAGATATAAAACTCCAAAAAGCTATGTTTCTTAATGGCTTTGAACATAGGCCCACTCCAGTAGCAGCTCTGGCAGGTATAGCTGCGGATAATTGACTTGGGGTTGTGGTTGTTTTTGGGCAACATCTTTCCTTGCTTGCCGCAGCTGGGGCACACCCGGTAGCCGTCGAATTTCATTATTATTTTTATTGTTGATTGCAAATATAAAATAAATAATGCATGATGTTTAATACAAATACAAAATATAAAGATGCTTGCCTCGGCAGGTGTTTGTTCAATCATAAAAATGTTTTGAACTCCTTTGCTGTTTTCTGTTTTTTTCGTTTTTTTGAGACCCAATTAATCACCTTTCACCTCATGTAATGAACAAACTAGAAGATCCGCTTCTGAAAAAGGCGCGCGATGCCGAGGGTCGGTCCATAAGTCCGATCCTGCCTCCTGATGTCCGTAATTTTTTAATTGACATCGACGGCACCATTTGCAATGATATACCCAACGAAGAGCCGGAACGCATGAAGCATTGCGAGCCCTTTCCAGATGCCCTGAAAACATTGAATGAATGGCACGATTCCGGACATAGAATCTACTTTTTCACCTCGCGCACTGAGGATCTGAGAGAAATCACTGATGCCTGGCTCAGGAAGTATGGATTCAAATACCACGGCATGATTATGGGCAAGCCCCGCGGAGGCAATTATCATTGGATTGACAACCATATGGTACGCGCCACCCGCTATGAGGGACGATTCACCCACATGATTAAGAAATCCAAAACCATAGAAATTTTTGAAGAAGAGTAAATGAGCCCCCTCAACAAATCGACCGCGGGCTACAAAATGCTGATGATTCTAGCCATCGAGGATGGAACCCACTTTAGTCTTGAAAAAAGGCAGATTATCAACTTTTTGGGCGACTATTTCGACCCTGAATTTCTCGAAGCGGCCATACATTCCGAGCAAATCAGGCTAGAAAGCCTTGAAAAAGATGATTTGATGCTTGAATTCCGCGACTCCATGAATCAATTTTACCGACAGTCGACCCCCGAAGAGCGCACCCGGTTTTTGCAGCAAGCTATGGACCTGGTGACAGCCGACAATCAGGTTTCGCCTGAAGAAAATCTATTCCTGAATCGCCTTTTCGAATTGTGGGGCGAAACCGAATAGATTCCACAAAATCGAAGTGCTTTGTTTGGTGTCATCACTTTTGTGGAAACAAACCGGATAGATTCCTCAAAATAGCAGTGCTTCGCTTGGTGACTAGACCCGTAGGGGGACGCATGTCAAGGCGTACACAACCGAAACACGACCCAACTGCACTCAAGCAGGTCAATAACCCTGCGATCCGAATGGCACCCTATGCTGTATGGATCGGCCCAGGGTGAGCTCATCGGCATATTCCAACTCGCCGCCAATGGCAATTCCCCTAGATATGATACTGATGGTTAGTTGATAGGGTTCTAGTCGTTTGGCCAGATAAAAAGCGGTCGTATCGCCCTCCATGGTGGCTGATAAGGCAATCAGAATCTCATGGATTTGTTCATCTACAATTCTGCCCACCAACTCATCTATGCGCAATTTTTCGGGACCCACCCCATCCATAGGTGAAATCAATCCGCCCAAAACATGATATGTGCCTGCGAACTGCCGCGTCTGTTCGATGGCCATCACATCCCGAAAATCGGCGACCACACATATCAGGCCTTGTCGACGCGATGAACTGGAACAAATGCGGCATAAATCCTCATCGCTCATATTGCTGCACCGCACACAGTATTTCATCTCCGAACGCAGTCGCGCCAAGGAAACTGACAGGTCCCTGGAAATTTCAGCATCACTCCGCAACATAAAAAGCGCCAGACGAAGAGCAGACTTGCGACCGATGCCAGGAAGGCGAGATAATGCAGATACAGCATCTTCCAGCAATTTCGAGGGATATTCCACACCTCAAAAATACTACCTTGCGGCAATCATCCGTATGATTGCCACATGAACCCATTGTTTTTAGCCTCGATCATTATTGGTTACTTTCTTTTGCTCATTGGTATTTCCCGATTCAACCAGGGGCACAGCGACAATAACTCTTTTTTTCTGGCCGGCCGGAATTCTGCCTGGTATGTGGTGGCCTTCGGAATGATCGGATCGAGTATTTCCGGCGTCACCTTTATTTCCGTTCCGGGCATGGTGGGCAAAGGCGGATTTCATTACCTGCAAATGGTTATGGGATATTTGGCGGGTTATTGGGTGGTCAGCCGGTTCCTGCTCCCCCTATACTACCGCCAAAAACTGACAAGTATTTACGCATATCTGGGCGAACGGTTCGGGAGAAGGAGTCACTTCACCGGCTCTGCTCTGTTTCTGATCTCGCGCAGCCTCGGCTCATCGTTGCGCCTCTATCTGGTGGCTATGGTATTAGACAAATGGATCCTCGCCCCCCTCGGCGTTCCCTTTTGGCTGACTACCATGGCAACCATCGGACTTATCTGGCTGTATACCTTCCAAAGTGGGATCAAAACCATTATTTGGACCGACACCCTTCAAACCGCATTCCTGCTACTCGCAGTCGTTATGGGCATCGGGATGGTGGGGGATGCGCTGAGTATCCCCTGGCATGACATTCCAGACCAGGTCTACAACAGCCCATTTTCAGACGTTTGGGAAACCAATTGGCGCCAACCCGACTATTTTCTGAAAATGTTTGTATCAGGTGCATTCATTACGATCGTGATGACCGGCCTCGACCAGGATATGATGCAGAAAAATCTCAGTTGCAGAAGCCTCCCCGAAGCACAGAAAAACATGCAGTGGTTCAGCCTGGTGCTGGTGGGTGTGAACCTTCTGTTCCTCATGCTCGGCGCACTGCTCTATATGTACTGCGCACAGCAACAAGTCGAATTGCCAGCAAAGTCTGATGAGTTGTTCCCTCAGCTTGCCATGAACACCTTCGGACCCACCATAGCGCTTGTGTTCACCATCGGCCTGATTGCCGCGGCGTATTCTAGCGCTGATTCCGCACTCACTGCACTCACCACCTCCTTTTGCGTGGACCTTCTGGGATTTCAAGAAGAAAAGGGATCGAAACAGACCCGAATGTGGGTCCATCTGGGTATGTCGGTGCTCTTGGCGATTCAAATTCTAATATTCCGACAGTATCACAACGACGCACTGCTGAATCAACTTTTTCGCATTGCCGGCTACACCTATGGACCACTACTGGGACTATACACGTTCGGTATGTTCACCCAAAGAATGCCCCGCGATTCATGGGTGCCCGCCATTGCCTTGCTGTCGCCTGTTTTGTGTTACCTGATCGATCAATACTCTAAAAAATGGCTGAACGGCTATATATTTGGTTTTGAACTGCTGATACTGAACGGGACCATTGCCTTTGGTTTACTTCAGCTGATTTCCCTATCTAACCCCAAAACAAAAACCATATGACACCCGAAGAACAAGACAATTTTAGAAATGTATTCGAGCAAAAAAGCTGGACCGAAATAAAAGCAGCTTCATCCTGGCAGATCTTCAAAATCATCGCCGAATTCGTAGAAGGATTCGAAAAATTATCAAGAATCGGCCCCTGTGTTTCCATCTTTGGATCTGCACGCACCGCCCCCAATCACCCTTATTATTTGTTGGCTGAAGAAATCGGCCAAAAACTGACAGAAAAAGGATACGGCGTCATTACAGGCGGTGGCCCCGGCATCATGGAAGCAGGCAACAAAGGCGCCAAGCTGGCGGGCGGGAAAAGTGTTGGGCTTAATATCGATTTACCCTTCGAGCAATTCAACAACCCCTACATCGACAGCGACAAACTGATCAACTTCGACTATTTCTTCGTTCGAAAGCTCATGTTTATCAAGTATGCACAAGGTTTCGTGGTCCTACCTGGCGGATTTGGCACTATGGATGAACTTTTCGAGGCACTCACCCTGATCCAAACCCGAAAAACAGGCCGTTTTCCTTTGGTGTTGGTGGGAGCCGACTATTGGAAAGGCCTGACCGACTGGCTAAGGGGTACCATGCTTGAGCAGGAGCGCAACATCAACCCCGCAGACCTCGATCTGATGTCAGTGGTGGATACAGCGGATGAAGCGGTGCAGCACATCGAGGATTTTTACAGCAAATTCATACTGAGCCCCAATTTTTGAATCTGCCGAATTCGCATTGTTTTGTTCATGAGACGAGCGCTGTTCAGTTTGCCGGGCCGAGGGGTCCCCATTATCTACCGACAGCAATTGCCTGATCTGATCGCAGCTTTTGGATTGTTTATATTCCTTTTTCAATCCCAAGCAGTCGGGCAATCACGTTTCCCGACCGATTATTTCACCACTCCACTCGACACGCCACTTATGTTGTCGGGTGGATTTGCGGAACTGCGTAACAACCACCTGCACAGCGGATTGGATTTCCGAACTGGCGGTGAGGAGGGACGGCCCATCTACGCCGCAGCCGATGGATATGTGGGTCGCATCCGGGTGTCGGGCCATGGATATGGCAACTGCCTCTATATCGTTCACCCCAATGGCTATACTACGGTATACGGACATCTGTCTACCTTCGGGAAACCCATTCTAACTTGGGTAAACCGTCGACATGAGCAATTGCAGGAGAATGAACTGGATGTATTCCTTCAGGAAGATGAACTACCGGTAAAAAAAGACCAGCTGGTGGCACTCAGTGGCAACACAGGTGCCTCCGGAGGCCCGCATCTGCACTTCGAAATTCGCCACACCGAAACCGAAGAGCTCATTAATCCTCATTGGTTTGGTCTACAGGTGGCCGACGAGGTGCGCCCCACCTTCGACTGCCTGGAGATCGTTCCCCTCGGAAAAGGCAGTCAGGTTCAGGGGAAATACTACCCATTTCGACAAAATATCATTCAGGACAGAACAGGATTTTGGATTACGAAGAAGGAAATGACTGTACGAGGCTCCTGCCATGTTCAGGTGAAGGTGTGGGACAAACACAACGATAATGAGCTGAGGCAGGGCATCTACAAACTACTTCTGATCCGCGGCGAGGATACTCTTTATGAATTTCAGGCCGACCGCTATGCCCACTCCGAAACCCGCTTTGCCAATTCCGTAATGGATTATGAGGGCAAAATGCTCAACAATGAGACTTTCTACCGGCTTTTTCGGGCGCCGGGCAACCACCTCCGTTTACTCAATATGGAGCTGGGCAACGGCACACTAACCCCCACGATCGGCGAAAAAACCTGGTACCGAATCGTCGCAACCGACTTTTACAAAAATCAATCGGAATGCACATTCACACTCACGGGAACCGCTGGCCACGCATCCGAAAAAGCATCCGCTCCCACGCCGCAACACGAAATAGTGGCTCCACCCAATCGGGTACTGAATATAGAGCGGGCCGACCTTCGCCTTACTATACCTGTCGGCACCCTATACGATACCCTCAAAACCCGAATCACCATCAGACCGGGTCCCGCTGGTTCCTGTTCACCCGAATACGGCATCAGCAGCGCCCGCATCCCCGTACATCAATATTTTCCCTTGTCGATTCGAGCCCCTAACGTGCCTGCGCACCTAAAAAACAAAATTGTGACTATCGGCACAGGCATCAAAGGCGTTCAGGTCGCACATGTCGGCACATGGAAAGGCGATTGGTTTGAAACCAAAACGCGTCAACTCGGCACATTTTATCTGGCCACAGATACCATTGCCCCCGGGATCAGTATGCAGGAAAAGTTGAAAAGCGACACCCTTCAGGTGGGCAGTACACTGTATTTTTCCACCAGCGATGCCCGATCAGGCATCAAGAATTTCCACTTTTATGTGGGTGAATATTGGAATAGATTGAGCTGGGATGCAAAATCAGCCACCCTCACCGTGCGTATCGATGAAAATGCACCAAGGGGCAATCAAATCCTTTGTTTAATTGTTATTGATGCCGTTGGCAATGAGGCCAGCTACGAAATCCCCGTTTACATACCATGAGCAGACCCAAAATCGGACAAAAAGCACCAGCCTTCAGAGGCCCCAATCAGAATGGGGTAAACATCGATTCTCAGAATTTTTCAGGTAAAAAAATCGTCCTGTATTTCTACCCGAAAGACGACACGCCGGGTTGTACGGCCGAAGCGTGTAATTTACGCGACAACTATGCAGCGCTACGGGCATCCGGATATGTGGTGGCGGGCGTGAGCGCCGACGGGGTGAAATCGCACAATAAGTTCGTTCATAAATATAATCTGCCCTTCGATCTGATTGCTGATGAAGACAAAAGCATCCACTCCGCTTACGGGACCTGGGTTGAAAAAAGCATGTACGGGCGGAAATACATGGGAACGGATCGGGTTACTTTCGTAATCGACGAGAATGGAGTCATAGCGGAAGTAATCGAGAAGGTGGATACCAAAAACCACACGAATCAAATCATCAAATAGCGGGCAGTGTAGCTTTCAGCCACATTTCGGAGTCCATCACGCGGCCCGGCATACAATATTCTCCCCCCCGCCTTGCCACCGTCGGGCCCCATATCGATAAGGTAATCGGCAGACCGAATCACATCGAGGTTGTGTTCAATGATGAGGACTGTATTTCCACGGTCGACCAACCGGTGCAGCACCTCCATCAACACACGTATATCTTCGAAATGCAGTCCGGTAGTAGGCTCGTCGAGTATATAGAAAGTGTTTCCCGTATCGCGTCGCGATAATTCTGACGCCAGTTTGACCCGCTGCGCCTCACCCCCCGACAAAGTCGTTGAGGATTGTCCCAACGTCAGATAACCCAATCCCACCTCTTGAAGGGTCTGTATTTTCCGGTTGATCAACGGGATGTTCTCAAAAAAAACGAGTGCATCGGAAATGCTCATATCCAATACCTCGCTGATTGATTTGCCCTTATAACGTACTTCAAGCGTCTCACGGTTGTAGCGCCGACCGGCACACTCTTCACACCGCACCTCCACATCGGGCAAGAAGTTCATCTCCACTATGCGCATACCCGCGCCTCCGCAGGTCTCGCAGCGCCCCCCCTTCACATTAAACGAAAATCGGCCCGGCTTGTAGCCCCGAATTTTGGCTTCGGGCAACTCGGCAAACAATTGGCGGATGTCGGTGAACACACCGGTATACGTACTCGGATTCGACCGTGGCGTTCGCCCGATTGGTGCCTGGTCGACCTCAATGACTTTATCGATGTGCTCAACCCCTTCTACTGAATCCACCCCCAAAGGGCGGCGGCGGCTGACCGTTAATCTCTGACTAAGCAAGGGGAACAGGTTTTCATGGATAAGTGTCGATTTTCCCGATCCCGACACCCCGGTCACACATATTAAACTCCCCAAGGGGAAACGTACATTAACATTCTTGAGGTTATGGCCCTTTACCCCCTGCAGCGCCAGCCACTTGGTTCCGGGCATGCGGGTTGCACGAAACGGCATGGTTTTCTCGCCCCGTAAATAGGAGGCGGTTAGGGAATCCATCTGAATGAAATCATCGGGATGGCCGCTGGCCACCACCTCACCACCGAAACGCCCGGCTCCCGGTCCCAGATCAATCACATAGTCACTTTGCCGAATAATCTCCTCATCGTGTTCCACCACCAGAATGGTATTGCCCGAATCGCGCAATGCTTTGAGTGAGCGAATCAATTGCAGATTATCGCGTTGATGCAGCCCAATACTCGGCTCGTCGAGGATATACATGACCCCAACCAGTTGCGACCCCAGTTGGGTGGCCAATCGAATTCTCTGCGATTCGCCTCCACTGAGGCTTCGCGCGGGGCGGTCGAGTGACAAATACCCCAATCCGATTCCGAGCAGAAAGGAGACCCTTGTGCTGATTTCCCTTAAAATCTCAGCGGCCACGAGTGCTTTTTGTCCGAAGAATCCTGAATCCAAATCTTGTAGCCAAACGGCCAGATCAGTTAACTCCATGGCCGATACCTGAGCAATGTTCTTTCCACCCACTAAAAAGTGCAGCGACTCGGTCTTGAGGCGGGCACCGCCACAATCCGAACAAACCTGAAATTGGAGAAACTCTTCGGCCCAATTTTGAAAGGAGGAGCCGGTTGAATCGTCACGCTGCTTTTGCAACATAGGAATGACCCCTTCAAACCGAACCACGCTGTTGCCGTATTCCCCGTATCGACCCGCTACCTCAAATAGGGCATCCGACCCATATAGCAACGCCTGTTTAAACCCTTCATCGAGCTGGCCGACCGGGGTGCTCAGGTTGGCTTTATACTTCTTGGCCAAAGCCGTAATTAAACGGAAAATCCAGATTTCGCGGTACTCACCCAAAGGGGCAATCCCACCCCCGATAATGCTCAGGGAAGGATCGGGCATGACGAGTTCGGAGTCGACCACGGCCAGACTGCCCAAGCCATCGCAGGCCTGGCAGGCCCCCTGGGGTGAATTAAAGCTGAAGGTATTCGGCTGCGGCTCATCGTAGGCCACACCGCTTTCCGGATCCATAAGAAACCGACTGAAATAGCGTGCTGTTGCGTGTTCCTCATCCCACAACAAAACAACCCCCTTCCCTTGCTTCAGTGCGAGAGTCAGTGATTCAGTAAGCCTTTTGCTGCCTCCTTCGACCACCTTCAACTTATCGATCTGCAGTTCGATTTCGTGGGATTTGTACCGGTCGAGCTGCATTCCTGACTTCAGTTCACGAAATTCTCCATCGACCCTCACCCTCATAAAGCCTTGCCTTTTCAATTGCTCAAACAGCTCTTTGTAGTGGCCCTTGCGCGATCGAATGAGCGGAGCAAGCAACACGATGTTCCGATCCGCATAATCGGCATAGATTATACGACGGATTTCCTCCTCGGTTAGCCGCTGCATCACCTTTCCTGTCTTATAGGAAACCGCATCCCCAACCCGTGCATAAAGTAACCTCAAGAAGTCGTACACCTCCGTTACGGTGCCTACAGTTGACCTCGGATTCCGCCCGACCGTTTTTTGCTCAATGGAAATCACCGGACTTAATCCCTCAATCACATCGACGTCCGGGCGTTCCATGGCTCCTATAAACTGACGTGCATAGGCCGAAAAACTCTCCATATAGCGCCGCTGTCCTTCTGCATATATGGTTTGGAAAGCGAGTGACGACTTACCGCTGCCACTGAGACCGGTGATGACCACCAGCCGGTCGCGCTGAAACTGTACGTTTATATCTCGCAGGTTATGCTCACGGGCACCTACCACCCGAACCTCATCCCGTGCAAGCCCCGCATCTGTGTCCATTGTGGTAGTATGACTCATATAAACTTCTCCCACCTCATTTTCAATAGGATGATCTGCAGCCATCATCTGGCTCCCTTCGCTGGTATGCTGTCTGTTCTCAATTCAATTCTCAGGGTTTGTCTACCCACCAGACAGGTGCTTTCCAGTGAATTCCACAAGACCAAATCCGATACTATAACGCCAAACATCCGGGCGACGTCCCGAACTTTTTGCTTTTCTGCTACGACGTGTCTCACGAGACTTATAATTTGGGTTTACTTAGATTCAATCAGGTCGATGGGCTTCGAACTTATTTCGTTTCAGGTATAACAATTGAGCTGTCACCCATCTGAAAACTACTGAAATCTGTTAACTCAGGTAAATCAACCGCACTCCCAGGATCTGGAACGCGGAAAGCGTATGGCTTTCCGGGAGAAGGCGCAGGCAGAGAATATGAACGAATCCAAGGGTTATTTGATCGGAATACTTTATAGTTGCTGCCAAGAGTTCGTGCGAAAGAAGTTAAGTCAATTATGGCGGTATCTACAATAAGTGTGTTTGCTGGTAGTGGTGCATACTTCTGGGCCGGTGACAGCCTATAACCATAACTCTTGGGGTGTTCGAAAATATATTTAGTTGCTATGAGTCGGGGCATATATCGACTGGTCTCCTGGTTCAACCACAGCTCGTAGTATTCACTTAGACCCTGTTGTTGCACCTGCTTGCGCAAGCCACTGGTCCCCATATTGAAAGCGGCAGCTGCCATGGCCCATGAACCAAATTCCTTCTTCGCATCCAACAAAAATCGACATGTCGCGTGGGTCGATCGAATTGGATCGTAGCGCTCGTCGATACCCTCTTCGATTCTGAGTCCATACGCCTTGCCGGTCGACTCAATAAACTGCCAAAAACCCGCTGCCTGCGACGGACTCACCACATTGGCCAGGCCACTTTCGATGACCGCCAGATATTTAAAGTCATCGGGCACACCATACTGCTTCAAAATGGGTTCGAATATGGGGAACCAACGCGCCGACCTTTTCATATTGAGTATGGTAGCCGACTGGAAATAGGTATTCACCAGCAACTCACGATCCACCCTTTCGCGCACCTCAAAATCTTCCAGAGGCACACGCTCTCCAGCAAATTCCATGTTATCGGGAATCGGCACCGCATGCACGGAATATCGGCTCCAGAACTCATCCAACAGTCGAGCTTCTTCCGAATTTCGGCTGGATGTGGTTAACTTAAACAAAAACCCAAGGAGGATGACAAGCAAAAATCCTTGTATTAATCGCTTGTTGTCGAGTAAATGGCTCATCCTCCTTTTTTATAGATGGGAACAGTAGAACAGGGTTCACCAAACATGATCGATCGTACAAGGGGTTGGAGGCGTTCCAACAGGGCGAGGATTAAGCGATCAGACTTTTCTCCACCACATCCTTTCAAAACTATTCTTTGTCCTGCATAGCCCGAGAAATCATCCCGGCGAATTTGAAGAATGGCCAAATGTACCCGAAGTTCATATTCTGTACCCAAAAACGGACGAGCGCCGACCTCTACCAAATACCGACCCACCAAAAGGGAAGTCCAGGCTGGCAACAATGCGGGGGTGCTACAAAAAACCGCCGCATCCTGGTTAGTGTAGGCCGACCAGTCCCATTCCGACAAAAACTGACGGAATTCTTTCTCCCGCAGCATCATACCACGCTCCAAGCCGGGGGCTATGTCGAATGCAACACATGTCTGATTGTCGAGCCACTTCTGTGGTTCAATCAACTGTAAGCCGCTCAAGGCAACCCGATTGGTCAGACTCATTTCAAATCAAAAAAAGGAACTGAAAACATCGTGTTTCAGTCATTCCATTCCAACGCCCGAAACCCGTTGTTGGTTTACAATGAATCAATAAAAAAGATGCCGCTCGTCTTTGATCGCGATCAACTCCTTGCGGGCAGCGAGGCCTTCTCCCGCAACGCGCGACTTCAACTGATTGCGCAGATTCCCGTGCGTAGGACCTTGTTCTGCTTCTTTGGGCATGGGTGTCAGGGAGTCAACCACAACAACAAATACCCCATTGTTTCCGTGGATGGGCTTGCTTAGCGTGCCTTTCTTGCAGCCAAAAATGAATCCGGACACTTTTGGTTCCATTCCAATGTTGTTTAGGAAGCCCGACCCAAAATTTACAGCGGCATAAGTCTGTGCCACAGTCCCCATACCTATTGCCATACGCTCCACACTATTACCCTCTTTTTTACGTGTTTCCTCTAGCTTTTTGGAGATCTGCTCCGCTTTTTTGTCGCGCTTGTAGCGCGCTTCCACCACGCTGCGTACGGCCTCAAAAGGCTTAATTCCCTTAGGAATACTAACTGTTAGAATCGCCACCACAAACTGCCGCTGCGATTCGAAAACGGGACTCACGTTTCCATTCTCCGAACGGAAGGCCCAGCGGACCACTTCTCGTGTATTGTCGAGCCCAGCCAAACCCCGGTCGGTCGTCTTAAGTCCTTCTGCAGAACGCTTTTCCAATCCGGATTTCTTAGCCTCTTGCTCAAAACCATCTTTGTCCTTTATCCTCGACACAAACGCAGAGGCGGAATCATATGCCACCCTGTAGGTCTCGGTTCCGGCGCTCAGCTCATAGGTCACTGTTGCAAACCTTGCCATGGTGCGGCCACCCTTCTGATCGGTTATTTCAATGACGTGAAATCCAAAATCTGATTTAACGAGCAATTTATCCCCCCTCTTGCCCTCAAAACAGGCGTCATTAAATGGTTTAACCATGGCTCCCTCAGCAAAAAAACCTAAGTCCCCGCCATTCGTTCCCGATCCGGGGTCTTCACTATTGTCTCTGGCCAAAGAGGCGAAATCGCCAGCATTTTTCACCAGTTGCAACAAACTATCGGCCCGTTTTCTGGCTGTTTCCTCGGTTTCGGTCTCCTTCACTTTCACCAAAATATGGCGGGCTTTAACAGAATCCGGACGTACCATTCTCCTGGCCAGCCTTGTGAGTTTGTACATATTTCCGTCCTGATACACTTCGCTGAGGGCACCGATGGTATCACCAAACAATTTATTGCGGGTTTCATCGGTCAGCCCGGTTTGGGCATAGTATTTATCGTCACCCGGCTGCTCGGAATTCATGACCACAAACATAGAATCATCGTCGGTCGACAACCATGCCATACGGATTTCATTCATTTTCTTGAGCAGCGCATCCCGATCGTCGGATGACGGTTTCACTTCAAACACCGCATAATCCAGATTTCTTTGTTCCTCCTTACTCTTGAACTCCCAGGCATGCTCCTGATACCATTTGCGTAGCTCGTCCTCCGGGGCCTCTATACTACTGTCTGCGATCGTGCTGTAATCAACACGTAGAAACCGACCGGAAGCTGTCTCAAACACCTGCTTCATAAAAGTCTGAGCCGAAAAATTGGTCACATACAGGCCTTTGGTTATGAGGTTATTGTATTTTTCGTTCTCGCGGTCCGAAATCAAATATTTTTCAAATGCCTTCCATTTGTTCTGCATCTCCTCGGGTTGTTGGTCGATTTCGCGGAGGAATTTCAGCACCTGATTGCGGTCGAAATTACCAGTGTTGGGATCCGTGAAGGCTTGTTTTACTGAAGGATGAATCTGAGACCCCTGCACCATGTCAAACAACTCCTCGCGGGATACGGCAAGCCCCAAGTCGGAAGTGGTATTTTTCATAATTCGCTCCCTAACCAGCTCATTCCAAACCTGGTCGCGCAGCGATGACAGGGTGGCCTCATCAACTTTATCCGTTTTTGAGTTGGCCTTGTAGTTTTCTACGGCTTCTTCCACACGCTCCTCAAACATCGGGGCGGTTATCTCCTCGCCGTCGATTTCACCAATTACATTCGAATTGTTTTGATTAAAAAGGCTGTTTTGGGAGAAAACATCCATCAACAGGAACGAAACCAGGGCCAAACCAATGAGTATGACCATCAAACCTGCCTTATTTCTAATCTGTGTTATGATTGACATTCTAATAAATCTAATAAAATTAAAAAGTGTGCAAAAGTAAGGGAATTACGACAAAAAACAAGATGATTGCAGAGATTCCAAGACAGGGTGTGTACTCATTCCAAGTCTACACGACGCAACCGGACCAAATCGATCCGGGTGCGGTTCACCTTTAGAACCGTACAGTGATATCCAGGAAGTTCGATTTCCTTGTTCGCTTCTGGTATGTCAGGATCCCGCTCGAGGATTAGTCCACCCAGAGTCGTGTAGTCACCCAAAGGCAGATTCAATCCGTACTGTTCATTCAGGTAATCCACTTCTAGTCGAGCCGAAAACAGGTATTCCTCATCGGAAATTACCTGCTCCACGAGATCTTCCGAATCGTGTTCGTCTTCGATTTCCCCAAAAATCTCCTCAATCAAATCTTCCACTGTCACAATTCCGCTGGTTACGCCAAATTCATCAACGACCAGGGCGATACTTTTGCGGTGTATGTTGAAATCGCGTAGCAACTCCATGGCTGGCTTACTTTCGGGAACGATGGGAATGGGCAGGGTTACGGAAGCAATATCGGGCACGGCATCCAACATCGACTGAAAATGAATATAGCCCGTAATGTGGTCGATCGTTCCCTCATACACCAAAATCTTCGAGTGCTCCGATTCGGCAAATAACTTTCGCAATCGATCAGGTGATTCCGTAACCGCTACCGCCACCAGCTCCGTGCGGGGCACCATACACGAACGCACCTTCACTTCGGTAAACGACAACGCGTTCTGCAAATACTCCAATTCCGATGGGTTCTCCCAGTAGGCACCCTCGGTATCGCCCGATTTATCCTGTAACAGATAATCCAAATCCTGCTTTCCAAAGATCAGTCGCCCGTCATCCTTACTCAACCCGAACAGGCCCAGCAACGTTTGGCTAATCCAAACTACCCCTTTCACGAGGGGATAAAACAGATAGTAGCACACCTGAATGGGTACCGCAAGGGACAGCAACAGGCGGTCAGCGGCCATGGTGAACAAACTTTTGGGCAAAAATTCGCCCAAAACAAGGACCACCAGCGTCGATAGTACGCTCTGAGTCAGCAATTCCAGCGACGCTGTAGCATAGGAGGGCCCCAACCATAAACGAACCGGCTCCTGAAGCAGGGTCGACATCACCGAACCGTAGACCACCAACGCAAAATTATTGCCCACCAAAATGAGCCCAAGAAACTCAGCGGGCCGGTGCACAAAAGCCGACATGATCCGGCCTCCCATCTGGCCCTGCTTGCTCTTCAACTCAATGCGAAACCGGTTAGCAGTGAAGTATGCAATCTCCATGCCCGAGAAAAAGGCAGAGAACGCCAATGCCAAAACAATAATCAACCCGTCCATTCTTGCAAACATACGCAACCACTCGATAATGCGCTCAAATTTCGGTTATGGCTGCACCTTAAATGTACCCCGTGTATTCAGAATACGATAATTTTCAAACCGATCGTCGGATTCCAATCCATCCCCAAACAGAACCTCATCGGGGCGCACAATCCGCACATAGGCATCGCTGCTGATTCGTCCCTTTTGCTCCTCCCATTGCAATCGCTCCGTAAATAGAGTATCCCCCTCGCTGTTCGTAACCACCACATTACCTCTGGCCTGCATCAATCGCTTGCGAGGATAGCGGTAGGCCTCTCGGGCGGTGAGGTAACTATTCACCCGGCCACGGTGATCATAAAATGAGGCCCTCACCCCATGGGTCATCTCCACAACCGGATCATTACCCTGCCGACGCACCACCAGGGGTGCCTGAAGCACGACCTGAACCCGGCCCGAATCCGAAAATATCAACTCCACATCGCGGGCAATTTCCACGCCCACTTCTGGGGGCTTGGGAGCGTTCCGTGCGGATTTATCGCAGGATAAGCCCGGAATCGAAAGTAATCCGATCCAAACTCCGGTTATACACCGAACACGAACACTACCTTCCAACACCCCTCGATTAATTCCGGGCCCGTACTGACGTGCCCTCGTTGATCCAGCAACCCACCGAATAAACGCTTCCAGGGGTTATGCTCTGAAAGAACAAGGCCTCCATATCTGGAAAATAGTTGGTGTACTTATTGATCCTCTGGGTGGCCTCTTCAGTGCACGAAGGATCGATTTCACGGGCTTTTTTGTACTTATCAACTGCTGCCCAATACACCGATTGGGAGGCAATTCCCTCGCCGCACCGACCTGCACTCGAAGCATACAAATCACCAATAAAAATGTATGGTTTGCCCCAATCCGCTCTGTATTTGATTGCTTCCTGCGCCATCTGACGAGCCTTCGAATGCTGTTCCTGGTCGCTGTAGATCGCGGCCATTTCGTAGCAGTACTGGGATTTGGCAGAGTCGTTTTGAGCAGCGGCAACGGCTTTCTGGTAGAAGCCTATGGCTTTTTCCATTTGCTCCTTCTGCTTGTACATTCGAGCCAGCAGCAATGCCAACCGCTCTTCTCCCGTGTCCTCCAATCGGCTCTCGGCTACTTTGATAAAAATCGGCTCCTGCGTACAGCCTTTGCCTATCAACATCCCGTACACCAAATCACGCAACTGCTTATCGCCCGGGTTTGCCTCGTAACGGGCGCCAAAATTTCGGATGATATCCTGACAATCCTTAACCAGGTTACCGGCCAGATCGGCATCGAGTACCAGCTTGGCCTGTGCAAATTTCTCGGCCTCCTTACCCGTACTATCCTTTGAATTGGCGATGTTGAAATCGGCAATTTGGTTGAGCTGGTTGTAGACATCCACCGCAAGCGATTTATCAAACCTACCAGACGCAACCTCCTTCAATACGGTTTTAAAATAATTAGTTAGAACAAAAGACTCTACACTGTTCCCGCCCAAATCCAAAACCTTTTTAAAGGTGTTCATGACCTCCGCATTGGGCTCGGGACGAAGGGCGAGCAGATCCACACCCTTTCTGGCTGTGGTTGATGCAGCGGATTTGGGGAACGAAAGAATGCGCGTATCATAAATCTTTAGAATCGTGTCAATCAACTGCTCTTTGCGCCCGGCTGAAGGGTTCTCCGCCAGAAACGCTTTATACATGATCACCCCATCGATGTGCGTTTGTTCCCGAGCGCAGGGCGCCTGATCGAACACATACAACCACGACTCGAGGGCTGATGCATAATTTTTTTGCTTGAAAAACTCACGGTACACCGAGATGTTTTTGATGGTGCTGACGCTATCGGTCCCGAATTTATTGACACAGGGATTGCTTTGGGCCCAAACCTGTGAAAAACCTAGGGTGATCAGAAGAAACAGCAGGAATGAATGGAACGTTTTCATGATGGGATATTGATTCTGTTGATAAAAGTGGGACGTAAAAACGTAAGTGGAGTGATTAAATCTTGTTTGAAGCAAATCTCCCGCCAATAAAATTTCTTTTGACGGAAAGGCGGCAAATATCCGATTTTTCAGCCAAATTCAATCGTATCTGCGCTTAATAAACCAGGTGTCGTTGAGTGTGAGCCCCAGACTGAGCCGAATCATCTGTTCCCTGACCAAACTCTGGTTGAGTGTGCCCCTGCGGGCCACTTCCAAAGTAGTATGCAACATGGGTTGCGACAAAATCCTCCGAACGGGGATTCCCATACCTAAACTCAAACCCAATTCATCGATCGACTCACCCATTATGGCAACTGGGCCTTTTTGAAAACGCATGCCCATTCGGTAGCGAATCGACTTCAGGCGGCTGTCGCCCTTGTAGCGGTCCCACGCCGGAGTAAATTGAAACCCCGAACGCACGAACCATGAATTGTTGAGAGAATCCAGAGCACCAGAATACTGGAAATTGCTCCATAACGTTTGTCCACCATCGCCCATCCACTGCCATTTGCGGTTGATGCCCCAATGTACACCGGCCGACCAGCCGATCGGGATCTGCATGGCCACACCATCACGGCTGTTATTTTGAAGCGTATCTCGTACAATCAGGTTATTGCCTTGATAGGTGAACCGATCCGCCACCACGGTCTGTCGAACGCCAAATGATGCAGGCAGGTCAACCGAAACGCCTGCGTTGATGAACCGAAAGCCCGTTGTTTGGTCACGCCCCGACCCGGTGCGACCTGCTCCGGATGTGGGGGTTGTCGCATCAAATACCCGTCTGTACTGAAGTCCAACCGTAAACTGCATATCCGAAACCCGTGCTTGCTCGGTAATGCGCAGGTTGTAGCGGAACAAACTATCCTGAAAGGGATACACCTGCAGTCGTTCTTGTCCCTTACTACCGAAAACCCATCGGGTAGTGAGGCCAGCATGCCAATTCTTGCCCAGCGACACCCCGTGAACCCACAAAACCTGATTATAGCCTCCCTTTCCTTTAAATTCTTCGCGCCATTGGGCAAATCCGGAGTCGACCTGCTGTACGACATGGTAGTTCACAAACGAATACGGCATGAATCCAAAAGCGGTCGACCACCGGCGCGAAATAGGGAATCCTACGAGCAAATAGGAAAAATTGATATTGGAGCGATCCAGTTCCCGCTGCCCATCACTGAGTCGGGCGAAGTAGCCGATGCTGCCCATTTCGAGACTCGTGAGGCGCACACCAGATAGTCCGGCCGGATTGCAGACATTCAGTGAGGTTGAATCGAACCACCCTGTTAGGGCCGAGCCTACCGCCTTGTGCTGGGCCAGTGTGGGTAGCTGCACATCGCCGGGTCCATAAAGGGAATAGGGCGACCCCAGGTTGAGTGCCTGTGAATGGGCATGAAAAGGAGTAAAACCAACAAATAACAGGACGAAGAGCGCGCCTCCCCCAAAAATACTTTTAGTAAAACTACAGCATTGCATGTAACCCGATTAACGCCAAATGAGGCGCGGCAAATATCCTCTCTTCCGGGATTATTTCAAAAAAATGTGCATCTCCCCCGGTAATAATGAGTTGACTCGATTTGGAATCCCTTTGGTGGTGTTGGAAATCGGTCCATAAGCCCCTGATTTCATGGCGAACGGATCGCAAAACCCCCCATTGAAGGGCCGAAAGGGTGTCCGTTCCGGGAGTCGATCCGCCGGATTGTATATCGGGTGGACGCACAAGTGGCAATCTTTCCGTCTTCGTGTGCATTGCCTCCCAGCGCATGGGCAACCCGGGGGTGATGTAGCCACCAAGGTGGCGATTATCAGAATTTATCCAATCGTAGGTGATGCAGGTGCCCATGGACACGACAAGTCTGGGGATTCCGGGGTATAAGACATTGGCCGCATGCACCATCATTTTACGGTCGCTACCCAAGGTTTCCGGGGTCTTGTAGTCGGATGGGAAGGGCAGCGGATCGCCTGACTGAATGATGCGTACCCCCGCCACACCCCGTTGGATCAGCCACTCTTGTAAGTCGGATTCGGGGTAACCCACAGAGCATACCACAGCGCGATTGGTGGAAATGGGAAGCATCGCCGCCCCGAAATCAGTGGAAGCAATCTGCCAGACCTCGATCATTTGGTCTTCAGCGAACCATCCTGCCTTGATCCGGGTGTTGCCCGCATCGATTGCAAGGGTATGGTAGCGGTCCTGTCGCAGATGCCCGGCGGTTTGGGTCTCCCGGTCGGTCGGCCAACTGCGAAAGATGGGTGTGCATGAAAATGACATGTGTTCAGACGTTTTGAGAGCACTTCGCAGATAAAATTTCAGAATCTTCGGTCTCTGATTCTGTACAGGGGACACACTGACGCAATTCAGGATGTACACCACGCAGGATTTGACGTCCATCGAAAATTATCAATTCACCGGTTTGGGGGTCAACTCCCTCGATTCGGGCACTGAATCTATTGCCGTTCAGGGAAAAATCACAAAATTCATGACAACCCCACAACCGGTTTAAGTACCCATCCGATATAACGATGTGCTCATCCCTCTTGATTTTTTCCAACCAGGTTCGCATTTGATTGATGGCTAAATGCAACACTTCGTCCCGATTCACTTCCTTCCCTGTTATGGACTTCAGCGATGCGGCCAGCGGCAAATGTTGACCGAAACGGGTTTGGTTGATGTTGAGCCCGAATCCTATTGCGGAGTGTCGAAATACCACCCCGGAGATCTGGTTTTCTATGAGAATCCCCCCCCATTTCCGACCAAGATCTGATACCTTTTTGTCTTCTATTAAGGGGGATGTTACAGTTGGATTAATCTCTCCTGCATCAAAATTATTAGATCCGGGCAGGTACCAGAGGTCATTGGGCCATTTTATTTTCGATTGATTTCCCAGCCAGTGCGCGCCCGTGTCGCACAAAGCGCAGGCCACGGCCATATTCAGGAGAAAGGCCGATGAGGAGGGAAGGCCTCCTCCCCCAATGAGCCAGGTGCAGAGGAGGTTCAAGCCCCCATCACTTTCCCAGGCTTGTCCCCTTTGTCCCCTTCCTGCGGTTTGCTGCTCCGCAACCAGAAGCAGGCTGTTTGTCGTTTCCAGAGCAGCCCGCCGGATCGCCTCCTGGTTGGTGGAATCGATTTGAGCGAGAAATACAGGTTGGCCGGGATGGGGCGGCCATGGGGTATCGCCTATGTGGGGGATAATCACCTATTTTTGCACAAAATTAAACAAAATAGTGGGTAAAAAACAGCTGCAGGAATCCGCTTTGGCCAGCGTGGTGTTGGAAGGAATCCTGGAAAAAAAGGGACGCGGAGTCATGCAACTCGATTTACGTAACATAACTGACCGGCCGGCCGACATTTTTCTCATCGCGGAAGCTGAATCGGGCGTACAGGTGCGGGCCATAGCCGATTCTGTGGCCGAACGGGTCTGGGAGATCCTACAGGTTCGTCCATTAGGCGTTGAGGGGAAGGAACACGGACAATGGATACTGATTGATTTTGGAGAAGTAGTGGTTCATGTGTTTCAATTGGAATGCCGCCGCTTTTACGATCTAGAAGACCTGTGGAACGACGCTGTACGCACCGAACATGCCTGATGATTGTAGCGACACATTCAAACTAATTTTTATCGGCAAACGTTTGCCAATAATTAAACCCATCTGAACCAATCCGCCCTGTATGGCCCCAACGAATAAGAACAATAAAAAGGAAACCAAAACCGCCACAGATAAGCAGCCCAAATTCAATTTCTACTGGATTTATGGCATCGTCGCTTTGCTTTTTGTGGGTATGCAGATTATGGGCAATTCCTCAGATTCCCAACCCTTTCAATGGAGTGCCCTAGAAACCGCCCTCCGCGAAGGGGATGTGAAAAAATTGACGGCATTCCATCAAAAAGAAATTATCGTTCTTGAGGTTACCCTTCGCACCGAAAGTCTCAAAAAAGAGCGTTATAAGGGAGTAAAAAAAGCGCCTCTCAGTACGAGATATGCCACATTGGAGATTACCGAAGCATCGGCGGAAGTGATGGAATCGCGGTTGGATCAATGCCAGAAAAATCTGCCAGATGACAAAAAAATGGAGATCCGTTGGGAAAGTCGGCACAGTTGGTTTTCCGACATTCTTGTCTTTTTACTTCCCATGTTGCTGTTGCTCGGTTTTATGATGCTGCTGATGCGCCGATTTGCGGGTGGAGCCGGGGGGGCGGGTGGACAACTATTTAATATCGGGAAGTCACGCGCCACGCTGTTCGATAAAAATGCCCGGGAGAACACCACCTTCAACGATGTGGCAGGCCTTGATGAAGCCAAGCTGGAGGTCATGGAAGTGGTCGATTTTTTGAAAAGCCCAAAAAAATACACAAGTCTCGGCGGAAAAATTCCCAAAGGTGTGCTTCTGGTGGGCCCTCCCGGCACGGGCAAAACCCTTTTAGCCAAGGCTGTGGCTGGTGAGGCCCAAGTGCCATTCTTTACCCTGAGTGGCTCCGATTTTGTAGAGATGTTCGTGGGTGTGGGTGCCAGCCGCGTGCGTGACTTATTCAAGCAGGCGCGTGAAAAGGCTCCTTGCATTATTTTCATCGATGAAATCGATGCGGTTGGCCGTTCCCGAGGCAAAAACCAGATCATGGGGGGCAACGACGAGCGGGAAAGTACGCTCAACCAACTCCTGGTGGAAATGGACGGCTTCTCATCGGAAATCGGGATCATCATGATGGCCGCCACGAACCGGCCGGATGTATTGGACGCTGCTCTGCTTCGCCCAGGTCGGTTTGATCGCCAGATCACCATTGACCGCCCCGACATTAAGGGCCGGGAGGAGATCTTCAATGTTCATCTGAAGCCCCTCAAATTGGCAACCGATGTTGATGCACGGGTTTTGGCTGGACAAACACCAGGTTTTGCCGGCGCCGAAATCGCCAATGTTTGTAACGAAGCCGCTCTCATCGCCGCCCGAAAATCAAAAAAGCAGGTAGAACTCAGCGATTTCCAGGAGGCGGTGGATCGGGTGATTGGTGGACTCGAAAAAAAGAATAAGATCATTTCCCCGGAAGAAAAACGAATCGTGGCCTACCATGAGGCCGGTCACGCTGTTGTCGGATGGTTCCTCGACAGCACCGATCCTTTGGTGAAGGTATCGATTGTGCCCCGCGGCATCGCGGCTCTGGGCTACGCGCAATACCTTCCTAAAGAGCAATACCTGTATACCACCGAACAACTGCTCGACTCTATGTGCATGACGCTGGGGGGGCGGGTGGCCGAAGAGGTAATTTTTGGCCGTATATCAACCGGTGCACAGAATGATCTGGAACGGGTTACCCGTATGGCCTATGGAATGGTGACCCTCTACGGCATGAACCCCAAGGTTGGCCCGGTGAGTTTTCACGATCCCACCGGCGAATACCAGTTTAGAAAGCCTTATTCGGAGGATACCGCTCGTATGATTGATGAGGAGGTGCGCCTGTTGATTGAAAAAGCACATGACAAAACGCGCGATTTGATTGTGGAGAGACGCGAAGAATTGGAGAAAATCGCTCAGGAATTACTCGTGCATGAGGTCATCTACCAGGCCGACCTGATTCGCCTGGTTGGCCCTCGTCCGACCCCAGACACCCATTTGTCGGAGGAAATCCCTCAGGTGGCGAGTTTCCCTGTGACGGAAACTGCTTCTGCACCTGCTGCGGAGGTAAATACCGATCCACAGAAGGAGTCATCCGCTGTGAATCAGCACGCCGATTTACCCTCTGGCGATCAACAATCTGTTGAGGAGTCCAGAATATCAACTTCAGGCATAGGGGGACGAGATAATACCGAGTCGGTCACCGCGGACCCTAATCCCCCATCAACCTTGTAAAAATGACCGGCTTACGTGAGGTTACGGCCCGCGAGCGGGTTTTGAAACACATCCGGAAGGGGCTGATTCACCGCGTTTCGGCCTCAAGCCTGCGAGGGCCCGCCGAACAGGGGACTTCCCATTCCGAGCAGGAAGATACAGCCGTTGTATTTGCCCGTAAGGTAGTGCAATCGGGTGGCCAGTTCGCCTATTGCGGTGACACTATGGAGTTACGCGACACCTTGATCGAACTCACGGCCCTACATCCCGAATGGCCATTGGTTTGTTATGAGGAGTCGTTGTGCCGCCTGCTGGATGGCTTGGGGATTGGCTTTTCCCAGCCTGTTTTTACCCCTATTCAACCCCACTTTCGATTATTGTCGTCGGAATTTCTCATAGCCGAAGAGGGAGCGGTTTTGGTGGCGCCAGGTGGACCCAACCCGTTGGCTGATTATGCTGGTGCGGCTACCCTAGTGGTGGTAGGCTTCACGCATCAACTCACCACCCGCCTCGGTCAGGCTTTGCAGCTTTGGGTGGAAACGCATGGGGCAAAGATGCCTGCCATAGGTGTTTTACTCAAATTAGGTGACCCAAACGGGATTGGTGAGACTCTGTCACCAACCCAAGCGGCATCTTCGAGCCCATCCGGTGAATATCGAAACCGCGAGTTGTTTGTTTGCCTGATCGAGTTATAGCGCGTCCATGAGCGGGGGTTCTGTTTTCTTTTTGAGTGATTTCCACCTCGGAATCCCCAACGCAAATGAAAGTCGCGCCCGGGAACGCCTGATTGTTGGGTTTCTGGAGGAGATTGCCCCGCGTGCCGAAACAATCTGTCTGGTGGGTGATGTTTTCGATTTTTGGTTTGAATACCGGCATGTGGTGCCGAAATATTACACGCGCTTGCTCGGAACTCTGGCCAAAATGACAGATTCGGGCATTCCCATTCATTTTTTTAAAGGAAACCATGATTTGTGGACCTTCGGCTACCTCTGCGACGAGATCGGGCTGGAGGTGCACCATGGCGAATGGGCGCCCGTATTGGGTGAAAATGAAAAAAAATTTTATATCGCACATGGTGACGGCAAGGGTCCGGGTGACAAGGGTTACAAGAGTCTCAAGAAAATCTTCCATCTTCCGCTCAATCAGCGCTTGTTTTCCTGGTTGCACCCCGACCTCGGCCACAGCCTCGCTCGAAGTTGGAGCTATCGGAGTCGGGTTGCGGCACCGTCCGACGAGTCGTTCCAAAAGGCTGACGAATGGCTGTACCAGTACTGCCTCCGGAAATTGGAAAAAGAGTACTACGATTACTTCGTATTTGGACACCGTCACCTTCCCATCCACACTCCCGTGGGTGAAAACAGCCTATATGTGAATCTCGGCGATTGGCTGCAGTTTCATACCTACGCAGAGTTCGACGGAAAGCGTTTAGAATTGTTGCGGTTCCCTGACCATACCCTGGCGGGATTCGGACGCGGACGCTGAATTCTGGTAAAGTCTGCAGTTCCCTTTCCTTTCAACACATCCGAATCCTCCTTTCATTCGACACGGAACTATATTACTTTTTCACACCCCATTCTCAATCGTAGGGCTCCGTACCGATCAGATCCCGAACCTAGTATTTTTGCGCGATGCTCGATCAATACCCTGCCATACGTGCACGCTTTATCGAAACTGGTCTCCAGCTGCAAGATCCGGCGGTCTTTGCGGATATGTTGCGCTACACCGAACTCAACCGCACCTACCGCGAACTGGAGAAAATGGTTCAGGCCTTTGAGGCCTACGAAAACCTGCAGTCGAACATCGACAACAGCCGCAAGATTCTGGCCGAAGAAAGTGACCCAGAGTTTCAGGAACTGGCGCGTCAGGAACTGGCCGAGCTAGAGGAGCGGCTTCCGCAACAAGAATTAGAACTGCGCCTACTATTGGTGCCGCGCGATCCGGAAGATGACCGCAACGCTCAATTGGAAATCAGGGCAGGTACGGGGGGCGATGAGGCGGCCCTATTTGCCGGCGATCTGGCGCGTATGTACACCCGCTTCTGTGAAAAGCAGGGCTGGCAAATTCAGGTACTGGATATAAATGAGGGCACAGTTGGGGGATTCAAGGAGATCGTTTTTAAAGTGCTCGGATCACAAGCCTATGGAACCCTGAAATATGAATCGGGAGTACACAGGGTGCAACGGGTACCGGATACGGAGGCACAGGGACGCATCCATACTTCAGCAGCAACGGTGATGGTGATGCCAGAGGCGGCATCCTTCGACGTGGAGGTGAACCCCGCCGATGTGGAACTGCAAACCAGCCGGTCGGGGGGTGCTGGCGGACAAAACGTGAATAAGGTGGAAACGAAAGTGCAGCTGACCCATAAACCCACCGGAATCGTGGTGACCTGCCAAGTTGAGAGATCGCAGCTGGCCAACCGCGAACGGGCTATGGAAATGTTAAGAAATAGGCTCTACGAACTGGAATTCAACCACAGACAGAAAGCCGACCAAAGCAAGCGACTGAGTTTGGTGAGCAGTGGCGACCGTTCGGCCAAAATCAGAACCTACAACTATCCCCAGAGCCGGGTTACCGACCACCGCATTGGGATGACCCTCTATTCACTCGACACTTTCCTCAATGGTGACATACAGGAAATGATCGACGCCCTTGAGTTGGCGGAGAATACTGAGAAAATGAAATCCGGGGTTTGATCCGAAAGGCACAGACTTCAACAGAACTGTTATCGGTTGTTAATCTGTATTTTAATAATGCTTCTCGTGTTATTTACACGCACAAAATAAATACCGGAGGCCATAGACGTCATCTTGGGATGGAAAATCTCTTGCTCGATAGATTGGGTCGCTACAATCCTGCCGGTGGGCTCCATCCACTCGAGTGTGCGACCGATCCACTCGGCCGGAACCTCAACCCTTGTTTCGCTGGTGAATGGATTAGGGTTTATGTTTAGTTTTTGGGTCGCATCAGGGTCTGTCGGTACGGAAGTGGTGTTACGTGGGGCAATTTTTACGATTCGGTGCGTGAACGGCTGGGTGTTGCTCCACGAATTTCCGTTCGTGGCCAGATAGAGGTTGCCAGCCGGATCGGAGCAAACATCCCGAAGGCGGCCATACCAATTGGTCAGGTATTGTACCTCCGACACCACTGCTCCCGTGTCATTCTGAAGACTTAGAACATACAGCCGGGCATTCTTGAGGGTAGTGAGCAGAATTTTATTGCGAAAAACAGGTAAGGAGCTATGGTTGTACCACATCATTCCCGCGGGTGCTATCGTTGGCGTCCAGGCTATAATCGGTTCACGCACATTGTTCTGCGCACAGTATTGAATTTCGGTCGGTTGATCGCAGTAGCCTGCCACCGTTGGCCAGCCATAGTTACCCCCAGGGGCCAGAACATTCACCTCATCATCGGTGGTGGGGCCGTGTTCTGAAATATAAACCTTGCCGTTTAGGGGGTGCAAAAACATCCCCTGTGCATTACGATGCCCGAAGGTATATACGAGGTTACCCGGAAACGGATTATCTGCAGGTACGCTTCCATCAGGGAGCATGCGTAGCACCTTTCCCGGCAGTTGTTGGGTGCTGAGGGGAGCCGATTGAATCTGTGCATCGCCAGTGGTCATCAGCAGGCTCCTGTCCGGCAAAAACAGCAGTCGGCTTCCATTGTGGGTTGTGTTTCCGGGAATATCATTGAGCAGGATTTCAGGAGTTGTGAGTTGTCCGGCCGTTTCATTATAGTTGTAGCGCACCAGTCGTTCGCGGATGGAACTGCCAGTAAGATAGGTATACACCAGATATACCCATGGAGTATCGGCGAACGAGGGGTGCAGGGCCATTCCGAGCAGTCCGGATTCGCCAGAGGCCTGGCAATCGGAGAGCGTCAGCAGAACCTGCTGTTGTCCGGTTTGTGGGTTCACCCGACTCACCCGACCGAAGCGCTCCGTCATCCAGATATGGTTGTCGGGTCCCCATATGATTGTCCATGGTATATCGATTCCAGAAATGACTGTGGAGGTGTCAACCAGCGTTCCTCCGATTGTGATCTGTGCTTGTATGGATCGGGACTGGGAATCGATTAATAAAGCAACCCAAAGCATAAAAAAAAATCGATTCATAACAATTGTCGTTTTAACAAGACTACGAAAGTAATGTGCAAAAATAAACGACGCCCGCCAATCACGGAGCCATTATTTTTGCTAGATGAAGCAACTCTTTAACGAAGCACGGGATCAGCAGTTGGTGGCAGTGATCAAGGGATTGGTGATGGATGCAACCCGAAAGGCCTCTTCGGGTCACCCCGGGGGCGCATTTTCATCAGCCGATTTTGCTGCAATCCTTTTCAGTAAGTACCTGAGATTTGCCCCAAAACATCCCAAATGGCACAATCGGGATCGGTTTGTCTTATCAGCCGGTCACGAATCAATGTTGTTGTACAGCTTGTTGCACCTGATGGGGTTGCTTCCATTGGAGGAGTTGAAAGCATTCCGGCAATTCGGAAGCCGCACCCCTGGTCACCCCGAAGTACACCTCACACCTGGGGTGGAAGCCACAACAGGGCCACTCGGACAAGGAATCGCAATGGCGGTGGGTATGGCGGTTGCGCAGCAGCAACAGGAGTCAGTATTGGGAAGCGAATTTGGAAGCAACCGGGTATTTTGTTTGGTGGGCGACGGCGACCTACAGGAAGACGTAGCCCTGGGGGCTTGTCAATTAGCCGGCCATTGGGCACTGCACACTCTGGTGGTCTACTACGACAAAAACGACCAGCAGATTTCGGGACATACAGGACGTGTGAGTTCGGTCGATTTTCCTGCGCTGTTTCGCGCCATGCAATGGGAGGTCATGGAAATCGACGGGCATGATCACAAGGCTATCCGCCAGGCGCTCGATTTCGCATGCAACCTCAGCGCAGGCAAGCCCCTTCTCATCATCGGGCAGACCATCATGGCCAAAGGCGCAGCCACTATGGAGGGCAGCCACAAGACCCACGGGGAACCATTGAAGGTCGACGAGATATCCGCCACCAAATCCCGGCTTGGCCTCGATCCAGATGAATTTTTCCAGATCCCATCGAAAATCGTGGATTATTTTCAGGCCCATCTGAATTCATTCAATGCCACAGCGGAAGAATGGAATCACGCGATTGCCATCAAAAAACAGGAAAACGATGTATTTCGGGAGGTTTACGATCAGTATTTCTCACAAAAGCCGATTGAATTGGATGTGCCCCTCTCACCCCCGGGCACCCAGATAGCCACGAGGGTTACATTCGGTAAGGCTTTGGAATATATGGGCCGGCAATCGCAATCGATTATGGGTGGATCGGCCGATTTGGAGCCATCAAACAACACAGCGGCATTTGCTGGAGCGGTAGAAGAATTCAGCGCATCGAACCGAAGTGGCCGAAACCTTGCGTTCGGCGTTCGGGAATTTCCCATGACTGCTATTGGTAACGGCATGGCCCTGTATGGTGGTTTTTTGCCGTTTGGTGCCACTTTTCTCACCTTCAGTGACTACTCACGCAATGCAATCCGCATGAGCGCACTCATGGGGCTCCCGAGCCTGCATGTTTTCACCCACGATAGCATTTTTCTGGGTGAAGATGGTCCGACCCACCAATCTGTAGAGCATCTGATGAGTCTGCGCCTGATTCCTCAGCTGCAGGTGTGCCGGCCGGCTGACGAACGCGAAACCCTCGCATGTATGCGGGTGTGGGGCCGCGGTGGAAACAGGCCCATGCTTTTGGCACTCACTCGGCAAGCGGTGCCTGTATTGGAAGGTCCGGTTGACGTGGAGCGTGGTGCTTATGTTTGTTACGATACCGATTCCGGGGCGACCAACAGACCTATCGACCTGATGATCTATGCCAGCGGTTCCGAGCTGTGGGTGGCACGAGAAGCTGCACACCGGGTGAGTCAAATGAAAAATATTCGTGCTTTGGTGGTGTCCGTTGTGTGTTGGCTTTGGTTTGATGAACAGAATGAGCACTACCGAAACCAGATCCTTCAAACAGGGGTGCGGGCACGGGTTTCGATCGAAGCGGGAAGTACATTGGGTTGGCAGCGGTTTACGGGGATGGACGGCCTAAATATAGGGGTGGACAGTTTTGGTCACTCCGCCCCCGCTGAGGCCTTGGCATCGCATTTCGGGCTCTTACCTGAACAAGTAACCGAGCGGATAGGGGACTACCTAAACCGTTTGAACGCTTGAAAACTTCATCGGTCGTTGATGTACCGGCAACGGAATCCCCAGACCGATTGGGTCTTTTCTTATTGGGATGCCTAATGGCCCTTCCATTGCTCCCCGAATTTATGGTGGGCTATTTATTAATCGCCTGTGTCATTTGGCGCATCTACCAAGGCAACTTAAACGAAATACTAACCCGGATTCCCAAGTCAAATGTACTAGTCATCCCCTACTTTGTTTGGTATTTTTGGCGTTGGTCGGCCACCGGATGGGGCGCAGAAGGGGGGCGCATCCTAGTGATGCACCTTCAATGGTTGGTGATCCCCCTACTCCTCTTTTGGGTTCCGCAAAACCTGATCGGAGCCGTTAACAAGCTGGTACACGTATTGTGGATGCTCGTACTGCTGACCGCTTTAGCCCTGAGCCTGCAGGGTGTCATTGAATGGTCACTTCGCGACACCCCCATTGAGGGCTTTTCAGACCATCCCCTGTTCTACATCGGACTATCGGACCCCCTGATGCACCCAGGTTATCTTTCGATGATTGTGGCCGTGGTTATCATGGTTGCCCCCACCGTTCCTCGTCCCGCCTGGCTATCGGGATGGCGTTTCTTTGTAGGTCAGGTTTTCCTATTGACATTTTTTATGATGCTCTCATCCCGTATGATTATGGGTGCATTGCTTTTGACCTGGCCATTAGCCGGGCTGTTTTGGTTGAAGTTGAATCGAAAAAGCAGCATCACAGCAGCTCTTTTTATTTTGTTTCTGATACTCGTATTTGCGCTTGGTTTCTTGCCCAAGCCACTCGACAACCGAATCCGGGAATTGTCGCGCCATGAGTACCAAATCGGGGCCGACAGCTTAAGCGATTTTTCAGGAATTACCATACGTCTGGCAGAGTGGGGGGGCGCAATACATGCCATAGGAAATCACCCCGTATTGGGACACGGACCTGGATTGGGGCATAACGCCCTTATGGAATCCTATGAACGATTGGGATTTAAAGTAGGCCTTTTATATAAATTCAATGCCCACAATCAGTATCTGCAAACAGCACTCGATTTGGGCTGGGTCGGTTCTGTGCTTTTGATCTTGTCGATCCTAGCACTTTCCTACCCGTACATATCATCAGGAAACAGGCGGGTACTTTGGTTTGTGATTTTCTTTCTGCTTTGCTCCGGTACGGAAAGCACTTTGCTAAGACAAAGAGGAGCCGTAATGTTAGCCCTTTATGTGCCCCTATTGGGATTCATCTCAGCAACCGCCAAGTCTGAAAACACACACGACTCAGAGGATCGGCAATCTGAATCGAAGTAGTAAAGGGTATATACCTCTACTTTGTTTTGCAATTAAAAATGTAGGGCCGACAAAATCCGGTCGACCTGTTCCTGACCAGGTTCCATAGGATGCGCTGCCATATCCCGAAAAAGTGAGCGCAGGGTCAGGCATTCATCGGTGAGCTCTCGGTTTCCAGCCATGAGGTGTTCGGCCAGATTACGTCGGGGATCCCAGGGATCTAAAAAAAGGGCCGAAATCAATAGATCTTTGGTAAAATTTCTTTGCATAAAAGAAGATGTTTCTTAAAAATTATAAAAAAACGCAAATGTAGACCGCTTGGTATAAACTACCTTCGCAAAAAAATCGATGACTATATTGTTGTTTTTCGTGGGGGTATGGCTATGTTGCTATTAGGTTCCGATTGGCTCATTAGAGGAGGATCGGGAATCGCCAGAAAATTCCACATTCCGGTCATTGTGATTGGCCTGACAATCGTTTCCATGGGGACATCCCTCCCAGAGCTTCTAGTGAGTTTATTCGCTGCACTCAAAGGAAATTCAGATATCGCAATGGGTAATGTTGTGGGAAGCAACATCGTGAACATCCTCTTAATACTAGGGCTATCGGCCATAATCCGTCGGCTGACCGTGCAAAAAAACACAACGTACGCCGAGATCCCCATCACTCTTGGCACTGCATTGCTGCTCACCTTGATGGGGGTCATGTCTGCAGATTCTGTTTCCCAAACCAGCAGGATGGGACGGGTACACGGTATCATACTCCTTGTCCTCTTTGGGCTCTTTTTATATTATCTGGTGTGGATGACCAGAAAGAGCAGAAATCATGAGGTAGATATAGAATCCACGCCAGAATATCCGTCAAAGCCTCCCATGCTCTTGGTGGGTATGCTGGTCGCAGGAATTGCGTTTCTCGCATGGGGCGCTGATTTATGCGTAAACAATGCGGTAAAGATTGCGGTGTCATTGGACGCATCGGAAACATTAATTGGACTTACATTGGTTGCGGCAGGCACCTCACTCCCGGAGCTGTTTACCTCGGTTGTTGCCACCATCCGCAAGGAAAATGATATTGCGATTGGCAATATTGTAGGATCAAATATTTTTAACATATTGTTCATCCTTGGAACTTCCACGAGCATTCATCCCATCCGATTTTCGGTTGTGATGATTTCAGACATGTGGGTGATGTCGGCGACTTCACTCCTGCTTTTCGTTTTGGTATTCCTTGGAAAAAAACATAGTTTGGGTCGATTAGAGGGTTTGATTTTCCTATTGACCTATGCGGCCTATCTATATTTTCTGATTCAGCGTGGATGAAGCGCGCATCCCCTACTGAAGAGTATAGAAAGTGCCGACGAGTTGCGTCGGCTCAACGAGGCCCAACTCCCTATCCTTGCCGATGAATTGCGGCAGTTCCTCATTCATGAAATTAGTGAGCGGGGTGGGCACTTTGGCGCCAACTTGGGTGTGGTTGAACTAACGATTGCCCTTCACTATGTATTCCGTACTCCGATTGATTCGATTATTTGGGATGTGGGTCACCAGGCTTACGCCCACAAAATACTGACCGGCCGTAGACAGGCATTTGCTGGAAACCGGGTTTTGGGTGGGATCAGTGGATTTCCCAGTCAGTCAGAAAGCGTGTTTGACAGTTTTGGCATGGGTCACGCCAGCACCTTAATCAGCGCCGCCATCGGAATGGCTTAGAAAAATAACAACCTCAAGAGCGCAAGCCCTTTCCGCTTTATTGCTGTTACAGGTGATGGTGCATTAACGGGTGGATTGGCTATGAAGCACTAAATCAACTCAGCGGAAGCGTATTGCCGGTTTTGGTAGTAATCAACGAAAACCAAATGAGTATAGACCCGAATGTCGACGGAATCAGCAAACATCTTCTCAACCTGAAAACCGGTCACGCCACAGATCGAACCGACTCTATCTTCTAAAATCTGGGAATACCCTATACCCTATAGTGGATGCTATGACGGTCACGATTTGCAACAATTAATAAATGCATTCCGAGATTGGGATCGCGATCCAAAGCCCTTCACCATTCATATTTCTACACACAAAGGCAAAGGCTTTTCCCCCACAGAAGAGGAGCAGACGCGTTGGCACGCACCAGGCCGATTCGATAAAGTAAGCGGTAAATCGCTCCCGGAGCCTGAGCGTTCGGGCCCCAAATTCCAGGATGTATTCGGTCAAACCCTGTTGGAACTGGCGCAGGGCGACCATCGGGTTGTTGGCACAACCGCAGCCATTCCTTCCGGCACATCCCTCAAAATCATGATGGATTAAATGCCCGATCGCTGCTATGATGTGGGGATTGCGGAGGCACACGCCGTGACGTTTGCGGCAGGTATGGCCACCCGCTCCCCGCGCCCTTTTGTAGCCATTTATTCAACTTTCTTTCAGCGGCCTACGACCAAATTGTCCATGATGTGGCGCTTCAAAAACTATCGGTTATTTTTTGTATTGACCGGGCCGGTTTAGCGGGCGCGGATGGCCCGACCTACCACGGTGCCTTCGACCTGTCGTATTTATCGTACATTCCCAACCTCACAATAGCGGCGTCCCGAAATGCGGAGCAACTTCGGCTGATGATGTATACTGTACTCCATCATGATTCTGGACCCTTCGCCATCCGATACCCGCGCGGACATGCACCGGATCGGCCCGAAAAAGGGACTCTAAATCCCCTAACTAAATACACTGAACATTGATTGACTGAGGGAGAGTCGGGAATGGTAATTTCGGCAGGGACTATGGCCATGTATGTGGTACAATATTTGGATCGTTTAGGCCGGTATACAGATGTGGCCCACTGGGGGATCTGCGCTTCGTGAAACCAATCGACCCAGAATTATTGTCGCACATCCATGCCCAACCATTCGTGCTTGTGGTGGAGGACGGATGCCTTCGGGGAGGTGCGGGATCCGCTATCGGACATGCGCTCATGGAGGCAGGTTACAAAGGGAAATTTCAGGTCGCTGCTCTGCCCGACACATTTGTTACCCAAGGGAATCCCGACGAATTGTATGCGATGCATCGATTAGATCCTGCGGGCATCCACGAACATTTGCTTGCGTTGATTTCTGATTGACCGATTCCAAGTTACGCTCATTTGCAATCCATATGTCAGGATTTATTGCATCGGGATTTATCGCTTCACAAATCTGAGTCGACCAAGTCCGTTGGTCGACATAAACTCAAGCATATAGAGCCCGTTGGGTAAGGCATCCACATCCAATTTCACTACATCACCCCCAGGCTGACCCATAAGTGCTACTCGTCGACCCGCTGCATCAACTGCAAACCAATCCATGCATTGGACCAGATCGTTACCCTTTAAAAAAATGACCGACTGTGCAGGATTGGGATAGATTCGGTACTCAGTAGCTGAAGCGCTTTCAGATAGAGAAGTCATAAAGAATGAAAATCCGGCGCTGGAATCAGAAAGACAACCCGCAGAATCCAATATCAGCTGGTAAATCCCACTTCGCTGAGGAATCAGAGTGCGAATGGCTACCGTATCGATCCATATCCCATCTACAAACCAGCGATAGGAACTACCAGCGTTCACTGAACGAAGTACGCCCGAAACGGCCTCGATTTCAGCAGGCGGCGCCTCAAAAACCCGAATGGTGTAGGATCCGGTAACCACGCAACCACCACTCTGTCCGCTATACTGAATCGTATGCAGTCCAACACCGGCCTGGGAGGGACTAAATATCCCGAATGAAACACCAGGCCCCGTATAGGAGCCCCCCGGAATGCTGGCCTGATTGAGGAGAATATTAGAGCCGCGCACGCAAACCGGATTCACTGGCCAGAAGGTTAGTGCCGGAGGCTGGTTGATGGTTATGCTGCGCGTCAGCCGATTCACACAGCCTGAAATGGAATCGGGCGTTGTTGTGTAGGTGATGGCAAACACCCCGGCACCCGCCAGGGAGGGGATAAGGCTATCGTTTCGCACCCCCGGACCCGACCATGTACCAACGGGAACCCCCTGAGGCAGCGCAATGGGGGTTGTGTTCACACAAACTGCCGGAATATTGGCCGGCGGTGTGGCGATTCGTGGTAGGGAATCAACCTCAATGAAGGCGGTATCGACAGAGACGCATCCGTTACTGTTGGGTAACGAATAAATCAGCGTATGTCGACCGCGACCAGCAGTGGATGGGTTGAAGTTGTTGCCCAAAACACCTGGGCCTGAGAAGCTACCCCCTGCAATACTCGCAGTTAAATTTAGGCTTGCCGCGTTCAGGCAGATTCTTGTCGGTAATGAGTCAATTTGCACCGCGGTCACGGGCAGAACCTGTACGGTGGTGGATTGCGAAAACTGGCAACCTGGAAGGGTATAGGTAAGTGTATGGGTTCCTACGCCCGCTGCTGATGGCCGGAACAGGCTATCGCCCGAGGTACCAGGACCGGTATAACGCCCCCCGCGGGGGAATCCGATCCGCAGGGCAGTGACCCCACTGTTCACACAAAGTGGCTGGGGAGTTCCGAGGGTGATTTGCAGCGAGTCGGTTACCCGAACCGCAAGCTGACGTATGAGCGTGTCCGATCCGGTCACATTGGTTGAAATGAGGGTTACGGTAAATACTCCTGCCGAATCATACCTTACCGGGGCGGGGGTGGCTCCTGTGTCGGTGGCCGGGGACCCACCGGGGAAGAACCATACGCGGGAATCCGGGTTGTTCTGGCTGTTGTCGCGATAAGCCACAAATCCACCGCGACAAACCGAATCCGCTGTTTGAACAAAAGCTGCCACCGGTCGCAGGATGGGGGGTTGACAGCCATTGCTCGTGAGCAGGCTAGCCCGACGGGTGCCGTTTTGCAGAACGACATTCATTCGCTCCGTTTGATTGGCCGTGAAAATATTCATGCACGCATCGTTGGTGTAGTCCATGTAGTTCTGAACCATATCCGGCCAGTCGGTGGTCGGATTAGGGGGATAGGTCATGTCGTTGCACCGGTTCACGTTGGGGCATCCGGAGTTTGACTGGCTGCTGCGGGGGGTGTCGTCGCAGTAGTCATCGACCGTACAACCCCCATCCCCCCAGATGTGACGCAAACCCAGAAAATGTCCCGCCTCATGCGTCGCTGTTCGTCCGCCGTTATATTGTCCGGGGAATGGGTTCGCCGGCGGGCGGCCTATAGAAGAATAGAGCAAAACGATTCCATCGGTGTTGGCGCTCCCCCCTGTTAGTCCAGGCAGGCCCGTTCCGGAAGGGAATTGTGCATAACCCAATACGCCCCCGCTGAGGTTGGCCACCCAAATATTGAAATAGCGCGTTGGGTCCCAGATCGTGTTGGGCTTAACCTGACTGTTGAAGGTACTTGTGCTATAGCTGGTGGTGTTGGGGAAGGCGTGGCGAATAATGCCGTTCGTGGGATTGCCGGAGGGGTCTTGTTGGGCGAGGCAAAACTGAATATTGGAGTTGGAGGCCACAGGACGAAACACGACCGGAGTGTTACCAGTATCTGGATTTTGCCGCATAAAGTCCTCATTCAACACCTGGATTTGCGACAGTACCTGTGCATTACTGATGTTCCACGCATCGCTTTCGTTTCGGTATATGATATGAACCACAGTGGGCAGGATTCGGGGGCCGGTTTCCGGTTGGGGATGAACGGCCATTTCGGTCCGTTTTCGTGCCATCCACTCTTCAAACCGGATGTCGATCATCGGCTTCAGGGAGCCGTACATCTGCTCCTCCATTTCGGTAGTGTAGCATCGGATGGTCTGGCCGTGCGCCAGTGGCGAATAAATTGTGCACAGCGCCAATAATACGAGTAAGGGATTGAATTTCTTATATAGATTTAGTTTCACGGAAGCTCTATGATTTTGATGGAAAAGGACTGGGGACATTTGGAATAGCGGATAGGGAGGTGAAGATCATTTAGGTAATTGTATTTTGTCATTTCTTTAGGAGGTTCCGAAACCCACAATCAGTAACCGATTCAAGATTCAAATCGTTTAGAGTCGTGGTTCGGAACATTTAAGGTGGAAGGGCTTCGGCCAACCAATCGGACGGCCATTGTTTCAAGGCTACAATTCTATGAAATTTGACCGAAAATGGCAAGGGTGACTAATTTTACGGCATCATGCAAGCGCAGATGAAAACTGGCACTGACCTTGATAGGGCCGCCCGCATCCTTCGGGAGGGCGGTCTGGTGGCCATCCCAACGGAAACGGTTTATGGCCTTGCGGCTAATGCGTTGGACGAGCAGGCTGTTCTTTCCATTTTTCAGGTCAAGAACCGCCCCGCTTTCGACCCACTGATTGTTCATTTGTCACGCGCTGCGGAACTGGACAGGTATGTCTACGGGGTCAACGAATTGATCTGGCGCCTTGCGGACCACTTTTGGCCCGGACCTCTAACCCTGGTCTTGAAACGAAAGTCCCTGATTCCGGATTTGGTGAGCTCCGGACTGGAAACGGTGGCCGTGCGGGTACCCAATCATCGGCTCACGCTCGATTTGCTGACCCGAATTGACTTCCCTCTGGCCGCCCCGAGTGCCAACCCATTCGGCTATGTTAGTCCAACCTGTTCGGCCCATGTCCTCAATCAGCTGGGAGGGCAAGTCGGTTATATCCTGGAAGGGGGTGACAGCAGTGTGGGGTTGGAAAGTACTGTTTTGGATCTCAGCAGTGAAACACCCGTGATCTTGCGCAGGGGAGGCATACCAGAGGAGGAGCTCGAAGATTTCATGGGTTACAAAATCCACAAAATGCTATCCTCCTCATACCCGGGGGCACCAGGGATGTTGCAAAGTCACTATGCCCCAAGATGCATTCTTCTGACCTATTCCGGAGATGAATGGAGGGGATTGGCCTCAAGAATGAGCCCTCCCCGGCTTTCCGGGGCCACCTGGCTTCGGTTTTCTACGGCGCTGATCGAGATTGAAGAGCAACAACAATGGATATTGAGTCAAACAGGCAACCTTGCCGAGGCAGCCCGTAATTTATTTCGTGCGATTCGGGAACTTGACGATCGGAGTCCGAGTATCATCTTCGCGGAAAAGGCACCGAATATTGGATTGGGTCGGGCGATTAACGACCGCCTCGAACGTGCATCGACGAAGAACGGTGGACCATGAACGATCTATCGTCAAATTGCCCATCAAACCCAATCCTAACCCAATAACAAATCAAAATTTAACAACTGATCTCCCAGGAATGGCATGGAAACATGCCCCACACCCTCTCCACAACATTTATCTTTCGGAAATTCCTAAATATTTGTCCGCGTTGTTATAAGGAGAAATCTGTAGCGAGGACGGGAGTTGAACCCGTGACCTCAGGGTTATGAATCCTGCGCTCTAACCATCTGAGCTACCTCGCCAATTCAGGGCGCAAATATACTGTATGATCCAAAAACATTTGCATAAATCCCTCTTTTTTCGTACCCTTGTGTTTTTGGCCGGTTACCACAAACAAAGGTGGGTCCGGCCCGGGCTCAGAAAATCGAAGCGGATGGCACAACGTGTGACTTTAAAGCTGGAATACTTGTTCCATTGCTCTCCCAAACTGCTTTTTAAGCAGATTTCTACTCCTTCCGGTCTCGAGACCTGGTTTGCCGACCGAGTGAACGTTCATGGGGGTGACTTTGAGTTCGTTTGGAATCAGAGCAGCAATCGTGCTGATCTGCTGGAAAACAAAAACAACTCCCACGTTCGGTTTCGCTGGAAGGATTCCCCTACAGGTGAATTTTTCGAACTGCGCATCAAAGTGGATGAACTCACTTCAGATGTGTCCATTTTGATTACGGATTTTTGCGAGTCGGGCGAAGAAGATGAAAACCGCATGCTGTGGAATCAGTCCGTAAACACACTGCGCAGCCGCATCGGGGCATAATCGATTTTTTGGAGTGGGTGTACTTGGGCGACTGCTGATCAGGACCTTTGCCGGTCCGTTCATCCTCACCTTTTTCATTGTGCTGTTCATCCTGGTGATGCAGTTTCTGTGGGTCTACATGGACGATCTGGTGGGTAAGGGATTGGAATGGTATGTGATTGCGGAGCTGTTGATGTATGCCTCGGCAAGTTTTGTGCCCATGGCCCTACCCTTGGCCATGCTCCTATCATCTATTATGACCCTGGGGCAATTTGGCGAGTACAATGAACTCACCGCGACAAGAGCCGCCGGAATCAGTCTCTGGAAGCTGGTACGCCCCCTTCTGCTGCTGTCTGTCCTCTTCAGTGTGGCCGCTTTCCTGTTCTCCGATACCCTGTTGCCCCAGTCGCGACTCAAATTCGGGTCGCTCTTGTTCGACATCCAACAAAAAAAACCGGCGCTCTCCATTAAAGAGGGACGTTTTTATACAGAAATCGAAAATTATGCCCTGCGGGTTGGACAAAAAAGTGAGGACGGGGAACACCTTCGCGATATTCTCATCTACGATCATAGCAGTGGGCGCGGCAATACCAGCGTCATCACCGCCAAGCGGGGCAGGATGACTATGAGCGCCGACCAAAGGTACCTGAGCCTAAAGCTATATGACGGCTATACTTATGAAGAACTACAGGAAGATGCGCCCTCCCGTCGAAACCGACCTCATCTGAAAACCAGCTTTGCTGTGCAGGAAATTCATTTTGACCTGTCATCCTTCAACATGAAACGCAGCGATGAATCGATTTTCCGCGATTATTTTTCGATGCTCAATCTAAACCAGTTAAAGCAGGCCACGGATTCACTGGAAACCGCCTACGAAGAGCGTGACCGCGATATACGTCATACAATGAAGCAATTCTACCACTTCAGCGACAGCCTGCTCTTCGCTTCCAAATCGAATGCCACCCATCGTGATGCGCATCGGCTTCAGGTACGCGGCACACACAGCATGCAAGAATCGGTGCAATCGACCTCAAGCACGGAATCGGGTCAATCGCTCATGGATGTTGATACAACCTCAAATTCGTCCTATTCGGAAGCAGAAACCCTATCGGTCTTGGGTCGACAAAATTTACCGACAAGGGAAGCAACAAATTTACCCGGCGGGGCGGGACAAATCATCGAGTCTGTACGCACCAGAGGCGACTCACTCGCAGCCATTTGGGCGGAAAAAAGGCGAAATGAGCAGCAGATCACCCATACCGACTCCATCACCCTATTGCGCGATGCCGTGCAATCGGCGCAGACCCTACAGGGCTATAGTTCAATGCGCTTGCGGGAACTAGAGGGCCGTAGGCATATGCTCAACCGCCATTACCTCGAGATTCACCGGAAATTTTCGCTTTCGTTTGCATGCTTTCTGTTCTTCCTGATTGGTGCGCCCATGGGTGCGCTGATTCGGCGTGGGGGATTGGGATTTCCCATGCTCATCTCCATACTCCTGTTCCTGATCTACCATGTGATTACCATGAGCAGCGAAAAGCTCGCCCGAGACGGCGTTGTGGATGTGCACCTGGGGATGTGGATTTCCAGCATCGTCCTACTCCCCGCTGGCGTATTGTTGACATTGGCCGCGAATCGCGAGGGGCGCATACCCCTTCCCCGATTGTCTGGATTTTGGGGCAGAAAAAAGCCGACGAATTAACTACAACCCAAGCGTAAACCAACCAGTGTTCAGGATTCTGCAGATCACAAACCGTATCCCATTCCCCCTACATGATGGAGGCAGCCTTGCCGTTCAGGCCATGTTGGATCTACAGGAGCAGATTCCCTGTGCCGTTCGACTATTTTCACCGAACGCCAGCCGAAACCGGGTTCATGTACATGACCTGCCTGCGCAATTTTTCAATCGCTATCGTTTGTGGACGTTTGACCTCAACACAGATCTGATGCCTTTTTCCATGTTTGCCAATTGGCTATACTCCAAGGAATCGTACCATTGCGTCAGATTTATGCAGCCCATTGTGGGACACGAACTTCGTCGGATTTTGACTGGGGAGTCATTCGACATCATTCAGTTGGAAGGCCCATTTTTAGGGGGATGGCTACCTCTGATCCGCGAACATTCCGACGCATCCATTATTCTGAGGGCCCATAATGTGGAACATGAAATTTGGTCGGAATTAGCCGCATGCACCGGGAATCCGCTGAAAAGAGCATATCTAAAGAGTCAGTCGGATCGATTGGCAGAATTCGAGATTCGACTCGCCCAATCTGTCGACGGCATTTTGGCAATCAGCAACGCCACGGCCCAGTTTTTTCGAACCCACACCCCGAAGCACGTTGAGATCCTGGGGAGTTTTATACCGGCACGACCCAAACCTAAACCCGTACAACCTGATCGGTTAAAACACTTATCATTTTTAGGAAGTCTGGATTGGCTACCCAACCTGGAAGCGGTTCATCATTTGCTCGATTCCTGGTGGCCTGTATTGCATCGAAAATGCCCCGATATGCAGTTGCATATAGCAGGCAAAAATTTCCCGAACACGTTAATGCAGAAAAAAATTGAAGGGGTGATGATGCACGGGGCTGTACCCGATGCTGAGTCATTCCTGAGGCTGCATCCGGTGGTGGTGGTGCCACTCCGCAGCGGCAGTGGCATTCGGATCAAGAGCCTGGAAGCACTCACTCTCGGACTACCCATGATCAGTACCGCCAAAGGAGTAGAGGGATTGAATTTGAAAGCGGATGTTCACTACCTGCCCGCTGAAAATGCCCATGAATTTGTGCATCAGGCCGAGAGACTGCGAAGCCAGCCCCGACTGGCTCTGGATCTGGGTAATGCGGGTCGAAGCTATGTGTCCGCTCATTATGGCGTCCAGGTTCTGACCCACAAGCTCAGCGATTTTTACCGACATTTGCGCAGCCTATGATGCTTTGCACGGCCGTTGCCCTGTTTTGTCTGCTGCTTGTTGCCTACAGCTATCTGCTGTTTCCCTGGATAATGAAACGCGCAGCTGCCCGGTCACACCCAGAATTTGAACCGCTGGAGGATTTCCCCACTGTGAGCGTAATCATGGCCGCCCACAATGAAGAGCATGTACTTGAGGATAAAATCCGTTCCATTTTTCGATGCCGTTACCCCAAACACAAGATCGAAGTATGGGTTGGCTCGGATGCCTCAACCGATCAGACCGACTCCATCCTGGAACGCCTTTCATCCTCCTACCCCCAGCTCAGATGGAGGCGGTTTGCGGAACGGACGGGCAAGCCTGGCATCATCAACGAGCTGGCCATGGCGGCAACGGGTAGCATTCTGGTAGTAACCGATGCAGATGCCCTTTTCACCGAGTTTACTCTGGCAGAATTGGTATTACCCTTTTCCGATCCGAAAGTGGGTGCCGTACAGGCCCATGCTGAGGTCATTTTAGAGCCAGGCGGCGATGTGGGCACACAAGAACTCGCCTATACCCGACGCGAAATGCTTTTGAAAGAGGGGGAAAGCGCCTACGGAACCGTCATCGGCGGATTTGGTGCAGCTTATGCGCTCCGAAAAGATCTTTTTCGGCCTGTTCCCCGCGGATTTGTTGTGGATGACTTCTTCACTTTTTCGGATCTGCTGAATCAGGGCTATCAAACCCTCTTTTCCGTAGAGGCGCGTGTCCTGTTGGGCTTGTCGACCGACAGTGGGGTGCAATTCCGACGAAAAAGAAGAATTGGCAGGGGTAATTTTCAGAATCTCTGGTATTTCAGATGGTTGTGGCTGGGTAGGGGTGGCTGGCGCATCGCTTGGCTGTTCTGGTCGCACAAGGGCATCCGATGGATGACCCCGCTCTTACTCATCTTGTTTTGTATATGCGCCTGCTTCCACCCGGCAGCTCGCCTCAACCAATGGGTGTGTATAGCGGCTGGGGCAGTGGTTTTGTTATCGGTACTCGATCTGATCCTTTCGCGCAGGGGGGTTCATGTTAGTCCCGTCCGATATCTACGACACTTTCTTTGGATGAACCTGGCACTTTTGGCAGGGTTGTGGGACGCATTGACGAAAAAAAGTGTGGGGGGCAGCTGGGACAATCAGAAGCCGACCGACAAGCCTGCATTGTAGGTGGTCCAATGACCCATTTGCACCATTTCTGCATAGGCCATTAATACCAGAATTTTCACCCTTAGACCAACCCCATAGTGGGTTAGGTTGTCGACCCGGGTTTTGATTTCCACTGGTTTGTTGAGGTTGCTGTATTCCTGAATGAGAGTTCCGGAACTTTGACTATTAATGACGAGCGCGGTTGGCACATCATATTGTCCGTCAGCAGCCACCGAAAAACTACTGCGCATAAGTCCCGCCCGCACGTAGGGGGTGAAAAGTGCGATTTTCTTAGAAAGTATGATTCCCGCGCTACTAGCATTGCTACCCAAAACCAATTCCTGTGTGGTAATATCCGCTGGTGATTGTCCACCTACATACCGATAACCGGTAATCACCCCATTGATTCCGCGTGGATAATCAGCCGGCGTAGGCCCGGCAATCCGCACGACCTGCCTGTACTCAATCACACAATGGTTGACATATGCGCTGAGATCTATGGGGACTACCTTTAGCAGACGGGGCAGGTACTGCGATAAACTATGCTTGACGCCGACACCCCAAAATGTCAGGTTGCCGTTCTCCCGAAGTTGCCCGGGCAATGCGCTGATGTCGCCCGCCAAGCCGTCCAGGCTGGAGCGTGGAAGTAGTCGCAGCGATATCTCCGTACCCTTCGGCAGTCCCACATTCAGTTGCACAAAAGGTGCCGGCACATGCCCTAATCCCAGTCCCGGGGTTAACCCACTCAGGGTGTCCAGCACGAGTGTATTGCCTGGATTGAGCGGGTCCGAAACCTGTACCAAATAGGCAGTATTTACATTTGATGGGCCCGCGAGTGTGGTCGCGCGGGCATCGATTGGCCGAAGGTTGTTGAGCCCAAGATTTTCGGGGTAGAAGTACTGATTATCGCCCGGAATAGCCACCAAACTGAGTCCGGCCTGCACGTTAAACCGCAAAAGCTTCAACGGCTTGGCGGTTTGGTTCCAATTCTGCGCTAGCCCAAGCGAGAATGCTTGTCCGAACGGCCCCAAATAGGCCCCCATCAACTTCTCAGCATCTTCGCGACCCGCGGCCAAGGACAGGACCACATCATTTTGTGCTCGCACGGGCCGTAACCCTACAGCAGCCATCATCCCGAGTAAAACCACGCATTTCTTCAACATAATTGGATGGATTACTTTTGTTAAACTAATTGAATTATCCATTCACGACCCCGTCAATTGTTTGCACAAGTTGTAAAACGTCCTGAACACGAATTCGGTTCATACAGGGGTTATCGGGCAACACACAAAATTTTTGCGCGCAGGGGTTGCAGGGCAGTTTGTGATGTATAAAGTGGGATTTTGGTCCGTAAGGGGCAAAGACTGAGGGTATGCCCGGACCAAACAGGGCGATAACGGGCACGTCCATGGCCGCTGCGATATGCATGGGTCCACTTTCATTACCGATCATACACACCGCTTTCGAGACCAAAGCTGCATAATCAAGAAGCGATGCCTGTCCCGCGCAGGTATAGGCCTCGAAGGGAAGAATCCGCATGATTTTACGAATATCGGCCACATCATCGGATCCACCTGCAAATACGATTTCACAACCATAGCGTTGGTACATCACCACGGCCAGCTCGGCCCATTTACTGATGGCCCAGCGGCGGTAGACCCAACGCGCACCAGTGTGAATGACCATAAAACGCTCGATGGCATGCCTTTGCAGAAAAAGAGTGGCATTTTCATGATTATTGGTCATCACCTCCAGCCTTGGAGCCTGAAAAGGCTCCAGGGATTGACCGGCCCGCCTCAGTAGGGGAGCGATGATGACCTGGTTGATGTGTACCTCGTGGGGCTGCTCGCGGTGCATGAGCCGGTTGATAAATCGATGCGAACCACGGTCGACCCGATAGGCTGGATGTGACAAAGCATAGTACAGGCTTTCATAGGTGCCCCTGAGATCCACGAGAACATCATATCGGCCCTTCAATTCTCTGCGATCGATCACGATGCATTGAATATGGGAGGAGGGCCACATCATGGGTGCCACTGCTGGCCGACACCAAAGCGTGATTTCTGCATGGGGATATACTGAATTAAGGCGGGAGAACACAGGCAGTGTGGTGACCATATCCCCAATTTCGTCGAGCCGAATGAGCAGTATTCGTCTCGGGGTTTTCGGCGGACGGGGGAAAAACAAATGGAGGAGTCCACCGAAAAACCATGAAGCCAAAAATAGACCACGCTCACCCCGAAACATGCGGCAAATTTCCGCAATAATTCGTGCTATTTTGCAGTTTTGTTTGGATGCGCCGTCAACTGCTCACGAGCGGAAGCTATGTGGTTTTTTTGAATCTGTTGGTGAAGCCGATCTGGATTCTGCTGATCGACCGCGAACTGCAAAATCAGCTGGGGCCCGGTATCTACGGCACTTACTACACCCTGCTTAGCTTGTCGCTCATGCTCAGCGCCATATTGGACGCGGGTCTGGCCAATTTCAATACCCGGGCCGTGGCCGGTGGGGGTGACAGTGCGCTCGAGGACCTCCCCATGATGGTGGGACTCAAATCAGTCCTTTGGCTTGTGTATATGCTCTGCACCCTCTCCATCGGATTCTATCTCGATAACCCGCCGCAGTCGATCTACTGGCTGATTCTGTTGGGTATTCAGCAAGGCTTGAACTCGCTCAACCTCCTCCTGCGTTCGATTTTTGCCGGTCAGATGCGTTTTCTCCGTGATGGTTGGATGGGTGTTCTCGATAAGTGGCTGATGATCGCTGCTGCTTTCCCCTTGGTATGGCTGGGATGGAGCTATGGCGGCCGTCAACCCGTATCCGTCTACATCTGGATTCAATTGATGGCTACCCTGACCCCGACCCTTCTGATGGTGTTTATGTTGAGGAAAGGTGTACAACTGTGGCCGGAATTTTCGTTGGGGCGACAAAAAACACTACTGAAAAATGCCCTTCCTTTTGCCCTATTGGGGTTACTTGCCGGCTTGTACACCCGCGTGGACATGGTTATGATCCGCGCGCTACATTCCGATCCAGAACTCCAAGCCGGCCTGTATGCCTCCTCCTATCGGCTGCTCGACGCGACCAACATGATCCCCATTCTATTGAGTGGAATACTCCTGCCCCAATTCACCCATCATTGGTCGCGCCACACACTTCGACCGGAGTGGATTAAATCTATCACTTACCTCATGCTCTCTATCGGACTATGCCTTTCCTGGGGATTGGTAGCCTTTCGTCATGAAATAATGGGGTATTTATACCGCTACCAATCACCCTCTCAGACAGACATTCTTTTCTGGATCGGCCTTTGTTGCATCCCCATATCCCTAAGTTATGCGTGGGGGACATTACTCACGGCAGCGGGTCAACTCAAAACACTGAACCGACTGGCACTGTGGGCTCTTGTGGCAAATATTAGCTTGAATCTTTGGCTCATGCCGAAAATGGGGGCTCTGGGCGCAGCTCAGGCTACCCTCATCACCCACCTCATTCTGTGCATTGGCCAGGGTTTCGTCTGCCTTCGACAATTTTCGCCGGCCATTGCCGGACCACGCTGGTGGATCGGAATCGTCGCCCTCCTCTTGTTCATTTGGGCGGCCATAAGTTTCAACCACTCCACCCCTCTTGTGCTTAGAATGGGACTAACCGCCCTTTGGCCCTTCTTGCTGTTGACCGCCGAAGGCATCAAGCCTACCACTTGGCGCTCGTTTTCGAGAAAAGGGTATAAAACCGACAATTGACTATTTTTGCGGCACTCAAAGCATGTTGTTTACTTTTCCCCACCAACCCCCACCCGGATGACCGAAATGACCCCATCAAAGGATGCCTTCTCGAGTCAGGGCATGTGGATGTACCTGATGCGCTGGCGCAAGCTGCTCATCGTCACCGGGTTGACAGCCACCCTGACATCAGTCATATTCTCAGGTCCAACCTTCATCAAACCGCTCTACAAATCGACAGTGGTGCTGTATCCGGCCACCACCAACTCCATCTCCAAAGCACTGCTGAGTGAAAACGCCTACGATCGCAGCGACCCGCTGGCGTTTGGCGAAGAGGAGGAGGCCGAGCAACTTCTGCAGCTGCTGAACTCCGATCTGATCCGAAACCGAATCATCGAAAAATATAAATTGATGGAGCATTACGAGATTAAGGCCGATGATGCTTTTCGCCAGACCAAACTCTACAAGCGCTACGAGAGCAACATCAAATTCCGCCGCACGGAGTATATGTCGGTCGAAATCTCCGTTTTGGATACCGATCCGGAAATCGCGGCACAGATTGCGAACGACATCGCCGTACTTTTGGATGAAACCAAAAACTCGATACAGCTCGGACAGGCCCGCAAAGCTCTTGAAATTGTTGATAATCAATACAATAAAAAAGAGACCTACATTCGTTCGCTCAACGACTCCCTTAATCAACTTCGCGGACTAGGCATTTTTGATTACGACATGCAGATCGACCACACGACCGATTTGTTTGTACAGGCCATGGCTGGCGTTTCCGATGCCCGCGCCAAGGCTGAAGTTTATAAGGATATGAAGATGCCCGCTACCGATACGGCGGTCCTAAACAACCTGGCCCGCTTGCGGGGTTATGAAGCCAGCGGCAAACGCCTGCAAGAGCAATTAAACCTTCTGGGACTCTATGGGGGTGCCCATAATAGCCTCAAGGAGCAAATGGAAAAGGAAAACGAAGAATTGGTGAAGCTCAGACAAAAGCGCGACCAGGCACAGGTGGACGTAGATGAGGTGCTTCCAGTGAAGTTCATCGTGAACGACGCTGCCCCCGCCGAGAAAAAAACCTATCCTCTCCGATCCCTGATCGTACTGATTTCCACTATCTCCACCTTGTTGCTGTGCCTGCTGTTGATCGTTGCCGCCGAGCAGTGGAAGTTGTGGCATCAAGGCAGGTCTTGAACCGCCGTGCAACATGTTTGCCCGAAATACCCTTTGGTTTCTTTCGCTCGGCTTTGTGGGCCTGATGGCCACGGCAGTAGCTTTCGAAATGTGGCTCATGGCGCTGATTCCTGTGGCTATGTGGGCCGCATATCTCATCTCCCAATACCCCGATCGGGTTGTTTTGGGCATTGTATTTTGCACACCCCTAAGCATTCTGGTGGATGTGAAGCCCCTCGGCGCAGCTATTTCGCTCCCAACCGAACCTCTCTTAATAGGCTTACTGCTGTGGTTTGGGGTCAGACTAATGATAGAGGGTCGCTATGATTCCGCTGCCATTCGCCACCCTGTAACCCTAAGCCTTATAGCCTATCTGGCTTGGATGCTCCTATGCTCGGTCAACAGCTCCATTCCGCTGGTTTCATTCAAATTCCTGCTGTCGAATCTCTGGTTTAGCGTAGGCTTCTACTTCCTGCCGCTACTCATTTTCAAAAACCGCAGCAGGCCGCACCAATTTATCTGGCTTTATGTTATTCCCCTGACTTTCCTGATTGTGTGGAGCATAATCCGCCATAGTACCTTTGGGTTCACCAAACAGGCCTCCTATTGGGCAAGTGAGCCTTTCGTGATCAACCACGGAATCTATGGGGCCATGGTCGCCTTTTTTGTCCCGACACTCGCCATTTATCTGGTGAAATCAAGGCTATTTCTGAACAGGCGATCCCTCCTCATTCCCCTTGTCATTTTGTTCGCTGTTTTTTTAGTCGGGCTCATTCTCAGTTATACCCGAGCTGCCTGGCTGGGTACGGTAGCGGCGCTCTTTTTTTATATCCTTTTGCGCATTGGGTTGAGATTTCGCATGTTATTGGGATTATCCGGCGTGTTGGTGGCCTTGTTTTTTGTGTTTCAAACCGACATCACGATGAAGTTGATGCGCAACAAAACAGATTCGCATGATAACCTCGGTAAGCACCTTCGTTCCATTTCAAATGTGCGAACGGATGCTTCGAATCTGGAGCGCCTGAATCGTTGGGCCAGCGGGTTCCGGATGTTTGAAGAAAGGCCCCTTATGGGTTGGGGACCCGGCACATATATGTTTCAGTACGCGCCGTTTCAGAAGCCAGGCGAAAAGACGATCATCAGCACCAATCAGGCCGACGTAGGGGGCATTCACAGTGAGTATTTCAACCCATTAGTGGAAATGGGGCTGCCAGGCATGGCACTGTTCCTGCTCCTGATTTCTTTCAGTATACAACGAGGGATGCGCTATTTCCGCCTCCAATCCGACGGTTATCTACGTTACACTTGCCTGATGGCCTTGCTGGGTATGGTGACCTACCTCACGCATGGCGCACTCAATAATTACCTCGACTTCGATAAAATTACGGTACTGTTCTGGGGCTTCATGGCCATGATGGTTGGACTGGAAATCTACCACCCGGTGAAGGAGGGCTCAGGTCTTACCCCCGGCACCACCTTCGTCTCCGACGCTGCCTACGACACAGTCCCCACCAAAGACTCAACCACCGTTTCCGGCACCGCCTCCGGAATACCGGATGGTAAGGAGGGTGACGTCATCAACAAAATTCCACCCCCCCCGGTGGGCAATTAGTCGACCGAGAACAGCGCTGTTCACTAAATCGGGACTCAATTCTGGTGTTTCACAGATAGTGCCCACGAGCCGATCCATCCCAAATGGCTCCTGCTTCTCATTTTGACCTTCCACCACCCCGTCAGTGCAGATCAGCAACAAATCTCCCGGCTCCAAAACACATGTTCCCAGTTCCATAAACGGCAGGGGCTGGAACATCCCCAATAGGGTCGTGCCCTTATTGAGCGTTTGCAAAACACCATTTCTGTAGAGTACAGCAGGAATATGCCCAGCGCAAACATACTGCAAGGCCCCACTTTCCTCATCCAAAGTGCCCATAAATAGGGTGACAAACCGCTCGGAACGGGTGGCGTGCCCCAACAAATCATTGACATTGGTTACGAGCGTGGGCAAATCGGTGTAGGCGTGTAGGAGCGCGCGGATACTCGCCTGCAGGTGAGCCATAAGCAAGGCGGCCGACACACCCTTACCAGCTACATCGGCCACACAATAAAGCCACTTTCCCCGCCCCATCTCAACCACGTCGTAGTAATCGCCCCCCACATCATGGTGGGGCACATAAATGGCCGACATGGATAGGCTTGGACTATTGGGCAGGCTATCAGGAATCAGAAATCCCTGTACCTGCGCCGCGAGTGACAGCTCTTGCTTCATCCGCTCCTGCACCAGCCGGTTCTCCAGCATGCGCTCTAGCTGCCGATTTAGCAAGTCGACCTGATGCCTAAGCGCTGTTACCCGAGTGGGGGTATAGTCGCCTATTTTCGATACATCCAGAGGGTCGACATTCATACTGGCAACTTAAGAAGTTCCGCCCACTCTGCCAAATAGATCGCTGAGGCCGGTGCTGAGTAGATTAGAGGCCAAGACCATCCCGGAGATCGCCACACCGGGGGCAATAGCCAGCCATGCGGAGCGGGTAAGAATATAGGGATAATGCTCACGAATCATCATCCCCAGACTGGGCGCTGGTGGTTGTATGCCCAGGCCCAAAAAGCTGAGCCCCGATTCCACGAGTATGGCACTTGCAAACTGCGCTGAGGCCATGATAAGTATCGGGCCGGCCATGTTGGGCAACAAATGATGCAGCATAATCCTCCCCGGACCATAGCCCAAAACCTGGGCAGCCAGCACAAATTCCTGCTCTCGGAGTCGACGTGCCTCCCCCCGAACAAGGCGTGCCACATCCACCCATAGGGTGAGTCCCACCGCGAGATACACCTGCCAGGCGCCCCGGCCCATGGCCAAGGAGAAGGCAATTACGAGCATGATTGAGGGGACCGACCACACGACCTGCATCAGCCAAGTGAGGCATTGGTCGACCTTGCCGCCATAATATCCGGCCAGCATACCCACACATATGCCCACCAAAAGGCTCACCATTACGGCAAAGACCCCAATCTTCAGGGTTATACGCATCCCAAGTAGGAGTCGACTCAGCAAATCGCGGCCCATCAAATCCGTGCCCAGCCAAAAGGTCTGCCTAATCAAATTCACTTTGTATTCATGCGACTGACGTACACTTAGGGTGTCCTCGGGCTGATCCCATACCACATATCTAAACCCAAAGTCAGTGCGTTCATACCACATCAGAGGAGTGCGTTTTTGGTCAAAGCAGATAGAGTCGCCCTTTGCATTGTGCTCAACGAGAAAATCGACACTCCGGGCAGGCGGAAGGGTCCTGATGCGCACATCCTGCCGGTTGGCGTCAGGGGAAGAATCGGGCGCGATCCATGGGGCCATGATCGAAAAAATACTTATACCCAGCAGAATCCAGAAACTGATCCGCGCAGGAGCTGGCAACCGATTCACGAATGCCCAAGGTTTACCATTCATTGTAGTTCCAGTTTATCCGCAACCGATTCACGAATGCCCAAGGTTCATCATTCATTGTAGTTCCAGTTTACCTGCAACCGATTCACGAACGCCTGAAGCTTACTATTCATTGAAGTTGCAATTTAGGGGATGGGTCAACCATTCACTCTATATTTGCTCATGATCTTTCGATTTTTCAAATCACTTTCCCATTCAGCAGCATGGAAACGTTGATATTAGGTATTGACCCCGGGTCGCGGGTTACTGGCTTCGGACTTATAAACTACTCCGGAGGAAGCTACGAACTTCTGGATGCGGGCATCTGGAAGAGTGCCGAGGAAGATTCAGCAGACCGGCTTCGTCATATTCTTCAGTCGGCCACGGCATTTATACGCCTTCATAAACCTGACGCAATGGCCATCGAAGCACCATTCTACGGAAAGAACATTCAGAGCACCCTTAAACTTGGAAGGGCGCAGGGCGTTGTGATTGCAGCTGCTCTTCAACTCGATATACCGGTATTTGAATATGCACCGCGTCGGGTTAAGCAGGCCATAACGGGCAATGGAAACGCAGGGAAGGAACAGGTTGCGGCCATGTTGCCCATTCTGCTTAAGAATACGATCAGTGCCGACTTACCAACAGACGCCACAGATGCGATTGCTGTATCACTTTGTCACGCTTTCGGATTGAGAAAAGGCACCGTGGCGAACTCGAGCCCTGCCAATTGGGCCTCATTTATAAAAAACAACCCGGGGCGGGTGGGCCGCCTTTGAAAATAAGTTACCCATTCCATTGCGCCCTGATCAGCTCGGCAGTGTTTGCCAACTCATCAGACGATGGATTCAGTTTTTTTTTTCCAAAATCCATATCGCTCCCCTGGTTCATCGGAATTAAGTGTATGTGTACGTGGGGGACCTCTAAGCCTACAATAGCGAGGCCTATGCGCTTACAAGTAATAGCTTTTTCTATGGCCGGTGCCACTTTTCGTGCAAATTCGAATAATCCAGAATACGTATCGACATCGAGATCGAAGACATAATCGGCTTCCAGTTTGGGCACCACCAATACGTGACCCATCGTTAAAGGCTGAATGTCGAGAAAGGCAAAAAACCGATCGTTTTCAGCGATGAAGTGACAAGGAATTTCACCCTTTATGATGCGCGAAAACAGGGTGGGCATAGCGGTTACAGACTGATTTCCAGAATTTTGAACTTCATAATCCCTGAAGGCACCTGAATCTCTGCAATCTCCCCCTTCGCCTTACCCACCAATCCCTTTCCAATGGGTGAGGTACTCGATATTTTCCCAACCTTTAAATCCGCCTCCTTCTCCGAAACAATACTATACGACATTTCCGCATTGTTGGCCATATTTCGAATTTTTACCCTTGTTAATACCTGAACGCGCGACAAATCGATCGTACTCTCGTCTAATACCCGCGCACTCGCCAAAATATTTTCCAGCTTCGCAATGCGCATTTCTAAGAGTCCCTGTGCATCCTTGGCCGCGTCATACTCAGCATTCTCCGATAAGTCACCTTTGTCCCGCGCCTCCTGGATTGCCTTGGCCATTTCAGCTCTTCCGCGCGTCTTCAGATCGGTCAACTCGTCCTTCAATTTATCGAGGCCCGCTTGTGTGAAATAAGATGTTTCGCTCATGAACTCATGCTATTAAAACAACGGAACGCCCCGAATTGGGGCGTTCGTCTGTAAAATTACTAAAAATTCTTACAATCCGTAGCGGACTCCGATTACATGCGTACCGCTGAATGGGTTACTAGCACGATAAGCATAATCAAAACCAAATCGGCTCTTGCCACTGGGTGCATCAATCGAAATACCATAATTCATGCCCGTATACACGTTCTGAATCAGCGCTTCATCCGAAAGATTATCCTCGACCTGGTATCCGGTACGAACCGCGATGATGTTTTTGAAACTCAATTCCGCGCCAAATCCATACTGATCGTTGGTAAATGAGTTGGAGGTGAAATTACCCGCAAGCGTAAGGCGGTAGTTGTCGTCATCGGTCAGATAAATATCGTAAGACACGCCAATATTCATGAGTGAGGGCAATTCAAAGGCCTGAGAACGTTGACTCAGTGTGAGGGGAACAGTACTTCCCTGCATAGTACCACGGGCCGATAAACCATCTCCGCCAAACACCATAGGAGTACCCACATTCCGTAGCGCAATGCCAAACTTCATCTCTTCTTTTCTTCCCGACACGTACTGAATACCCGCATCGAATGCCACCCCTTGCGCAGAAACGTCTGAGATACTCTGCGAAATAATGCGCAAGGTCACACCACCATGGATTCGGTCAGAAAATGATTTGGCATATGACAGGCCAATGTTGGAAAATGAAGGTTTGAACGTTCCCAATCCACCATCCGGATTCTCCACGGTCGTAATGTCAACAGCTCCTACATCAAGTGACATCACAGATAAGCCCAATACACTTGACTCATTGATCCGTTGTGCAAGACCAAAGCCGTTCACATATACGTCACTTCCACTCAGCCAGGTCGTGCGTGCGAAATTAAGTTCTGTCTTTTGTGTGAACGCCAGACCGGCAATATTCATACGCTCAGCTTCAATACCACGGATACAGGAAGAATTGACACCCACCCAGCCCGAACTGCGAGCCCATGGCAAAATCAGTAACTCTGTGGCACCAGCCTGACCCCTACGATCGGGATTGCCAGCAAATGCGGGCATAGTGAGAACAGAACCCAATCCGATGCACAGGAAAAATCTAGAAATATTCATCATTTTCATAAATAGCCGGTCTTTTAGAATGTATCCAAGTCGATAGGGCGCGTAACGCCAAACCACTTCACAACCTTTTCACCAATACCTGGTGCATTCACATGGAGCAAATACATACCACTGGCAATCGGAATTCGCTCCTGATTCAAGAGATCCCAATCCACAAAGGTGCTGGCATCGTCTTTCCTAAGAGTACGAATCAAAGTTCCGTTCAGCGTATAGATCTTGATTACACACTGAACGGGCAGATTTGTGATGCGAACGCGATTATCGATCTGGCTCGTTTCATAGCGCGAAGCTCCGTAGTAAGGATTGGGAACCACACGAATGAGATCCAGCGCCTTCTGAGCAGTAGGCAGATCATTCTTGATGGGGGCCAAATCAGTCAGATCGAACTCATATCTAGGATTTCCTGAGTTGAGCATTTGTGCTCCCAGAGCAAGAAACTTACCGTATGAATTGTTCACACGGATAGTAAAACGCACTTCGTTATCCAACAAGCGCTTACCTGTAGAAAGCAACGGTATGGACGTCCATAAAACCTCACGATACACATTGCGCAACAAGCTGTTCCCCAAATTATTCACATTCACACCCGGCCCTGCTAACTGATTGTAGACATAATTGGCGGTGTCGTAGCGCGAGCCGAACACATAAATGAAATGTTTGCCCCCCATGGTAATCTGAGGTTGACCACGTCCGACATCACCAAACAAGGTGTCATTCGGGTTCCAAATCATATCGCGACCATTGGATAGAGAAGCACGGCTATCCTCACCGAAGGCCATGTTCAGACGCGTTCCCGTTTCCAAACTGATGGCATATCCGGGGAACCAACTCAGGCCCAGACGGCTTTCATTCTGGTCTACATTACCCTCTTTATCCACAGATGCGGCATTTCGAATGTGATTTCTTCTACGACCACCTTGCGATTCGGCACTTGCCTCACACATTTCCAGAACCACACAACGTGTCCATTTAGATTTATCGGGGGTGATTACAATATCGACACTCTTCAAACTGTCAAGGCGTGCAGCCAAACGGAAAGGTGTGGCTTGGGGGATATCATCCACGAAAACACCAGGTGTTATCGCGGACGGCATTGCAAAACGCATGGGCGACCAGGTTCCGCCCTGCAAATCCGTTCCCGGTACCGTCATCCGAACCACTCCTTCATAGGCACGCTTTGGATCACCATCTACAATGAAACCATCACCTCCACCCACATTGGCAGGACCCGCTTTAATCCAGTCAAACAAACCAAATCCGTCGGGCAGACCAAACATCCACTCACGCGATGGCTCAGAAAAACGGTAACCAGAGGTAATCAATCCATTCCCGGTTTCAAGTACAGAAGCATCACCAGGAGGTGCTACATTGCGTATTGTTGCACTAAGTCCCAACCTGCGGAAAATAGCGGTAGACTCATAGTAACCCAGAATCTGCTCATTGGCCAAGGCTATAGTCGTATCCGAGAAAATGGTGTCGTTGTTGTATAAGATATACCAGCGAGCGCTGTTATCGACAGCTGCTGTTCCGGTAGGCGTGCCTTTGTACATGGCCAACTGCATTTTGGCGCGAGGCACTAATGTTGGATCGATCACCTTGATATCGATAGGACCAAAACTCTTCTCAAATTTTGGTGCAACTGCGTATCCGTTATTTAAAATTTCATTAAGTGTCTCCTCAGTAAGCTCAAGGTTACGACCGCCATTTCCACGACCCTCCAACTGCGTAATTTCGGGACCATCGCCATAAGCCGAATTCAGAATCAAGCCGTTGAAGGTAGGCTCCCATTTGTGCGGGATTCCTGTGTAAGTCGAAACATTATTACGTCCCGCGAGGTAGGGGCGCTGTTGACCCAATAAGGCCACTGGATCAAACTCCTGATATTTGTTGTAGGCGTAGGCTACGACCAGATAGTAATAACGTTTGAAATTAACCAGACGATCGCTACCCTCGGCGAACAAATCTCGGGTGACTCGCAGGGTCATCTTCACGCCCTCATTGGCACCATCCACCGCGATATAGGGAACCGACTGCTCCATTTCCAAGTCAAAATCCCAATTGATTATACGGGAAACTCCATTTTTCAAATCCCCCTGATACAAAAGGCGCGCGCGAGTTGGGTCATCCAATTCTCCCGTTGACACATTGGAGGCCGACAACTGATAAACCTTAAAACCTTCGAATTTATACACCGAATCATACAATGGTACTCCAGGGGGAAGATCACGATTCAATGCCTGAATCACAGGGTCTATCTCCCTATACCGAAGATTGTAGTTGTTGCTGGTGGGGCGATATGAGAAACTAAGGATTAGCTCCTGATCCAATTCAGTGATAGAAACATCAGGGGCATCCGGACCATCTATGGTCTTGAAGCAAGCATCGAAGAGCGCCTGCGCCTTAGAGTCGGCTCTCAACAACTGATTGAACGAGCCACGAGCACCTCCCGAAGAAGCGCGTGCCCAAACCACACCAATGGTGATGTAGTTAATGGCTCCCGGCACGAGGGTAAATGGGCCTGCAGACTGAACGAATCGACGATCCGCAGGAACGTTGGCTTGGGCACCGGGACCAGGGTTATTCTCATCCCAATCAAAAGGAGGAGCAATCGGATTCTGGACCGAGCCTCCAACTGACCAACCATATGCGCGGTCAGAGGCACCAGGAAACATCAATCCGGCGGGCGTAGTGGTTGCTCCTGATGAACCTGGGTAGCCTGTACCACCATATACCATCTGACTATTGTCTTTCCATTTGCCAATCATGTAGTTGTAGGCATGCTCAGCGGTAGTCGGGTTGCCAATCGGTGTGCCATCGTTATTGAAGTAGAGGAACTTTGCCATGATGATGCGCTCTGTGCGAGGTTCAGGATCACATCCCGTTGCTGCAATTTCATCAACCAATCCGTCACGATCGTTGTCTATTCCATCATTCAAGTCAGAGAATGGGCCTTCGAAAAAGTCAATTCCGATAGAGGGTGGATTTTCACCATACCCCTGAATGCCCTCATCCTCATCATCACCATTATAGCATATTCCCAAACCTCTTGGCACATCGCATCCCACAAAATCATCTGTGTAGTTACCCATATCCGGGTCGACCCACTGCGCCATATAGCAGTTCGTGAGAGTAATTGACGACCTGTTAATAATCTTATTCGTGTAGAACGTCATATTGTTCAATTCGTCATTGGAACGATAGCCAAACGCCTGGGTTTGAATCTCCATACCAATGGGTGTGCCACCGGAGCCTGGTGCATTTCCCTTGTCATTGGTTACAAACCAAATGGACTGGTCTCCATAAATGAACGGATAATCACCCGCACTCGGATTGTAGATATCGTCGGCATCAACGTCCACAAACGGAGCCAGTTTCGGATCCTGCAACAGGGTTACGTCGCCACTCGCGGGCCAATTGCGTATGGCATCGGGTACAACATAATTGGGGTCTTCCGATTCAATACCCGCAATGTGGTCTTGAATCTGCTTGCGCTCCACCTTCCAGTGTGTATCCCACCGATCACACTCCGACTTGGAAATGGTAGCCGAGTCGAGCGTTAGGGGACCCGACCACCAACCCACACCGAGAACAGAAGTCTGACGATAGGTTTGAGCAGCAACTTTCAACGTGCCAACCGCATCAATTCCACCTACCCATACCGAACCTGCAAATAATGAGTGCTTTTTAGGCAAACTAGGGTCGTCGAGTTTTGGGATTTCATAGCGCGGGTTGCTGGCCAAATCCCACCACATATCGTTGCCACGCAGAATCATCGTACGAACATTGTTGATGTCCAGATTGATCTTGGCAGAGGGCGGGGTACATGTTGAGGCCAGACGCGCAATAAAATTACGGTTGTTTTGGTCGGTTCGCCTGCCCACAGAAAGATCCTCACGCGCTTGTGCACCCATAACAAGGCCACAAATGAACAGAAGCGCTAAACTGATTTTTTTCATATGCTTGAAAATATTCATGTTGGTCATATTTCTTAAAAGTTGAAACGTATGCCTAAACGAGTCCGCCGGGGTATACTAAAATTACCTGGAGCATCCATAGAAGCCCTGTACAAATCAAGAAACGCCTGCTGATTTAGGACACCCTGCGCTTGTTGCCGACCCAAATCGCTTGTCAGATAACCATCATCCAAAGGGTCACCGGTGAACTGGTACACATCGATCACGTTCATGTTATTGAACAGGTTCAATACCTGCAGGAATACATTTATTGTAGCCTCTCTAGGTTTGTCGTTGCGATCGGAGGCCATTTTAAAGCTGATGTCTTTGTCGACCCGCAGATTCATCCGAAACTGCCATGGAAGGCGCGAACCATTGATTCCGCCTTTCAAGGTGGTTCTTCCCTGCAATCCACCAACAACAGCTCCTGCAGGTGTGGGCACAGTTTGACGAGAAAACGGCGTGCCTGATATGGCATTAGCCACAAAATTGAAGCCTACGCCTTCAAGGATTCCAAGCCCAGCAATCCGTGGTCCACTATAATTGGAGCCCTCACCGAATCGGAAATCGAGTGTACCCACCAAACGGTGCCGCGCATCAAAGTCCAACGGAATAGGTGTACGTAGATTATCGATACCTGCCTGGATAATATTCGTTGCTTGTTCGGGCGCTGAGCCTGTACCATCCGCAAACTGAAGGGTATAACTAGCGTTGATGCGCACATTACCTGTTCTGCGGAGGTCATAGCTCAAGGTCAGACCCTTTACCGTACCAAAGTCAATATTTCCGTAGGTACGATAATCCAACGGGAATGCAAAGGGTACGTTGATGATCTGAATCATATTCCGTAACTCACGATAAAAGGCACTAATTGTGAGCGCAGAGGTCTTATTCAATCTCTGTTTGAATCCCAGCTGGTAATCAATCGTGCGCTCAGGTTTGAGGTCAGGGTTGTTGATTGTTCCGCCGATTTGCTGGAGGTAGAAATACTGACGCGGATCGAAACGGAAGAAATCACTGGGGCGTTGGGTCAGCACATCGTAGTGCGCAAAAAACTGGGCCTCGTCGGATATGGGAAACGAAAAGGCCACACGGGGCATAAAATTAATCTGCGGGGTATAATCTACAAATGCGTCGGCCCGAACTTCATTTTGGGTGGCATCGCGCAGATATGGGGTTACACGTCCCGATGCGGAGGCAGCCGCAATTCCGGAAGCATTTCGCACTTCGGTACCCTGAGCAGTGTACCATTGTACACCCGAGCGATAGCCGAGAATGGTCGGATTGGGTGTGTTCAGGTCATTAACATAAACAACTGCATTGGTGGGAACAACGGTCGGGTGCGCACCAGACGAATTTAAAGCGCCATCAACCTCCGCGAGGGTTCTGGCCGGATAGAGCAGGAAGCGATCGGACAAAACCGGCTGATTGGCATCGAAACGGTCCACCCGTACTCCCACGCGAAACACGAGGTCGTCGAAAGCAAACTTATCCTCAATAAAGCCGGCCATATAGATTGGCTGGAAAGCAGGAATGGGACGATTGATTCGGTCATTGAAGAAATCCAGGAAACCAGGGTTTTTTGCCAGGCGGTTACCGAGATAATCGTAACCATTATAAGACACAAATGAATTGCCCTGATTCAAAAGCTCCTCCACGGAGAAGAAACTCAACTTCAACTGATCGGGGTCTAAATTGTCGACATTGATGAACCTCAGGTCGTTGTCGGCATAACCCAGAGAGCGACGAAGATTGCGGTCGAAGGTCGATTGATTGGCTGCATTGTAGAGCCTGTTATAGCGAACCGTATCACCCAACATGAAGCCGAATTCATCGCGGTCGATAAGTGGATTGTCTAAATCCAACTCGAGGATGTGGCGATTGGTTAACGCTCTGGCGATGCCCCATAAGCCAATACCACCGGCGTAGGCGCTTACTGAATAGCCGCGATCGATGCGCTGGTCGTATTCGAAACCAAATTTGAGGGCATGCTTTCCAATATCGGCGGAGAAAAATCCTGTGAAACGGAAAAGGTCGTTGTTTGAGTAGCTATAGCCCCCAAACTGACGGCCCGGGTCTTGCCAAATGCCGTAGGCGGAACCCGGACGAAGGCCATTTACTAAACCACCGAATAAGCGTACGTCACTCAGGCTGTTGAATTCAGTGGCATTGAGCACATTGAAAAAGCTCGTGCCCCAAACCGATAGGCCCGGGTCGATTGTGCTTGGGGTGAAGCGAAGGTTGCGGTCTCCAAAGCCCTGAAGAATCTGTACATCATCGTAGCGGACCGGAAGTCCAGAGGCAGAATCCACAAAAAATCCCCTTTGAAAAACAGGAATTTGGCTATAGTTGAAATTGCCCACATGTCCATAATTAAAGGGATTGCGGTCCAACGCACCCCCACCATCCTGGGTGGAACCTGAATTGGTGTAGTCGAATTGCAGCGTATAATAAGCATTCTTTATAGTAGCGTCTTGCGAGGATGCAAAATTCTGCTTGTAGCGGGCATACATACGGGTTGTGGTCTCCGTGTTGAAGCCCATGTTGTTGGGACTAAACAGCAGATTGGCGCGGCTGTAGTTGCGGAAATCTACAAAATCGTAGTTTCCACCCACTGTGAACCCGATCAACGGCGTCGGCTGGAAATCGATCTTGCCTGCAACCGACAAACGATCGCGGTTGGCATTCGGGCGAACTTGACCCAATACCATATCGTCGCGGGTCACAAATTCTGAGTTGCGGTTCACCCCACTTCCAAATATTGAAGCTCTATAGGGGTTGTTGCTTATTGAATCGAGGACTTCAGGCATAAGCGACCATACGCCGACAGCAGACGGACGGGGGTCGACCTGAGTTTCATACTCTGCCGAAAGAAAATATCCCAATACAGATCGATTTCTGGATTTCGCCAATGGACCAGAAAAGTTAAGCGCATAAAGGTTGTATCCGTAGGGCTCCAGCACTTTAAAAGAACTTAACACCTCAGCACCGCCGTAAAACTGACCGGATGGGCCACGTGTGGTGATGTTGATGATACCCCCGGTGGCATCCCCGTATTGAGCCGGAATACCTCCTGTGATTACAGTTGTCTGTTCGATCGCCGCATTGGGCAGGTTGGTCGTTCCGCGTACCCGAATACCGTCGATAAAATACTCTGTTGATGAAGAGCGCGATCCCCTTATGTTCAGTGCGCTTCCCTCATCTTGCTGAAAAACGCCGGCGGTAGTGGCCGCAATAGAATTTACATCACGGGTAGGCAATGCAGCAATTTCCTCCCGGGTTACGGTACCTCCCGTTGAGGTTTCGTCCTTAGAAATCAGCGGAACCTCGTAATCCACCACATCAATCACGCTCAAATCCACGCCAGAGGTCATGCGAATATCCAAAAAGTTGGATTTATCGGCCGTCACCAAAACACCCTTGATTTCCCGTGAATTGTAACCCACATAGGACACCTTCACATCATACTTTCCAGGCGGAACCGCACCGAATTTGTAGGCTCCGTTGATATCTGTGGTGGTTCCCGATTTTTGGGCACCGTTTTGCTCCAAAATCACGTTGGCGAAGGGAATTCCTTCCTTGGGCTTGAGGTCATCCACTACTTTTCCTTGCAACGTACCCGTGCCGGCCTGTCCGAAGGCTGAGGCGATGCAAGCAAAAAACAGGAAAAATCCAGCGTAGAGCGTTCTTTTCATACAAATCAACTTAAGGTAAAATCGAGGTGCAACATAGCAAGGAGAATGAACTTTTGCAAGTACCCCCCCCACACTAAAATTATTCTTTGGAATGACAAGAACCGAAATCTGCCGTTTCTACGTAGTTTGCGAGGATCAACTCTTGGTTGATTCAAAAAAAACTATGTCAGAAAACAGGGTTTGCCGTCTGTTCAACATCTCATACCCTATTATCCAGGCCGGTATGATCTGGTGCAGTGGATGGGAACTTGCCTCCGCGGTGAGTGAGGCGGGTGGATTGGGCATCATTGGTGCCGGATCTATGTACCCTGATGTACTCGCCGGGCACATCAAACGTTGTCGCGAGGCCACGAGCAAACCATTCGCCGTGAACCTGCCCCTTTTGTACCCTCAAATTGAAGATCACCTAAACCTCATCATTGAAAACAGGGTGCCGATTGTGTTCACCTCTGCAGGCAATCCAGCTAAATACACATCAACCTTTAAGGAACAGGGCATTACGGTGGTGCATGTGGTGTCGAGTGCTGCATTCGCCCAGAAAGCTGAGCGTGCGGGGGTCGACGCGGTGGTGGCCGAAGGCTTCGAGGCGGGCGGACATAATGGACGCGAGGAAACAACCACCCTTTGTCTGATCCCTCAGGTGAGGAAGGCTACATTGCTACCACTGATTGCAGCTGGTGGCATTGGTTCGGGCACTGCTTTATATGCCGTAATGGCTTTGGGGGCCGATGGTGCACAGCTAGGTAGTCGTTTTGTGGCCACGCATGAATCGTCGGCTCATCCATCCTTCAAGGAAGCGGTGGTTCGGGCCGGTGAGGGCGACACCCGACTGTCGCTAAAGGCGCTTACCCCGGTTCGATTGCTGAAAAATCCCTTTTTCGATCAGGTGGTAGCGGCCGAGGGTGCAGGGGCTGATGTAGGTCAACTAACAGCACTGCTGGGCAGGGGTCGCGCAAAGAGGGGAATGTTTGAAGGGGATTTAATCGAGGGCGAATTGGAAATCGGACAAGTTTCGGCGGGAATCGATGAAATACTTCCGGCGGCGGAGGTGGTTCGCCGCGTCTGGGATGAATTTCAGCAAACAAAGGCAAGCATGAGCAGGTTAGGGTAACAGAAATTCCCTGGCCTCATTCTTTTCCTGTCCTGTTTACCCCAACACCTCATCAATCAGACCATGCAAGAGGGTATGGCGGATGATACGCATGCCGGAAGGAGGTTGTGCGATCGGCTGCAACTCGGCCACACAGGCAATGCTGTATCCCAGCCGGGAGGCCTCGCTCAGCCGGGCTTCAATGGCGGTGACCGGACGAAGTTCACCGCCCAATCCGATTTCCGCGGCGAACAGCATGGGGGAAGCCGGAGCCAGATCTCTGGTGGAGCCAGTTAAGGCCACACAAACCGCCAGATCCATCGCCGGATCCTCGGTTTTAAGTCCACCCGTCACATTTAAAAAAACATCGCTTGGACCCATTCTGAGTCCACATCGCTTTTCCAGAACCGCCAGCAACATAGCCAGTCGACGGCTGTCTATGCCCGTTCCTCCCCTTTGGGGAACGCCGAAAACGGAGGGGGTTACCAATGCCTGTACCTCCACCAAAAGTGCCCGGTTGCCTTCTCTACTAGAACCGGTGGCCATACCCGACAAACCAGGAATAGTCCGCCCCGAAAACCAAAGGGCGGGATCGGACAAGGGTAGCAATCCGGCCGACACCATCTCGTAGATTCCCAGCTCAAGTGTACTTCCAAATCTATTCTTGAGGCAGCGTACCAACCGTAGATTGAGGTGGCGATCGCCCTCAAACTGCAGCACCGCGTCTACCAGATGCTCCAATAATTTGGGGCCCGCGAGCTGGCCTTCTTTGGTGATATGACCGATCAGCCACAGTGGCACATTTTTTTCTTTCGCAAATTCGGTGAATTTCGCTGCTGCAAACCGGATCTGGGCTACACTCCCCGCCACCGCATCGATGTTGGGATCCGACATGGTTTGAATGGAATCGACGATGATCATTCGCGCCTTTAAGCGGTCGGCCGCCTCCAAAATGATGGGCACGGAAGTCTCCGCCAGCAAATAGCATCGATCCAGATTTCCCCCCAAACGCAATGCTCTTTGCCGAACCTGCGAAACGCTCTCCTCCCCACATGCATATAAAATAGGTGAAGGGCCGAGCTCTTCCAGTGCCAACTGCAGCAACAGGGTCGATTTTCCGATTCCGGGTTCACCCCCCATCAGCATAACCGCTCCCGGCACAATGCCACCCCCCAATACCCGGTTGAGTTCCGGATCCTGACATTCAATCCGCTGAAATTCGATTTGTGGTGCTTCCGAAAGCAGGACCGGCTCTGAATGAATGACCGATCCGCGAGGGGCGGCCTCGGCCGCAGACAATTTTATTTCCTCCTGAAGGGTGTTCCAGGAGCTGCAGGATGGACAACGACCCGACCATTTGGGTTGTGCCGAACCGCATTCCGTGCATATCCACTCTGTTTTGATGCGCGCCGCCATGATGTGTCAAAAATAGGCGTTTCGGCGGTGGCGAAATCGCCGTATTTTTACACTTTTCACCAACTTCCGCGTTGTTTCAATCGATGTCAGCCTCCCTTGTCTTTTCCGGGGTCTCATCTCCCCGGGCTAAAGTTGACGTTGCCTGTGCGTTCCTTTTTGGATTTTGCATCGCCCTGCCTCTGTTGGCCATCACGTCCGCCCGTGCCCAACAAGATCCCAAGACCCAGATGCAGTTGGGCATCAACTATTTTCAGCAGGAAGAGTTCGACAAAGCAGCAGAGACATTGGAGCAACTGCTGAAAACGAATCCAGGTGAACGAAACGCATACAATTACTTGTATGCCGCTTACAGTCGGCTGGGTGATTTCAAGCGTGCGGAAAACATGGCCGTTTATTTAAGCAAAAAATTTCCGGAAGACATCCAATTTGAGATTGACCAGGCGGTGTCACTCCGTCAACAGAACAAGGAAACCAAGGCACTGTCAGTTTTCGAAGAGATCTTCAAAAAGCTTCCCTTTGATCGCAACCGCCTCCTCACTTATGCCTTTTGCTTCCAGATCCGGGCCGAAAATGACTACGCCATACGGGTTTATGAACAGGGGGCGCGACAACTGAACAACCCTGCTGCTTTCACCCTCGAATTAGCCGAGTTGTATCGGGCAACGGGACAAAAATCACGGATGGTGGTGAATTATCTGGAGTATCTCGTGAAGAATCCGCAGCAGATGGGGCACATTCAAAAGCAATTGCAAAGCAACATCGATGCCGAGGATTTCGAGATGTTTCGCGAAAAATTGATGGCCGCACTACAGAAGTACCCCGACGACCTGCAATTACCCGAACTCGCCATCTGGTATTTCGTGCAGCAAAAGGACTTCAGTCTGGCTTTTGTGCAGGCGCGGGCAATCGATAACCGCAAAAAAGAGGGAGGCAGTCGCCTCCTTGCTCTGGCGGCAACAGCCACAGAAAATCGGGATTATGCGGCGGCTGATGATATCTACCGCTACCTGATTGAAGCGGGTCCTGCACAACCGGTTTGGTTCGATGCCCGCATAAACCGCCTCGAAAACAGCCAGCTGATGCTGGAGCGCGATCGTGCGGGTCGCGAATTGTGGGCACAACTTGCCGAACAGTACAGGCTCGTGATCGCTGATGTTCGTCACCCCAACCTGTCACTCCCCCTCAAAAAAGGTCTGGCCCACATCCTAGCCTATGAACTGGGTCGCTTTGAGGAAGGCATTCAGTTGTTGGAAGAAGCCATCGCTGGTCCAGGCGATGCCCGCAGGCGTGCTGAAGCCAAATTGGAGCTGGCCGACTTGTTTTTATTGACCGACGAGCTGTGGGAGGCGCAGTTGCTTTATGGTCAGGTCGATAAAGACTACATTGAGGATGTGATCGGCCAGGAGGCCCGCTTGCGCAATGCGCGCTTATCCTATTACCGCTTTGATTTTGAATGGTCACAGGCTCAGCTCGATATATTGAAAGCGGGCACCACCCACAAAATCGCGAACGATGCCATGGAACTGTCGCTACTCATTGCCGATAACTTCAACCTCGATACCAGCCAGGTACCCCTGATGAATTTTGCCCGTGCCGAGTTGATGATGAAACGTCAGCAGTATGACTCGGCCCTCCGCGCCTTCGACGTCATGCTGATCGAACTGCCTGACCATAGTCTACGCGATGAAGTCTGGTTCCGCAAGGCATCAATACAGGAAAAAACCGGCGATCTGTCCGGTGCCCGCCAGAGTTATGAGGTGCTACTCAAAGATCATCCGAAAGACATTTTGGCGGATGATGCCCTGATTGCTTTAGCTGGGCTTTCCGAACGGGAAGGTAAATCGGAGGAGGCCCTTAGCCTGTACCAAAAACTACTCGAGGAATACCCTGATAGTCTTTTCACCGTAGATGCCCGGCGGCGGTTCCGGAATCTTCGGGGCGACGCCCTGAAAGTCGATTGATGGCAAAAGCGGCTTCCCCTACTCCCTCTTCATCTAATCAGCGTGAGTGCGCCGTGATGTTGGGCATTATCAGCCCGTCGCACGATGAATCTTTGTGCAACGAGCACCTCGACGAGCTGGAATTTTTGGCCAAAACGGCCGGAGCTTCGATTAGCAAGCGCTTTGTTCAACGTTTACCCGGTCCAGATTCGCGCACCTACCTCGGGTCGGGCAAAATCAGGGAGGTTGAAGAGTATGTGCGGATGGAGCAAATTGACTTGGTGTTGGTCGACGATGAGTTGAGTCCGGCCCAATTGCGCAATCTGGAGTGGCTGTTCAACCCCGACCTCCTCGAAGCCCGCGTCAAAATCCTGGACCGAAGTACCCTGATCCTCGATATATTCGCCTCCCGTGCCCAATCGGCGCAGAGCCGCACCCAGGTGGAACTTGCGCAGCATGAATATTTGCTCCCGCGTCTTACCCGTATGTGGACCCACCTGAGCAAGCAAAAAGGTGGAATTGGAATGAAAGGACCCGGTGAAAAAGAGATTGAAACTGACCGGCGCAACATTCGCTACCGCATTACTCTGCTCAAAGAGAAATTGGAAGAGATTGAACGTCAACACATCACCCAACGGAAGAACAGGGGAAAAATCATCCGTGTGGCCCTCGTAGGCTATACGAACGTGGGCAAATCGTCGTTGATGAACGATCTCAGCAAATCGGAGGTTTTGGCAGAAAATCTTTTGTTTGCCACCCTCGATGCAACCGTCCGCAAAGTGGTCATCGATTACACCCCATTTCTCCTTTCCGACACTGTCGGGTTTATCCGAAAACTGCCACATCACCTAATTGAGTCCTTTAAAAGCACGCTCGATGAAGTCAGAGAGTCGGACATACTCGTACATGTGGTGGACGCCTCCCACCCCGGCCACATCGCCCAAATGAATGTGGTTACGCAAACCCTGCATGATTTGGGTGTGCGCGACAAGCCCATTCTCATCGTATACAACAAAATCGACTTAATACCTTCGGTTCAAGAATCGGAAAAAGAATGGCCTGATGGTTCGGATACCCAGCTCCTGCAGTCACCCGATTCTGATGCAATCGTATCCGTTTCCGTACGTAACCGGACAGGTATGGACTTACTCCGCGCCAAATTGGCGCGGATGGTCAAAGAAGCCTGGATAATTCGTTACCCTCATCAGCATGACTTTTATTGACAATCAAATCTATTAGTTTTTTATTTAAATAACACCTCATTATATGTCAAATAGAGTATTTCGCATAATCCCGATGTGGATCAGTCTCATCGGACTGATCGGCGAAGGGTCACTCACTTCCTGTGTGAGCATGAAACAGCATAAAGACCTGGAGGCCCGCCACCGGGCAATCAGCACAGAACTCGATAGCTGTCAGGCGCGAGAGCTTCGTCTGAACGGACAAATGGACGTGCTGGAACAGCGTGTGAATGCCGCACAAAAAGTCAATCTGGGATTAGCACGCGACACTTCAAGATTAATCAGTGACCTCAGGTCGGCCCGGCAGCGTATCGAGCAGCTCGACCGACAAAACGAAGAACTCGCCCGCACAACCGAAATTTTGCGATCAGGCAGCGCGGCCGAACAGGATCAGTTACTCAAGGAGCTTCGGGAGACCGAATCGGAACTGCGCAAGCGGGAAGACGACCTCGCCTTGCTCGAAAAGGATGTGCGCAACCGCGAAGTGCGGATTCAGGAGATGCAGGGCATAATGGATGCGCAGGCCCAAACCCTCAATAACCTGAGGCAAACCATCAGCAAGGCTCTGCTCGGCTTCGAAGAAAGTGGCCTCACCGTGCGGGAGAAAAACGGCAGGGTGTATGTTTCATTATCTGAAAAACTCATGTTTAAAGTGGGCAGCGCCGAGGTAGATCCGCGGGGACGACAAGCCATACAGGAGTTGGGGAAAGTACTGGCCGGCAATCCCGACATCAGCATTATGGTTGAGGGACACACCGACGACCAGGGAGGAGATGCTTTAAATTGGGACTTGAGCGTTCGGCGCGCCACAAGCATCGTCAAAATACTGATCGAAAACCCGCAGATTGAGCCCTCCCGGATTACTGCGGCGGGGCGTGGTAAGCATCTGCCCCTCGAAACGGGCAAATCGAACGAGGCCAGAACCCGAAACCGTAGGACCGAGATTATTTTGTCGCCCCAACTCGATCTGTTGTTTCAATGGCTGGAAACACGCTGATAAACGAGGATCAAACCGGTCAACCCCCAACCTGATCTTTTGTTTTAATGACTGCATATGTCCCATTGAACGAAAATCATTCTGATTTTTCGCTCAACTTTAATTGCTTGACTTCAAGTTGCTGATACATAAATAGGATTGTTTATTTCAATGGAAGGAAAGACCCGGACGAACAACGAGCAGTCGGATAAACAATACCGGGTACTCGGACTTATGTCGGGCAGTTCGCTCGACGGAATTGACTGGTGCATGGCTAGTTTTAATTATAAGAACGGGTCATGGTCCTTTCAAATGGAGGGGTGTGGCGTCCAGGATTATTCTCCTGAGATGGTCGGCCGACTGACGAATGCCCACCTCCTAACAGTGAACGAGGCCATGTTGCTGCAAGCCGATTTTGGTAAACTCAGCACCATAGCCGCTGAAGAAGCGGTCGGACGATGTGGTCGGCCTGAACTGATTGCCGAACACGGCCACACCCTCATTCACCGTCCCGAATTGGGCTATACCTGGCAAATGAGTGCCGCTCCCATGCTGGCGACTCGGATGAGGTTACCCGTAGTGAGCGATTTCAGGCGGGTGGATGTGGCGTTGGGTGGACAAGGAGCGCCGCTTGTGCCATACGGCGATGGGTTGCTTTTTTCTCAATACACTGCCTGCCTCAATCTGGGCGGAATTGCCAATTTATCTTTTGAGCGTAACGGCGTGCGTCTGGGCTTCGATGTTTGCTTCGCCAACCAGGTCCTCAACCAGCTCGCACAGAATCTTGGGCTTCCAATTGATGCGGGAGGGGCGATTGCTTCAATGGCCAGGCATTCTGCCGACAGTACCAAGAGCGCCCGCGTGGCAAGGGTACTTTCGGATTGGGCAAGCATCGATTTTTCGCGCCCCATTCCCCCGCCCTCTTTGAGCCGAGAGTCACTCCAAACGAACATCATGCCTCTATTCGAATCCGCACAGCTATCAACAGAGGACGCGCTCTGGGCCTGGTGCCAACATATCGCCCAATGTGTGGAGAATTATCTCCAGATTTATCAGGTTAGGGGCAAAATTCTGATTACGGGCGGGGGTGCCTTCAACCGATTTTTGGTGGACTGCCTGACCGAGACTGCCTCAACACATCCCGAGTGGGAATGGGAGGTGGGCTCAAATGCTCTGATCACCCATAAAGAGGCCCTTCTTTTCGGGTTTTTTGGCTTGTTGCGCTATTTGGGACTACCCAATGTGGACGCCAGCTATACCGGCTCCTCATCCTCCCACAGCGCCGGCTGTATTTATGAACCATTCCCCAAATCCCCTACATTTGACCCCAATCCGCCCGCTCATTGATGGGGCGAAATTCAACACACCACCCTTGGAATGAACGCCCACACAGGACGCCCGCTGGTAGATGCCCCCCAACGACGCGCACTGGTGACGGGAGGAACTGGCTTTATTGGCAGCCATTTGGTACGTCGTCTACTTGAAACGGGATATGCGGTTCGGGTGGTGGCGCGACATCCCCAGCGCAACAACGAACACCGACAATTGTCACCCCATCAGGTCGATTCGGTTGAGTGGGTCGGCGCATCGCTCAACGATCATGAGCAAATCGAAAAGTGCATGCGTGGTGTGGACGTGGTGTTTCATTGTGCTGCCCGGATTTCATTCCATTCCCTGGATCGCGACACCCTCTACAAAACCAATGTTGCAGGAACGGCCCGACTAGTCGACGCCTGCCTGGAAGCTGGCGTGAAACGCTTCATTCACCTGAGCAGTGTAGCCGCTCTGGGTAGGTCAACACGTGCTGATGGGGTTTTGGACGAGGGGGCGGAATGGGACGAAAAGAGCCGACCCACGACCTATGCCCATAGTAAGTATTTAGCCGAACTTGAGGTATGGCGCGGACAAGAAGAAGGGCTGGAAGTCGCCTTGGCACATCCAGGCATTGTGATCGGTCCGGGCAAAATCGACCACCGGGGAAGCAATCGCTTCTACCAGATGGGTCGACAAGGCATGCCTATTTACCCCACCGGTTCAGTAGGCTTTGTGGACGTTCGCGATGTGGCGGAGGTGTTGTATCGCCTCGATCGCAACGCATTGATCGGGCGCAAATTCGTATTGAATTCGGTGAATATTTCTTATCGTGGATTCTTTCAGCGAACTGCTGACTTAACCGGGGCACGCCCGCCCCGATTTCCCCTCCCATTTCTCCCAACTATGGTTGTGGCCACACTGGTGGAATGGCTTTCATTGATCTTGCGCAAACGATTTCCCCTAACCCGCGAAACCATCCGCGCAGCGTGTTCTCATTCTCAATACGACGGGAGTTCGATCCTTGAGGCACTTCCCGATTTTCATTACCGGGATTTTGCAGACACATTAAACGACGGTCTCTATTTCAATGCATAAAGCGCATAAACTTTCACCTTTACAGGTACTGAATCCACTCAAACAACCCGAAGAAAACAGCCAGCCAGATCAGTCCCTTTAGGAAAAAGAACAGGAAGCCCCACCACCCAATCCGCTTCAGCCAGGTTATCATTTTGGAAGACATCACGGTTATTTACACCTCAAAACGATATTTTTTCACCACTTGTTTTCCTTCGACAAAAAAAATTGTTTAGTTTCGTCCCGATCATGATTAGTTTCGTCCCGATCATTTTAGAACCCTCCTACCCTACTCTATAATCTATCTATGCGTTTCATCAATTCTACCCGCCATTTAATACTCTCTTTTCTTTTCCTGACAGGAATCTCACTTTCCTCTTGCGAGGACGGTGTCGATTTGAAAGTGGTTGACGCGCCTGCCCTGACAACCGGGGGGGCTGAGATTACCTCACCTTTCAGTATACGGGTGAGTGCGGAGGTTACTTCAGACGGTGGCGACATCGTGGGCGATCGCGGTGTGTGCTGGTCAACCAACCCAGGCCCTACAACGGCCTCTTCAGTCGCTCGGTCGGGCGGTGGAGTCGGTTCCTTTTCTGTTTCCTTATTGGGACTCGGGCCAGGCAGAACCTACTTCCTCCGCTCTTTTGCCTCCAATGTGGGCGGTGTCGGCTATGGAAATGAGGTTACATTCACCACTCCGGCAGCGCCCTGGGCCAACAACACCGACACGGTTTCGGATGCAGCTGGCAATTTGTATTCCTATAAAACCATTGGAACCCTTGATTGGATAACTCAAAATCTACGTTCGGTTCTTTTCTGCAACGGCGACACCATTCCACAGAAATCCAGCGCCGGGGCATGGTCTTCGGCTGATACTTCTGCCCAGTCGGCCTACAACAATGACCCATCACTGGCCCCCATGATGGGATTACTTTACAACGGCTCCGCTATGCTAGACCCCCGGAATGTTTGTCCCTGTGGCTGGCGCGTAGCCGATGAAGACGATTGGAACGATCTCATCAACAACAACGGAGGCTTGTTTGAGGCAGGTGGTGCACTCAAAACAACCGGGACCGGCATTTGGAAGGCCCCCAATACCGGTGCTACCGATGCGGTTCAATTCACTGGATACCCCGCCGGCTACCGCGCACCCACAGGCGAGTTTTTCAATTTTGGAACGAATGCTTATTGGTGGAGCAACAATACCACAAGACCGGTTAAAATCGTTAACACTTACGGTCCTGGTATGCAGGCCTGGACTGGGGAACAGAAAACCGGCTACTCGGTCCGCTGCGTTCGCGATTAATTTTCAGTTCATCTTTTCTTAGGCCTCCTTTCCCGCCTGCAGGGCCGGGTAGAGGCTGCTGAGTAGCCCAATCGCCACAACGGAAAGGAATACAACGAGTGCGTCGTTTAGGGCCACTCGGACCGGGTAACTTTCCACTATGAACTGGGCGGATTCGTTTCCCAGTTTGAGCCAGCCGTATTTCATCTGCAGCCACACGAGCGATGCGCCGGTGGTTACCCCGGCCAACGCGCCCACCACAGAAACCCCAACTCCCGACAGCAGAAATATGGCTGTTATTTTTGACCGTTCGGCGCCCATCTGCCGGAGTATTTTGATTTCCTTTTGCTTTTCCAGCACCAACATCGACAGGCTTCCGATCAGGCTTAGAGATGCAACGCCCACAATCAACAGAAGCAAGGCGAATGTCCACCACTTCTCGGATTGAAATATTTTATAGATGGCCTGCTCCTGCCGTATTCGGTCGGCTACCTCAAAGGAGGGACCCAGACGTTGGCCCCACTCCATTCTGATTTCATCGGGATCGGCTTCGGGGATTAACTTAATTTCTACTCGGCTCGACCATCCCTTCGGCAGCTTTATGAGTTCCCGCATCCACTCCTCAGATACCAGAACATATTTGCGGTTGATTTCAGGCTGTACATTGAACAACCCGGCGACTAACAGGTTGCCTCGTGCAAGAGATTTTTCTGGCATGATGGGGTCAAATGTTGCGCCGCGGCGGGGGAGAATAACCTCTACGCCCGTTTGAACATCCTGCAATTTCACCTGCAACTGGACACCTAGTTCTTGTCCGACCACTCCATAACTCATCCCAAAATCATCAAAGAAACCATACTTACCATAGCTCATTTGCTGACCTAACCCCGTCACCTCGGTGAACTGATCATCGACTCCCTTTAGTACGGCCACCTCCTCGCGCTCCCGGCAACGTACCAGTGCATTTTCTTCCAGGGTATAGGAATATTTCAACACCCGCTTGTCGGATGTCCACATAGGGCTCAGTGAATCGGTGTTTAGGTACTTCCCTTCAACGGAGCGAATCAGCAGTTCCGGATGAAAATGGCTGTACATGCTGCGGGTCAGGTCTTCGAGTCCGTTGTAAACACTCAGCACAACAATCAGCGCGGCAGTACCTGCAAAGACGCCTAAAAACGAAACGCCAGTAATCAGGTTTACGAAATGGGTTTTTCTACCGGCAAACAGGTATCGTCGGGCCAAAAGGAAGACGAACCTCATATTCCTTCTCTACTTTTGGTGGCCACGGCCACCACCTCGGCTCCTTCAGAGTGCCCTATATAAGCGTCTATGGTGTTCAACACAATGATGACGGGGTACATGAACAGAAAATACAAGGGCAGCAGATACAGGTAGTTGTCGTTGCGACGGAGCAGCTGATTCGGCACTGAAATGCCCAAAAAGGTAGAAAGCCGACCCGAATAGCCATAAGAATAGTGCGCTTTGCATCGCTTAAAGCCCCCATCCCTAAGCAATTTTTTCAAATCAAAATTATTGTAGCGGTGTACCACCTCCTGATTCGAAGTTAGTTTGTTGGATAGATTGGGCTGGAGAGGAAAGTTCTTGTCAGACTGCACCGACAACAGCAGTTGTCCACCCGGTTTAAGGGCGGCATACATATTGGCTACTGCCTGAACATCCTCTTCAATGTATTCTATCACGTTCACCGCCAAGATCAGATCATAGACCTCATTACGTTGCATTTCAGCAACATTCTCTGTGCGGAACAAAACCCGTTCATAGTGTTTTCTATGAAAGTACTCATTACAAGCAAAAATCTCGTCAGGGTTGCGATCTACTGCATAGATGTTCCAATTGGGATGGCGGAGCGATAAGTAGTGTACATATTGCCCCATTCCGGTGCCTGCGTCCAACACGTGTGCCGACCCTTTTAGCCTCCAGGCAAAGGTGTGGATCGAGCGACGAATATGCCAGAATGTGACAATCAGGCCATCCGTGAGTACATAGAATAGAGTCCTCAGCGTTGGCCGATTATGAAAAACAGTGGTCAATCGCATTCGTAGTTCTTGATGATGCATATTGTGCTCGGTTTTCAGGGCTCGGGTGTGGTGCGCACCGACTGTAGAAGAGTGTCGATCCGGTCGGAAGCATCGAGAGAATCATCCCGTTGCCAGGTCAACTGGGGGATAATCCTCATGTTCTTACCCATCCTGCGGCCCAGGCGCATCCGAATCTCGGGGGTTGCCGACTCCAACTGCACGAATAGCTCATCCGTTTTACCACCGAAAAGACTCACCGAGCAGCGGGCAATGGCCAGATCCGGACTCACCCGAACGTTTGTGACCGACAACAGCGTACCTGAATGAGCCCAGTCCATTTCCCGCAAAAGCACCTCCGCCAATTCCTGTTGCACAAGGCTTCCCACGCGCAACTGGCGCTTCGATAATTTCATGTTGCAAAAATAACATGAATATCCACTGCCAATCCCCGCCTATTTTTGGATTTCAATTCAATCCCTATGCCCAAAAGCAGCCTATTAGACTCATTTGATGCCAAGTCTTTTCGATATAAACAACCCATCCCATTCCGATGGGCGGATCTCGATGGCATGGGCCATACAAACAACGCCATCTATCTCACCTACTTCGAGCAAATTCGCATCCTGTATGCCCGAGATGTGATGAAATGGGACTGGGAGTTGGTGGGAATGATCCTCGCACGCACTGAAATCGACTATATCCACCCCCTCGCTCACCCACAAAACGTGGAAGTATTGGCAAGGGTTATTCGATGCGGATCGAAAAGTTTCGACATGGAGTACGCTGTAGCGGATCTGTCTACTTCTATTCCCAAAATATACGCCATTGCCCAATCCACCCTAGTTGGATTCGATTATAAATCCCAAAAGTCGGTGGTTATTCCATCGGCCTACCGGGAGGCGGCCGAGCTATTTGAGCCTTTGCCTATTGAGGGGTTAAAATGATCTCTACCCTGCGGTTCTGAGCCAAATCTGCAGGCGCAGTGCCTGTATTGATCGGACGATACTGCCCCCGACCCGCGGCAACCAGCCGTTCTGGTTTGATTTGTCCGGTCGATGTCAGGATCTGAACCACTGAATTCGCCCGGTCTACGCTCAGCTTCCAATTGGCGGCGGGCTTACCTTTATTGTCTGTGTGTCCCTCGACCATAATACCCATCCCAACTTTTTCTTTGAGAACAGGCATCATAGACAGCAGGGCTGCCTTGCCCCTGACATTAACAGCTGAGCTGCCTGTTGCAAAAAGCAATTCGCTGGGCAGTACGATATTCACTTTTCCTTCCAGTTCCTTCACTACAATTCCAAGTTTGGCATATGCCTCCAAGGCTTTGGAAAGGTCATTGCGAACGGATTGGGCCAGGGCTTGTTCCTCCTGCTTCTGCCGCTCCACCTCAGCCAACAAGGCGTCTTTTTGACGAAGGTCAGCCTCTACCCTCCGCAGATCATCCTTCAAACGGTTGATCGAGTCCTGCTTGATTCCCAGTAAACGGCTCGTGGAGCTGCCGAGCGAATCCACATGTTGACGAAGGTGTTGCAGTCCGCTGATATTGGCCTTCAACACACTATCCATAAAGGCATCGCGAACCGCACCACCGGCCCGAACATGGGGCTTGCGGTCCAAATGCGTCGTTTTACCTGGCGTGAATCGCAAGCCAATTTGCGCTTGCAGCATATCATCGCGCCCCCTCATGCTGCCATAGGCATAGTTGAATCCATCCCATGCATCAGAAGCCATAGATGCATACTGAAGAGATCCAAACATATGCCAGTGATTATTGAGGTGGTAGCGGGTACCGAGGCCCAGCGATAAACGGTCCACTACATCCGAAAGGGTCTTTTCAGTCCCTAAATAGCTTGGAATCCCGGGCTCCTTTTCGAAATAGCGCGTGGTGGAAAATGATGCCCGGTCCCAACCGAAACGCATATAAGGGGTCCACTTATTGGACTTGATCGTCACCCACCTTTTTAAGGCCAAATTCAATGCCAATCCGTTGAAACGTACGTCCGACTCATAGTACTGCACCGCATTGGCACCGGTCATGGTGCCGCTGCTGCCGCTGTATTCCAGACTCAGCGTGGGACTTAAAAAATACAAGACATCCAAACCTACCCCCATATCGAAGCGGGTATTTTCGCCCTTCAGTGCTGACAGATCCGCACCTTCATAGCCAAATTCCTGACGGTCAAGTCTTGTATTCAGCAAATCGCGGTAGTGGGTTCCGTAAATCCCCAGACTGACACGATTCGAATCGATAACAGTCCTTTTGACAGAACTCAAAATGGTTTTGTGCCATTGGGCATAGGCCGAAAAAGAGTTGAATACTGCCACCAACACGATGGCTGCATAAGAAAAGGTTGAAGTCCGAAGCATGGCGATCAGCGGTTGGAGTTAATGACGATTGACTGGAACAAACTTTTGTCGCTTGCCCGCAGGTGAACCAGGTATCGACCCGGAGCCAGTTGCGACAGATCCAAAGCGGCCGTACCGGCTGTCAGTTGGGTAGCGGTCATCCTGCGGCCGCTCATATCAAAAACCTGGATTTCTGCTGAATCCTGATCGCGACCAGAATAGTCAACCTGAATCAGGCCTCCCGAAGGATTGGGATAAATATTGAGGGTGTTTTTGTTGAGTTCGTCAACCCCTACCCCAACACCGAATCCGTAGGGTGGGCTCATTCTAAAACAACCAGCGCCATTCATCACCCGTACCTCATATACACCCGTCAGCACCACATCATAGGTAGAAGAGGTGGCGCCCGGAATGGCTCCACCGTAGCGGTACCATTGGTAGGCACTGTAGCCGGGCGGCGCCTTCAGTAAAGTGGCAGTAACCCGCTCGATCAAAGGCTCGGAAGGTGCAGGCAGCACTTCCATGGGGATGTAACCCGTGGTGACACACCCAAATGAATCCGTGTAATCATAGCGCAAATTGAAGTTACCCAACGGAGCCTGTGCAGGATCAAATACGGTAGGGTTGCGCATTCCGCCACCGATGATGTTGTAGCCGGTAAGACCTGTACCCGGTACACCCGAAACAGAAGTCAGATCGAATGGCGCATCTGTTGAGCAGAAAGTACGCCCGGGGGGCACATAGGGGACAAGCGGTGCTGATTCTATTACGGAGACGTTGAACCGAACTGTATCGGTATTTCCAAATACATCCCTCACTTCAAAAACATTGGAGCGAACTCCGATGGGGAATGTGCTGCCGGGCGGCAACCCAGATATCTGTCGCACTGTCGCCCCGAGGCAATTGTCTGATGGTATGGGCAAATTGTAAAAGTAGGTGGCCTGACATTCCCCTAAAACAACATCCGCTGGCATATTCGCCGGAAGCACATAGGGCGGGAAGGTGTCGAGCAGGGTAACGGTTGCTGTTCCCGAGCCCAGGTTACCTGCAGCATCACGCATAAAAAGGGTGACTATGTTGTTGCCTGCTGAAGTTTGGCAGTTGAAATAATTGGTGCTCAGCGTTCGGCTCGTAATCCCACAGTTATCAGTTGACGCGCTGTCCACCACCGAGGGTGTGATGAAGGCTTCGCCGGAACTATTCAAATAGGCCAGAACATTTCGGGTTACCACACGCGGTGCCCGGTTGTCCACCACCTGAATGGTCGTCGAAACAAAAGATGTGTTGACCCCGTCGGTTCCCGAGAGAAAAACCGTGTTTGTCCCAACCTGCCCGCACGAGAAAGTGGATGGGGAGACCGACAAACTCAGAGAACAATTGTCATAGGACCCATTGTCGATGTCGGATGGTTGAATCGTAGCCGCACCAGATTCATTCAGTGCAATGACAACAGAACGCGCACTGAGCTGCGGTGGCGTCGTGTCTATTATCGTTATGTTCGATGTGGCAGTAGCGGTATTGCCGGAATAATCTGTTATCAGCAGTTGTATTTGCTGCATTCCCAAATCGGCGCACGAAAAAGTGGTTCGATTCAACGTCATCGACGCGATGCCACAATTATCACGCGATCCATTGTTGACCTGAGCTACCGACAAAAATGACAGTCCGGCAGAATTCAGGGTCAGGACTACGGGACGGGTAAAGACCTCCGGTATGATGCTATCGATCACATTTAATTGCGTGTAAGATGTAGTTAGATTGCCCGCCTGATCCCTGACCTGAACAGCGAGTTGATTCACTCCAATGTTGGTGCAATTGAAAAACTGCTGGCTTACTGTGGCGTTTGACAATAAAAAAGTGAAGTTGCTGCAATTGTCGATCGCTGTATCAATGACAGTTGCAGGGCTCACTACTGCAATTCCGCTTCCATTAAGATAAAGGGTTGTTTGCTGCAGCAAAACTTGCGGAGGTTGAACATCCGACCCGGGTGCACAAGGCTGTGCGCTCGACAGAAACGGCCCCGAAAAGAATGCCATCAGAATCGAGAATAAATAAAATCGAAGAAAATTACCGGTCATACAAGCAAATTTGTGAATGAAAAATTCAAATTGGGATGGCGTGAAATAGAAATAGAATGACTGCAATAATAATAAAATTGTGCAATAATTAAGATGAAATGACATGGCCTCGATTCTCCTAATTTTTGAACAATCCTAGCAAATGCCACCTCATAAATTTAGCCTGCCAATCGCCATTTGAGGTAGTCTTTTAGTGGTTTTGCTCATCGCCATCATCGTAATCGCACATGACCCGCCTTACCAAAACTTGAATAAACACCCCCTCAATCCCTTATCCTACCCTTGAAATGAGCTAATCAACAATGTGCTCTTGGACTTTGCAGAAAAACAAGTTCAAAATGAAAACTATTCCGGGGCCGGGAAAACCCTGTTGCTTGCGGAAGATGGATAACGAAATCATTTCGGCACGAACTGCAATCCTGCGTTCTTTGGATGTGCGCCCTAATTCTATATGAATTGAATGAGTTTGACTCTGCATGGGAGGAAATTGACTACGGTGCCACCCTCACGCAACGTTTTAAATCCGATGAATACAAAATCCAATCCTTATACTTTCCAGCATTGAATTTTTGTGGGCGTCGGAAATATGAATCTACCTACCTGTCTGCTTGAAATCAGCGTTTACGGACAAATACACCATTCCATCAAAAGAAGCCGTTCACTTTCACAATCTGGCCGGTTTGAGTCGCGAACGGGCACAACGACCCGCAACTTCGCGCATTGGTTCACACAGGATCAAACGCGTGAAAAGGAAAACAAGAGATTGCAAATCCGAAACAGTTTCCATACCGACCGCAGGGCTCTGTAGAAAAAACATCAACCCAATCGGAAACAGCATGTTCAGCGCTCTGGACAGTTCCTGTCGTTTGTAGCTGGTGTTTTTCTATTGATACGCATTGCCATAATCAAACCTCAATTTCCTAAATTTTTGATATATTACGAGCGTTTTTCAAGTACAATTTATCACCTGCTTTATGAAACTGAAATCGACCTACCTCCATGCTCTCCTGCTTTGTTTGCTTTCGGCCTCAGCCGCCAGTGCTCAACGTTATCTGCATCCTGTGTTCAGTCAAACCACCCTTCAATCGGCCATTCCATACGGTGAATCTGTCTCCTGGAACGGCAGCAGCACCCCTTTGCTGCTCGACCTATATATGCCCGCCGGCGATACGGCTACCCGTCGACCCCTGTTGCTGCTGTTCCACGGCGGCAGTTTCGTGGGTGGCTCCCGTACTGATTTCTATATGCAAAATATGTGCATTTACTTCGCCAAGAGAGGTTATGTAGCGGCGACCGTCGGTTATCGGCTCGGTGTGAATGTGGCCAATGTGGCCGGAATACAAGACGAGTTCATCCGGGCCGCCATCCGTGCCACGCATGATGCCAAGGCCGCAGCGCGCTTCTTCCGGAAAACGTTTACAGAAAACAACAACCCCTATAGCATCGACACCGCACGCATTTATGCAGGGGGCTATTCTGCGGGCGCCATAACCGCCATTCATCTGGCCTGGCTCAAAAACCCCGCCCTCACCTCGCAGCAGGTACAGAACAACTTAACTGCCCTAAACGCGGGACTAGAAGGCCTTTCTGGCAACCCCGGCTACCATTCAGGGGTAGAGGCCGTGGTGAATCTGGCTGGCGCCGTGCTCGACACCCAAATCATACAGACCGGGTTTGCGCCTGCCATTCACTTCCATGGAACCGACGACCAAACCGTGCCGTATGCGCGGGGACCAGTACGGGCCATGGGTATGAATATACTGACCGTCGACGGGAGCAGCCTCATCCACCAAAGGCTCAGCAACCTGCAAATCAACAGCGAAATGAACACATTTCAGGGGGGTGGACATGACCTAGTTTCAGATACTGCACGCTGGAATTTCATTCTCAACCGCAGCAATTTATTCCTGTATGCCCGAATCGGGGGCGGGGCCAGCAGTGTGGGGGAATTGCAGTCGGTCTCCGTTCGTTGTTTCCCCAATCCAGTAAGTGACTGGCTTCAATTGGAAGGCATTATCCACCTCAGCATGGGTGATCACTTCCCCCAATTTGCCCTGCTTGATATATGTGGTCGAATTGTCAGACCCTATTCCACACTGGAATCGGGAAATAAGATATACCTGGGTGATTTATCAACCGGACAGTACTTATTGGCCGTTCGCCTTAGGGAAAACACCTCCTATCACAAAATCATCAAGTATTGAGTCCTTCTTTTTTAAATTAACCCCACTTAATCGATGTTGCTGAATGGTCCCCCCACCCATCACATTTGGAGGTATCTCTTTCTTTCATTTTTTGTACTTCTCGGATTCCATACGCTTTGTGCGCAGGATCTCACGAAAATGCAGCAATGGCATCTACTTGACGAGGATACCGACAGTTTGCCGGGAATTTCGGCTCGCCGCATACTCCAGGAAATAGGGAAGGCCTACAAGCCACTCGACGTGGTGGTGGCTGTAATCGACGGGGGTGTGGATACCGAGCATCCGGATTTGGTGCCGGTTCTATGGAAAAACAGGGGCGAAAATCCCGACAATGGAATCGACGACGACGGCAATGGCTATATCGACGACCTGCGTGGTTGGAGTTTTATCAGCGGACATGGGGGCGAAGTAAACCAGGATACCTATGAGGTAACCCGTGAGTGGCTGCGCCTGCGACAAATGATAAAATCCGGGGTGTCCCGTCAAAAGGATTCAACGCTAACGGCCTACAGTAAAGAAATTGCATTCCACTACAAAACGAGGCTGAAGGAAGCGAAGACGAACAATAAAAGGGGGCTTAAACTGAGGAAGGCCAACGCCGAATTTTATGCCCAGATTGCAAGAATGGGGGGGGATAGTGCCGATTTAAGTTTGGTTCCGGTCAAGGGACGATGGGGCAAGAACATCAGGAGGTTTTATCTGATGTCGAACCTGGCTGGTACGTGCATATCCGATGTTCATTCCGAGTTGAATATGCACTGTGACCGATTGTGCGATATGTATGCCTACAACCTTAACCCGAAGTTTGACCCACGTGGCATGGTGGGTGATCATTATAAGGATATAAAAGACCGTTTTTATGGCGACAAACGTGTTACCGGTCCCGATGCGAGTCACGGCACCCACGTTGCCGGCATTATAGCTGCTTCACATAGCAACAAAACGGGTATGAATGGGGTGGCGCCCAACGCCCGAATCATGTGCCTGAGGGCGGTGCCGAATGGCGACGAGCGCGATAAGGATGTGGCAAATGCCATACGATATGCCGCGGATATGGGCGCCAAAGTCATCAATATGAGCTTTGGAAAGCCGTTTTCACCAGGTGAGTCGCTGGTACAGGATGCCATTCGCTATGCGGCATCGCGCGATGTGTTGATGGTGCACGCCGCGGGCAATGACGCACTTTTTGTGCCCGACATCCCTACCTATCCACGCGCCCCCCAGATCGATGACGCCCGCTTTTCGTTTTGGATTGAGGTAGGGGCCATCGGTTCGGACAATAATCCCACCAACCGCATCGCTTCGTTTTCAAATTATGGTAGTCCGGTGGTGGATGTATTCGCACCGGGACAAGACATCTACGCTACATTGCCTGGAGCGAAGTATGGGTCCCAAAGCGGCACGAGTATGGCGGCCCCGGTGGTGGCAGGAATGGCCGCATTGCTGCGGGGCTTGTACCCCAAACTTACAGCACCCGAGATCCGCGACATCATTGTTTCGTCGGTGAAGCCGTTTCCCGACGATATGATTTTACCGGTGGCGTACGGTACGGCGGGAAAAATCGCACAATCGCGGAAAAATACTTTTGGCGATCGGAAAGTAGCCGGGGCGCGTGAAGTGTGTGTGAGCGGTGGGGTTTTGAATCTGGAAAGAGCCCTGAAATATGCTCAGGAGCGTTTTCCGGGACAAATGTCGGAGTACAAACGCTAACTTATCGCTTATTTCGTCCGCCCTGTGGTAGTGCGGCGAACACTGGATAATCCACCTTGGTCATTCCTTTCCTGATGGATTCGAGTCGCCTTTGTATCATCTGGCGTCGCAGTGGACTGAAATATCCTACGAATAGCTTTCCCATGAGGTGGTCGTATTCGTGTTGTATGATGCGGGCGGGCATATCATCGAACCACTGCAGTTGGCGTTTACCATCCTGATCGGTCCACGCCACCTGAATTCGGGGCTTGCGCATCACATCGCCGCGCACATCGGGAATGCTGAGGCAACCTTCGTTGAAAAGCCAGGGTTCTCCCTCTTCCTGTATGATGACTGGGTTCACGAATACCCGCTTTTCTTCGGAAAATCGTTTGGGGTCGAAGCCTGCGGCATCCATCACGAACAACTTGATTCCGCGCCCGATTTGCGGGGCGGCTAGTCCCACCCCGCTGGCGGCGTACATGGTTTCGAACATATCGTGAATCAGCCCGAGGACAGCGGGATCCATCGGATCCACCTCCAGCGTGGGGGTTGTCAACACCGGGTTCCCGTAGAGGTATATGGGAAGGATCATAGGCTATCGGATTCCGCAGTAGTGAATAGGGAGGATTATTGACTTTCAGTTGGATTGGGTGAAGATAATTCGCCGCCCGAGGTCCATCTCAATGATTGATTTTGGAGGGTTTCGAGGTATGACTGCAGTAGGAGTACAGCGCTGATCCGGTCGGCAAGCCCTTTATCCCGCCGCTTAAGTCGCGGCAGGTCGCTCCCGGCAATTGTCTGCAAGGCTATTCGGGAGGTAAACCGCTCGTCGACCCGGTGCTGTGGAATGTCGGGGAAGTCAACCTCCAGTTCTTTCCTAAAGACGGCCAGAGCACCGGCCACAGAGGAGGGCTCATTTGCCAGCGTACGGGGGTCGCCAATCACGAAGGCGCGTATGGTCTGCGCCTGGTGGTATTGCTTGATGTAGGCCCTGACTTCTTTGCGTGCCACGGTATCGAGTGCTGTGGCGAACATCCCAATAGGATCAGTAACAGCCAACCCGACTCGTTTCAATCCAAAATCTATGGCCATAATTCTGCTCATTCGTGGCGGTTGGCGGGGTGGTAATCCGCGTTATTTTCCGGGGCGACAACCCGGAAGGCCGACCCATCGCTGATGTCGGTCAACCGAAGCTGGCAACTTAAGCGGCTGTTTGCCCCCGCGTCGGGCAGAGTATCGAGCATATCGGCTTCGGCATCGCCCCGATCGGGGGCTGTTCCTTCGAGCCATTCGATTCGGCACGTTGCGCACAGGGCGATACCACCGCAGGTTGCATCTATGGGATAATCCAGCGCTTGGAGGGCTTCCATCAGGCTGAGGCCCATGCCGTAGGGGACTACATGCGGGGTGCGGATTCCGTTGGGTTCTTCGACCCAGAACTGCTTGTTGGCCATCAGAATGGGTTGATGCCCTGTACGGTCGTGTATTTGAAGCGCAGTTTCTCGCCTGGGCGCACACGCGCGAAGGCACTTTGGCACATGAGGGTGGCCTCATGAAAGCCACAGAGTATGAGTTTCAGTTTCCCGGGATAGGTATTGATATCCCCTATGGCATATATCCCCTCTACCGAGGTGCTGTAGTCGAAGGTATCCACCACGATCGCATGTTTTTCCAATCGAATTCCCCAATCTGCAATGGGGCCGAGGCGTGGACTCAACCCATAAAGGGGGATGAGATAATCGGCCGAGAGGGTATGTGCTTGTTGGCTGGCATCGGTCACCACCACCGCTTCCAGCCTGGGATCGCCTTTCAATTCGGTGAGGGTGCTGCTGAGCATGAGACGTATGCGGCCTTGGCGTGCCAGTTCCTTGACTTTATGGGTGCTGTCGGGGATCCCCCGAAATTCGGCATTTCTGTGCACCAGGGTGAGTTCGGAGGCTAAATCGGCCAGAATGAGGGTCCAGTCGAGGGCGGAGTCTCCTCCACCAGCGATCACTACCTTTTTCCCCCGATAGACCTCCGGGTCAATGATCATATAGCGAACCCCCCTTTCTTCATACCGGGCAAGCTGGGGCAGATTTGGCTTCCTCGGTTCGAAGCATCCGAGCCCGGCTGCAATCACCACCACCTTCGCACGGCACTGGGTTCCAGTTGAAGTGCCGATCAGAAAACTGCCATCTTCCTCGCGCACGATGGTTTCCACCCTTTGTGCCAGGCTGAATGTGGGTTGAAACGGAGCAATCTGTTCCATGAGTCGGTCCACCAGATCGCCAGCCAGCACGAATGGGTGTCCGGGAATGTCATAGATGGGCTTACGCGGGTATATTTCGGTAAGTTGTCCACCCACTTTGGGCAATGCATCGATGAGGTGGCAACGCATCCGCAGCAGACCTGCCTCAAACACGGCGAAGAGCCCTACCGGGCCTGCTCCTATAATACAGATATCGGTTTCAATCAAGGCGACGCAAAGATACGGGGTATTGGAACTTCTTCCCCGTGTATTTTGTTCGAAAGCCGTTCATTGATTTGATTTCCAACTTTCATTCATTTGAGTTTTCACGTTCATTCATTTGAGTTTTCACATTCACTTTCCTCAATTAATTTCCACCGTTCGTTCATTTGATTTTCAGTTTAACCTCTCAAAATTATTCCCCAGTAACCCTTTCAACCATACCCATGACCGCACCTAATTTTCTATTCCCTAAACTTTTTCGGCCACGCCTGTTCTTGATGATGGTCCTTCCTTTCTTGTTAAACAGTTGTGGTTATAACCAAATGGTGAGCAAAGAAGAGGCAGTGGGCGGCCAATGGGCGAATGTAGAGACCGCCTATCAGCGCAGAGCCGATTTGATTCCCAATTTGGTGAGCACGGTGAAGGGCTACGCACAATTCGAACAGGAAACTCTATTGGGGGTTGTGGAGGCACGGTCCAAGGCCACGGGCATGCAGGTGAATGTCGACAAGCTCGACGAGGCGAGCATCCAGAAATTTCAGGAAAGTCAGGCTGCCCTGAGCGGAGCGTTGTCGCGACTACTTGTGGTTGTCGAGAAATACCCCGACCTGAAGGCGAACCAGAATTTTCTGGAGTTGCAGTCACAACTGGAGGGCACCGAAAACAGGATCAATGTGGAGCGTCGTCGGTTCAACGAGATGGTTCAGGACTACAACGCCTACATACGCAAATTCCCCAACAATTTGATTTCAGGCATTTTTGGCTTTGAGAAAAAGGGCTATTTCAAGGCCGATGCCGGTAGTGAAAAGGCTCCGAAGGTGGAGTTTTGAAAGAGTCTGCACGGCAATTGCTTGATGAGGCCGGGCAATTGCGGGTAGTAGATGCCATTCAGAAAGCAGAACGGGGGTGTACGGCCGAAATTCGGGTGCACCTGGAGGATGTGTGCAAAGGTGATGCTCTGCGGCGCGCATCCGCAGTGTTTACGCAATTGGGCATGCACAAAACGGCGGAAAGAAACGGCGTTTTGATTTACGTTGCGGTTCAGAGCCACAAAATGGCGGTGTTTGCCGATGCGGGTATCCACCAAAAGGCTGGTGAGCTCTTCTGGAGGGAGGAGGTGGCTTGCATGAAGTCATATTTTGAAGCTGGTGATTATGCGGGTGGACTGGCGTTGGCGGTTGAGAAGGCCGGGCAGGTTTTGTCGCGCTTTTATCCGGCTACAGGTCCGGCCAACCCGGATGAACTGTCGAATGATGTTTCTTTTGGATCCTGACCACATAGCTATGGGGTTTATTCAATGTAAGTCGGGCCGGGTCATTCCGCGTGTCCTTTTGGGGCTTACATTGCTGTTGTTGTGGCTTCCATTGCGCACACGGGGCATTCCGGAGCCTCCCCAACCGCCGAAACGGGTTAACGACTTCGCGGGTATGCTCGCTTCGGGGGGCAGCGGTCGACTCGAATCGTTGCTGGCGGCCTATGAAGACAGTACCTCTACCCAAATCGCGGTGGTTTTTGTCACAGATTTGGAAGGCTACGACGTGGCCGATTATGCCAACCGCGTTTTTGAAAAATGGAACATCGGGCAAAAAGGCCGGAACAATGGATTGTTGATTTTGGTTTCGCGCGATGACCGGAAAATTCGGATGGAAACCGGCTATGGTTTAGAGGAACGGTTAACGGATGCTTTGTCGCGCCGGATTATAGAGCAAGACATCCTGCCCCGTTTTCGTGCTGGAAATGTAGAAGAAGGAATTACCGCGGGGATCTATCGGATTACCGAAGTGCTTTCGGGTGCCTATGTGGCCCCGGATGATAAGGCTTCGGATTTTTGGGATGACCTCAAACGGAGCCTGCCATACTCTTTTGCCATTCTGATTATTCTTCTGTTGCTGATTGCCCGCGGAGCGGGCGGCGGGGGTGGCGGTGGACGCGCCACCTATTCGGGTCGTGGCCGAAGTATGAGTGGGCCGATTTTCTTCCCTATGGGTGGAGGGGGATTTGGAGGGGGATTTGGAGGAGGTTCCGGCGGAGGATGGGGCGGATTCGGCGGGGGGATGTCGGGCGGTGGCGGTGCCAGCGGGAGTTGGTAAATTTTTTGAATCGGCCTTTGATTTGAGTGTCGTTAGATGTCACAGCTTCCCCTTTGTTTTGTGCTAAAGATTGTCGCATATCTATTCACTTATCCGGCTCTTTTACTCCTATTTTTGAATCTTCAAATCCAATCGTTTTTTTTATGAATGCAATCAACGAAAAGCAAAAGGCCCTGCAGCTGGCCATGGAAAAGCTGGAGAAATCGTTCGGTAAAGGTGTCGTGATGAAGATGGGAGATGCCCGTGTGGTCCCCGTGGATGTAATACCCTCCGGCTCTTTGGGCCTCGACATTGCATTGGGCATTGGCGGGTTTCCCAAGGGACGGGTCATCGAAATTTATGGTCCGGAATCATCGGGTAAAACTACAATTGCGCTACATGCCATCGCTGAGGCGCAGAAAAAGGGTGGCATTGCGGCCTTCATCGATGCGGAACACGCATTCGACAAGGTTTATGCGGAGAATTTGGGAATCGACACGGAGAATTTGCTCATTTCCCAGCCCGACAACGGGGAGCAGGCGCTGGAGATTGCCGACAATCTCATTCGTTCGGGCGCCATCGATATTCTGGTAATCGACAGCGTAGCAGCGTTGGTGCCCAAAGCGGAGATTGAGGGGGAAATGGGCGATTCGTCGATGGGACTACAAGCGCGACTTATGTCACAAGCCCTGCGTAAGTTAACGGGCAGCATCAACAAAACGGGCTGTGTTTGCATTTTCATCAACCAATTGCGTGAGAAAATTGGGGTTATGTTTGGAAATCCGGAAACGACCACGGGTGGAAATGCCCTCAAATTTTATGCTTCAGTACGCCTCGACATCCGCCGGATTGGGCAACTCAAAGACGGATTAGAGGTGACCGGCAACCGGGTTCGCATCAAAGTTGTGAAGAACAAAGTGGCTCCCCCGTTCCGCCAGTGCGAATTCGATATCGTGTACGGCAGTGGGGTCTCCAAAGACGGTGAGATTATTGATCTCGGAACGGAACTGAACATCATCAAGAAGAGTGGGTCGTGGTACAGCTACGGTGAAACCAAATTGGGCCAGGGTCGCGATGGGGTCCGGCAGTTGCTGGGCGACAATCCGGACTTGTCGATGGAGTTGGAAGAGTGCATCCGCGAGAAACTGAAGGAGAAATTAGCCGGTCAGCCCGTCGAGCAGGAATCTTGACCGATCATGTCGACCGGCTTGGTTTTATCGGGGGGAGCCGCGAAAGGGTATGCTCATCTGGGTGTGCTCCAGGCCTTTTATGAACGTAACTGGCATTTCGACTGTATTGCCGGAACCAGTATTGGCGCCATCATCGGTGCCTTGCTTGCTGAAGGTCATGCACCGGCTGGGATTAAGAGCATATTTGACCGCGAAAAGAGCATCAATTTATTACGTTTCTCCCGTCAAACGGCAGGCCTGCTGAGCCAGTCGGGTCTTCGCCGGGCATTGGCCCGCCATCTGAAAGCGAGTCGTTTTGAGGATTTAGGCCTGCCCTTATTTGTTTCTACAACGGATTTGAACAGCGGAAAAAATCAGGTGTTCAACAGCGGGGAACTGATCCCCGCACTCCTTGCATCGAGTGCCATTCCCCTGCTGTTTGAGCCGGTCAACTTGGGCAACCGACTCTACATTGATGGTGGAATTACCTGCAATCTGCCTGCTCATCTGATCCGCCCTCGATGCAGCCGGCTCGTGGGCGTTAATGTGAACCCGGTGCACGAATCGGGGGTGACAGACAGCTGGCTACAGAGCCTGGAGCGCGTGCTCAACATTGCTATTCAATCGAATATTGAACCCGAAATAGGCTTGTGCGACGTTTATATTGTGCCGGAAGGCATGCAAGAATTCCACTTGTTCTCACTGGGAATGGGCGATCGAATGTATGAAGCAGGATATCAAAGTGCGGCCCGGCATTTGGATCAGCTACCCACAAAACCTTTTTGAATGACTGTTATGAGGGCAGAGTGTTACGCCTCCCTAATAAAGAAATATGCCTGTAACAATTATATCATGCCGGGCAGATTGGTCCTACCCGCACTCCCAGGATTCGGGGTGCTACTACGAACAATGTTGGTCGAATGCACCTACAAGGTTGTCGGCAATGAGTTCCGCCGATCTGCCTTCGATGTGGTGACGCTCTAGTATATGAACGAGATTTCTGCCCTTGAATAGAGCGATGCAGGGCGAGGATGGAGGATAGGGCAGCATAAATTCACGTGCGCGCGTCACAGCATCGAGTTCCATACCGGCAAAAACGGTGGTTAACCGAACCGGGCGCTTATCGTTTTGAATGGCCTTCTTCACCGCTGGCCTCGCGTTGGCCGCTGCGCACCCACAAACTGAATTGACCACCAGCAGGAGGGTGTCCTGGGAGTCTTGGAATTCTAAGTCTACGTCTTCAGGTGTTTTCAATTCACGAAAGCCTACTTCTGTGAGATCTTTGCGCATGGGAGTGACCATGAACTCTGGATAAGGCATGGGTATGTGTTTTAGTTAATCGGTTAGTTTGGATAAGATTCAGTTTCATAAAACCCGTGCGGGGCAAAAAAGTTCAACGGGAGATTCGGGAGGTTAGGGGATGCCGCAGGCCTTTGTGGTCGGTTAAGGTCATTTTGACCGCACCGACTAGGATTTTCGCTTTGATTTGCAAGGGGATTTTGTTGGCATCGTCGGAAATATACACAACGAGGTCGTCCTGACTGGAAAAAACCCTCCCCTTCATAACAACGGGCATAAACACCAGGGCACGGAATGTGCCGGCATCTGTGGAAATTGTCTTGCGCCCCTTGAATCGAAAAATAAACCGGTGCAATTCATGGTCGAGAAACAAAGGAAGCTCGAATATTTGTCCCGCCACCGCCTGTGAAAAATCTAGGGAACGGGCAGTATAAAAGGCAGAAACAACGTCCTGCACATTCTCTGGCACTACATACTGCTTGCCGTCGGAGGTCGCGCGCCTTGCATTGTGGTCGAACGAATACGCATCGCGGTAGGCGAACCCCCCTTCATAGATATCGCGCTTAAAAAGAAGCGGCACCATTCCGCCAAGCGTCACGTAACTTTCATATCGATCGCGGACCCTGTAGATCCAATCGAACGAACGGGTCGTGGTGCCTGTGGCCACGATGTGGTAACAAGGCTGCCCCTGCATCACAACTGGCTCCTCCATGACCTTGAGTTCACCCACCCCTGCATCCACAAATCCGTAGTGCAATCGATAGCGCAGGTACTCCCCCACTGCAAACACGGCCCTAACAGGTTGATTGGCAGGTGAAACGTCCGATTGACTCACTTTCGAATTCAGCGACCCAGCCGATAGCATGGTCGTGATCACAAGGGATATTACAACCAGGAACTGCGTTGCGCCATAGCCTTTTCGAGGCTTCATCTTTTCCATTCTGTTAACCTCACAAATATAAATACTTCATCGGTTGGAGCATGCCAGGGTTGCCAGCATGACCCCCGTTCCTGCGGCAAGCACAACACGGGCGCAGGCTTCCAATGTGGCACCGGTGGTCAATACATCATCGATGAGCAGAATCGGTCCAGAGCATTCAGCAAACGAAGCGCCCGCAGCAAAGGCCGTCGCAACATTTTCCCAGCGCGCCTCCCGGGTTTTTCGTGTCTGCGTTTCGGTGGCCTCAACGCGCTGCAGCCAATCGTCGTGAAAGGGGATGCCCGTCTCCTCATGAACGCCCTGAGCAATCAGGCTGCTTTGGTTAAATCCACGAACACGCTGCCTGGCCGGGTGTAGGGGCACCGGCACTACCGCCCCACAACCGGCGAAATGCGAGTCAAGCAGCGTTTCCCCAAGCAGTCGACCCATGGCGAGGGCCGTGTGTGTATCGCCGTAGTACTTGACCCGATGCAGCAGTTTTCGCGCTATACCACCTCGGTTGAAAAAGAGCAGTGAAGTCACCCCCTTCACCGGAATCCGACCTCTGAACATGCGCTCCAGCGGATTATCGGCCATTCGGTGGTAGCG
>Ga0194128_10000217_pt1 | contig 108913 bp, 76 predicted proteins | sample TA2KigCa65mmetaG_FD_148650 | JGI IMG/M metagenome (GOLD analysis project Ga0194128, IMG submission 148650) | Freshwater microbial communities from Lake Tanganyika, Tanzania - TA2015037 Kigoma Deep Cast 65m | ecosystem: Environmental > Aquatic > Freshwater > Lake | place: Tanzania: Lake...
GTCGACGGCGGCGCCGGTGATGTCGCGGGCGCCATCGGGGCCGCCGGCGCACGCTGCCGTGAGCAGCGCCAGCGCCGCGACCCGTGCGTTCACTCGCCGCCCCCTGAGTTGCCGCCGCTGCCGCCGCCCCCTGAGTTGCCGCCGCTGCCGCCGGACGAGCCGCCGCCGGTGTTGCCGCCGCGCCGGCGCCGGCCACCGCCGGTGTCGCCGCCGCCGCTACCGCCACCTGGCGCGCCGGGAAGCCCTGGCGTGCTGCCCGGCTGGCCGCCGAGGCCAGCGCCGAACTGCTTGAGCAGGTCGGTCACGCCCTTGGCTTCCTCGCGCGTCAGGCCGCCGTCGCCGTCCTTGTCGAGCCCCGCGAAGAACATCTGCATCTGCCGCGGCAGTTCGTCCTTCGCCAGCTTGCCGTCGCGGTTCTTGTCGTAGGTGTCGAACTGCTCGTCGACGACCTTCTCGGCGCGGGCGATCGCGCGCTCGGCGTTCTTGCCGCCGACCGCCGCAAGCAGCGCGGCCACGTCGTTCTCGTCGGCGGGCGCGACGAGCAGCGTGACGCTGCCCATCTCGTCGCTCGTCTCGCGGCCCCAGCGCACGCGCTTGGGTGGCTTGTTGGGGTTGTTCGGATTGTTGGCGCTGTTGTCGTAGCGCAGGTCGGCGCGCAGGGTCGCGCCCTTGGGGATACGCACTAGGTCGCGGAACGTGTAGGTGTTCTGCCAGTCGAAGTCCCAGTCGCGGATGTGCAGCAACGGGATCTCGCCGTCCTTGGACTCGGCGAACATCTTCACCGACGTGCAGAGCTGGTGGGCGTGGCCGCCGATCTGCACGGCGTCGACGTCGCACGGCAGCTCGAAGCGGTCCTGCAGCTTGTAATCCTTGGCGCCGGCGGGAATGTCGAGGCCGGCGGTGGCGCCGAACAGCGGCGGCAACTGGATCGAGACCAGGGTGCGCGTCGGCGGCTTGTCGGCGAGGTGCAGGCCGATCGTCGTCTGCTCCTTCTCCTTCTTGCCCGACGGGTGCAGGTGGCTCTGCAGCACGAGGTCGCTGCCCTTGGGCAGCTTGATGGCGAGGCCCTCGGGCAGGTGCTCGGGCATACCGCCGACCGCCCAGGTGGCGATCAGCGGCGCGTTCTGCAGCCGCATGCCGCCGAAGCCGGGCTTGCCGTCCTTGCCTTCGAGGCGTTGGCCTTCGCCGGCCTCGTCGAGGAAGACCAGCACGTGGTGCAGCACCGCGCGCGCGCTGGGTCGCACCTCGATCGCCGTGATCCACTTGTCCTCGGTCAGGCCGACCGGGATGGCGAAGTTGCGGTAGACGTCGCGGCCGCCGGCGGCGACCTCGTAGGCGCCGCCCGTGCGCAGCACCATGTCCGGCTCGCCGAGCTGCCAGCCTTCGGGGAACGTCGGCGGCTTCGGCGCCTTGTCGGCCGGGCCTTCGGGCATGCCGGCCTTGACCCAGTCGCGGAACAACGCGATCTGCGCGTCGCTCAGCCGCATCTCGTTGCGGAAGGAGCCATAGCCGGGGGCCGGGTGCCACGGCGGCATGAAGCGATCCTCGACCGCTTGCAGGACGTTGCGGCCGCGCTTGCGCACGTCGGCGAAGGTCAGCAGCGGGAACGGCGCGACTTCGCCGGGCCGGTGGCAGCTCGCGCACTTGCCGAGCACGATCGGCGCAATGTGCTCGTTGTAGTTGGGCGCCGACGCCGACGGAGCCGACCCCGATGGGGCTTGCGCCAGCGCAGTCGCGGCGACGGCGAGCGAGCAGAGCAGACGCTTGGCTAGGAACGTTCGCATACAGCGTTGGATTGTCACCCCGAATGGGCCCCGGGGACAGGCCCGGGCCGCCCGCCGTCACTTCTTGGCGGCGCTGGCGGCCGGATCGGCAGCCTTCTTGGTGTCGTCGAACCCGATTTTCAGGACGTTCTGGTAGGCCGGGATCGCGCGGATGTCCTGGCCGAGTTTCGCCAGCAGTGTGCGCACGGCCTCCTGCAACTGCGCGTCTTCCTGCGGGTCGCCGAGCGCGCGCTGACCGGGATACACGGCGCCGCGCAGGTCGCTGACCTGGTCGCGGACCTCGTAGCGCAACCAGCGCCGCACGTCGTCCTGCGACAGCTTGGTGTCGAGTTCGGCGTAGAACGCGGCGAAGTCCGGGTAGCGCGTGGGATCGCCGCCATCGCCCTCGGCGAGCGCGCGGAACAGCGTTTCGTTTTGCGCCAGGTGCTTCTTGACGTACTCGCGGAACGCGCCCTTTTTGAGCAGCGCCAACACGGCGCTGTTCTTCCAGGCGTCCTCGGGTTTGTTCTCCAGCAGGTCGAGGACCTTGTCCGGCGTCACGCCCCAGCCCGGATCGACGATGCGGCCGTCCTTGTCGAACTCGCGGTGCGGGCAGCGGCCGCTCGGCAGGTAGTACTTGGCGATCGTCAGCTTGATGTGCGCGCCGGGGTCGTACTTGCCGTTCTTGTTGCGATCCTCGTAGGGCTCGCCGTCCTGCCAGACGCGGTCCTTGTTGAGGTCCTCGAACTTCTCAGCGGGGTCGCTGTCGAGGTCGAGGATGTTCTGCACGCTGCCCTTGCCGAACGAGCGCTCGCCGATGATGGTCGCGCGCTGCATGTCCTGCAGCGCGCCGGCGGTGATCTCGCTGGCGGAGGCCGAGAAGTTGTTGGTCAGCACCGCCACCGGTAGCTCGCAGACCTTGCGGTTGCGATCGGACGTGTGGTACTCGCGGCGCGGTTCGGCCGGACCCTCGGTGTAGACCACCAGCTTCCTGCCGGCGACGAATTGCTCGACGATCGTGCGCGCCTCCTGCAGGAAGCCGCCGGTGTTGTTGCGCACGTCGAGCACGATGCCCTTGGCTCCGCGCTGCTCGAGGTCGGCCAGCGCCTTGCGCAGGTCTTCGCTGATGTTCTGGCTGAAGTTGATCAGTTCGACGTAGCCGATGTCGCCGGGGACCATCGCCCAGTTGATCGCGGGCACGCTGATCTGGCGGCGCACGACCGTCAGTTCCTCGGGCTTCTGGAATCCGGGCCGGAAGACCTTCAGGGTGACCGCGGTCTCGGGGCGGCCCTTGAGTCGCACGATGATTTCGTCGGTCGTGTGGCCGGCGGTCTCCCAGCCGTCGATCTCAAGGATCTTGTCGCCGCTCTTCATGCCGGCCTTGTAGGCAGGCCCGCTGTAGATCGGCCGCACGATCGAGAAGTCGCCGTCCTGGTCGAAGTTGACGAAGGCGCCGATGCCGCCGTACTCGCGGTTGAGGTCGAAGAAGAACTTCTGGAACTCGGCGCTGGTGAAGAACGTGCTGTGCGGGTCGAGGCCGGCCAGCATGCCCTTGGCTGCGTACTCCAGCAGATCTTCGTCGCTGACCTCGTCGCCGCGCACGTGCAGCGCGCGGATGCGCTGCTTGAGTTCGTCGAGCAGCGCATAGGCGCCGCCGTCGCCGGGTTTCTGCTCGCCGCGCGATTGCTCGACCACCCGCGCCAGCATCTGCGAGAACTCGCGCCGCTGCTCCTCGCGCTGCAGGTACAGCTTGGCGCGCCGGCCCATGTCGGTCGGCTGGTCCTGGATGTCGCGCAGGATCGCCCAGGCGGGCCCGCCTTCGATGTTCATCTCGGCCAGCGCCAGCGCGCCGCGCTGCTGCAGCTCGCGGTCGCTCGACTGCAGGAACTGCTCGAGCACGGTCTTGGCGGTGACGCGCTGGGCGTTGGTGCCGACGCCGTACAGCGCCAGCGCGGCTTCGATGCGGACCTTCGGCGGCTGCAGTTCGTCCTTGGCGACGCCGTCGACGAGCTTCTGCACGTCGGGCAGCACGCGGGTGTTGAACAGTCGGTCGTCGCCAAGCACGACCAGCGCGGCGATGCGCTGGTCCTCGGCTTCGCCGACGGGCGTGGCGCCACCGACGCGCCAGCCGGCGACCGGCTTCAGCAACTCGAGCAGGTCCTTGCCGTAGGTCGTGTCGACCTTCAGGTCGCGCAGCGCGAGCGCCGCCAGCAGGCGCGCCTTGGGGCCTACTTCCTTCGCCTGCTTGACCACGACGTCGCGGAAGGCGTCGGCGTTCTGCTCGGGCGCCAGGTCGGCGAGCGCGGGCGCGCGCGCGAAGGCGTCGGCGACGGTCGCCGTCTCCGCTTGCTCGAGTTGGGCCCGAACCTGGACGGCGAGGTCCTGGGCGACTGCGGACGTTGCGGCCGCGAGGGCGAGCCAGAGTAGGCGGGCGAACGGGATGACCTGGATGCCGTGGAGCATGCTGCGGTGGAAACGGCGGTTGCGATGCGCGCGGCGCCGTCGGCAGGGGATCGGCCTTCGGTCCCGCCCGGATGCACGGAAATCGCCGCCGGGAAAGACCGCGCCGCCGACGGGCCGTTGCCGTCGGACGGGCCGCGCGTCGCATCTATACGAGCGGTGCGCGAAGTTGCCCAACGGGAAAAGGCCATCAGTGGACTTGGGACGAAGCGGCGACCGGGGGGTAGAGTCCGCAGCGTGACCGAGGATCCTCCATACTACGACGGCTTGACGCACCTCGACGCCCGCGGCCGCGCCAACATGGTCGACGTCGGCGGCAAGCCGGCCAACGCTCGGCGCGCCATCGCCGAGGCGCTGGTGCGACTCGACGCCGACACCCGCGCGCTGCTGTTCGCCGGTCGGTTGCCAAAGGGCGAAGCGCTCGCTGTGGCGCGCGTCGCGGGCATCCAGGCCGCCAAGGACACGGCGCGGGTGATCCCGCTTTGCCATCTGCTGCCGCTGAGCCACGTCGCCGTCGACTTCGCGCCGCACGGCGCCGACGCCGTGCGCATCACCTGCGAAGCGGCGACGGTCGCCGGCACCGGTGTCGAGATGGAGGCCATGACCGGCGCCGCCGTCGCGGCGTTGACCGTCTACGACATGGTCAAGGCGCGCTGCCGCGGCGCCGTCGTCGAGGCGCTGCGGCTGGTGCACAAGTCGGGCGGCAAGTCCGGCGTCTACGACGCCCCACTCGCCGGCGCATGAGCGGGCGCGCGGTCGCCGTCGTCGGCGCGACGGGCGCGGTGGGCGAGGAACTGTTGGCGCTGCTGACCACGCGGCGGTTCCCCGTGCGTGAACTGCGCCTGTTTGCGTCGACGGCCGGCGGCGAGTCGCGCGCTGGCCAGCCGGTGCTGCCGCTGACCCCCGGCTGCCTGCGCGGTTGCGATCTCGTGGTCTTCGCCGCCAGCGCCGAGGTGGCGCTGGCGCACGCGCCGCCCGCGGCAGCGGCGGGGGCATTGGTGATCGACTGCAGCACGGCGTTCCGCCGCGACCGGAGCGTGCCGCTGGTGGTGCCGGAGGTGAACGGCGCCGACCTGCGCGGCCACCGCGGTCTCGTCGCCAACCCCAACTGTTCGGCGATCCTGTTGACGCTCGCGCTGGCGCCGCTGCATCGCGCCGTTGGCGTGCGCGCGGCCGTGGTCGCCACCTACCAGGCGGCGTCCGGCGCCGGCCGACCGGGCATCGACGAACTGCGCGCCGGCATCGCGGCGCTGGCGCGGGGCGAGGCGCCGCCGCCCGCCGTGGACCTGCCCCAGCCCTTGGCGGGCAATCTGTTCCCGCACATCGACGCCTTCGGCGCCGAGGGCTACAGCAGCGAGGAGGACAAACTACAGGACGAAGCCCGCCGCATCCTCGGCGTGCCGGACCTGCGCGTCGACGCGACGTGCGTGCGCGTGCCGGTCGAACGCTGCCACAGCGAAGCCGTCGCGGTGCAACTGGCAGCGCCGCTGGCGCCGGCCGCGGCCCGAACCTTGTTCGCGGCTGCGCCCGGGCTCGTCGTCGACGACGAGCCGTCGGCCGGTCGGTACCCGATGCCGAGCACGGTCGCGGGCGCGGATGCGGTTGCCATCGGCCGCATCCGCGGCGGCCGGGTCTTCGTGCCTGGCCTCACGTTCTGGCTGGTCGGCGACCAATTGCGCAAGGGCGCGGCGCTGAATGCCGTACAGATCGCCGAGGCTGCGTTCGCCGCGACCTGAGCGGTGGCGAAGGATTGCTCGGCGGCAGAGCGTGCTGGACTCCGACCCGCCGGCCCCGTTCACTCTCCGGATGCCCGGCGGCGGCGGGTTGCCGCGCCGGAGTCCTGAGCGATGGCCAAGAAGCGCCCCGAACCTTCCAAGAAGTCGTCCCCGTCCGGCAAGTCCGCCGCCGCCTCGGCGGCCAACGATCGCCTCAGCCATCTCGAACGGCTGATCGAGTTGATGGAGGCCAAGGACGTCGTCGAGGTCGAACTGCAGGAAGGCGCCACCCGCTGGCGCGTCCGCCGCAAGGATCCGACCCCGACGGTCGCCTACGCCGCGCCGGCCGCCATGGCCATGCCGGCGATGCCGGTCGCCCACGCTGCGTCCGTCAGCGCGGCCCCGGCCGCCGCTGCCGGCGGCGCCGCCGAGCCGCAGGGGGAGGTGTTCAAGTCGCCGATGCTTGGCACCTACTACCGCGCCGCGTCACCCGAAGCCGAGGCGTTCTGCAAGGTTGGTGACCGCGTCGCGGGCGACCGCACGTTGTGCATCATCGAGGCGATGAAGGTCATGAACGAGATCAAGGCCGAACGCGAGTTCGAGATCCTGGAGATCCTCGTCAAGAACGGCGAGCCGGTGGAGTTCGGCCAGCCCCTGTTCCTTATCCGCTGAGCCTGGCGGCGCCATGTTCCAACGCATCCTGATCGCCAACCGCGGCGAGATCGCGCTGCGCATCCTGCGCGCGTGCAAGGACCTCGGCATCCAGTCCGTCGCCGTCTACAGCGAGGCCGACAAGGACTCGCTGCACCTGCGCTACGCCGACGAGACGATCTGCATCGGTCCAGCGCCGAGTTCGGAGAGCTACCTCAACATCCCGGCGATCATCGCCGCGGCGGAGATCGCCGACGTCGAGGCGATCCATCCGGGCTACGGCTTCCTGTCGGAGAACGAGCACTTCGCCGAGGTCTGCCAGAGCTGCAACATCAAGTTCATTGGCCCGTCGCCGTCGGCGATCGCCAACTGCGGCGACAAGGTCGCGGCGAAGAAGCTGGCGAAGGAAGCCGGCGTCCCGACCGTGCCGGGCAGCGACGGTCCGGTCGAGAACGAGCAGGACGCGCTGCTGATCGCGCGCCGCATCGGCTTCCCGGTGCTGGTCAAGGCGGCTGCCGGCGGCGGCGGTCGCGGCATGCGCGTCGCGCACAACGAGCCGAGCCTCGTCACCGGCTACCACGCCGCCCGCAGCGAGGCCGAGAAGGCGTTCAAGGACTCGACGGTCTACCTCGAGAAGTACATCGAGAAGCCGCGCCACGTCGAGATCCAGATCATGGCGGACCAGCACGGCAACGTCGTGCACCTCGGCGAGCGCGACTGCTCGCTGCAGCGCCGCCACCAGAAGCTGGTCGAGGAGAGCCCCTGCCCGGTGCTCGACGAGAAGACCCGCCAGGCGATGGGCGAGGCGGCGGTCCGGCTCGCCAAGGCGGCCAGCTACCACTCGGCGGGCACGGTCGAGTTCCTGCTCGACAAGGACAGGAACTTCTACTTCATCGAGATCAACTCGCGCATCCAGGTCGAGCACCCGGTGACCGAGATGGTCACGGACACCGACCTCATCCGCGAGATGATCCTCATCGCGGCCGGCAACAAGATGTCCTTCCGTCAGGAGGACATCCGGATGCGCGGCCATGCGATGGAGTTCCGCATCAACGCGGAGGATCCGGACCACAACTTCAAGCCGAGCCCCGGCAAGATCACGACGTTCGTGCCGCCGGCCGGCCCGGGCGTGCGGTGGGACAGCCACATCTACCAGGGCTACTCGGTGCCGCCGCACTACGACTCGATGGTCGGCAAGCTGATCATCCACCGCCACGACCGCAGGCGTACGCTGGAGGTGGCGCGGCGCGCCCTGCAGGAACTGACGCTCGACGGCATCAAGACGACGGCGGGTCTGTTCCTGCGCATCCTCGACCACTCGGACTTCTGCGCCGGCGAGGTCGACACGGGCTTCATCGATCGATACTTCACGCCGCGTTGATCGCGCGGGTTCCTGCGGTCCGCTGCGCGCCGGTCAGGGCGCCGGCGGTCGCGTGCAGTCGGTTTCGAGGGCAGGCATTCCATGAGCATGCGGGTGGGCGTTCTCACCGGCGGCGGCGACGCTCCGGGTCTCAATGCGGCGATCTGCGGCCTCGCGCGCCGATTGCTCGCCGCCAACGCCGAGTTGATCGGCTTCACCGACGGCTGGCGCGGCCTCATCGACGACAGCTCGCGCTCGCTGCAGCGCGAGAACTTCCAACACCTGCTGGTCTACGGCGGCACGTTGCTGGGCAGCAGCGGCGACAATCCATACCGCGAGCCGGCGACGATGGTGCCCAAGGCGCTGGCCACGATCGCGCGGCACAAGCTCGACGCGCTCGTCGCGATCGGCGGCGAGGGCACGCTCGGCGCCGCCGACCGGCTGTTCAAGGACCACCAGGTGCCCGTCGTCGGCGTGCCCAAGACGATCGACAACGACCTCGACGCCACCGACTTCACCTTTGGCTTCTTTTCGGCGGTCGAGACGGCCACGCGCGCCATGGACGACCTGCGCAGCACGGCCGAGTCGCACGGCCGCGTCATGGTCGTCGAGTGCATGGGCCGGCACGCCGGCTGGATCACCGCCTACGCCGGCGTCGCGGCCGGCGCCGAGGCGGTGCTGGTGCCCGAGCGGCCGGCGCACATCGAGGAGTTGTGCCGGAACCTCGCGCGGCTGCGGCAGGCCGGCGCGCGCTCGGCGATCATCGCCGTCGCCGAAGGCGTGCGCATGCACGAGGACGGCGCCTGCCTGTCGTCGATGGACAAGGACGCGTTCGGCGAGTTCAAGACCGGTGGCGCAGCAGCGACGATCGCCAAGCGCGTGCAGGCGCGCCTGGGCTGGGAGGCCCGCCCGGTGGTGCTCGGCCACCTGCAGCGGGCCGGCAAGCCGATCGCCTTCGACCGCATCTTCGCCCTGCGCTTGGGCGCCCGTGCGGCCCGTCTCGTGCTCGAGCGGCGCTTTGGATTCATGGCGGCGATGCGCGCCGGTGATATCGTGGACGTGCCGTTGCATGCGGCGGTCGCGGCGCGCAAGACGCTGACGAACGCCTTCTTGGACCGGTACGAGTCGTTCTTCATGCCGATCGGAGGACCGTGATCGCAAACCTACGTTTGTTCTGCGCCGTGCTGGCCGCTGTTGCCGCTGCTGCCGATGCGGTCGCGCAGGTCCCCGGCTCGACGACCGGCTACCAGTCGTATTTGCGCACCTGGCAGGGCCGGGCGGGCATGTCGACGACGGCCCGGTCGCAAGGTCAAGGGTCGACGCCGCCGCAGGGGTTGATCGTGCCGCAGCAACCCTTCGTCCCGGGCTTGCAGTCGCCTGGTGCGAGCGATCCGTTCCAGGCGCGGTGGAGTGCGCCGCGACCGCTGCAACTGGCGCGCGGCTTCCCGATCTTCCCGTCGCAGTTCGCGGCGCTCGGCGATTACGCCGCGTCTCCCGACAAGATGACGACGCCGATCTTGCCGTTACTGTCAGCGCCCGCGCCGGCGGACAACGAGCCGCTGGGCTGGCCGGCCTGGGCGCGACTCAAGAGCAAGCAGCCGTTGCCCTTCGCGCCGGATGCGGCGCTGTTGATCCGGCACGCCGAGCGCGTGTGGTTCAAGGCCGAGGCCGCCGAACCCTTCGTGCCGTTGGCGTTCCATGACAAGTTGCGCGGACTCAAGGCCGGCGCCAGCGTCGAAGTGCGCAGCATCGGCGAGTTCGAACTGCTGCTGCACAACAGTTCGCGGCTGATCGCCCGCGGTCCGACCCTGGTCCACGTCGACGAGCTCAGCGAGGGCAAGATAGCCTTGCGCGTGCCGACGGTTTCGTGGCTGCGCGTCGCCACCACGGGTCGCGACCACGTCATCGCGCTGCCCGGCGGCGGCACGCTCAGGTTGACGGCGCCGCCGCCTGCGGTCGTGCCGAGCTTCCTGCCCGCGCCCGTGCCGATGTCGGCGCCGCTGCCTGGCGTCACCGACATCGTGATCGATCGCATGTACGAGCCGAGTTGGCTCGGTGGTCGCGCGACCGTGACGAATCTCGGCTCGACGACCGTGACGTGGTCGAGCACGTCCGGAGACGTCGTCGTCGCGCCGGGACAGCGCTTCGTGTTCTTCGTCACGGCGCCGGACGCGCCGCTGCCGGCGGAACTCGCGCTCGGCGGCGCCACGCGCACCGACGACGGTGACGCCGTGCTCTGCCGTGCGGGCCAGGCCGCATCGGTATCGTGGTCAGGCGCATCGTTCGCCCTGCCCAAGGGCGCGACGGTGCGCCTCGAACCACAGCAAGGCCGGCCGTTCGCGCCGGCGCCCGCCAAGGCTCCGGGGGCCGGCGGGCCGTGAGCCCGGCTGAGGTCGCGCGCGCCGTCGCCGTGGCCGCCGAGCGTTTGCCGGGCGAGGTCGTGCGCACGCCGACCGTCGCATCAGCGTGGTGGTCGGCGGCCTGTGGCCGTGAGGTGCGCCTCAAGCTCGAGAACGTGCAGGCCACCGGCAGCTTCAAGCTGCGAGGCGCCACGCATGCGCTACAGCGCCTGCCGGCGGCGAAGCGAGCGCGCGGCGTCGTCGCCGCTTCGTCCGGCAACCACGGCCTCGGACTCGCGTCGGCGGCGCGCACGCTCGGCGTCGCCGCCACGGTCTACGTGCCGACGACGACGGCGGCCGAGAAGCGGGCGGCCATCGCCGCGCTCGGCGCCACCGTCGTCGTGCACGGCGACGACTGCGTCGACACCGAGACCCGCGCCCGTGCCGACGCGCTGACGAGCGGGCGCGCGTACATCTCGCCATACAACGACCCCGATGTGCTCGCCGGCCAGGGCACCATCGCCGTCGAACTGCTCGCGCAGTGGCCGGAGGTCGAGACCGTTTACGTCGCGATGGGTGGCGGCGGCCTGCTCGCCGGCATGGCGGCGTACGCCAAGTCCGTCCGCCCGGACGTCGAATTCGTCGCGTGCTCGCCAGCGGCGTCGCCGGCGATGGCCGCGTGCGTGCGCGCCGGCGCGATCGTCGACGTGCCCTGCCACGACACGTTCTCGGACAGCACGGCCGGCGGCGTCGAGCCGGGCGCGATCACGTTCCCATTGTGTCGCGACCTCGTCGACCGCTGGATCGAGGTCGACGAACGCGCGATCGCCGAGGCCGTCGCCGACACGCTGGCGCACGCGCATCTGCTGGTCGAAGGCGCGGCCGGCGTCGCGTTCGCGGCTTGCCGACAGGACGTCGCGGCTCGTGGTCGCCGTGCGGCAGTGATCGTCTGCGGCGGCAACGTGCCGTACCAGCGCCTGCGCGCGATGCTGGCGCTCGCCGGCCGCTAACGGCCGCAGCGGCCCGGCGGCGCGGCGCCGAGCAGGCTCGCGCGTTGGCGACGATGCCAACTGTGCCGGCTGCTGATACGTCGAGCAGCGCGCCGAGGACGACACAGCCGAGCGCCAACGACACGAGTGGCGCTGCGTAGGTCGCGGGCGAAGTCGCTGCTGACCAGCGAACGCGTCTGGTAGCCGCGCACGCCGGGCAACCGGCGCGAGACGCTGGCGGCATGCCTGGCGGCGTTGATCCCGGCGACGGTGGTCTGGCGCGCGCGCTAGAAGGCGCCGTCGGGCAGCGCGGCGGAAGCTCGGTATGTGCACAAATGGCGCGGTTCGTCGCCCCGGCTTGGGTAGGCGCGTAAGGTGAGGCTGGCGCGACGCAGCCGGCGGGTAGATTGCGCGTCATGCGCACCGTCCTGCTGCTGCTCCTCACCGCATCGCCGTCGCTCGCCCAGGACCGCAACGTTTCCGGCGGGCCGCTGCGCGCCGACCAATCCTGCTACGACGTGTTGCGCTACGGCTTGCGCATCGCCGTCGATCCGGCGCAGAAGCGCATCGACGGCGTGCTGACGATGCGCGCCCGGCGCGTCGCCGACGGCGAGCGCATCGCGCTCGACCTCGACCCGGCGCTGGCCCTAAGCGCCGTGACGGTCGACGGCGCGGCGGTGGCGGCGGAGCGCGCTGGCGGCCGCTTTACCGTGCCGGTCGCCGCGGCGACCGGCAGCGAGTTCGCCGTCGAGGTCGCCTACGGCGGCGTGCCCCGCGAGGCGCGCAATCCACCGTGGGACGGCGGCTTCACCTGGTCGCAGACGAAGGCTGGCGCGGCGTGGATCGCGACCAGTTGCCAGGGCGAGGGGGCGGACCTGTGGTGGCCGTGCAAGGACCATCCGTCGGACAAGCCCGACGGCTTCGAGCTCTGGTGCACGGTGCCGGCGGGGCTCGTGTGCGCCAGCAACGGCGTGCAGCAGGGCGAGCCCGTGCGCGACGCCGGCGCGGGAACGGTCACGTGGCATTGGCGCACCGACCTGCCGATCGCCAACTACAACGTCGCGCTCAACATCGCGCCCTACGTCGAGCTGGCCGACACCTTCGAGTGCGTCGACGGCACGAAGATGCCGGTGCGCTTCTTCGTGCTGCCCGAGAGCAGCAAGCGCGCGAAGGCGTGCATGCCGCAGTTCCTCGACCACATTCGCGCGTTCGAGGAACTGCTGGGTCCATACCCGTTCCGGCGCGAGAAGTACGGGCTCGCCGAGACGCCGCACCTTGGCATGGAGCACCAGACGATCATCGCCTACGGCAACGGCTTCCGGGACGAGCAATACGACTGGCTGCACAACCACGAACTCGCGCACGAGTGGTGGGGCAACCTGGTCACCTGCCGCGACTGGAAGGACATGTGGATCCACGAGGGCTTCGGGACCTACATGCAGCCGCTGTACCGCGAGCGGCGTTTTGGCCGGAAGGCCTACGACGACGAGGTCGCCAAATACCGGCTGATGAACCGATCGCCGGTCGCGCCGCGTGAAGTCCGCAACAGTCACGAGATCTACTTCACCGGCGGCGGCGGCAACGACATCTACTACAAGGGCAGCGCGGTCCTGCACCAGTTGCGCTGGCAGATGGGCGACGAGCGTTTCTTCGCCTTCCTGCGTCGCATGTGTTACCCGGACGCGGCGGCGGCGAAGACGACCGACGGCTCTGCGGTGCGCTTCGTCGACACCGACGAGGTCGTGAAGCTCGCCAGCGAGGTCGCAGGCGAGGATCTCGCGTGGTTCTTCGAGGTCTACGTCCGCCAGCCGGCGCTGCCACGCCTGACCGAGCAGCGCGAAGGCGGCGTGTTGCGGCTGGCCTGGCAGGTCGCCGGCGAACTGCCGTTCGCTCTTGCCGTGCCGGTGCGCGTCGGCGCCGAGGAAGTTCGCGTCGAGATGCCTGGTGGCAAGGGCGAGGTGCAGGTCGGCGATCGCGACGTCGTGGTCGATCCGCGGCGACAACTGCTCGTCCAGCGCAGCGGCGGCAGGCGGTGACGGTTGGTGGTCGGCGCGCGCTGCGGCATGATCCGCGCGTGATCCGTCGCCCGCCGGAGGTCCATGGCGCCGCATTCGACCTGCTGGTCGTCGGCGGTTCGCTGTTCGCCTGCGCCTTGGCGCGCGACGCCGCCTGCGCCGGCCTGCGCACGTTGCTCGTCGCGCCCGATGACTTTGGCGCGCGAGGGCGGCAACGCGGGTGGCTGGCGGCTGGACTCGACGCCGGGGCGGCCGCAGCCGGCGTTGCCAGGGCGTTCGCGGACCGGGAGTGGTTGCTGCGCATGGCGCCGCATCGCGTGCGGCCGGCCCGCGCGCTCGTCGTCGCCGCCGGTAGCGACAGTGGGCCTGCGGACGTCATGCCGCGACTGCGTCGACTGGCCGCGGCAACGCCAGGCAGCACGTTGCCGCCGCCGCAGGCAATCGTTCCGGAACTCGCGCGATGCCTATGGCCCGAGTTGACGATGGACGCCGCCGCCAGCGCGGTCCTGGCGTTCGACGCGGTGCTCGACGAAGCCGGCCTGGCGCGCAATCTCGCCCGCGACGCTGCCGCCGCTGGCGCCGCCATCTGGCCACGCTCCAACGTCGTGCGCGTCGGCCTCGACGGCGTCGAAGTGCACGCGCCATGGTGCGATCGGCGCGCCGTGACGCGCGCGGCGGTGACGTTCGCGGCCGAGGATCCGGTCGCCGTCGCCGCCACGTTCCGCGTCGATGTCGCTGCGCGTCTAGTGATGGAAACCGGCGCGCGCGTTGCGCTGGCGACGGCGCAGCCGGAGATCGCCCGCATCGCGTCTGGCGGCGTCGGCGTGCTGGAGGCCGCGCCAAGCGACGTCATGGCCGACGCGTGGTGGCGTGCCGGCGTGGCCGACGGCCGGGCCGACGCATGCTGGCGCGACGTTCCCGGGTTGACGCTCGAACCGCAAGCCGTGCAATCGATCGTCATGGCGCCGAGCCTGCCGCAACTTGTCGTCGAGGAAACCGTCGCAGGAAAATTCGCCAGCAAGTCGTCGTCGCCGTTGCGGGCCGTGACGGCGGCGCGACTCACGCGCGAACGCCTGTTTCCGAACGCCGCGCCCAACGGTTGCCGCGCGATTTGCGGCGGCGGGGGCGTGCGCGCGCCCTTGGAGCCGTTGTGGCGGCGCCACGGCAGCGACGCGGCGATTGTCGCGCGGCTCGCCGGCGCCAGCGCCGATGCCGCGCGCGTCGTGTGCCCGCATCGTGGCGTGCTCGCGGCCGAGGTCGACTTCGCCCTCGCCGTGGACGCCGCGGTGCGCTTCGAAGACGTCGTCCGCCGGCTTTTTTGCGACGCATCCTGCCCGGACTCCGAGTGCCTTCGGCGCGCCCACGGCCGGTACCTGCGCGGCGCCGGCGAGCACGTCGCCGACGCCGATCCGGGCGCCGCCATCGCGGCGGCGCTGGCGGCGCTTGCGCCCCTGCCAAAGCCGCCGCGCTGAACGGCGCGCGCCTTGCCGCACACGCCGTTATCATCCAGCGATGCTCGCAACGTTCTTCATGGTCATTTGCATCGTGCCGCAAGACGTCGCGATGCCCGCGGCGCCGACGGCTGGCACGCTGGGCGCATGGTCGACCGCGATCGAGCCGGATGAGGTCGAAGCAGCCTTCCGCGCGATTCCCTGGCGCAACGAACTCGCGCCGGCGATCGAGGAGGCCAAGGCGCTCGGCCGGCCGATCCTCTTGTGGACGATGAACGGGCATCCGCTCGGCTGCACCTGAAACAACGGCGTCCGCGGACGCCAGACGGTCTGGTCAGACCGACGCATCCAGGAACTCGCGCGCGAATTCGTGCCGGTGGCGGCTGAGGCGTACCAGCTCTACCCCGAAGATCCCTCGCACCTCGCGCGCGTCGCGAACGATCCCGCGCACCGTTTCTTCCGCCGTTACGGCGAGTCGATGCCGCCCGAGGACTGGCATGCGCAAGGCACTAAGCAGGGCATCTACCTAATTGGCCCCGACGGCGAGTACCTCGAAGGGCGGCGTGCGGCGAGTTCAGCCAGCGAGATGCTGCCGCGTTTCGAACGCGCGGTCGAGCGTTGGCAGCAACTGCGCAAGCGGCTTCGCTACGCCAACAAACCGGTGCCGCCCCGCGGCCAGCCGACGCCGCCCGACTGCGACGACGCGAAGATGTTGCTGCGCGTGAGCCTGCGCGATCTGCCGGGCGACGCGCCGGGTGACGTCGTGCGCTGGCGTCCTGGGGCCTTCGACGACGCCAATTGGGCGACGTTCGGGCAGTGGGCCTGGAACCAGGACTGGTTCGCGATCGACGATCCGCGCCGACTGGTGCCGTCCGGCAGCGAAGAACAAGCGGCCGATGCGGAGTTCGCGCGCCGGCTGTGCGCGGAGGTGTTCGTGGACCGCGTGCGCGGCCAGGCGGCGTCATGGACGCCGGCGCAGGTGCGCAGCGCGAGCTTGCGCATGCGGCGAGTCCGCTCTGTCGGCGCGTTGCACACGATCGAGTACCACGGGGAGGCCGATCTCGCCGATGGCGAGCGGGGCGTTCGCGTTCGCTGCTTCGGCCGCGGCGAGTTCGATTCGGCTAGCGCTCGGTTCCGGTCGTTCGAACTAGTCGGCCTGGGCCTGCGTCGTGGCGCTCATCCAGCGAACCAACGCGCACAGATGATCGGGCCGTCGCCGATCGGCTTCTCGCTGCGGCTGCACGTCGCGGCCGAAGGCAAGCGTGGCGCCCGACGGTGATCGGCGCCTGCGGCGCGCAGTGCCTGGCTTGTCGCGCGGGGTCGCGCTGGCTGGCCTCGGCGGTTGGTTGACGCTCAGCGCCAGCCACGACGAGGCCGCCGCCGTGCGCCTGCTGGGCGCTGCAGTCGATGGTGGCATCGATCTCGTGGACCTCGCCGGCTGCGAACATGTGGACGTCTACTTCTGTCATCGCGAGGACCCGGCCACGCCGTCCGGCGGGCGTTGCATGACGCAGGCTCCCACGGCCTGCCCCGCACTCGTCGAACCCGCGGCATGAGGTATCCTTCGGCGCATGCCGCGTCCCTTCGTTGCCAGGCTCATGCCACTGCTTCTGGCTGGTGGCGTCGTTGCCCAGCGCGTCGCCGAGTCGGCCGAGCCGAATCAGTCGACGACGACGGCGACCGTGCTGGCGTTTGGTCAGGAAGCCTTCGGCGTCCTGGGCATAGCTGGAGACGCGGATTGGTACGCGCTCACGGTGCCTGCCGGCGTGCGTATGTGGGCCGAGACGGGACCCGGCGTCGGCGCGCAGGCGCGCGATACCGTGCTGACGCTGCTCGACGCCAGCGGTTCGCCGTTGCGCAGCAACGACGACGGCGTGGCATCTGGCTGGTACTCGCGGCTGTACGTGCCCGCGCTGCCGGCCGGCCAGTACTTCCTGGTCGTCGAGGCGGGCCCGAGCAGTCAGATCGGCGGCTCCTACACGCTAGACGTTCGTGGCGGCGTCGCGGCGACCGCGAGCGCGCCGATCGTGCCCGAGGGGCCGGAGAACAATGACCCGCGCCTTGGCGGGGTGGCGACCGGCGTCACCTTGCCGGCGCGCTGCAGCGGCGCTGCGCCGAGCACGGGACCCGGCGGCGACTGGGACTTCTACCGCTTCGCGCTTGCGTCCGAATCGTTCGTCGAAGCCCGCGTCAACGGCACGGCAGCGCACCCGTCGTCACTGCGCCTCGACGATCCGGTGCTCTACCTCTTCGACAACGGCGCCCCGCCGAACGTCCTCGCTGGCCCGTTCCAGTCGTCGTCCTTCGGCGTCTACGACGCGATGCTCGAGGCGCGCCTGCCTGCGGGCGTCTACCAGATCGCCATCCGCGGCTGGAACGGCAGCCTCGGTGGCGCCTACTACCTGGACATCGCGCGGCGCGACGCCGCGCGCGTGACCGTGTACGCCGGCGGCTGCGGCGGTCGCGTCCTCGACGTGGCGACGACCGACGCCGGGCCGTCGGCGCCGCTCCGCATGGAGCGCCCGGTGATCGGCACGACCTTCAGCCTGCTCGGCGGCAACCTCGGCGCCAACAGCTTCACGTTCCACGTCGTCGGCTTCGCGCCGACCTTCCTCGATCTCGGCATGCTCGGCGCGCCGGGTTGCACGCTCGAGGTCTCGTACGTCGACACGCCGCTGTACCTCGCCGACGCGGCCGGTCGCGTCGTCTACCCGCTGGCGCTGCCCGAGGCAGCCAGCCTGCTCGGTCTGTCCGTCCAGAGCCAGGCCGCCGTGTTCGACCTGAGCAACGCGCTCGGCGTGACGTTGAGCAACCGCGTCGCCGCCGTCGTCGGCAACTGATCGCAAGCAGCGGATCGCAGGCAACTGGCCGCAAGCAGCGGACCGCAGGCACCGGCGTGCAGGGAAACGGACCGGGGGCAACGGCTCGCCGTTCGAGCCGCGCGCCCGCGCGGCGATCAGTCCGCTGCGGGCGCCTCGCAGACGATGCGGGCGCCGCGCGAGCAGCACCGTCTGCCGCCGTCCGGTCACAGCGCGCGCACGCGCAGGTTGCGGTAGGCGACCTCGTCGCCGTGGTCCTGCAGGCACAGGCGCCCCTGCTTCGCCTTGCCGAACGGCCAGTCCTTGAACTTGCTCGCGGCGATCATCGCGTCCCACTCGGGGCCTTCGCCGGGCGCGTCGACCACCATCGCGCCGTTGAGCCAGAAGCGGATGCGGCCCTCGTGGACGAGGATGCGCGCGTCGTTCCACGCGCCGGCCGGGCGCACGGGCGCGGCCTTGGGCGCGACGAGGTCGTACAGCGCGCCGACGCCGTGCTTCGCCGAAGGCTTGGCGCCCTGGTCGTCGAGCACCTGGAATTCGGGGCCTGACATGTAGCTGTCTTGGTTGGCCTCGGTGACGTGCCACATCACGCCGCTGTTGGCCTTGGGCGCCACGCGGAACGAGAAGCGGAAGTCGAACGCGCCGTACTCGTCGACGCTCACGAGGTCGCCGCCGCCGCCGTTCTTGCCGTGCACGATCGCCGCGTCCTGCACCGACCAGCCCTGCGCCGGCAGGCCTTCGCCCTTGTAGGCGCGCCACGCGTCGATCTTGCGGCCGTCGAACAGCAGCTGGAAGCCTTCCTTGCGCTCGGTCTCGCCGAGGAAGTTCAGCGGCTCGGGCGCGAGGGTCACTACGCCGTTCGCGGCCCACTCGCTGCCGCGCGCGACGAGGCGGCGCAGTTGCGGGTCGCTCCAGCTGGCTCGGCTCTGCGGCACGTTCTTCCAGGTGTGGCCGAGCGGCGTGTGGAAGACGCGGCCCTTGCCCCAGGTCGCGACCGTGGCCATCGGCTCGTCGGCGCCGGTGCCGCCGGTCTTGGTGTCGCTGAACGCCGTCATCAGCAGCGTGAACTCGCTGCCCGGCGCGCGCCAGAGCTTGTGGTACAGCTCGTCCGGGTGCATCCGGAACGGCGCCATGCCGGCCGTGATCGGGTGTTCCGCGACGACCTTGACGTCGAACGGATGGAAGCTGCCGTGGCCGGTGCCGTCGCGCCACAGCAGGCCGACGAGGCGTTCGTAGTCGGTCCAACCGGGGAAGGCGTTGTTGGCCGCGTGCAACACGCTGACGCCGACGCCGCCCTCGACCGCCTGCAGGAAGCCCTTCTCGGCGGCTTCGCCCCAGCGCGGGCCGTTGTAGTCGAGCACGATGAGCTGCAGCTTGCCGGCGGCGGCCAGCTGCGGCGCTTCGGCGAGCGCCTTGCCCGGCTCGTACGTGATCGTGACCTCGAAGCGGCCGGTCTCGGTCAGCGCGCGTGCCACCTCGGGCGCGGTCCACTCCCAGTCGTGGTTGTTGGCGCCGCTGACCAGCAGGGTCTTGATGGGCGGGTCTTGCGGCGCGAGGGCGGGCGACGAAGCGGAGACGAACACGACGGCCGAGGCGACGAACATGCGCGGAGGGTACCGGTTCTATTGCGTGCTGGCGACGGACTGCCTCCTGAGGTATTGGATCGCCATGCGGTGGCGGGCGGTATCTCCGTGGTTTCTCGGCGGCGTCGCGGCCATTGCGACGATCATCTCGGCGTCGACTGCGCCGGCGCAGGGCATCAGCCGCGCGGTCGCGGCGGCGGAAGCGCTGGGCGCCCGCTGCGGCGTCGCGGTCTGCGACCCCGGCGGCCGCTGGCTGTACCGGCACGGCGCCGGCGAAGCGCTGGCGCCGGCGAGCAACATGAAGGTCCTCACCGCGGCGGCGGTGGTGAACGGCCTCGGCGCCGACTTCCACTTCGTCACGACGTTCGCCCTGCGCAACGGCCGTCTGCGCGTGATCGCCAGCGGCGACCCCAACTGGCTCCAGGACACACTGCACGACAGCGCCCACGTGTTCGCCGCGGTCGCGCGGGCGCTGGCGCAGAAGGGCGTCGCCGCGGTCGGTGGCATCGACCTCGACGCGGGCAACTTCACCGGCCCGTCGCGGCCGGCGACGTGGCCACAGGACCAACTGCAGACGTACTACTGCGCGCCGACCGGCCCGTTCGTGCTCGAGCAGGGCACGTTCGCGCTGCGCGTCGAAGCGCGGGGCGCCTTGGCGCATACTGCGATCATCGCGCCGGTTGTCGACGTTCCGGTGCTCGGCGCGATCGATCTAGTCGATCGGGCAGGCAGCAAGGGCGTCGTCTACGGCGCGATCGACCAGGGCGACGGCGTCAAGGTCAGCGGCCGTTTCCTGCGGCGCGGCAGTCCGGCGACGATCCGCACGGCGGTGGGCGACCCGGCGTGGTGGTACGAGCAGGCGCTGCGCAAGGCGCTCGCTGACGCCGGCGTCCGCGTCGGCGAGCCGGCGTCGTTGCCCGACCAGGTCGTGCACGAGCACAAGAGCGACCTGCGCCTCGCCGTGCTGCGCATGCTCGAGGACAGCTCCAACTTCGACGCCGAGCAGTGCCTGCGCGCGCTCGGCAGCAAGACGCGCAACGACGGCAGCCTTGCCGGCGGCGTCGCGGCGCTGCGCGACGAGGTCGTCAAGCTGGTGGGCGCGGCGCCAGAGGGCAGCATGTTCGTCGACGGCTCCGGCTTGTCGAAGACCAACCGCGTCGCCGCCGGCCTGCTCGCGGCCGTGCTGGTGAAGAGCAATGCGACGAGCTCCGGTCCGCTGCTGCGCGCCTGCCTGCCGGTCGCCGGCCAGACCGGCACGCTGCAGGAGCGCTTCCGGGGCAGCGACCTCGTCGGCCGCGTGCGCGCCAAGACGGGATGGATTCGCGGCGCTTCGGCGCTCTCCGGGCTGGTCGAGCGGCGCGACGGCAGCGTCCGCTTCTTCGCCATCCTGATGAACTACGACCCGCGCAAGGACGGCCTCAACCGCGATCTCAAACGATTGCAAGAGGAGATCGTCGCGGCCGTCGACCGCATGGACGGCGGCAAGTGACCGTCGATCTGCGGCGTGCGCTCGTCGTCGCGGAAGAACTGGCGCTGGCGGCTGGCGCCGACCTCGTGCAGCGGCGCGCCGAAGCGGCGGCACGGCCGGAGTCGAAGGGCGTGCGCCGCGAACTGGTCACCGCGGCCGACCGCGCCGCCGAGGCGATCGTCGTCGGCGGCCTGCGGCGCGCGTTTCCCGAGCACGCGGTGCTCGCCGAGGAAGGCGGCCTGACCGCTGCGGGTGGCGCGGAGTGGACGTGGATCGTCGATCCGCTCGATGGCACCACCAACTACGTGCACGGCTTACCGCACTTCGCGGTCGCGATCGCGCTCGTGCGCGGGGGCGAGCCGGCTCTCGGCGTGGTGCACGCGCCAGCGCTCGGCGACACCTATTCCGGCGCCCGCGGGCTTGGCGCCGTCGTGCGACGGGCCAATGGCAGCAGCAGGCCGCTGCGGGTGTCGGGCACGACCGAGTTGGCCGATGCGCTGCTTGCCACCGGCTTCAGCTACGTGCGCAACGAGCCCGGGCGCGACGACAACAGCGGTCATGTCGCCGCACTGCTGCCACACTGCCGCGACCTGCGCCGGCTGGGCTCGGCGGAGCTCGACCTCTGCTACGTCGCGGCCGGCGCGTTCGATGGTTACTGGGAGCTGTATCTCGCGCCCTACGACAAGGCGGCCGGGGCCTTGCTCGTGCGCGAGGCGGGCGGCTGCGTCAGCGACTGGGCCGGCGGCGACGATTGGCTTTACGGCGATCGCGTGCTGGCGAGCAATGGCGCGCTGCACGCCGAACTCCGCCGTCGGCTCGCCGGCGGCTGACATACGTCGCCTTGGCGTCGTGCGCTCAGGGGCGCTGCGCGCGGATTGCGTTCGACGCCTGGATGCCGCGGCTGCCAGCAGGGCGGACCTCAAGGCTGCCGGCTTGGCGCCGGGCGTTCGAACTGCCGCTTCAGATCGCCGAACGCTTCGGGTCGCCGTTGACCATCTTCACGATGCTGCCGCCGCGCGCGAGCGGCGAGCGTTTGAGCAGCGGCAGCAGCACGGCCTGTAGTTTGTCCTGGTCGGGGCCGCAGAAGAACAGCGTGCACTCACCGCCGCCAAGCTCGTCGCCGTCGTACTCGCCGACCCCGGCGTCGCGGACCGCGTCGTCGAGTTCCTCGGCAAAGGCCTCGAGGTCGGCGCGTTCCTGGTGGGTGCCCATCAGGCGGTTGCTGAGCTTGAGCACGACGAGGACGTCCTGCTCGGCGGCGTCGCTGTAGTCACCGTCTTCGTCGTCGGGGCGTGCGGCGGCCGGCGTCATGCGGCGCAAGGTTAGGAGGCTGCGTCGCGGAAGACCACGCTGCCCGGCTTGCGCGTGCGCGCCGCCGGCAACGCCGCGCCGAAGTGCGCGAAAAGACCGCGGTGGGGTGACTGGTCAGCGGTCTGCCAATCGGTACAATGCAGGGTTGGTCGCGTGGCACGAAACTCGGAATCGATCCCAAGGACGCCAGGCAAGGCCGCCACCCAGGACGGGTGGGTGGTGGTGCGTGGCGCCCGGGAACACAACCTCAAGGGGATCGACCTGTCGTTCCCCCGCGACGCCCTGACCACGTTCACCGGCGTGTCGGGGTCGGGCAAGTCGAGCCTGGCGCACCACACGATCTACCAAGAGGGCCAGCGCCGCTTCCTGGAGAGTCTGAGCTCCTACGCGCGGCAGTTCCTCGGCCGCATGGAGAAGCCGAAGGTCGATCTCGTCGAGGGGCTTTCCCCGACGGTGTCGATCGACCAGAAGTCGACGAGCCACAGCGCCCGCTCCACGGTCGGCACGCTGACCGAGGTCGGCGACTTCCTGCGCCTTTTGTGGTCGCGCCTGGGCGAGCCGAGCTGTCCTACCTGCGACGCCGCCATCGAAGCCTGGTCGCCGGAGCGCATCGTCGACGCCATGCTCGCCGACCACGACGGCGCTGCGGCGATGGTGCTCGCGCCGGTGGTGCGCGAACGCAAGGGCGAGTACCGCAAGGAACTCGCCGAGTGGGCGCAGACCGGCTTCGTCCGCGCCCGCATCGATGGCGTCGTACGCCGCCTCGACGAGCCGATCGAGCTTGCGCGCTACGTCTACCACACGATCGAACTGGTCGTCGACCGCCTGACGATCGGCTCGGACGCGCGCTCGCGCCTGAGCGAAGCGGTCGAGCAGGCGGTGTCGCTCGGCGGCGGCTTGTGCGCGTTGGCTTGGGGCGACGGTGACTACCGGTTGTTCTCGACGCAGCGCAGTTGCCCCAACGGCCACGGCGCGCTGCCCGAGATGGAGCCGCGGCTGTTCTCGTTCAACAGCCCGATCGGCGCTTGCGGCACGTGCGACGGCATCGGGCTGAGCTTCGGCTTCGCGCCGGAGCTGCTGGTCGCCGACGCCGGCAAGTCGGTGCGCGACGGCGCGCTGCACGTGTTCACCGACGACGGGCGGCTGGTCTATGGCCGCCTGACCATCGACCACCTCGCCGCCGTCGGCAAGGCATTCGGCTTCGACGTCGACACACCGTGGCAAGACCTGCCGGCAAAGGCCCGCAAGGTCGTGATGCACGGCTCGGGCAAACAGACGTTCGAGTTCCGCTGGAAGCGCCAGGGAGCGATGTCGACGACGACCGGCAGCGACCGCATCGCGTTCCCCGGCCTGATCGGCCACCTCGAACGCGTCTACCGGCCGTCGCGCGCTCGCCACCTCGACCGCTTTCGCGCCGCTGCGCCATGCAGCGACTGCGGCGGCGCGCGTCTTGGCGCCGCGGGCCGCGCGGTGCGCTTTCAGGGCCGCACGCTGCCCGAAGTGCTCGACCTGTCGGTCGCCGACGCGCTGACATGGACGCGCGGCCTGCGGCTCGCCGGCAACGCCGCGCGCATCGGACGCGACATCCTGCAGGAGATCGAGCGACGGCTGCTGTTCCTCGTCGACGTCGGCCTCGGCTACCTGACGCTCAGTCGTCGCGCGCCGACGCTCTCAGGCGGCGAATCGCAGCGCATCCGCCTGGCGGCGCAGGTGGGCGCTGGCCTGCGCGGCATCCTCTACGTGCTCGACGAGCCGAGCATCGGCCTGCACGCCCGCGACCAGCAGCGGCTGCTGCGCACGCTCGAAGCGCTACGCGACCGTGGCAACACCGTCGTAGTCGTCGAGCACGACGAGGAGACCATGCGTCGCAGCGACTTCCTCGTCGACATCGGCCCTGGCGCTGGGGTGCACGGCGGCGAGGTCACCGCCGCGGGCTCGCCGGCCGAGGTCGAGGCGACGCCCAGCTCGCTGACCGGCCGCTACCTGCGCGGCGAACTCGCCGTGCCGATGCCAAAGCAACGGCGCGAGCTGCCAAAGGGCGCGCTGAAGATCGTCGGCGCGCGCCAGCACAACCTGCAAGGCGTCGACGTCACCATCCCGCTCGGCCGCTTCGTCGCGATCACCGGCGTCTCCGGCTCCGGCAAGTCCACGCTCGTGCACCACGTGCTGGTGCCGGCATTGCAGCGCGAACTCGGCGGCGCCGAGGGTCTCGCGTCACACTGTCAGCGCGTCGACGGCATCGGCCAAATCGACAAGGTGGTGGAGATCGACCAGGCGCCGATCGGCCGCACGCCCCGCAGCAACCCGGCGACCTACACCGACGTGTGGTCGCACGTCCGCGACCTGTTCGCGCAACTGCCCGAGAGCAAACTGCGCGAGTACGACAAGGGTCGATTCTCGTTCAACGTGCCTGGCGGGCGCTGCGAGGCTTGCGAGGGCGCTGGGCTCACCACGCTGGAGATGAACTTCCTGGCGCCGGTCGAGGTCGTTTGTGAGGAGTGCGGCGGCGCGCGCTTCCACGCCGAGACGCTGGCGGTGCGCTGGCAGGGCAAGAGCGTCCACGACGTGCTCGAGATGACCATCGATGAGGCGGCGAAGTTCTTCGCCGATTTGCCCAAGGTCGCGCGCGGACTGGTCGCGATGCAGGACGTCGGTCTCGGTTACCTCAAGCTCGGGCAGCCGTCGACGACGCTGAGCGGCGGCGAGGCGCAGCGCGTCAAGCTGGCGACCGAGTTGCAGCGCCCGGCGACCGGCAAGACCTTCTACGTGCTCGACGAGCCGACCACCGGCCTGCACTTCCACGACGTCGCCAAGCTGCTGGCGTCGCTGCAGCGCCTGGTCGACGCCGGCAACACCGTGCTGGTCATCGAGCACAACCTCGACGTCGTGCGCGCGGCCGACTGGCTGATCGAGATGGGGCCCGAAGGCGGCAGCGGCGGCGGCCGCGTCGTCGCCACCGGCTCGCCGGAGGACGTCGCCGACTGCGACGCGGCGCCGACCGGCGCGGCGCTGCGCGCGCTCGGCCTCGGCCGCAAGGGCGGCAAGGCGGCGGCGCCGCCCGCAGCGATGGCGCGCGCGGCCAAAGTGGCGAAGCCGCAGAGCATCGCGGTGCGCGGCGCGCGCACGCACAACTTGCAGGCCGTCGACATCGACGTGCCGCTCGGTTCGTTCACGGTCGTCACCGGCCCGTCGGGATCCGGCAAGTCGAGCCTCGCCTTTGACACGATCTTCCAGGAAGGGCAGCGCCGCTTCCTCGAGAGCATGTCGACGTACGCGCGCCGCTTCCTCGGCCGCATGGACCGGGCGCCGTGCGACCGCATCGACGGCCTCGGCCCGGCGATCGCGATCGATCAGAAGCGCACCGCGCGCAGCCCGCGGTCGACGGTGGCGACTACGACCGAGATCCACGACTACCTGCGCCTGCTGTACGCGCGCATCGGCCGCGCGCACTGTCCGACGCACGGCCAGGAACTCGCGGCGTGGTCGCCGAGCAAGGCCGCGGCGCGTTGCGTCGGCGACTGGCCGGGCCGGCGCGTGTTCGTGCTGGCGCCGATCGCGGTCCCGCCGGACGCCGCGGCGGGCTGGCTCGAGGCGCTGCGCCGTGAGTGGCAGGCGGCCGGCCACGTGCGCGCGCTAATCGACGGCGTCGAGCGCCGCATCGACGAGCCGTGGGGCAAGGTCGCGCCGAGCGAACTCTTTCTCGTGCTCGATCGTGCGACGGTCGGCGATCGCGCGCGCCTCGCCGACGCGATCGAGCAGGCGCAGGCGGCCGCCGGGGCGCACGGCGGCGCTGCCGCCGCGGTGGTGCAACTCGCCGACGGCGACGACAAGGGGGCGCGGCATTGGTTCCGCGCCGAGGCTGGCTGCCACCTGTGCGGCTACGAGGCCCCGCGCGAGGTGCATCCGCGCTGGTTCTCGTTCAACCACCACAGCGGCGCCTGCCCGAGTTGCCTTGGCCTTGGCAACGTCGTGGTGTGCGCTGAGGAACTGCTCGTCAACCATCCGGACAAGCCGGCCTTCGGTGGCGCCATCCAGCACCCTGGCGCGGCGTTCAGCTTCCTGGTCGGGCGCGACGGGTACTTCGCCGAGGTGGCGCAGGCATTGGCCGCGCGGCGCGGCTTCGACCTGAGCAAGCCGTGGCGCAAGCTGTCCCCCGACGTGCGCAAGCTGCTGCTGCGCGGCGCCGGCGACGAGCGCTTCGAGGTGGTGTTCAAGAAGGACGGCGGCGGCAGCCGCCGCGAGTGGCGCATGCAGGTGGCGTGGAAGGGGCTCGCGCGCCAGGTCGAGGAGTGGTTCCTCGGCAAGGAAGGCGACGATGCCGGCGATCCGCGCTTTGGCGCGGTGATGCGGAGCCAGCCGTGCCCCGAATGCGCCGGCGAAAGGTTGCTGCCGGGCCCGCGCGCGGTGCGCGTCGGCGGCGCGCGCCTGCCGGAGGTCCTCGCTGACACCGTCGACATGGCGCTGGCGCGGCTCGCGGCGTGGAAGCTGAACGCGAACGAGAAGCGCATCGCCCAGGACGTGCTCAAGGAGCTGCACAACCGCCTGACGTTCCTGCGCGACACGGGACTCGGCTACCTGACGCTCGACCGCTCGGCGTCGACGCTGTCGGGCGGCGAAGCGCAGCGCATCCGCCTCGCCACCCAGCTCGGCAACCGGCTGGTCGGCGTGCTGTACGTGCTCGACGAGCCGACGGTGGGCCTGCATCCACGCGACACCGAGCGCTTGTTGCGCACGTTGCTCGATCTGCGCGACCTCGGCAACACCGTGCTCGCGGTCGAGCACGACGAGGTCATGGTGCGCGCCGCCGACTGCGTCGTCGACATGGGGCCCGGCGCGGGCGTGCGCGGCGGCCGCGTCGTCGCGCACGGCGCGCCGGCAGCGGTCGCCGCCACCGACACCGTGACCGGACGTTGGCTGCGCGGCGAGCTGGCGCCGACGATCCGCGAGCAGCGGCGCGTGCCGAAGGGCAACGCGGCGCTGCGCGGCGTCACCGTGCACAACCTGCGCGGCGTCGACGTCGACGTGCCGCTCGGCTGCTTCACCGCGGTCACCGGCGTATCCGGCTCCGGCAAATCGTCGCTGGTGATGGACGCGCTGGTGCCTGGCCTGCGCGACGGCCGCGTCACGATCGACTGGGCCGACGGCGAGGCGAGGCCGCACGCGCTCGTTGTCGTCGACCAGAGCCCGATCGGCAGCTCGCCGTCGAGCAACCCGGCGACGTACACCGGCGCGTTCACTGCGATCCGCGAGCTTTTCGCGGCGACACCGCTCGCCAAGCAGAAGGGCTTCGGGCCCGGTCGCTTCTCGTTCCACGTCAGCGACGGCCGCTGTGGCCAGTGCGAGGGCAAGGGCCAGATCCTGGTCGAGATGCACTTCCTCGCCGACGTATGGGTGACGTGCGAACAGTGTCGCGGCCGCCGCTACAACGCCGAGACCCTGTCGGCGCAGTACCGCGGCAAGGACATCAGCCAGGTCCTCGGCATGGACGTCGATGAGGCGCTGGCGTTCTTCGGCAACCACAAGCACATCGTGCGACCGCTGCAGCTGCTGGCCGATGTCGGCCTCGGCTACCTGACGCTCGGTCAGCCAGCCAACACGTTCTCGGGCGGCGAGGCGCAGCGCATCAAGCTGGTCGCCGAGCTGGCGCGCCGGCCGCGCGAGCACACGGTTTACGTGCTCGACGAACCGACCACGGGCCTGCACGCCGACGACGTGCGCAAGTTGCTGGCGGTGCTCGACCGCCTGCTCGCGCGTGGCGATTCGGTGGTGGTGATCGAGCACCACCTCGACGTCATCGCCGCCGCCGACCACGTCATCGAGATGGGACCGGAAGCCGGGGCGGGCGGCGGGCGTATCGTCGTCGTAGGCACGCCAGAGGCTGCCGCGGCGTGCGCCGCGAGCCACACCGGCCGGTTCCTGCGCGAGCGGCTCGGCTCGCGCGCTTCGGCCGCCGCGGCGGCGACGACCCGTCGGCGCGTCAGGAGCAGGGGGCGCCCGAAGGCCGCCGGCAAGGCGACGGCCAAGGACGAGGGCGTAGCATGAACGAACCGCCTTTGATCGTGCAGACGGACCGCACCGTGTTGCTCGAGACGACGCATCCCGAGTACGAAGCGGCGCGCGATCGGTTGGCGCGTTTCGCCGAGCTGGAGAAGTCGCCGGAGTACGTGCACTTCTACAAGATCACGCCAGTCAGCTGCTGGAACGCCGCTGCGCTTGGCGAACGCGCTGACGACATTTGCGATTGGCTCGTGCGCGCGTCGCGCTTTCCGATCGTGCCGACGGTGCTGTCGCAGGTGCGCGAGTGGTTCCGCCGCTACGGGCTGTTGCGCCTGGCGCCTGGCTCCAACGGCCGGCTGGCGCTGCGCTGCGACGAGCCGGCGACGTTGCAAGAGCTCGTCGAGCAGCCGACCGTGGAGAAGCTCGTCGAGGTCGACGATGATGGCGGCGTGTCGCTCGCCGCCGAGGCGCGTGGCGAGGTCAAGCAGGCGCTCGTCAAGCTCGGTTATCCGGTCGACGACCGCGCCGGCTACCGGCAGGGCGAGACGCTGCCGTTCGCGCTGCGTGAGGCGCCGGCCGGAGGACCGGGCTTCCGGCTGCGCGAGTACCAGCAGGCGGCGGCGTCGGCCTTCCACGCCGGCGGCAGCGACCGCGGCGGTTGCGGCGTGGTCGTGTTGCCGTGCGGCGCCGGCAAGACGGTCGTCGGCATCGCGGCGATGGGTTTGCTGCAGACCAATACGCTGGTGCTGACGACCAACACGGTCGCGGTGCGCCAATGGGTGCGCGAGCTCCTCGAGAAGACCACGCTCACGCCCGACCAGGTCGGCGAGTACACCGGCGAACACAAGCAGGTGCGGCCGGTGACCGTCGCGACCTACCAGATCCTGACGCATCGCAAGGCCAAGCTCGACGCCTTTACGCACCTCGACCTGTTCGATCAGGGCGGCTTCGGGCTGATCGTATACGACGAGGTCCACCTGCTGCCGGCGCCGGTCTTCCGGGCGACGGCAGGCATCCAGGCGCGCCGGCGCCTGGGCCTGACGGCGACGTTGGTGCGCGAGGACGGCCGCGCCGACGAGGTGTTCTCGCTGATCGGTCCCAAGCGTTACGAGTTGCCATGGAAGCTGCTCGAGCGGCAGGGATTCCTCGCCGTCGCGCTCTGCCAAGAGGTGCGCACCCCGCTCGGCGCGGCCCGTGCGGCGCGCTACAACGCCGCGGGCGCGCGCAGCCAGATCCGTATCGCCGCCGACAACGAACGCAAGGAGGACGTCCTCGGCGCGCTGCTGCGCCGGCACGCCGCCGACCGCGTCCTGGTGATCGGCCAGTACCTCGAGCAGTTGCAGCGGCTGGCCACTGTCTTCGCGCTGCCGCTGATCACCGGCCAGACGCCCAACGCCGAGCGTGACCGGCTCTACGCGGACTTCCGCGCCGGCCAGATCAAGCGACTGATGGTCAGCAAGGTCGGCAACTTTGCGATCGACCTTCCCGACGCCAACGTCGCGATCGAAGTCAGCGGCACGTTTGGCAGCCGCCAGGAGGAGGCGCAGCGCCTCGGCCGCGTGCTGCGGCCGAAGGCTGACGGCGGGCCGGCGAGCTTCTACACGGTTGTGAGCGCCGACACGCGCGAGCAGGAGTTCGCGCGGAAGCGCCAGCTGTTCCTGACCGAACAGGGCTACGCCTACGAGATCGTGCAGGCCGATGACCTGCTCGCCGCCGACGCCGCCGCGGCCGGCGCGGAGAGTCGCGCATGACCCGCCTCAGCCTGCGCATGCTGCTGCAAGGGGCTGGCGACTCGGCGCTGCGCGAGTGTGTGTTCCGCTGGTGTGGCTTGCTGGCCGGCGACGCCAAGCCGTCGCTGGTGGCGGCCGCCCAGGCGATGGAGGACGAGGCCAGGGCGCAAGCGCGCATTTCCGCGCTGCCTAAGAAACTGCAGGACCTGCTCGAGCCGTTCTTCGCGCCCGGCGGCGCGGTGCGGCCGGTGCAGGCGCTGGTGAGTGAGTGCGGCAAGCACTTCAAGAGCCGCTTCGAGTTGGAGGCGGCCCTTGCGACTCTGCATCGCGAGGCGTTCGTCTGGCACGTCAAGGACAAGCGCTGGGCGACGTTCGACTCGCCGAGCTGGGCGGTGCCGAGCGAGCTGGTCGAGTGCGTGCTGCGGGCGCGAGAGCGCCGGCAGCGGCTGCTGCAGGACGCGCTCACGCTGCAGGGCTTCCTCGACGCGCGCTACTTTCGCGAGCGGGCGGCCACCGGCAAGCCGGTCGGCAAGGACGACGACAAGGCCGCCGACCACGCGCGCAAGATCTACAAGCTCTACGCGATGGAGAGCTCGATCGCGCAGCGACTGGCAAAGCTGCCGCGTCCGGTCGCTGCGATCGTCGACGATGTGCTCTTCAAGCACGGCGGCATCGCCGGCTGGGACGAGGTCTTGCGCGAGGTCGAGTTCGAGCAGCCGCCCGATCGCGCGCTGGTCGGCAAGTGCCTCTCCGAGGCGATGCTCGGCGCGGTCGCCGACCTCGACCTCGCCCGCATCGGCATCCAACCGGTCGAACACGCGGTGGTCGTGTTCCACGAGGTCGCGTTGCACGCGCTGAAGAAGCGCGGCGAAGAGCATGTGCCCGTGGTCACCGAGGATTTGTCCTGTCGCGGCGACTTCGTCACCAACGTCGGCCGCTTCCTGCGTGAACTGCAGCAGAGCAAGGTGCTGTTCACTGCCGAGGGCGACTTGTTCAAAGCCTCGCAGAAGCGCATCGCCGGAACGCTGCTGCCAGTGCCCGGGGGCTTCCTCGGCGCCGAACCGTTGCTGGAGACGATCTTCCGTTTCTGCCTGCAGCGGCGTCTCGTCGACCGTCGCGGCGAGCGGGCGCTGCGGCCGACGCCGGCCGGAGGCGAGTTCGAGCGCGCGCCGTTGGGCGAGCAACTGAAGACGCTGGTCGCGCACTTCGTCGAGGATCGCACGCTGCCGGGCGAGGCGTACCACCATGCCCGGCTGCGACGCGTTTTCCTGCGCCTGCTGCGCCGCGCCGAGCCCATGCAGTGGCAAGACGTCTCGATCCTGCCCTTCCTGGCCCGCAACGCCTATCTCGCGCAACTCGAGGCGGCGCCAACCGAAGAGTTCTTCGCCGCCCGCTTCCAGGGCGGTGGCTACACGCCTGGCGAGTCGTTGCAGCAGATGGCGTGGAACCTGCTCGTGTGGGTCAAGAAGCGCCTGTTCCCGCTCGGCGTCGTCGACCTCGGCATGCACCAGGGCCGCGTCACGGCGGTGCGGCTCTCGCGCCTTGGCGCCGAGCTGCTCGACGCCGATCCGGCGGCCAAGGCCGGCGGCGCGCGCAGCATGGTGATCGTGTTGCCGGACTTCGAGGTGCTGGTTTTCCCAGGCGACGACGTGCACGATGTCGTGCACTTGTTCGATCGATTCGCGCACCGCACCAAGAGCGACCACGTGCACCAGTTCCGCATCGACGAGGCCTCCGTGCGCGCTGGGTTGGCCGACGGGCTGACGGGCGCCCAGATCCTGCAGGAGATCGCCGACCGCGCGAAGGCGCCGATCCCGCAGAACGTCCGCTACAGCCTCGAAGAATGGGCCCACAAGCCGTCCGCGTGACGCCGGTGCCATCGGATCGGCGCGGAACCTCGTCACGGTCTCCAACTCCGCACACTGGCGGACGATGAGCTAGGCTGCTTACGGTCCGCCACGCCACATGCCGTCGCCCGCTGAAGACCCCAAGGCCGCTGCGCAGCCCACCGGTTCCGCCGGTTCCGCGGTGTCGACGCCTGGCGTGCTCGTGCTCGGCGCCGGCCCGGCAGGCCTCGCCTGCGCGATGGAGCTGTCGAAGAAAGGTCGCAAGGCGCTCGTCATCGAGCGTGACGAGCAGGTCGGCGGCCTCGCCAAGACGCTAACAGTCCGCGAAGGCGAGCTGGAGTTCCTGACCGACATCGGCCCGCACCGCTTCTTCTCGAAGAACAAGTACCTCTACGATTTCATCGAGGACCTGCTGCACGAGGAGTGGCGCAAGGTGCCGCGTCTCACCCGGCAGTTCATCGAGGGCAAGTACTACAACTACCCCGTCAACTTCCAGCAGGTCGTCCGCAACCTCGGTTTCTGGCGCAGCTGCCGCATCGGCGTCGACTACGTGTTGGCGCGCCTGCGCTACGGGTTGTTGCAGAAGCCGCTGCGCACCTTCGAGGACTACGTCGTCGCGAACTTCGGCCGCGCGCTCGCCGAGTTCTCGATGATCAACTACACCGAGAAGATCTGGGGCATCCCGGTGCGCGACATCCACCCGGACTGGGCGAAGCAGCGCATCCACGGGCTCAACCTCTGGAGCGTCTTCAAGAACGCGCTTGGTCTGCGCGGCAAGAAGGGCCCGAAGTCGTTGGTCGACGAGTTCTACTACCCGCAGTTCGGCACCGGCACGATCTACGAGGAGATCGGCCGTCACCTGCAGAAGAAGGGCACCGAGATCCGCGTGCGCACCGAGCCGGTCAAGGTTCGGCACGATGGCAAGCGCATCACGTCCGTCGACCTGAAGTCGCCCGAGGGCGTCGTCACCGTGCAGCCCGAGCACGTCGTCGAGTCGGTGCCACTGACGCACTTCCTCACGTTGCTCGATCCGCCGCCACCGCCCGAAGTGACGTCGGCCGCGAGCCAGCTGAAGTGGCGCGCGCAGGTGTACCTGTTCCTCACGCTCGACAAGGACAAGGTCACCGACGACAACTGGATCTACTTCCCGAGCAAGGACATCCCGTTCGGCCGCACGAGCGAGATGAAGAACTTCAGCCCGGACATGTGCCCGCCGGGCAAGACATCGTTCTTCATCGAGTTCTTCGCCTTCGAAGGCGACGCGATCTGGGCGATGACGAAGGAGCAGGTGCTCGATCTCGTCATGCCGTACTTCGAGAAGTGGGGGTTCTTCAGCCGCAAGGAGGTCCGGCAGGCCTACCTGTGGAAGCGGCCGCACGTCTACCCTGTTTACGACAACGAGTACAAGGCGCGCCTCGCCACGATCCAAGGCTGGCTCGAGCGGCTCGAGAACCTCGTCTACGTCGGCCGGCCCGGTCGCTTCCGCTACACCAACCAGGATCACAGCCTGGAGATGGGCATCATCGCCAGCCGGATGATCCTCGAGGGCCGCAAGTACGACATGGACACGGTCGGCTCGGAGAACGAGTACTTCGAGAAGGGCCCGATCTACGAAAAGCGCATCTGATGGCCGCCAGCGGGCGCGACTCCGAATGCGCGCGAACCGTCAACCTCGCGCGCGCAACACGTCGAGCTGGCCCTTGAGCACGGCGAGCGCGGTTTCGGTGCGGAGCGGCCGCGCGCCGCATGTGACGGGAAGGAACCCGGCAGCCGCCAGCTTGTCGACCTCGTAGGGCAGGAAGCCGCCGTCGGGGCCGAGCGCGAGCGCCATGCCGCCGACGCCAGCGAGGTCGAGCGCAGACGTGGGCGTCGTCGCCGGCGGGTGCGCGACGAAGCGCGCGGCCGGCAGATCGGCGGCCGGCAGCCAGTCTTCGGCCATCGGCTTGAACAACGGCTGGAACACGACGGACGGCAGGCGCGTGCGACCGGTCTGCTCCATGCCGGCGAGCAGCGCCGCGCGCTGCTGCGACGGTCGCATGGCCTCGCTCCCAAGGTGGCTCTTTTCGACTCGCCATGAACGGAAGAGCACGACGCGCCCGAAGCCCAGCGCGGCGGCGTGCGCCAGTATGCGCAGCAGCACCTTCGGCCTCGGCACGGCCAGCAGCAACGTGTCGGCGGGCACCGGCTCGCCGTCAGCGGCGAGTTCGCAGCGCACGTCGACGGCTTCGGCGTCGATGCGCTCGACCCGCGCGACGCCCACGCCGCCGTCGACCACGGCGGCACGGAGCGTGTCGCCCTGCTGCGCACGCAGCACCGTGCGCACGTGCTCGGCGCGGCGGCCGACGAGGCGGCAGCGGCCAGCGGCGTCCAGTTCGTGCGTCTCGAGCAGCAGGAAGTTCACGCCGCGATGCTAGCAGGGGCGCGGCGGGGGGCTCTACCATCCCGTGCCGCATGACTGCCCCACGAATCGAGGACCTGTCAACGCGCCGTCGCAGCCGTCTGCGCCGCCTCAAGGAGGTGCCGGTGCTGCCGAGCATGATCACGCTCGGCAACCTCGTCTGCGGCTTCCTGGCCATCGCCAAGGTCGCCGACGCGCTGCGGCAGGCTCAACCCGGCGCCCAGTTCGCGTCGGTTGTGGACTTCTTCACCGCCGCGGTCGCGCTCGTGTTCGTGGCGATGGTCTTCGACGCGCTCGACGGCCGGGTCGCGCGCATGACCGGGCAGACGACGCCGTTCGGCGCGCAACTCGACAGCATGGCCGACATGGTGACGTTCGGCCTCGCGCCGGCGTTCCTCTGCAAGGTGTTGGTCGACTGGCACGCCCAGACCGATGCCAACAGCCTGCTGCCGCTGCATCCGCGGCTGTTCTTCGCCGCCGCCGCGTTCTACGTTGTCGGCGCGGCGCTGCGCCTCGCGCGCTTCAACGTCGAGACCGGCGCCAACGATGGCGACCACACGCAGTTCAAGGGGCTGCCGTCGCCGGCCGCCGCGGCGGTCGCCGTCGCGCTGGTCGGCCTGTTCTGCACCCGCAACGATGCCGAGGCAAAGCTGGCGCACTGGCTGCTCGGCCCGCGCCACTTCGACCTCATCGTCGTCGCGATGCCCGGCGTGCTGATGCTGCTCGGCCTATTGATGGTGAGCCGCCTGCCATATCCGCACGCGATGCACTGGTTGGTGAAGGGCCGCAACAGCCTGCCGGTCGTCGCCGTCGCCGTCGCCGTCGTGATCGTCGCGGCCATTGAATGGCAGTTGGCGCTGGCGGTGACGACGATCGCCTACCTGGCGACGGGCCCCCTGGTGTGGCTGTTCCGCGTGATCGCGCGCCGCCGCGACGACGACGAGGACGATATCGACGCCGACCCGCTGCGCTCCGATCCGCCGCGCAACTGAACGTCCCGAAGCTCCGCCTGTGAACCACCAACGCCCGCAGATCGTCCACGTCGCGCTCGGCAGCAACGAAGGCGACCGCGACGCCCATCTCCAGCGCGCGGTCGACCGCTTGGCGCAGGTGCCTGGCGTCCAGGTCCGGCGGGTGTCGTCGGTGCGCGAGACGGCGTTCGTCGGCGACGGTCCGGCCCAGGGTCCGTATCGCAACGCCGTCGTCGAGCTCGCCTGTTCGCTGCCGCCGCACGCACTGTTTGCGTGCTGCAAGCAGATCGAGGCCGAGGCCGGCCGCCAGCTGCCGGCGCCTCGCAACCATCCGCGTCCGCTCGACATCGACATCGTCTTCTTCGGCGACGACGTCGTCGACACGCGCGATCTCGTCATCCCGCACCTGCGCTGGCACGAGCGCGACTTCGTGCGCCAACCGCTGGTGGAGCTCGGCGTCGACGTCGCCGCCAAGCGCCGCTGGTCCGGTCCCGAGGTCATCGAGGCGCCCGAGGCGATGTCGGCGCGCTCACTACAGTGGCGAACCGGCGGCTGCGTGATCGGCATCGTGCCGACGATGGGCAGCCTTCACGCCGGCCATCGCCGGCTGATGGAGATCGCCCGCGCCGAGTGCGACCGCGTGATCGCGACGATCTTCGTCAACCCGTTGCAGTTCGGGCCGAAGGAGGACTTCACCGCCTATCCGCGCGACCTCGCCGGTGACCTCGCTGTCTGCCGGCAAGCCGGGGTCGACGCGGTCTTCGCGCCGTCGGTCGCACAGATGTACGAGCCGGCCTTCTGCAGCCACGTAGCCGTCGGCGCCGCGGCGGAGGGCCTGGAAGGCGCCGTGCGCCCCGGCCACTTCGCTGGCGTGGCGACGGTTGTGGCGCGGCTGTTCGCCATCGCGCAGCCGACGCGCGGCTACTTCGGCGAGAAGGACGCACAGCAACTCGCCGTCATCCGCCGCATGACGCGCGATCTCGGCTTCCCGATCCGCATCGTGCCGTGCGCGACCGTGCGCGAGCCTGATGGTCTTGCGATGTCGAGCCGCAACGCCTACCTCGGCGCCGCCGACCGCGCAGCCAGCACGGTGCTGGCGCGGGCGCTGCGCAGCGCCCGCGAGGCGTTCCGCCGCGGCGAGCGCGACCGCGATCGCTTGCTGCAGCGCGCGCGCACGATCATCGCCAACGAGCCGCGCGCGGGGCTCGACTACCTCGAGCTCCGCAGCGAGGAAGACCTGGCGGAACTGCCGCCGGGGCCGATCGCCAGCGGCCGCATGCTCGTCGCTGCTCGCTTCATCGACGGTGTCCGGCCCGTGCGCCTGCTCGACAATCTCTCGCTCGACGGCGCGGACGAGGCATGAGCGGCAGTGGCATGCGCGGACGAGGCGTGAGCGGCGGCGCGGCGTTGCGCCTGCCGGCGCGGGCGAAACTCAACCTGTGGCTGCGCGTCGTCGGCCGACGCGCCGACGGTTACCACCTGCTGACGACGCTGTTCCACGCGCTCGAACTGCACGACGACGTCGCGGTTGCGCTCGCCGACCAAGGCATCGCCATGGCGATCACCGCCGATGCGCCGGTGTTGGCGGTGCCGCCGGGCCCCGGCAACCTGGTCGAACAGGCGCTGCACGCGCTGGCCGAGCGGGTCGGCTATCGCGGCGGCTTCCGGGCGCAGTTGCACAAGCGCATCCCGCACGGTGGCGGTCTTGGCGGCGGCAGCAGCGACGCCGCCGCGGCGCTGCGGCTGGGCAACGCGTTGCTCGGCGCGCCGCTGGCTGCTGCCGAGTTGCAGGCGCTTGCCGCGTCGCTCGGCGCCGATTGCGCGTTCTTTCTGCGCGGCGGCAGCCAATGGGGGCGCGGCGTCGGCGACGAGTTGTCGCCGGCGCAGGTCGCGGCACGGCACTTCGTGCTCGTGTGTCCGCCGTTCGGTTGCCCGACCGTCGCCGTCTACAAAACGTTCGCCGCACTGTGGCAGGAGCGCGCGCCGGATGATACGGTCGAGCAGAATCCGGCGGTCGACGAGCCGGAGGCTCTCCTGCAGCGGGGCTTCCGCAACGATCTGCGGGCGGCGGCGGAGCGGGTGCAACCCGCGCTCGCACCGCTGCGGCAGCGCGTGGCGGAGCTGGCGCGGCAGGAGGTGTCGATGACGGGCAGCGGCTCAACCTTGTTCGTGCCGTTTGCCGTCGCGTCGGACGCGCAGCGATGCGCGCAGGACCTGGAGCCGCTCGCCGCCGACGGCGTGCGCATCCTGGTCACGCGCAGCGCGGCGGCCGGAGTCGACGCGCCGACGGCGATCTGACGTTCGGCGCGCGGGCGAGCGGCGGACGGTCAATCTGGGAGGTGGCATGCATTCCGAACGCAGTGACGGCAGTCCCTTGCGGTTTGCGATCACCGAGGTGCGCATCAAGCTCACCAGCGACCCGCGCAACAAGCTGCGCGCCTACGCGAGCGTGACCATCGCTGACGCCTTCGTGGTGCGCGACCTCAAGATCATCGACGGCACCAAGGGCCCGTTCGTGGCGATGCCGAGCCGCAAGCTGTCGGACCACTGTCAGCGCTGCCAGCACAAGAACCATGTGCGCGCGCACTTCTGCAACCAGTGCGGCAGCAAGCTCGATCCCGACCGTGCGCCGCGCGACGGGCGCGGTCGCTCGCGACTGCACGCCGACCTCGCGCATCCGATCAACAGCACGACGCGCATCGAGCTGCACAAGGCGGTCGTACGGGCGTACTTCGATGAGATTGAAACGCAGCAATCGGCCGGCGCTGACTACCGGCCCAAGGACTTCGACGACCTCGACGTGCTGTCCGAGTCCGTCGATGCCGAGTACCTCGACGAGTTAGCGCACCGCCAGGAGGAGCGCGAACGGCGCCGACGCGAGCAGGTTGGCCAGGGCGAAGCCGGCACCGAGGCGTAGCCGCGGCGGGCCGGGTCTGGCTAGGATGCGTCGCGTGGCGCTGCGCATCGTGATCTTCGGCCCGGGCCGCATTGGCGTCGCCTTCGCCCGCGCGCTGGCGAGGGCCCGCTGCGACGTTCTCGGCTTCGTCGGACGCGACCCGGCGCGCGCGGCTGCGGCCGTGGCAGCCGCCGGCTGCGGTCGCGTGTTGGCTGCCGCAGACCACGTCCATGCGCAGGCGGTGGTGTTCGCAGTCGGCGACGACGACCTTGCCGGCGCGATCGCCGCCGCGGCCGCCGCCGCGCCACCGCGGCCGTGCAGCCTGTGGCTGCACACCAGCGGCCGGCACGGGCTCGAGGTCTTCGACGGCCTCGCCGGCATCCGCCGCGGCATCGTGCACCCGACGACGCCGGTGCCGGCTCATAGCCCCGGCGTCGAACCGCTGCGCGGCGCGCCCGGCGTGCTCGTCGGCGACCCGCGGGCGCAGCGGCTGCTGCGCGCGCTGTGTCGCCGGCTTGGACTCGTGCCGTTCGACGGCCATGGCGGCAACCGCGCGCTCTATCACGCGGCCTGCGCGCTGGCGGCCAATGGCCTGACCGGCCTGTTCGCCGAGGCGGCGGCGGCGTGTGCGGCGTCCGGCGTCGTCCGCGGCGCTGACGCTGCGCGATTGGTCGAAGCGCTGATGCGCGGCGCGTTGCAGGCGTGTGGCGACCGCGGGTCCGTCGACGGCCTTACCGGGGCCGTGCGCCGGGGCGACACGGCGACGGTGGCGGCGCATCTGTGCGAACTGCGCGCACACGCGCCAGCGGCCGTGCCGGCCTACCTCGCCACGGCGCACGCCGCGCTACGGCTCGCGCGCGCCGCTGGCCTGTCGCCGATGCGCGCCGACGCAGTGGCGGCCGCGCTCGACGCGTAGTTGCCACGACGTCGTCCGGCGGCGACGCTACCACGCTCATGGCCCAGATCGTTGCCAGCGTCTTCGCCGAATCACGCGAGCAGGTCGCGCGCGCCGGGGCCAAGGCAGCGATGGCCGGCGCCGATTGGATCGAGCTGCGGCTCGATCGCTGGCACCGTGGTCAGGACCTCGCGCCGCTGTTCTCGTCGTTGCGCCTCCCGGCGATCGTGGCGTGCCGGACGCCGGAGGACGGCGGCCAGTTTCGCGGCACGCTGGCGGAGCGGCGGGAACTGCTCGCCGCCGCCCTCGAGGCCGGCGCGCATGGCCTCGACCTGGAGGCTTGGGAGGCGTGGAGCCCGCCGGCCGGCAAGACGCGCTTGCGGCTGCGCATCCGCTCATTCCACAGCTTCACCGGCGTGCCGAAGGAACTGGCCGAGATCCGCGACAAGCTGCACGCGCATCCGGGTCAGATCGCCAAGATCGTGGTCACGGCGCATGACCTCGCCGATGCCGCGCCGATCGTCGAACTGCTGCAGCAGACCGACCAGCAGGCGCAGCCGACGGTCGCGTTCGCGATGGGACGCACGGCGTGGCCGACGCGCATCCTGTCGGCTGTGCAGGGCGCCCCGCTCGTGTACGGACGCCTCGACGAATCCGAGGACGGCACGGCGCCAGGCCAATTGCCGGTTGCGTTGCTGCACGGCCTCTATCGCGTGCACGAGCTCAACCCGGACACGCACGTCTTCGGGTTGCTCGGCAATCCGGCGCTGGCTTCGCTCGGACCCTGGCTGCACAACCGCGTGTTCCGCCAGTGCGGCGCCGACGCCGTCTATTTGCCATTCGAGACTTCGCAGCCTGACGCGGTCATGTCCATGCTGCAGCGCTGCGGTCTGCGCGGCTTGTCGGTCACGGCGCCGCACAAGGGCCATGTCGCGGCGCGCTGCAAGCAACTCGACGTCGACGCGCGCGAGGCCGAAGCGGTCAACACCGTCCTCTTCGACGCCAAGGGGCAGTTGACCGGCGGCAACACCGATGTCGCCGGCGTGCTCGGCGCGCTCGCGTCCGTCGGCGTGACCGCCGGCGACCAGCGACCGGCCGTGGTGCTCGGATCCGGCGGCGCCGCCCGCGCCGGCGCGGTCGCGCTGCGCCGTCTTGGCTTCCGCGTCACCATGCTGGCGCGCACGCTGGAGGCGGCGCGCGCGTTCGCGACGCCGCGCGGCATCCAGGTCGGCAGCCTGTCCGAGTCGGTGCTCGACGATCTACAGCCGGCCGTGGTGGTCCAGGCGACGCCGGTCGGCAGCCTTGGTCACGACGGCGACGAACGTCTCGTGCCGGGTTGGAAGCCGCCGGCCGGCTGCGTGGTGTTCGACATGGTCTACCAGCCACGGCGCACGCGCTTCCTGCGCGACGCCGCCGCCTGCGGCGCCGGGACCGTCGAAGGTCTGGCGATGTTTCTGGCGCAGGCGGCCGCGCAGGCGCGGCTGTTGACCGGCAAGGGCCTGCCGCCCGAGCGCCTCGCCGGCTTCCTCGCTGGCGCGCCAGCGCTCGCGGGCGGCTAACATCGCGGTGTGCTGGCGCCGGATCGGCGCGACGATCGGTTATCCTCCGCATGATGGAACGGACCGACGAGCAGCTTGAGGCCGCGTTGCGTGCTGGCGACGACGCGGCGATGGCGCAACTATTCGAGCGCCATCGGGAGCGGTTGTTCCGCATGGTTCAGTTCCGCCTCGACCCACGCCTTGTCGGCCGTATCGACGCTGATGACGTCGTGCAGGAGACGTTCCTCGAGGCCAAGAAGCGCGTGCTGGCGTTCCGCGACGACCAGAAGCCGTTCTTGGTCTGGGTTCGCCTGATGACGCACCAGACGATGATCGACCTGCACCGCAAGCACCTCGGCGCCAAGATGCGAAGCGCTGGCCGCGAGGTTTCGGCGCCCGCGAGCAATGCGATCTCGAGCTTCTTCGTCGCGCAGATCACCTCGCCGAGCGGCGCGGTGATGCGCGAGGAGTTGCGCGCCAAGGTCGAGTCGGCCTTGGCGAGCATGGATGAGATCGACCGCGAAGTGCTGTTGCTTCGCCACTTCGAGGAGCTGTCCAACAAGGAGGCCGCCGACGTTCTGGGTATCCAGGAGAACGCGGCGAGCAACCGCTACGTCCGCGCGCTGACCCGCCTCAAGGGTTTTCTAGCCGACCTCGGCCCGCAATGACTGGCGAGGGCGACACGCAGGCGCGCGAGCCGATCGACCTGCTGGTCGAGCGCTTCCTGGCGCGTCGGCGTAACGAGCCGCGTCTGTCGCCGGAGCAGTTCGCCGGCGAGCACCCGCAGCATGCGGCGGCGCTGCTCGAACTGTTGCCGGCGATCCTGGCGCTCGAAGGCCACAAGCGCGAGCGCGTTGCCAGCGGCAGTGGCGGCCGCCGCGCGGCGCTGCCCAAGCTCGACCGCCTCGGCGAATTCCGAATCGTTCGCGAGGTCGGCCGCGGTGGCATGGGCGTCGTGTTCGAGGCCGTGCAGGAGTCGCTTGGCCGCAAGGTGGCGCTGAAGGTGCTGCCGCAGGCGTCGCTGCTGTCGGGCAACCAGCTCGAGCGCTTCCGCCGCGAGGCGCAGATCGCCGCCCAGTTGCACCACAGCAACATCGTGCCGGTCTTCGGCAGCGGCGAGAGCGACGGGTACCACTGGTACGCGATGCAGTTTATCGAGGGCGAGGGCCTGGATTGCTGGCGCGAAGCGCAGTGCGCGGAGCAGCCGCAGGGCCCCGGCGCGTGGCGAACGCGCGCGCGCTTTGTCGCGCGCCTCGGCGCACAGGCGGCTAGTGCGCTGCACCACGCGCACGGCTTCGGCACGCTGCACCGCGACATCAAGCCCGGCAACCTGTTGCTGCAGGGCGGCGACCATCTGTGGGTCACCGACTTCGGGCTCGCCAAGGCGCTCGAGGCCGAGGGCCTGACCCACTCCGGCGACATCCTTGGAACGCTGCAGTACATGGCGCCCGAGCAGTTCCACGGCCAATACGACGTGCACAGCGAGGTTTATGCGCTCGGCGTGACGCTGTACGAGCTGCTGACGCTGAAGCCAGCGTTCGCGGCGGGCTCGCGCAGCGAACTGATGGAGCGTATTCGCCAACATCGGCGCGAGCCGCTGCGCAAGGCGTGTCCCGAGCTACCCGCGGACTTGGTGGTCGTGATCGAGAAGGCCTGCGCCCTCGACCCGCAGGATCGCTACGCCGACTGCAGCGCGCTGGCGCGCGACCTGCGCGCCTTCCTCGATGACCAGCCGGTGGCCGCGCGTCGGCTTTCTTCGGTGGCGCTGCTGTGGCGTTGGGGGCGCCGCAACCGCGCGCTGGCGGCGCTCGCGGTTGCGACCATGCTCGCGGTGGTCAGCGCCGGCGCGATGGGCTGGGTCTCGTACGGCGTCGCCAGCGAGGCGCTCGGCCGGGCCGAGAAGTCGGCGCTGTTGGCGGCGCAGGAATCGCGCCGCGCCGAGCAGAACCTCGACATCACGCTGGACGCCTTCGGCCGCGTGTTCGATGCGCTGGTCGGCCCAGCGCCGCTGGTCGCCGTCGACGAAGACGAGGAGACCGGCGAGGCGACCGTCGTCGTGCGGGCTGTCGTCGATCCCAAGGACCTCGCTCTGCTGCAGGAGATGCTGGCCTTCTACGACCGGTTCGCCGCGCAGAACACAGGCAACGCGGCGCTGCGCTTTGAGACCGCGCGGGCGTGCTGGCGCGTCGGCGCGATCCACGCCCGCATTGGCGCGCCGGCCAACCTCGAGGCCGCCGGCAAGGCATACCAGCAGGCGCTCGACCACCTGGCGTCGATTGCCGACCGCGACGTGCGCCGCGAGCGCGCCGCGGTGTTGGTCGAGGCGGCGCAACTAGCCCGCCGCCGCGGCCAGCCGGACGCCGGCCGCGCGGCGCTGGTCGAGTCCCTGGCGCTGCTCGCAGCCCTGGCGTCGGACGGCAGCCGCGCGATCCGCCTCGCGCAAGCCGAGGTGCACTACCTGCTCGCCAACGAGCTGCCGTTCGGTCGCCGACCGCCAGCCGGACCTGGAGGTCGTCCCGACCGCGTCGGCGAGTTCGAGCGTGATCGCGAACGCGAACGGGCGGCGTCGCTGCGCGAGCATGCCGGCAAGGCCATGGCCCTGGTCGAGAGCGTGCTGGCCGAGGATCCGGCGTCCGACGACGCGAAGTCGCTCAAGGCCCGCTGCCTGCTGCTGGCGAACCGATCGCTCCGGCGGCCGGATCCCGGCCGCGGCGAAGGCGAACGCGAGAAGACCCAGCAAGCGGCGATCGCCATCCTGCGCGACGTCGTCGCCCGTCAACCGGAGCGCGACGACGATCGCTTCGAATTGTGCCGCGCGCTGCTCGAGCCGATGCGGCCAGAGGATGGGCCACGCGGTCCGCGCGAACCGGCGCAACTCGACGCCGCTGCGTGCAAGGAAGCCGCGGACCACGCCGCGCGATTGGTCTCCTCGCAGCCGTCGTTTCGCGAGTACCAACGCCTGCAGGCGCAGTCGAGCTTGGTGCTGGGGCGGGCGCTGCTCGCCGCCGACCGGACCAGCGAGTTGGCGGCGGCGCGCGTCGCGCGGCTGCAGGAGGCTGAGGCGGCGCTGCGGGAGGCAGTGCGCATAGAGGGCGTGTTGACCGTCGCCGGCGCGCCGCTCGACCGGATGCTGGTGCAGCATTCGCTGCAGTCCCGCCGCGCGCTCGTGGCGGCGCTGGAGGCGCAGGGCCAGCGCGACGAGGCCAAGGCCGAAGTCGCAGCAGCGCTCGATCGCATGCAGCAGTTCGTCGCCGACCGATCCAATCTGCCACGCCTGAGCGAACTGCTGGCCATGCGCGCCGGCTCCACCGATGGCACTCTGCGCGACCAACTGCGCGCGATGGTTGAGCGCACCGGCGACCCGGTGTTCGTGGAACGTCTGCGCGCCATGCTGGCTCGCGTGCCCGAGCGCGGCGAAGTCTTGCCGCCCGAAGGCCGTCGGGGCCGCTGAGTTCCGCGCCGCGCCCCAGGGGCTTCAGGCGAGGATCGCGCGCGCGACCTTGCCTTCGACGTCGGTCAGACGGAAGTCGCGTCCGGCGTGACGGAAGGTCAGCCGTTCGTGGTCGAGGCCCAACAGATGCAGCAGCGTGGCGTGCAGGTCGTGCACGTGCATGCGGTCGGTTTGCGCGTAGTAGCCGTAGTCGTCGGTTGAGCCGTAGCTGTAGCCCTGGCGCACGCCGCCGCCGGCGAGGAAGTGCGTGAACGCGTGCGGGTTGTGGTCGCGGCCGGTGCCGCCTTCGCTGGTCGGCGTGCGGCCGAATTCGCCGCCCCACCAGACCAGCGTGTCCTCGAGCATGCCGCGCTGCTCCAGGTCGGTGATCAGCGCCGCGATCGGCTGGTCGACCTCGGCGGCGTTGCGCCGGTGGTCAGGCTCGAGGTTGCCGTGCTGGTCCCACTTGTAGCTGTGGGTGACCTGGACGAAGCGCACGCCGGCCTCCAGCAGGCGGCGCGCCATGAGGCACTGGCGGCCGAAGTTCTCAGTGCGCTGGTCGTCGAGGCCGTACTGGCGCTTGGTGGCCGCAGTCTCGCTGGTGACGTCGAGCACGCCCGGCGCCTCCATCTGCATGCGGAAGGCGAGTTCGAAGCTCTGGATGCGCGCGTCGAGCAGGGAGTCGCCGGCGCGCGCTGCCGCGTGGTCCTCGTTGAGATCGCGCAGCAGCTCGAGCATGCGCTGCTGGCGGGGGGCAGGCATCTCGCCGTGCAGATGGCGGACCGCCGCCTGCGTACTCGGCACGCTGGCGTTGCCGAGCGGCGTGCCTTGGTAGACCGCTGGCAGGAAGGCGCTGCTCCAATTGTTGACGCCGCCGTGGCCGAGCGTCGGACAAATGGTCACGAAGCCGGGCAGGTTCTGGTTCTCGCTGCCGAGCCCGTACAGCGCCCAGCTGCCGATCGACGGCCGCACGAACGTGTCGCTGCCGGTGTGGATCTTGAGCAGCGCGCCGCCGTGGGCGTCGTTGCTGCCGTGCAGACCCTTCAAGAAGCACAGCTTGTCGACGACGCGCGCGACGTGCGGGAAGATCTCGCTGACCCATTGGCCACTCTCGCCGTACTGGCGGAAGCCGTACGGCGAGCGCATCAAGTTGCCGGTCTCGGCGAAGGTCACCCGCGGCTTGGGGAACGGCAACGGCTTGCCGTGGTCGCGCTGCAGCATCGGCTTGTAGTCGAAGGTGTCGACCTGCGACGGGCCGCCGTGCATGAACAGGAATACGACGCGCTTGGCGCGCGGCGCGAAGTGCGGCAACCGCGGCTTGAGGTCGTCGCCGGCGAGCGGAGCGGGGCGCCCGCCCGCCAGCAGGTTGCCGAGCGCGAGGCTGCCGAAGCCGCAGGCCGACTGCTGCAGCAGGCGGCGGCGCGACGGATCGACGGGCGCAGGTTCGCGGTGGTCGGTCATGGCTCAGTCCACGTAGACGAACTCGTTGCTGGCGAACAACGCCTGCGCGAGGCCGGCCCACGCCGCGGCTTCGTCGCCGTCCTTGCGGACGTCGGCCAGCCATGCACGGGCAGCGGCCGATTCGGCGGGCGACGGCGAGCGGCAGAGGGCTTCGCGCCACAGCCACGCGATCGCGGCGTTGTCGGCGACGCTCGTCGGACGGCGCGCCACCAAGGCCTTGGCCTGCTGCGCCACCAGCGGCGCGTTGAGCAGGATCAGCGCCTGCGTCGCCACCGCGGTTTGCGGGCGCTGTTCGATGTGAACGCTCGGGTCGGCGTAGTCGAATGCGGTGAACAGGTCATACATCGCGTTGCGGACGATCGGCAGGTAGAGCGCGCGGCGCGGCGCATCGTAGCGAGCGCGGTCGTTGCTCTGGTCGTTGGTGACGTAGTCGCGATCGCCTGCGCCGAGCAGTGAGCCGCCGAACGTGCGGTCGAGGGTGCCGGCGACGGCGAACAGCGCGTCGCGCACGCCTTCGGCCGAGAGCCGCACGCGGTTCTGGCGTCCCAGCAGCCGGTTGTCGGGATCCTGGTCACGCAGCGCGATCGGCGCGTTGCTGCCCAGTTGCCATGTGCGCGACAGCAGGATGCGCCGCCACAGCGCCTTCTGCGACCAGCCGGACGCGCGCAGGTCGGCGGCCAGCCAGTCGAGCAGGTCGAGATCGTGCGGTTGGTCGCCGCGGCGCCCGAAGTTCGACGGCGAACGGCTGAGGCCCTGGCCGAAGGCGCGCTGCCAGACGCGGTTGGCGAGCACGCGAGCAGTCAGCGCCTGCTCGGATCGGAACAGCCACGCCGCGAACTCGGCCCGACCGCTGCGCTCGGCGGGCATCGTTGGCGGCGGCACGAAGGCGGCGAGCGCGGACAGCACGCCGCGCGGCGTCTTCTCGGCGGCGAGCGTCAGGTGGCTGCCGCGCAGGTGCACCGGCAGGTCGACCGGCTTGTCGTCGACGACGCAGATCACCGTTGGCGCGCGCGCGGGCACGGCTTGCACGGCGCCGTCGCGGATGTCGGCGAGTTCCTGTAGCCGCAGCGCCGTCGCTGGCGCGTGGAACGGCCGCAGTTCGGGCTCGGGCACGGCCAGCAGGCCGCCGGCATCGCGCAGGAGACGGTGGGCGTCTTCGAGCAGCGGTTCGTCGAGGCGGAGCGGGCTCTTGTCGTCCTTCTTCTTCGCGCGCTGGGCCGCCGTTGCGGCCGCGTCGGCGGCGGCGAAGAAGACCTGCGCGCGCGTGGCCAACTCGCGCGGCGTCGCCGGCGGCTCCCCGCCGAGCAGGATCGCGGCGAGTCCGCCCTTGCCCTGCGCCGCGCCGGCGCGCGCGGCGAAGCCGGCGTCGTCGCCGTTGCACAGTTCGCGCCAGAAGCGCAGCACGGCGTTGTCCGTGGCGGTGGCGAACGCCGTGGCCGCTTGCCGCACGACCGGCGCCATCAGGTCGGACGCGTGCGCTTGGTCGACGGGGGTCAGGAGCACAGCGTCGAGGTGGGGCACGTTCGCGCCCAACGCCTCCAACCGCAGCGTGTGTGCGCCCGCCGCTAGATCGACCGTGGCCACCGCGTGCCACTGCTGGTGCTCGGCGCGCCAGCCGCCAGTCGTCGCCGCCAGCGCCGACTCGGCGACCACGACGTCGTCGAGCCGCGCGCGCATCGGTCGCGACTCCTGTGCCGCGTAGCGCACCGCGAGTTGGAAGCGGCCGGCGGTCGTCGCGGTCACTTGCCACGCGGCGAACTGGTCGCCGCCTTGCTGCGTGTGCAGAATCTTCGTGGTGGCGTCACCGTAGAGGCGGTCGTCGGCGCCGAGGCTGGTTGCGGTCGCGTCCTCGGCCTGCACGAACAGCGAACGGCGCAGCAGTTCATGGCCCGCGAGCAGGTAGCGGCCGGCGTCGCCGACGATGCGCGCCCGCAGTTCGGCCGCGGCGGCCGCGGCGGCGGTTGCGTACGCCTTCTCGGCGTCGTCGCGCCGGCCTTCGGCCTGTTTGCGAGCGGCGACGGCGGCGTCGCTGGCGGCTTCGCGGTCGAACCAGCGCGAGACGTGGTCGAGGTTGTGGAAGCTCTTGCTGCTGCGGAACACGCCGGCGAGCGCGTAGTAGTCGGCGGTCGGGATCGGATCGAACTTGTGGTCGTGGCAGCGGGCGCAGCCGATGGTCAAGCCGAGCACCGTGCGGCCGACGAGGTCGACCTGCTCGTCGACGGTGTCGAGCACGAGCTTCTCCTTGTCCTGCTCGGCGAGCATGCGCGGCCCGAGCGCCAGGAACCCGGTGGCCACATAGCCGTCGACGCCCACGGCCGGGTCGTCGGCGAGCAGGTCGCCGGCGATCTGCATGGCGACGAAGCGGTCGTACGGCAGGTCCTGGTTGTGCGCCTGCACGACCCAATCGCGGTAACGCCACGCGTTGGCGAACGCGAGGTTCTCGTCAAGCCCGTTGCTGTCGCTGTAGCGCGCGAGGTCGAGCCACGCGCGCGCCTGGTGTTCGCCGTAGTGCGGCGATGCGAGCAGGCGGTCGACGACGCGCACGAACGAGTCGGCCGTGTCGTCGGCGAGGAAGGCGTCAACCTCGGCCGGCGTCGGCGGCAGTCCGGTCAAGGCGAAGGTGGCGCGGCGGATGAGCGTGTGCTTGTCGGCGACGGCGACTGGCGCCAGGCCGGCAGCGGCGAGACGGGCGCGCACGAAGCGGTCGATAGGGTGCGCGTTCCAGGCGGCGTCGGCCACCGTCGGCGGGGTCGCGGTTCGCCAGGGCCGGAAGGCCCAATCGGGATCGCGCTCGCCCTGCGCGCACAGCGGCGTGGTGGCGAGGAGGGCAGCGGCGACGAGGTTGGGACGCATGCGCGTGTGCGCGACCGTGGCTGTGCGGCCGCAGTGTCACCATACTGACTGCCGCTGCCATGCCCTGCCTCGTCTTGTCGCGCGTTTGTCTCGCTCTCTTCGTGCTCACTTCCTGCGTCGCGCCGAGCGGCGAAGGCGAAGGCGCCGTCTCGTGGCGCGTGACATCGACCGGGACGTCCAGCTTGCGCGGTCTCGCGGTCGTCGATGCATCGGTGGCATGGGTGAGCGGCAGCAAGGGCGCGATCTGGCGCACGACCGACGGCGGCTCGGACTGGAGCAACGTCGCGCCCGCTGACGCTTCGGCGTGGGACTTCCGCGATGTCGAAGCCTGGGACGCGCAGCGGGCGCTGGCGATGGTCGCCGGCACGCCGGCGCGCGTGCTGCGCACCGACGACGGCGGGGTCTCGTGGCGGACCGTGCTCGCCGACGATCGACCGGGCGCGTTCTTCGACGCGATGGCGTTCCAGGGCGACGTCGGCGTGCTGTTTGGCGATCCGATCGACGGCGCCTTCGGCGTCTGGACGTCGCGCGACGGCGGGGCGACGTGGCACGCGGCGCCGGCGAACCAGCTGCCCGCACCGCTGCCGGGCGAAGCCGCATTCGCCGCGAGCGGCGCCTGCGTCGCCGTGACTGGCGAGGTGGGGCGCGAGATCTTCTGGATCGCTACCGGCGGCGGCGCGCGCGCGCGGCTGCTGCGCGGCGACGCGGCCGGTTGGACGACGCAGGATCTGCCGCTGCCGGCGGGCTCTGCGTCGCGCGGCGCCTTCGGCATCGCCTTCCGCGGCGAACGGGGCCTCGTCGTCGGCGGGGACTACGCCGATCCGACGGTCGGCGGCGCGGCGCAGACGACGGACGGCGGCCGCACGTGGACGGCGGTCGAAGGGTTCAGCGGCTTCCGGTCGGCGGTCGCGTGGCTCGACGACGGGACGGCGCTCGCGGTGGGCTCGCACGGCACGACGCAGTGGCGCGGCGAAGGCGCGTCGGTGACGCCGATCGGATTCCATGCCTGCGCGGTCGGCCGCGACGGCAGCGTGTGGGCAGCGGGCGACGCCGGCCGCGTCGCGCGCCGCACTGGTTGGCCGCGCCAGCCGCTCGCGCTCGCGCGCTTGTTCAGCGACCACATGGTCATGCCGGTCGGCGGCGTCGTGGCGGTGCGCGGCACGGCGACGGCCTACGCCATCGTCGACGTCACCGCGTCGTGGGGCGCTTCCGGCCGTGGCCTGTGCGGCGCCGACGGACGCTTCGCGGTCGATCTGGCGACGCCGACCGCGCCGGGCGGGGCGCATGACTTCGCCGTCGCTTGCGCCGGCCAGCGCATCGACGTGCGCGACGTGCTCGCCGGCGACGTCTGGTTGGCGTCCGGCCAGAGCAACATGGAGATGCAGCTCGGCAAGGCAGGCTGGAGCGAAGGCATCGATGGCCACGAGGCAGCGATCGCTGCCGCCGACCTGCCGACCTTGCGTGTGTTCACGGTGGCGCGCCGCGCGAGCAACACGCCGCAGGCCGACTGCGACGGCAGCTGGCAGGTCTGTGCGCCGGCGGTGGCCAAGGACTTCTCGGCGGTCGGCTTCCACTTCGCGCGCGCGCTGCAGCAGGCGCGCGGGCGTCCGTTCGGTCTCGTCGTCAGTGCGTGGGGTGGCACCGTCGCCGAGGCGTGGACCAGCGCCGCTGGCCTGAGTGGTTTCCCGGAGTTCGCCGGCCAACTGGCGCAACTGCGCGACACCGGTGCCGATCCGGCGGCGCAGCGGCGCGCATTCTGGCGCGCGGTCGGGTCGGCCGAGTCCGGCGTGTTCGTCGCGTGCGCGATGCCGGACGTCTGGTCGCGGAGCGGACTCGGCGACTTCGACGGCGCTGCCGAGTATCGCGTCACGGTCAACGTGCCGGCGGCGTGGTCGGGCACGGAGCTCGCGCTCGAACTCGGCCCGATCGACGATATGGATGTCGCGACCTGGGACGGCGAGCGCATCGGCGGCATGGACCGCGACGGTGCGTGGAATACGCCGCGCGACTACATCGTGCCGGCGCGGCTCGCGACCGTCGGACCGCACGAGTTGCGCATCCGCGTCGTCGACACCAGCGGCGAAGGCGGATTTGGCGGCGCGCCGGCGGCGTTGTGTCTGCGTCGCCGCGACGCGCCCGACGCGTCGGCCCCGCTCGTCGACGGCTGGCAACGGCGCACGCTCGCGGCGCTTGGACAGCTGCCGCCGTGGCCGCGCGACGGCGGCCCGAATCGCGCCAGCGTGCTGTGGAACGGCATGATCGCGCCGCTGCAGCCGTTCCCGTTCGCCGGCGCGATCTGGTACCAGGGCGAGAGCAACCGCGGGCGCGCCGCGCAATACGCCCGCCTGTTCCCCGCCCTGGTGCGCGACTGGCGCGATGGCTTCGGCGAGTCGCTGGCCTTCCACTTCGTGCAGATCGCGCCGTATGGCTACGAGCGCGACTCCGGCCAGACGGCGGAGCTGCGCGAGGCGCAGGCCGCGGCGCTGGCGCTGCCGGGCACCGGCATGGTCACGACCCTCGACGTCGGCGATCCAAAGGACATCCATCCGCGCGCCAAGCGCCCGGTCGGGGAGCGGCTGGCGCTGCTGGCGCGGGCGCGCACGTATGGCGAGGACGTGCCGTGCGAAGGCCCGGTGTGCGTCGATGCCGTGCGCGCCGGCGAACGCGTGACGCTGCATTTCAAAGGCGCGGAGAAACTGGCGCTCGCCGGCGCCGGTGTTGGTTTCGAACTCGCCGGCGCCGACGGCGAGTTCCGGTCAGCAGGCGCGCGTCTGGTCGATGGCGCGGTCGAACTGGTCGCTGCTGGCGTGCCAGAGCCGCGCAAGGTCCGCTACGCCTGGGCGGCCGTGCCGGCGTGGTCGCTGTCGTCGTCGCACGGCCTGCCGGCGGCGCCGTTCCGCCGCGACATTCGCTGATCGGCCGACTTCCCGAACGGCCGCGAGTCGGTAATCTGCGCTGGCCCCATGGAAGAGCTTGCGCTGCACGACACCTTCGCGGTCACCCGCGCTGGCAGTCCGACGCTCGTCGACGGCGAGTTGCACGTCTGGGCGGTGCCGTTGACCGGTGATGCGGAGCGGCTCGGCGCGAACCTCTCGAAGGCAGAGAACCAGCGGCTCAGCCGCTTTCACTTCGCCGACCATCGCCGCCGTTTCCAGATTGGCCACGGCGCGCTGCGCCTGATCCTCGCCGGTTACCTCGGTTGTGGCCCGGCTGACGTCGAGTTCGCCGCTGGCCCGCGCGGCAAGCCGTTCCTCGCCGCGCCCGGCCCGCACTTCAACCTCTCGCACAGCGGCAAGCTTGCGCTGATTGGCGTGTCGAAGACCGAAGTCGGCCTCGACGTCGAGAAGGTGCGTCGCCTCGACAGCCTGACGGAGATCGCCCGCAAGCACTTCTCGCCGTCTGAGTTCGCGGCCCTCGACGCGCTGCAGGGCGAAGCGCGCGAGTTGGCGTTCTACCGCTGCTGGACCCGCAAGGAGGCTTACATCAAGGCGCTCGGCGAAGGTCTGTCGATGCCGCTCGATGTGTTCGACGTCAGTTTGTGCGATGAGCCGCGCTTGGTCGCCATCCGCGACGGCAAGGAAGACGCCGCGAAGTGGTCGATGCTCGACGTCTCGCCTGGGCCCGAGTTCGTCGGCGCGGCGGCCATGCGCGCGCTCGGCGTGCGCGTGCAGCGCTACCGGCTGGCCGACGCGTAGGAGCCTGCGGCGCGCCGGCCGCGGCGATCAGTAGCCGTCGGCGTCGCCGCCGAGCGCGACGAGGCAAGCTGTGCTGAGGAACGAGCGGGCGCAGCGGGGGATCATCGGGCCTTCACCTTCACCTGCTCGCCGCAGGCGTTCAGCATCGCGCGCAGCTGGTCGAAGTCGGGGTGGCGCATACGCACGTAGGCGTTGGCCATGTAGCCGGCCTCGACGCCCTGGGTCGGCGTGCCGGCGGGCGGCAGATGGCTGTCGAGGATCCACTGGCCGTGCTGCTGCTGGAAACGCTCCCAGCCCTCGTACCCGGCGATCGTGCCGTCCTGGTCCGGGCGCAGCGCGATCATGCCGGCGGCGTACTTGCGGCTCGGCCGGAACGGCACCTGCTCGTGCACGATCGCGTGCGCCCACGCGGCGTAGAGGTCGAACTCGTTGGCGGCGCAATAGAGGTCCCAGACGCCGACGCCCGGCGGCCGGCAGCCGATCTCGGAGAACTTCAGGCCCTTCTGGCCGAAGAACCACTCCATGTGGGTCGGCGAGGTCCAGATGCCGAGCGCCGAGACGACCTTCTGGCCGAAGGCGCGCAGCTCCTTGTAGCTGTCCTGATCGATGCGGTTGCTGACGACGATCTGCGGGCTGATCCAGCGCGTCCGCATCGCCTCGAGCACGTTGGGGTAGTAGTGGCTGACGAAGTCGAGCACGACCGTGCCGTTCACCGACAGCGTGTCGTAGAAGCCCTCGTGGCCCTCGAGGAATTCCTCGATCGCGACCTCGCGGCCGCTGCCGACGCGCAGCGCCTCGCACGCCGACCTCAGTTCGGCGTCGGCGACGCACTTGGTCGCGCCTGAAGCGCCGGCGCCGTCGATCGGCTTGAGAATCAGCGGGTAGCCGTTGGCCTTGGCGAAGGCCTCGGCGTCGGCGACCGAGGCAACGCGGGCGCTGGCGGCGCAGCCGAGCCCCGCGGCGCGCACCGCTTCCTTCATCGCCGGCTTGTCGCGGCACAGCCACGCCGTCTTCGACGTGGTGCCGTGGATCGAGAGCTTCTCGCGCACGTTCGCGGCGGCCATCACGTGCGCCTCGACGGTCGCCTCGAGCCGATCGACGCGGGCGCGCTGGCTCAGGCGCTTGCACGCCTCGGCGAGCGCGTGCTCGTCGACGACCGACCTCACCCGCTCGTACTGGAACAGGTCGTCGCGCAGCTCCGACGGCAGCGCCTCCGGCGGGCGTTCGCTGATCGCGGAGACGCGCGCGCCGGTGCTCAGCAGGCCGCGCAGGAACTCACGTTGGTTCTTCGGGAAGCAGGGCTCGATGAAGGCGACATGCATGGCGAGGCGTCGTGGTGGCGGAGGCCGATCAGGGTCAAAGGCCCGTCAGGGCGCGGTAGAGGGCGACGTACTCGGGGCCTTGCTTGTCCCACGAGAAGTCCTGCTGCATGCCGTTCTTCATCAGCTGCTGCCAGCCCTTCTGGTCGCGCCAGTTGCGCAGCGCCCAGTCGATGGTCCCTGCCAGCGCCTGGCTGCTGTACTCGTCGAACAGGAAGCCCGTGCCCGTCCGGGTGTCGGGGTTCCACGGCGCAACGGTGTCGGCGAGACCGCCGGTGCGACGGACGATCGGCGGTGTGCCGTAGCGCAGGCTGTACATCTGGTTGAGGCCGCACGGCTCGAAGCGGCTCGGCATCAAGAAGACGTCGCTGCCGGCCTCGATCCAATGCGCGAGGTCTTCCTGGAAGCCGCGATAGACCGAGACCTTGCGCGGCCAGGTGTCGCGCAGCCACTGGAAGTAGCTCTCGTGCTTGTCGTCGCCCGAGCCGAGCACGCACAGGCGCATGTCCTCGCGCTGCAGGAACACCGGGATCGAGTCGGCGAACAGCTCGAAGCCCTTCTGCGCGGTCAGGCGCGAGACGACGCCGAACACCGGCGCGCGCGGGTCGTGCGGCAGCTGGAAGCGCTGCAGCATCGCGGCCTTCATCTTGGCCTTGCCGGCGAGGTCGCCGGCGTGGAAGTGGTGCGGGATGCGCGGGTCGTCGGCCGGATTCCACTCGCCGTAGTCGACGCCGTTGACGATGCCGACGAGGTCGTTGGCGCGCTGCCGCATTAGTTCTTCCAGGCCCATGCCGAACTCGGCGGTCTGGATCTCGCGGGCGTACGTCTTCGACACCGTCGTCAGCCGACCGGCGTGCAGCACGCCAGTCTTGAGGAACGAGACCTTGCCGTCGCGCAGGTCGCCGTGGTGCACGTGCGCGCGCTGGTCGCCGAGCCCGAGCACGTCGAGTTGGGCGGCGTCGAATCGCCCCTGGTAGCCGATGTTGTGGATAGTGAGCGCCGTCTTGGTCGCGGCGAACAGCCGGTCCCAGGCGTAGACCGTGCGCAGATACAGCGGCAGCAGGCCGGTGTGCCAGTCGTTGCAGTGCACGACGTCCGGCGCCCATTCCAGCCGCTGGCAGGTCTCCAGCACGGCGCGCGACAGCAGGCCAAAGCGCAGCGGCTCGTCGCCGTCCTCGGTGTAGATGGCGTCGCGGTCGTAAAGCTCCTTGCAGTCGACGAAGTGCGCCAGCACGTCGCTCTGGGGCAGCGGCGCGGTGCGGATCGAGAAGCGGATCGTGCGCGCCGGGAAGCGCACCTCGATGTCCTGCGCGCCGGCGAGCGGCGTGGTCGCCAGGCCCGACGCGGCGATCTTCTTGTAGTAAGGCAGGAAGATCCGGACGTCGTGGCCGGGGCCGGCTGGGGCCTTGCGGCCGAGCCAGCGGCCGAGGCCGAGCAGCACGTCAGCGAGGCCGCCGGTCTTGGCGAACGGCGCGACTTCGGATGCGCAGAGGGCGAGGCGCAGCGGACGCATGCGCGGATGTTGGCACGCTCCGTCGCCAGGTGCCACGGCAAACACGCGCCGGTGGCCTGTGGCCCAGGGCGACGGCTCGGCGTGGCAGGCGCAGCAGTTGCTGGCTACCGTGACATGCCGCATGCACGTCTGCTTCGTGATCCCGTTCGCCATGGAGAACTCGCTGCGCTTCGCGCGCGCCGCGGTGGCGCTGCCGGGGGTGCGGCTGAGCCTCGTGTCGCAGGATCCGATCGAGCGCTTCCCGGCCGATCTGCGGGAAGTGGCGATCGGCTACGAGCGGGTTGTCGACGCGCTCAAGCCTGAACTGCTGGCGGCTGTGGTCGAGCGCCTCGGCGCGCGCCTGGGCCCGGTCGCGCGGCTTGTCGGCATCCTGGAGCCGCTGCAGGAGTCGCTGGCGGCGGTGCGCGAACGCTTGCGCATCCGCGGCATGGACGCGCAGACGGCGCGCAACTTCCGCGACAAGGGCCGCATGAAGGACCTGTTCGCCGCCGACAACGTGCCGTGCGCGCGCCACCGTCTATGCGCGTCGCTGGGCGAGGCGGAGGGCTTCGTGCGCGAGGTTGGCTTCCCGGTGGTCGGCAAGCCGCCGGCGGGGGCCGGGGCCAAGGCGACGTCCCGGCTCGCCGACCACGCGGCGCTCGCCGAGTTCGTCGGCGCCATGCGGCCGGCGCCGGGCCGCGGCGTGCTGCTCGAGGAGTTCGTCACCGGCCGCGAGTTCTCATTCGACTCGGTGACGCTGCACGGCCTGCACATCTTCCACAACGTCTGTTGCTATCACCCGACGCCGCTGCAGGTGATGGAGAACCCGTGGATCCAGTGGACCGTCGTGTTGCCGCGGGACCTGTCGGGGCCGGAGTTCGCCGACATCCATCGCGTCGGCCCGCGTGCGCTCAGCATGCTCGGCATGTGGAACGGCATGTCGCACATGGAGTGGTTCCGCCGCGCCGACGGCAGCATCGCCATCGGCGAGGTCGCCGCGCGGCCGCCGGGCGCGCAGTTCATGTCGCTGATGAGCCTTGTCACCGACGTCGACATGTACCGCGCCTTCGCCGAACTGATGGTGTTCGAGACCTTCACGCCGCCGCCGCGGCGGTTCGCCGCCGGCGCCGCGTACCTGCGCGGGCAGGGCGGCGGCGCTGACGCCGCGATCCGCGCCGTGCACGGCCTGGACGCCGTGCGGGCCGACCTCGGCGACATCGTCGTCGAGGTCAAGGCGCCGCAGGTCGGCAAGCCGAAGGCCGCCACCTACGAGGGCGACGGCTATGTGCTGTGCCGCCACCCGGACACCGCCGTCGTCGAACGCGCGGTCCAGCACATCGTTCGCACCGTCCGCGTCGAGACCGCCTGAACAGAGACCGACCCACGCCATGCACGTCGTCTTCCTCAGTCCCGGGTTCCCCGCCGAGATGCCGCTGTTCGTCCGCGGCCTCGCCAAGGTCGGCGCCAAGGTCCTCGGCGTCGGCGATCAGCCCGCCGCCGCGCTGCCGCGCGAGGCGCGCGAGGCGCTGACCGACTACCTGCAGGTGTCGACGTTTGGCGACGAGGTGAAGGCGGCCGAGGAGATCCACGCCTGGCTGCGCGGCCGCTCGGTCGACCGCGTCGAGTGCCTGTGGGAGCGGCTGATGTATCTCGCGGCGTCGCTGCGCGAGCGCTTTGGCCTGCCCGGCATGAGCAAGGCCCAGACCGAGGTCTTCCGCGACAAGGAGACGATGAAGCAGGCGGTCGAGAAGGCCGGTCTGCGCGTGCCGCGACACGGCAAGGCGCACAGCGCCAAGGAAGCGTGGGCCCACGTCGAACGCATCGGCTACCCCGCCATCGTCAAGCCGATCGACGGCGCTGGCAGCAAGGACACATACCGCTGCAACGACAAGGCCGAGTTCGCGTTGGCGCTGGACAAAGTGCGCCACATCGACGTGCTGTCGGTGGAGGAGTTCATCGAAGGCGAGGAACTGACCTACGACACGATCTGCGTCGATGGCCGCATCCTGTTCGAGAGCGTCGCGTGGTACCGACCCAAGCCGATGGTGCTGGCGCAGAGTCCGTGGGTCTCGATGCAGAACATCGTGCTGCGCGACCTGACGCAGGAGCTGCCGCGGCCGGGCGTCGAACTCGGCCGCGCGGTGATCCAGGCGCTCGGCTTTGGCACCGGTTTCACGCACATGGAGTGGTTCCGCACGCCGAAGGGCGAGGCGGTGTTCGGCGAAATCGGCGGCCGGCCAGCCGGCGCAAGGCTCGTGCACGCGATGAACTACTCGTGCGACGTCGACCTGTTCGCCGGCTGGGCCGAGGCGGCGTGTTTTGGCCGGTTGAGCCAGGACGTCACCAAGAAGTACAACTGCTCGATGATCTTCAAGCGTGGGCAGGGCGAGGGCACGGTCAAGGAGCACCGCGGCCTCGCCGAACTGATGCGCCGCTACGGCCCGCACGTCGCCAACATCGAGTTGACGCCGGTCGGCGAGCCGAAGCGCGACTGGCGCAAGGTCGTCGTCGGCGACGGCTGGGTCATCGTCCGTCATCCGGACTTCGCGCCGACACTGGAGATGTCCGAGCGCTTCGTCAACGACCTGACGGTGGTGGTCGGGTGAGGTCTCGTCGACTCGCGCACATCGTGCTGGTCGCCGCGCTCGCCGCGTGCGCCAAGCCCGCGGCCTCTGGCGTCGGCGCGGCGCCGCGCGCGCCCAAGGCGGTGCGGCTCGTCGCCGCCGCGGCCGCGGCGTTGCCGATCAAGGTCGCCGTCAGCGGCGTGCTCGCCGCCCAGGAAGAATTGGTGCTCGGCCTCGAGGTCGGCGGCCGCATCGCCTCACTCGGCGTTGACGTCGGCGATGTGGTCGCCGCCGGCGATGTGGTCGCGACGCTCGATCCGCGCGAGTTCGACCTCGCGATCGAGCGCGCCGAAGCGGCGGTGGGCGCGTCCGACGCGCGGCTCGGACTCGCCGCCGCCGCCGATCCGGCGGCGTTCGACGTCGAGCAGGCGCCGAGTGTGCGCGAAGCCGAGGCCGTGCTGGTCGAGGCCCGGCTCAACCGTGAGCGCGTGGTCAAGTTGGTCGAGGGCTCGCTGCAGGCGACCGCGCAGCTAGAGGTCGCGACCGCGGCGCTGGCCGTGGCCGAGAACCGGCTGCGCCGCGCCCGCGACGACGTTCGCACCTGGATCGCCGACGCCAGGCTGCGCCGCATCGAACTGGCACAGGCGCACAAGCGCCGGCGCGACGCCATCATCACGGCGCCGTGGCAGGGCCGCGTCGCCATGCGTCACGTCGCCGTCGGCCAGGTGGTGCAGGGCGGCGCGCCAGTGGTGACGCTGCTGCGCATCGAGCCGCTGCGGCTGCGGTTGCGCGTGCCCGATCGCCTCGCCTTCGGCGTCGCCGCCGGCCAGGCCGTCGAGTTCACGGTCGACGGCGCCGATGTCGCCGAGCGCGTCGGCAAGGTGGTGCGCACCGGTCCGGCGATCGACCGGGGCGATCGCACGCGCCTCGTCGAGGCCGAGGTGCAGAACGCCGACGGCGCGCTGCTGCCGGGCGCGTTCTGCCGGGCGCGCATCGTCGTCGCGGCGGCCGCGCCGGTCGTCACCGTGCCGCGCGCGGCGGTGGTGACCTTTGCCGGCGTCGACCGCGTGTTCACTGTCGCCAGCGCTGCGGATGGCACGCCGCGCGCCAAGGGCGTGCTGGTCGAACTCGGCCGGCCGGTTGGCGACGCGGTCGAAATCGTGCGCGGTGTCGCCGTCGGCGAACTAGTCGTCGCCGTGGCGGTCGGGCTCGCGCCCGAGACGCCGGTGCAGGTCGTGGAGTAGCCGTGCGCAAGCTCGCCGACGTCTGCATCCACCGGCCGGTTTTCGCGACCATGTTGATCCTGGCGATGGTGGTCGCCGGCGCCGTCGGCTTCCGTTTCCTCGCCGTCGACCGCTACCCCGCCTACGACCTGCCGACCGTCACCGTGCGCACCGAGCTGCCCGGCGGCGCGCCCGAGGAGGTCGAGGTCTCGGTCACGTACCCGATCGAGGAGATCGTCAACACCGTCGAGGGCATTCGCGAACTGCGCTCGATATCGGGCGCCGGCACGTCGCTGGTGCTGGTGACGTTCGACCTTGGCCGCGACATCGACGCCGCCGCGCAGGACGTGCGCGACCGCGTGTCGCAGGCGATGCGTCGCCTGCCGGAGGACTGCGAACCGCCGGTGGTCAGCAAGTTCGACAGCGACAGCTCGCCGGTGCTCACCCTCGCGCTGGCCGGCGATCGGCCGATGCGCGAACTGTCCGAGATCGCCGACAAGCGCATCAAGCGTGTGCTCGAGCGCGGCCGCGGCGTCGGCGAGGTTCGGCTCGTCGGCGACATCGAGCGCACGATCAACGTCTGGGTCGACGCCGATCGGCTCGCCGCCTACGACTTGCCGGTCGATGCCGTCAGCGACGCGATCCGCCGTCAGAACAGCGACGTGCCCGGCGGCAACGTCACCGACGACCAGCGCGAACGCACCCTGCGCACGCTCGGCCGAGTGCTCGACCCGGCGGCCTTCCGCACGCTGACCATCGCCCGTCGCAACGGCGTGCCGGTCGAGCTCGGCGACGTCGCGCGCATCGAGGACGGCACCGCCGAGGCGCGCTCACTGGCGCGCCTAGACGGCGTGCCGACGGTGGTGATGGAGGTGCGCCGGCAATCGGGCGCCAACACCGTCGCCGTCATCGACGGCTTGCTCGGTCCAATCGAAGCCCTGCGCGCGCAGCTGCCGCCGGACCTGCGTCTGGAGATCGTCCGCGACCAGTCGCGCTACATCCGCGCCGCCCTGCACGAGATCGAATTCCATCTCGTGGTCGGCTCGCTGCTGGCGGCGCTGGTGGTGCTGTGGTTCCTGCGCAGCTGGCGCGCCACGCTGATCGCCGGCGTCGCGATCCCAGTGTCGGTCGTGGCCACCTTCGGCGTCATGTGGACGTTGGGGTTCACGCTCAACGGCGTGACCATGCTGGCGCTGGTGCTGATGGTCGGCGTCGTCATCGACGACGCCATCGTCGTGCTGGAGAACGTGCAGCGCTGGGCCGACGAGCAGGGCCTGCCGCCGTTCCAGGCGGCGCGCGAGGCGGTCGGCGAGATCGCGCTAGCGGTGCTGGCGACGACGCTGAGCCTCGTCGTGATCTTCGTGCCGGTGTCGTTCTTGTCGAGCATCACCGGCAGGTTCCTCTTCCAGTTTGGCATCACCGCCGCGGTCGCCGTGCTGCTGTCGCTGGTGGTGTCGTTCACGCTGACGCCGGCGATGTGCGCGCGGCTGGTGCGACCGGCCGACGCGAAACCCAGCCACGGCGGCGGCTGGTCCGAGCGCGCCTACGCCGCGGCGCTGTGCGGCTGCCTGCGCCGGCCGTGGCTCGTCGTGCTCGGCTCGGCGCTCGTCGTCGCCAGCACTGTGCTGCTCGCCGGCACGGTGCGGCAGGACTTCATCCCGAGCGACGTCGACGAAGGCGAGTTCGAGATCGCCGTCAACGGCCCGGACGATGCCAGCCTCGCGGCGATGGACGGCGTCATGCGCGCTGTCGAGGTTGAGCTGGCCCAGGTCCCGGCCGTCGAAGCGGCACTGACCCAGGTCGGTGGCGGCTTCCTCGGCGGGTTGTCAAACGGCAGCGTCTTCGTGCGCATCGTGCCGCACGAGCGCCGGCGTTTCTCGCTCGATCGGCTGGTTCGCGCCACGTTCGTCGGCGATCCGGCGGCGGCGTTCCGCGGCAACTACACGCAGCGCGAGGTCATGGCGGAGATCCGCCAGCGGCTGCGCAAGCTGACCGATGTGCGCGTCTCGGTGCGCAACCAGCGCAGCTTCAACCTTGGCGGCGGACCGTTCCCGCTCGACTTCGCCATCCGCGGCCCCGACCTGGCGACGCTGGCGACAGCGGTCGAGGACCTGCGCGTGACCGCCAACAGGTCCGGCTCGATGATCGACCTCGACACGACCCTGCGGCTGCGGCGACCGGAGTTGCGCGTGCAGATCGACCGACCGCGCGCCGCCGAACTCGGCGTTTCGACCCAGGACATCGCCACGGCGCTGCGGTTGATGGTCGGTGGCGTGACTGAGGTGTCGCGCTTCCGCGACCCCAAGCTCGACGAGGAGTACGACGTCCGCCTGCGCCTGCGCGAGGCGGACCGGCAGCGCGTCGACCGCATCGGCGAGCTGCTGGTTGGCCGCGGCGACGGCGGCACCGTGCGTGTCGACAACCTCGTGCGCATCGAGTCGGCGACGACGTCGTCCCGCATCGATCGCATGGACCGCCAGCGGCAGGCTAGCCTGCGCGGCAGCCCGGCGCCGGGCGCGGCGCTTGCCGACGCCGTCGCCGACCTCCGCCGACTGGCGGGCGACCTGCGGCTGCCGGCCGAGTACTCGACGGCCGTCGCCGGCAGCGCGCGCGAACTGGAGCAAGCCGGCGGCGAGTTCCTCGGCGCGTTCCTGTTGGCGCTCGTCTTCATGTACATGATTCTGGCGGCGCAGTTCGAGAGTCTGACGCAACCGCTGATCATCCTGCTGGCGATCCCCGTCGCCGCGCCATTTGCGTTGCTGTCGCTATGGGCGACCGGCGAGACGCTCAATCTCTACTCGGCGCTCGGCATCCTCGTGCTGTTTGGGATGGTCAAGAAGAACGCCATCCTGCAGGTCGACCACACCAACCAACTGCTACGCGCCGGCGTGCCGGCGCACGACGCGGTCGTGCAGGGCAGCCGCGATCGGCTGCGGCCGATCCTGATGACCACGCTGGCGTTCGTCGCCGGCATGCTGCCGTTGGCGGTCGGCGCCGGTCCGGGCGCCGAGGAGCGCAAGGCGATCGCCGTCGTCGTCATCGGCGGCCAGTCGCTGTGCCTCGTGCTCAGCCTGCTGCTGACGCCGGTCGTGCAGTGGCTCGCGCTGCGGCGGCGATCTGCGCGCGCCTGATCCGGCGCGCCGGCGGGAACACGATCTGGTTCTCCTTGCGGATGTGCGTGCGCGCGGGGTTGCAGTAGCGCGCGGCGGCGGCACACGCTAGCGGCCTTCGCGCAGTCGTCCCTGGGCCAGGGCGCAAGAGCGCCGGGGGATCCGCGCGGGCAGGATCTCCGGTATGGAGGGCGCGCCTTGGCGCTCTTCGACGTAGCATGCCTCGCCCCAGAACCATGAAGCCCGATCGCCTCCACCTCGCCGTCTCCGGGGTCGCGCGCCGCGTCGCCGCCGCGCCCTGGCTCGCCCTTGTCCTCGCCGCCTGCAGCGGCGCCCCTGACCGCGCCGCGAGCGCTTCTTTCGAGCCGCCGCCGCCAGCGGGGCCAGCGCTGCCGAAGGTCGAGCAGCCGAACAAGGACCTCGGACGTATGTGGACGTTCGAAGCCGCTCCGGCCGGTTGGTTCCAGCAAGCCTACGACTGGCAGCCGACCGAGGCGTGGCTCGAGCAGGCGCGCCTCAGCTCGCTGCGCTTTGGCCGCAAGATGGAAGACGGCACGATCCGCAACTTCTGCTCGGCGTCGTTCGTCAGCCCGCACGGCTTGGTGATGACCAATCACCACTGCTCCCGCGACGCCATCGCCGCGGTGCAGGGCGCCGCTGACTGGTTGAAGGACGGCTTCTACGCCGGCGCGTGGGAGAACGAGGTCAAGCTGCCCGGCTTCCGCATGACCCAACTGGTGCGCCAGCAGGACGTCACCGCTGCGGTCAACGCCCAGGGTGTCGACGCGGTCAAGAAGTCGGCCGCGGACCAGGACCCAGGCCACGAGCACGAGGTCATCGCGCTCTACCAGGGCGGCAACTACCAGCTCTACAGCTTCCGGGTCTATGACGACCTGCGGCTCGTCTGCGCGCCGCACGGCCAGATCGCGCACTTCGGCGGCGATCCGGACAACTTCTGCTTTCCGCGCTGGGGTCTCGACTTCACGTTCGTGCGCGCGTGGCAGGGCGACAAACCGGTCGCCTGCGGCGCCAACCACTTTGCCTGGAAGACCGCCGGCGCGCCCGAGGGCGACCTCGTGTTCGTGACCGGCAACCCGGGCCGCACCGGCCGCCTGCAGACGGTGGCACAGTGCGAGTTCCTGCGCGACCACAGCTTCCCGGCGCGCCTGGCGCAGACCAAGGCGCAGCTGCAGGACCTGTACGCGCAGGCCAAGGCCAGCCCCGTGAAGGAAAAGGAACTGCGGGCCCAGATCCTCTCGCTGGAGAACACGCGCAAGGCGGTCGAGGGCTACCGTGACGGCCTGCTCGACCCGCGGATCATCGCGATCAAGCAGAAGGCCGAGGCGCAACTGCGCGGCCTCGTCGCCAAGAACGCCGACCTGCTCGCCAAGTACGGCGACGCCTGGGACAAGGTCGCGGCGCTGCAGGCGGAGAAGGTCGCGGCGATGCAGCAGGCGAAGCCGGACATGAAGACGCTGCAGGAGCTGGCCAAGGCCGAGGCGGCGCAGAACAAGCGCATCGGCGAGGCGTGCTTCGCGATCCATGGCGCGTCGATCCCGCCGGATGCGACGATGTCGCTGCGCATCAGCGACGGCGTGGTGAAGGGGTACGAGATGAACGGCACGGTCGCGCCGCATCAGACGTCGCTGTACGGCCTGTTTGCGCGCCACCACGAGTTCGGCGGCCGCTATCCGTTCAACCTGCCGCAGCCGTGGCTCGACGCCGAGGCGCGCATGGACCTGCGCACGCCGTTCAACTTCGTTTCCACGTGCGACATCATCGGCGGCAACTCCGGCTCGCCGGTCATCGACCGCGACCTCAACGTGGTCGGCCTGATCTTCGACGGCAACATCGAGTCGCTGGGCAACAACTTCGTCTTCGACGACGAGGTCGCCCGCTCGGTCAGCGTGCACCCGGCGATCATCGTTGAGGCGCTGCGCAAGGTGTACGGCGCTGGCAAGCTCGCCGACGAACTCGAGCAGGGCGCGGCGGCGAAGAAGGCCACCGCCAAGCCTGCCGACGCCGTGCTCAAGAAGGCCGGCTGATCGTCGACTGATCGTCGGCAGTGGCGCTAATTCGGTCGCTGCCGGCGCGGTCAGCGGCGCAGCGCTCGCGCCGCCGCGGCCAGGATCGCGCACTTACGTTCGGCCACCTCGCCGGTGGCCACCGGTCGCTCGGCGAAGGTGCCGAAGCCGCAGTCCGGGTTGAGCCAGATGCGCTCCGGGCCGAGCAACTCCGCCAGCTTGCCGACGCGGGCGGCGATCGCCGCCGGATCCTCGACGGGCTCGGTGCGCGGGTTGACCGCGCCGAAGCCGACGCTGGCGCGCGCTGGCAATTGCGTCAGCAGAGCTTCGGGCCCGGCGCGCGGCGTCGCGTACTCGAGCACGAACTGGTCGACCTGCATGCGCGCGAGGTGCGGCAGCAGCGGCGCGTAGTCGCCGGCCAGCAGCACGTCCTCGTTGCGGCTCCAGTTGCCGCGGCAGACGTGCACCGCGGTGCGCACGCCCTTGATGCCGTCGGTGACGCGGTTCATCAGCTGGACCGCGAGTTCCAGTTCGGCGGCCGGGTCGGCGGCGGCGGCGAGCGCAGCGCACATGAACGTGCGCGTCGCCGCCTTGCCGGCGAACACCAGTTCGGTCAGCACGGGTTCGTCGAACTGCACGATCTCGACGCCGAGGTCGGCGACTTCCTGCAGCTCGGCCCGCAGGATGGCGACGATGTCGTCGCACAGGAGATCGCGCGTCGGGTAGGCCTGCGACGACAGCTTCTGCACCCACATCGAGCGCGACAGCAGGTACGGGCCCGGCAGCGCCACCTTGGTGGCGCGGGTGGTGTGCCGGCGGAGGAACTCGGCCTCGCGCACGGCGAGCGGCTCGCGGCGGACGAGGCGGCCCGTGATGGTGGGGTTCTTGATTGCGAAGGCGGGCACGTCGAGCGCCTGCAGCAGGCCCTCGAACGCCGCCTTGTCCTCGACGTAGTCGAGCAGGTCGGCCATCGTCATCAGCGCAACACCGTCGAGCTTCTCGGTCAGGAACGAGTAGAAGTTGTCGCGGCGCTGCTCGCCGTCGGTCAGCACGTCGACGCCGGCGTCCTCCTGCTGCTTGATCGCCAGCAGCGTCGCCTGGTCGCGCAGCTCCGGCAGGTCGGCGGCCTTCTTGCGCATGGCCTCGAGCAACCAGCGCGGCCGCGGCCAACTGCCGACGACGCTGACGGGGAAGCGGGGGATCGGGCGGTGGCGCATCGGATCAGAGGGCGCGCAGCGTCGTGCGCACCGGGGCGGAGCGGAGCAGGGATTGGGTCACGGGGCAGCGACGGACCGTCTGCTGCCATTCGGCGGCAAGGTCGGCGTCGCCACTGGCGCTGACGTAGGCGACGACCTCGACTTCGGCGAGGCCGGGATGGCCGTCGGCGGCGACGCCGAGGAAGACCAGCGGGTCGTCGGAGCGGGCCTTGGCGACGACTTCGAGGTCGTGCACGTCGACGCCCTTCTGCGACAGCCGCCACTGGTAGCCGGTGGTCAGCGCGCCAGCGACCGCGGCGAGCAGCAGCTCGATGGCGGACGGCGCGGCGTCCTCGGTGTCGAAGCTGGCCGGCTGGCCGATGGCGACGGCGTGGTTGCGCATCGTCGCCTTGGCCTGCATGCCGCCGGTCCAGCGCGCGCGCGTCTGCCAGACGTGCGCGCGGGCCTTCTGCAGGTCGGCGGCGAGCGCCTGGTCGTCGGCCTTCTTGCGCAGCAGGAAGTGGCGGTAGCCGTTGTCGGCGTCGCGCTCCGCCTCGATGGTGTGGCCGACGAGCCGGCACCACGCCGGCAGGTCCTCGCGCACCGACGTCTCGCGGCTCTTGACCAACAGCGTGCCGCCGGCGGGGACCGGCTGGAAGGCGCTGCGGATGATCAGCAGCAGCCCGCTGCCGCAGTCGAGGTCACCGCCGTCGCAGGTCGCGTCGGCACGGTCGAACACGCTGGGGTCGTTCATCGCCGCGCCGCGTCGCCAACGGGACTCAGTAGCTGACGCAGGGCGCGCCCTGCGACAGGAACTCGACCAGCTTGGCGCCGCCGACGATCGTGGCGCCGGGGATCAGCTTCGCTTCGTCGAGCTTGCGGCGCTTGAAGCACGGCGAGCAGACCCAGACCTTGCCGCCGGCCTTGACGAAGTTGGCGATCAGGTCCTTCAGCGGCGCGAAGCCTTCCTCGGCGACGTCGTCGGCGTAGCCCTGCTGGCACAGGCGCACGGCCTCGACGCTGAGGAACATCACCGTCTCCTGCTCGCTCGCCGCGGCGGCGTTGGCGACGACGAAGGCGACGGTGGCCTTGTCGGGGTCGTTCTTGGCGGACGTGAGGGTGACGCAGAACTTCTTCATGGGTGGGCTCTAGGTGGACTTGCGCTGCACGTGGTACTCGGGATGGGCCGCGCGCACCAGCGTGTGGCCGGTGAGTCCACACCAAGCCGGCAGGTCGACCGGCGCCGCCGGGTCGCGCGCGAGCACGCGCAGCACTTCGCCCGCGCCGATCTCGCGCAGCTTGCCACGCAGTTCGAACACGAGGTCGCCACAGCCGAGGTCGCCGGCGTCGTAGGTGGCGACCGGCGCGGGCGGTAACGGCGGCGCATCCGTGGGCGCGGCCAGCGTCGGGGATGGTCGGCTCGCCAACGTCGGTGCGCCGAGGCACGAGGGCGCTGCGGCCGCGTTGCCGTGCTCGCGCAGGCTGGCCTCGTGCCAGACGTGGCGGAAGCAGTCCTTGCGCCGGATCCACTCGCCGGCGCGCGCGACCATCGCGGACTTCGGTTCGCGGTGTTCGCTGGCAAGGCAGTCGGGGCAGCGCGGCGCGTCCTTGCAACCGAACAGGACCGCCAGCAGCGCGGCGTGGCCGCACAGCGGTCCGCCACAGCGACGGCACGGCGAGGCGGCGATGGCGGCCACCGTCACGCGCAGCGCCTCGGTGCGGCTCGCCAGTTCGGCCGGCGACAGGTCATCGTCATCGATGTCGTCGAAGCCGGTCACGCGCGCCTCATGCCGGGTCGTTTTCGTGTCGGTAGTACAGCCACAGGCCGAATGCGATGCCGAACAGGCTCATCATGTGCACCGCCGGGAAGAACAGCACATGCTCGAGCCAGATCAGCCAGAACTGCTGCTCCGATGAGCCAGGCTGCAGCCGCGGGTCGAACTGCATCTGCGTCATCGGATTGACGATGTCGCGGACGCTGCTGACGTCGAGCGTGGTGCCGAGCTTGCCGTCGCTGGCGAACTTGCTGAACAAGGCCGCCGGCAGGCGCGCGAGCGACACCGCGAGTCCCACCTGCAGGAACAGCGCGCCGAAGCTCTTGGCGCGGCGGCAGACGAGCAGTGAACAGGCGAGCCCTGCCGGCCACAGGAAGCGATCGAGGCCGACCGGTTGCACGACCGCCGCGGGCGCGGCGGTGGCCTCCATGCCGAGCCACGCCGCGGTCGCCGTCCACGCGAACAGCAGCGGCGCCAGCAAGGGGTTCCGCAGCGGCCGATCGCGCAGCAGGCCGAGCGCAGCGGCCCAGGCGAGCGCGAAGACGCCAAAGCAGACCGCCCACTGCCAGCCCGGAGCGGTCACCGTGCCGGTCGGGAAACTCACCATCGAGACCTCCTGCTGCATGCCCTCGAAGCCGGCGTAGGTGTGCACCGTGGTCAGGACGCGCTCGCCAGCGCCCAGGCTGGTGGCGAGGCCGGCGGTGGCGGCGACCGCCAGGGCGACGATCGCGACGCGCCGCCAGCGCGGCACAGCGAGCCCCAGCCCAGTAGCGAGATAGGCGGCGAGGTGCAGACAGGTCAGCAGGGCGTCCATCGGCGTGGTCTTCGCGGGCGCGATCGTCCCGGTGGCAGCGGTTGTCAGGGGGATCACACCCCAGCGCCAGAGTTTTCCCCGGGCCGCACTTGCGCCAGTAGCGGCTGTCGGTACCTTTCTTGCCCTTCCTAGGACTGAGTGAGCCGGCGCCGAGGCATAATCCACGGCGACCGGACCGACCGACCATGACGAAGCAGAAGACCAAGAAGGCGGTGGTCAAGCGCATGAAGCTGACCAAGACCGGCAAGGTCAAATTCCGCCACGCGTTCACCTCGCACCTGTTGGTGCGCCGCTCCGCCAAGCGGAAACGCCAACTGCGCCAGAAGGGCCTCTGCAAGGGCAAGATCGCCGTCAACATGGCGGAACTCTTGGGCGGGAGGTAACCAGCAATGAGTCGCGCAACCAACGGACCTGCCACGCGGCAGCGCCGCAATCGTCTCCTCAAGCGGGCCAAGGGCTACCGTCAAGGTCGCCGCAACCTGTTCAAGATGGCGACCGTCACGGTGCTCCGCGCTGAGCGGTTCGCCTTCACCGGCCGCCAGCAGAAGAAGCGCTTCTTCCGTTCGCTCTGGATCACGCGCCTCACGGCGGCAGTCAAGAGCTTCGGGTTGCGCTACTCGGCGTTCATCCACGGCGTCCAGAAGGCCGGTATCAAGCTCAACCGCAAGGAGCTGAGCGAACTGGCGATCAAGGATCCGGCGACATTCGAGGCAATTTGCGGCAAAGCCATGCAGGCCCTCGCCTGAGCCAGCGCCCCGGGCGCTTCGGCGTCCGGCACCTCCGCTTCGCGACACGGCGCTGGCACTGACCAGCGCCGTTTCGTTTTCGGGGCGGCTTACCAGCGCCCACAACATCAATCCCCACGACCCCGGCGGCGGGCTAGCCGCGCCGCCTACCCGCATGCATCCACAAGCCCAACTGGATCGCTGGCTGGCCGCCGTCGCCGCAGCCGCTGACCTCGCCGCTCTCGCCGAGGCCGAGAGCCGCTTGTTCGGCGGCAAGGGCGAGGTCGCCGAGTTCGTGCGCTCGGTGACGTCGCTGCCCAAGGAGGAGCGGCCGGCGTTCGGCAAGCTCGCCAACGCGATGAAGCAGGAGGTCGAGGCCGCCGTCGCTGCGCGCAAGGAGCAGTTCGCGGCCGCCGCGATGGCGCGCGAGTTCGAGGGCGCGGCCTTCGACCCGACCGAGCCTGGCGCGCGCAAGGCGCGCGGCACGATGCACCCGATCACGATCGTGCAGAACGAGTTGGTCGACCTGTTCACGAGCCTTGGCTTCCAGTGGCAGGACGGGCCCGAGGTGGAGTCGGAGTTCTTCAACTTCGACGCGCTGAACATCCCTGGCGACCATCCGGCGCGCGAGAGCCAGGACACGTTCTGGCTGACCGACAAGAACCTGCTGCGCACGCACACATCGCCGGTGCAGGTGCGCACGCTGCAGCGCGCGGTCAAGCAGGGCTTCCAGCCGCCGCTCAAGGTCATCGTGCCGGGCCGCGTGTTCCGCAGCGAGACCGTCGACCGCACGCACGAACACACGTTCTACCAAATGGAAGGACTGGTGGTGGATCGCGCGCACGGCGACAGCGGCATCAGCATCGCCAACCTGATCCACACCATGAAGACATGCCTGCGGGTCGTGCTCGAGCGCGACGTGCAGGTGCGGCTGCGGCCTGGGTTCTTTCCGTTCGTCGAGCCTGGCTTCGAGCTCGACGTCAACTGCCCGTTCTGCAAGGGCCAAGGGTGCGCGGTGTGCAAGCAGTCCGGTTGGATCGAGATCCTGCCGTGCGGCATGGTGCATCCCAACGTGCTGCGCGCCGGCGGCCTTGACCCCGAGGAATTCGTCGGCTTCGCCTTCGGCATGGGCCTACAGCGGGTCGTCATGCTGCGCTACGGCATCGACGACATCCGGCAGTTCATGGGCGGCGACCAGCGCTTCCTCGGACAGTTCCCGGAGGTGAGCCGATGAAGATCTCCCTGCGCTGGCTGCAGCGCCACGTCGACCTCTCGGGCATCGAGCCCAAGCGCATCCTCGCCGACCTGACGATGAGCACGGCGGAGATCGACGGGCTGATCCGCTTCGGCGACGGCCTCGAGCAGCTGGTGATCGGCCACGTGCGCAAGCGTGAGAAGCACCCCGACGCCGACAAGTTGTCGGTCTGCGAGGTCGATCTCGGCAAGGGCGGCGGCGTCATGCAGATCGTCTGCGGCGCCAGCAACGTCGCGGCTGGCCAGCGTGTCGTGGTCATCAAGCCGGGCGACACGCTGCCGGCGAGCGGCGGCAAGGGCGCGCTCAAGATCAAGGTTGGCAAGATCCGCGGCGTCGAGTCGCAGGGCATGATCTGTTCGGAGGCCGAACTCGGCCTGTCGAACGAGAACGACGGCATCCTGGTCCTGCCGGCCGACGCGCCGATCGGCGAGCTCTTCATCGATTGCTTCGACGTCCAGGACTGGGTGTTCGAGATCGACAACAAGTCGGTCAACCACCGGCCCGACCTGTGGGGGCACTACGGCTTTGCGCGCGAACTGGCGGCGATCTATGGCCGCGAACTGAAACCGGCGTGCGCGCCACTGCCGCTGCCCGCGTCCGGCCGCCACGTCGACGTCGTGATCGATGACAAGCAGGGCTGCCCGCGCTACTGCGGCCTCGTCGTCGACGGCGTGGTCAGCGGCCCGTCGCCGCACGCGCTGCGCTGGCAGCTCGCGGCCGTCGGCCAGCGGGCCATCTCGCTGCCGGTCGACGTCAGCAACTTCGTCATGCTCGACCTGGGCCAGCCGATGCATGCGTTCGACGCTCGCCGCGTCGGCAATGGCCCGGTGCGCATCCGCCGGGCGCGCAACGGCGAGGCGATCACGACGCTGGATGGCGTCGCGCGCAAGCTCACCGACCAGGACCTGCTGGTCTGCGCCGACAAGAAGCCCGAGGCGCTAGCAGGCGTCATGGGTGGCGCTGGCACGATGGTCGCCGACGACACCACGATGCTGTTCCTGGAGTCGGCGAACTTCCACGCCTCGACGATCCGGCGCACGAGCATGCGGCTTGGCCTGCGCACCGATGCCAGCGCCCGCTTCGAGAAGGCCCAGGACCCGGCCAACGCCGAACTCGCCGTGCACGTGTATCTGACCGAACTGCAGCGCTGGTGCCCGACGGCGCGACCCGCCGGCCCGCTGGTCGATCCAGTCGGCTTCCAGTACGCGCCGAAGACGGTGACGCTGCGGCGCGCGCGCCTGCTGCTCAAGCTCGGCGTCCGGCTCGACGACGACAAGGTCGCAGCCATCCTGCGCTCGCTGCAGTTCGACGTGACCACGACGAAGGACGGTTTTGACTGCGCGGTGCCGAGCTTCCGCGCCACCAGGGACATCGCCATCGAAGACGACCTCATCGAGGAGGTCGGGCGCATGTACCGCTACGACAACATCCCGGAGCGGCCGCTGCACGGCACCAGCGCGCCGCCGCCGCGCAACGAGGAACTGTTCCTCGCTCGGCGGCTGGTCGAGGTTGCCTGCCTCGAGGCCGGCTGCAGCGAGGTCTACAACTACAGCTTCACGCCGGACGCGGTGCTGCAGGCCGTTGGCGCTGGCAGCCATGCCTACGTTCAGGTCGCAAACCCAGTCGCGCCCGACGTGACGCGCATCCGGCGCCATGTGCTACCGAGCCTGCTCGCCAGCGCTGCGGCCAACCTCCGCCATGCCGCCGAGACGCGCCTGTGCGAACACGGCAAGGGCTACCACGCCGAGATGCGCGACGAGCACAAGTTGCCGCACGAGGTGCGCGAGCTGGCGGTCGTGTTCGCGCGGCGCGACGGCGCGCACCCGTTCCTTGAGCTGCGGGAGGCGATCGGCTCGCTGCTCGAGCGCGTCGGCTATCCGGGCGTGATGCAGCGCGTCTGGCACGGCAGCGACCAACCGTGGGTGCATCCGTCGCGCGCGGTCGCGATCGACCGCGACGGCTCGCCGTGCGGTTACGTCGCGTGCCTGCACCCAGGCGTCGCGCGCGCTCTCGACCTGCCGGCGGCAACGGCGATCGCCTGCCTCGACGTCCGCGCGCTGTTCGTCAACGGCCGCAAGATCGCGCGCTACGCGGCGCTGCCGACCTTCCCGACGCTGCCGGTCGATGTCGCGTTGCTGGTCGACGAGGGCGTGCAGGTCGCGACGGTCGCCGAGTTCCTGCGCACGACGGGCCGCAGGCTGGTCAAGGACGTGCAGCTGTTCGAGGCCTACCGCGGCGACCGCCTGCCGCCGGGGAAGAAGAGCCTCAACTTCACGGTCACGCTCGGCGCCGACGATCGCACGCTGACCGACGACGACGAAGGCAAGTATCTCGCCAAGGTGCGCGATGGCGCCGGCCAGATCGGCGCGGAACTGCGCGGCTGAGCGCGGCGACGCCCGCTCAGCGCAGAGCCGCCGCCAGGTCGCGCAGGAACCGACCGGTCAGCCCCCAGACCAGGTCGGCACCGTGGCGGAAATGCGGACTCGTCGCCGGCTGCGCGCCGGTGGCGCCGCCGGGCGGTGGCAGTTCGTGCCAGCGCGTCTCGTCGAAGGCCTCGGCGAGCGGCAACCACAGCGTGCGCACGACCTCGCGTGGGCAGGGGCGCAGCGCTGCGCCGGCAGTCAATCGGCCGACGACGGCGTGCACCAGGATGTTGCTCGAACTGACGCGCGGCGTCAGCGCGCCGAGCAGCGTCGCGGGGTCGACGCCGGTTTCTTCGCGGCATTCGCGCGTCGCGGTTGCGACGATCGACTCGTCGGCATCGCGCATGCCGCCCGGGAACGCGATCTGGCCGGCGTGCTGGCGCGCGGCGTCCGGCCGCACGACCAGCAGCAAGCCGTCGACGCCGTCGACCGCCAGCAGCGGGACGAGCACGGCCGCGCGCCGCAGCGTCGTCGCCTGCCAGTCGCCGATCGGCGCGAGGCGGTCACGCAGAAGCGCGTCGAGGTCGGCCATCGCCGCGCGCGTCAGCGCACCTGCAGGAACGCCACCTTGAGGTAGCGCGTTTCCATGCACTCGAGCGCGATCGGGTGGTCGGCGCCAGCGCCGCGCAGCATCAGCACGCGCGCGTCGCGGCCGGCCGCCGCGGCGGCGTCGCGCAGCATGCGCAGGAACTGCTCCTCGCTCACGCTGCCCGAGCACGAGCAGGTCACCACGATGCCGCCGCGCGCGACCTTCTCGAAGCCGAGACGGTTGAGGTCGAAGTAACGCTGGAGGCCGCCCTCGAGCTCGTCGCGGTGGTGGACCCACTTCGGCGGGTCGAGGATCAGCAGGTCGTGCGCGCCTTGTTGCGCGTCACGCAATAGATCGAAGGCATCGCCGTGCACGGCGGTCAGCTTCTGCTTGTTGGCGGCGGCGTTGTGCTGCGTCTGCGCGACCATCGCCTCGTCGAGGTCGGCGGCGACGACCTTGGCCGCGCCGCCGACGACGGCGTTGAGCGCGAAGCCGCCGCTGTTGCAGCACAGGTCGAGCACCGAACGGCCGCGGCTGAGGTTGCGCACCGCCCAGCGGTTGTCGCGCTGGTCGGCGAAGAACCCGGTTTTGTGGCCAGCGCCGGCCTGCACGGCGTAGGTCAGGCCGTGCTCGCGCACGGTGGTGTGGATCGCCGCCGGCCGCGGCAACTTCTCCATGCCTTCGCGCTCGCTCCAGTCCTTGTCCTGCAGCAGCGCCAGCCTGCTGCCGGGGTACTTGCGCAGCAGCCACTCGCCGAGGGCATCGAGCTGCTGCAGCATGCCGAGCGAGGCGACCTGCGCCACGATGGCGCCGCCGAGCTTGTCGAGCACGAGGCCGGGAAAACCGTCACCCTCGGCGTGCACCAGTCGGTAGGCGTCGGTGTGGCGCGGCAACCCGAGCGCGTCCTCGCGCAGAGCCACGGCCTGCTGCAGGGCGCCGAGGAAGTGGCTGCGAACGTCTGCCACCGGCTCGTCGGCGAACATGCGTAGCGCCAGTTCGGCGCGTGGGTTGTAGAAGCCGGTGCCGACCAGGTTGCCGGCCTTGTCCTTGACCACCGCCGGCGTGCCCGCCGGCAGCGGCTGCTCCGGCTTCTCTATCATCTTGCGGTAGAACCACGGATGCCGGCCGTGGACGCGGATCTTCAGCCGCAGGTCGGGGAGCCGTGGGGCTTGGGGCCGTGCCATCGCGCGTGCACAGTCGGCGTTCGAGGCGGCCCATGCAAGGGCGGCGTCGGCCTAGGCGCACGTCGGGGTTTGGGTTACACTCAAGCGCATTGGCGCCGGCGTCGGCGCTAGATCAACACCATCTCTACGTCCCACCATGCACAAATACAGGTTGTTGTCGTTCGCGGCCCTTGTCACGACTCTGGCGGCGCAATCGAACGTGGTCGCCGGCCTCGACGGCCGGTTGTCGCTGATCGATTCGCTGACGTACTACGGGCGCCGCGGCGCGGCCCATCCGAACGGCGAGATCGGCATGGCGATGCTCAATGAGATGTGCAACCCGGGCTCGGTCGGCATCCCGTGGGCCGCGGCGATGCAGAGCAACCACCCGAAGTTCGGCTTCCTGCTGGTGCGCGTCAGCGGCGGCAAGATCGAGCAGGTCAACAACTGGAGCTTCTGCAAGCACGCCTTCACTTCGACGAACTACTCGGGCGCCTGCGGCAGCTGCAACACGCCCGGCGGCAGCGTCATGGGCGTCGGTTGCTCCGACACGTACGGCGCTGGCAACAACGCCGACCGCTTCTGGCTCGGCCCGCCCGCGGAGATCGATCCGTGGCTCGGCACGTGGAACCCGGTCGGCAGCTACTTCGACTACGGCGATCCGACCGTGACCGGCGCGGCGGCGATCGACGGCATCCGCTCGCTGTCGAGCACGCAGATCGGCGCTTTCGACGCGGTGAAGAACCGCATGACCGTGCGCGAGATCGACCTGACGACGGCCGGCGCGCAGTACTTCTACGCGATCCAGCTCATCCACCAGGGCGAGTCGGGCGCCAACCGCGGCGACAACCTCGCCTCGCGCGGTTGCTCGCCGACGTACGGCGGCGGCAACTGGTCGTTCCCGAACAACGCCAACGCGATGACGCACGGCTCGGTGCTGACGCGCTGGCCAGGCGCTGAGGTCAATGCCGGCCAGAACGGCAACGATGACGGCCGCTTCTTCGTCGGCTGCGTGGTGACCCCGCTCGGCGGCGGCAACCACCACTACGAGTACGCCATCCACAACGTCGACAACAACCGCGGCGGCGCGACGCTGCGTGTGCCGATCGACGCCGCCGCAGTGGCCAGTAACTTCAGCTTCGGCGACATCGACACCAACGCGCTCAACGAGTGGACTGCGGCCCGCGTCGGCAACGAGATCGTCTTTACCGCCCCGGCGAGCAACCCGCTCAACTGGGGCACGATCTACAACTTCGGCTTCGACGCCAACTTCGCGCCGGGCTCGGGCATGGTGACGATCGACGAGGCGCGGCTGGGTCCGGGCGCGCTGAGCGTCGGCGTCGGCGCCAAGGTGCCGAGCGGTTCGACCTTCGCGCAGGTGACCGCGACCGGCACCGGTTGCGGCGGCACCAACTGCCAGGCGTCGTTCTACGAGTATTTCACCACGGCGAGTTCGTTCGACTTGGCCGGTGGGCGCTGGGCGTTGACGTTCAACGGCTCGAACTACGCGGTGAGCCAGGGCACGGCGACGTTCGTCGCGCCGGCGGCTTCGGCGCCCACCATCGTGTCAGGCGATGACGCGGGCGCCAACGTCACCCTGCCGTTCTCGCTGCCGTACCCGGGCGGCGCGACGAACACGCTGTGGGTCTGCACCAACGGCTTCGTCCAGGCGGGCGGCAACAGCACGTCGTACACGCCGGCGCCGTCGTCGTTCTTGGCCGGCGCCCCGATGTGGGCAGCGGCGTGGCATGACCTCGACGCCGGCGCGGGCCAGATCAAGCTCGACAGCAGCCCTACCGTCGTGCGCATCACCTTCACTGCGGTGCCCAACTACGGCACCGGCGGCAGCGCGACGTTCCAGTTCCAGTTCTTCCCGAACGGCAACGTCAACGTCGTCTACGGCGCGGTGACGGCGGCGGGCAACGAGTACCTGACCGGCTTCACGCGCGGCAACGGCGCAACCGACCCGGGTAGTTGGGACATCTCGGCGAACCTTGCTGGCGGCCTTGTCCTGTGCAGCGGCACGGTGCCGAACCTCGCGCTGACGGCGTCGGCGCGCCCGATCATGGGCACGACGATCAACCTCAATACGCAGAACATCCCGGCGGGTTCGGCGCTCGGCATCTCGATCCTATCGCTGACCCAGTACCCGGCGCCCGGCGTCGATCTCGGCACACTGGGCATGCCCGGCTGCCGGTTGTACGCCGGCCTCGACGTGCTCAACACGTTCGTGATCGGCGGCGCCACGACGGCAGTGTCGTTCCCGGTGCCGAATGTCGCTGGCGCTTCGGGCGTGGTGATCATGAACCAATCGGCGGTGCTGAAGACGGGTGTCAACGCCTTTGGCGCGATCACGTCGAACGCCCTGCAACTGCTGCTCGGCATCCTCTGAGACCGGGGTCATCCGGAGTCCGAGTGGTCGCGCGATGTCCAGCGCAACGCGCCCCGTGGCCGTCGGCCGCGGGGCGTTTTCGTTTGGCGGGGATCCGTCAGCGCGCCAACAGCAGCGCGGCGCCGACCATCGCGGCGGTCTCGGTGCGCAGGATGTGGCCGCCGAACCGGACGCCGGCGTAGCCCGCCGCGGCGATGGCCGCGAGTTCGTCGTCGCTGAAGCCGCCCTCGGGGCCGACGAGCAGGGTGGCGCGACCGGCGTCGAGCGGCCGGCTCGGCGCGCCGGCCGGACTCGCCAGCAGCCGCGTGCCGCTGTCGGTCCGCGCCAGCAAGTCGGCGAGCTCGCACGCCGGCTGCACGAGCGGCAGCCAAGCGCGGTCGCACTGCCCGGCGGCGGCGTTGACGATGCGCTGCCAGCGCTCCGGACGTTCGTTCCCCGGGCGCGTTCGCGCGGTCCAGATCGGTTGAAAGGCCGCCACGCCTAGTTCCGTGCCGTGCTCGAGCAGCCACTCGGTGCGCTGTAGCCGCGGCAGCGCGAAGGCCAACGTCAGGGCGACCGGCGGGGCCGGTTCGCGGCGACAGGCCTGCACGTCGACCGCGACGCCGCGTTTGTCGGCAGTGGCCACGACGGCATCGGCCGTGCCGCCCGCGCCATCGCCAAGCCGCACCGGATCCCCCGGTCGGCAGCGCAGCACGCGGGCGAGGTGGTGGGCGACGTCCTCGGGTAGTTCGTGGCGGCCAACAGCCGGCAGCGCCTCGACGAAGTAGCGGTTGGCCATCCCGTCGGCAGGTTGTAACGCCGACGGCACCGCGCGGCGACCTAGAGTCGGCATAGAAGTCTTGCCAACGGTTGGTTGCGGCGCATCGGCGGCGGGCTAGTTTGTGTCAGGCCGGCAGCGGGCTCGCGTCCCCGACCCATCCGGTGCGTCGGCCGCTCCGCCGGCGCGCTTCGCTTGCTGCGGCATGCCTGCCGCCCGACCCCACATACAACCGATGGCCAAGTACGTCCTCGAGATCCTCGACGGGGATCGAGCCGGCGAAGTCGTTGCGATCCCGGATCGTCCGCTGCGCATCGGCCGTAAGCCGGGCAACGATCTGGTCCTCGCCGACGAGAAAACTTCCGGTAGCCACGCCGAGATCGTCCTCGAAGGCGATCGCTGCATCCTGCGGGATCTCGGCTCGACCAACGGCACGTTGCTGGACGGCAAGCGCGTCACCGAGCTCTTGTTGACGCCCGGCGACGTGGTGACCTTCGGACGCTGGCGCGTGGCCTTCCGCGAGGAGGGCGCCAGCGCCGTCGGCGTCGCCGAGGGCGGCGCCGTGGCGCTGCGCACGCTCGACCGTTCGCGGCTGGGCAAGGGCTCGCGCTCGACCGCAATACTGGGACTCGCGCTCGTCGCCGGTCTTGGCGCCGGTGGGTACCTATGGCTCGGGCGAACACAGCAGGTCGGAGGCGGTGGCGGCGTTAGCGCCGGACCGCGGCCGATTCTCGCCGTCGCGGGGGACAAACTCGCCGCCGGCGTCAGCGGTTGCGAGGCCGCTGATGGTTGGTCGCTGCGGCCGGCAGGCGCGGGCTTCAACCCGTGTGGCGTGGCGCACACCGGCAGCGGCGCGTTCGAAGCACGCCGTGGCGAGAACGCCGACGTGGCTGACTTCGCCGTGATGCGCGCGCAGGACGCAACGACGGTGTTCCCGCAGCGCACCTATACGCTCGCCGCGCATGTCCGCGCCGAGGGCGGCGCGACCGTCGCGCTGCGCGCGGTGTTTGCGTCGGCGAACGAGCAAGCGCCATTCGCTTTCCGCACTGGCACCAAGCTGGCGGCGGCCGATGGCTGGACGCGACTCGAGCTCGTGCTGGCGGCGCCGGCCGGCTGCGACCGCCTGCAGCTGGAGGTCGTCGCGACGCTGCCGAACGCCGATGCGGTCGTTTACGTCGACGACTGCAGCGTCATCGAAGCGGGTTCGGCGGCGCCGGTCGAAGCCAAGCTCGCCGACGGCAGCCACACCGTCTTCGGCACCGGTGATGCGCTCGCGCTGCGCACGGTCGACAAGGACGCGCCGGCGGTCCTGCTCGCGATCCTGCCCGACCCGGCGCCGACGGAGCTCGCCGGCCTGCATCGCGCCGATCTGCTGACGCTGAGCGACCTCGGCGCGTCGTTATCCGTGACCGTCGGCGAACGAGGCTTCCGCTTCGTCGCCGCCAATGCCCCCGGCCTGCAGCTCGTGATGCCGGCGGCCGCCGCCGGGGCGCTGATCACCGGCGCGAGCGACGGCGTTTTCACGTCGCGCGCCTCGTCGTCGTCGTTCCGCTGCGTTTCGACGCTATTCGGCGAAGACCTCACGCGCGCGCTCGTTCGTTTTGCCGGCGAAGTCGATTGCGTTGGCCGCTTTGGCGGTGGCCGCTACCGGATCTCGGCGATCGGGCTCGCGGAGTTCGAGGTCGACGTGCTGTTCCGGGGCGAGCGACAGCAAGCCGCCGAACTCGTTCGGCAGGCGCGCCGCGCGCGCGACGAGGGCCGGCCGGGTGAGACGCTCGACAAGCTGCGCGAGGTCGCGAGCCGCGTGCCGATGGACTCCGAGACCCTCGGCCATGCGCTCGCGCTCGCGGCCGAGACAATGGCGGCGCAGGCCACGACGCTGCGGGACCTGCAGCGCGATTTCGACGAAGCGACGTTCTTCTCGACGCGCGGCGGCTTCGAGCGCGTCGCGTTCGGCGTCGACGACGTCGTCGCGCTCTATGGCGAGCGCAACCTCGGCGACGCCAAGGCTGCGACGGCGCTGCGCGACGCGGCCCGCGCCAAGCTCGCCGAGTTCGACGCGCAGACTGCCGCGCAACAGCGGCAACGGCTGCAAGCGCTGGCGCAGGCGTTCGCTGACGCCCAGCAGGACGGCCTGAGCCAGATCGTCCGCGAGTATATTCAGAAGCACCTCGGCAACTGACGGCGAGCGCGAGACCACACCTATGGCGAAGAAAGCGATCGCATGCGACCTAGGCAGCCACAGCGCGAAGGCGCTGGCGGCGTCGGTCGACAAACGCGGCGTGAAGATCCTGCGGTTCGCGGCGCTGCCTCGCGGCGAGGATGGCGAGCCGGCGCCCCTGCGCGATGTTGGGCTGCCGCTCGCGGGTGTCGTCTGCGGCGTCTCCGGTCGCGACATGATGCTGCGCTACAGCCAGGTGCCGCCGACGCCGGACTGGCAGTTGCGCAACCTGATGGAACTCGAGATCGCCGACCTCGCACAGCAGTCCGGCGGCGCGTTGTCCGCCGACTACAACCTGCTGCCGACTCAGGACGCCGAGTCCGGCGTGGACACCATCCTGCTGGCGCTCGCCAAGGACGAGGCGCTCGACCGGCTCCAGCAGCAGGTCAAGGACGCCGGCGGCGCGGTCGCCGCGTTCGTGCCCAACTGCACGGCGCTCTACAACGCCTACCTCAAGTGCGGTCCGGTCGAGGCTGACAGCGTCGTCGTCCTCGCTCACATCGGCCACCAGACGATCGACCTCGCGATCTGCAAGGGCACCGACCTGCTGTTCGCGCGCAACCTCAGCGCCGGCGCCAAGGTGTTCGACGACGCGATCGCGTCGGCCTTCAACGTGTCGGAACGCAAGGCGGAGGCGCTCAAGAAGGAGCTGCTCGACATCGACCCGCAGAACCGCGGTCGGCACGGCGGCGGTGCGGCGGAGAAGGTGGCGCTCGCGGCGACGTCGGCCGCCGGCGCGATCAGTTCGGCGATCCAATCCTCGATCTCGTTCTGCAAGAGCCAGGCTAAGCTCGCCGACCTCAAGGTCGACCGTGTGCTGCTCAGCGGCGGCGGCGCCAACGTGCGCGGTGTCCGCGGTTTCCTGCGCGAAGCGCTGCGGTGCCCGGTCGAGGTCTTCGATCCGTTCGCCAACGTCGACCTTTCGGCGCTGCCGCCGGCGGACGCCGAGATGCTGCAGGCCCATCGCGCCGAAGCGGTGGTCGCGCTTGGCCTCGCCGTCGGGCGGCTCGACGACTCCTTGTATGCGCTCGAGATCCTGCCGGAGGCCGTGCGCAAGGCGCAGCGCTTCCAGCAGCGCACCGTCTGGAACATCGTCGCCGGCGCGCTCGTAGTCGGCGCGCTCGCATTGGAGTGGAGTCACGGCGGCAAGGCGGTGGCCGTGGCGGAGGTCGCCGGCCAGAAAATGCGCCGGGAGATCATCGCGGCGACCACGGCGCAGAACGACGCCGCGGCGCAGATCGACGCCAACAAGTCCGATCGCGCGCTCGTCGACCACCTCGCTGGCCTGTCGCTCGCGCACCATGGCCTGCTGCGGGTGCAGCGCGCCATCGCCGCGCACGTGCCGCCGCAGTTGTGGATCGAGAAGGTCGAGGTCACGTCGGGCGGTGGCGGCGGCGTGCGCAAGAAGCCGACCGTCGTCGTCGAGGGCGCGGGCAAGGAGGTCGATGGCGTGCAGACCAGCGGCGCGATCCTCAAGTTCAAGCAGGCGATGCAGGCGGACCCAAACATGGTTGGTCTCGAGGCGCTGATGGTGCCAATCCCCAGTCAGGACAAGTCGGAGCGGTTTCGCATCACGGTCGAACTCGCCAAGGAGGCTATGTGATGGACGTTGGCGCGTTCGTTCAGGAGAACAAGAAGTGGCTGCTCGGCGTCGGCTGCGGCGCTGTCAGCTGGTTCCTTGTCAGCGCGATCTTCGACTCGGTGCACGCCGTGCAGGTGCCGACCGAGCGCAGCCTCGGCGCGCCGACTGGCCCGGTCTACACGCAGGCCGCGCTCGACGCCGCCCGCGCCGAGGGTGAGGAACTCGCCAAGGCGCGCGCCGCGCTCGTCAAGGCGCTGCAGTACGCGCCCAGCGCGACCTTTCAATTGCCGGATGGCGTTCGTCCAGGCGACTTCCTCTTCCAGCAGAGTCGTGACCTCAAGCAGCGCATCCTCGCCAGCGCAAACCAGCGCGACGTCCAGGTCGCCGACGGCGCCATCGCCTGGGAGGTCCCGACCGGCGTTGACGAGATCCGCGCGACGCTCTTCGGACTGGACCTGATCGACGCGGTCCAGGCGCGGCTCTACGGCGCGCACGACGCCACGCGCGCGACCGACGAGACGGCCGTGGGTCTGCGGTCGATTGTGTCACTCAAGCTCGACGCGCGCCGCAGCCAGCGCGCACCGATGCGCGCGCAGCGACCGGGTGAAATTGATGTGCGCGACTTCTTCACGCAGGAGCAGTTGTCGTTCCAATTCCAGTCCGACGAACGCACCGCGCTGACCTTCCTCGAGGCGCTTGGTGGCGCGAAGCCGGATAGTCAGATCGTCCTGGAATCGTGGCAGATGCTGAAGCCAGCGCGGCCAGGCGAGGCATGCGCGATCAAGGGCACGGCAATCGGGCTCGCGTTCAAACCGAGGACTGACGCGACGGAGGGGATGTGATGGCGTTGCGCAAGGAACAGGTTCTCGCGGGTCTGACTCTCGTCGTCACGGCGCTGGTCGCCCGGGGCCATCTCGGCGGTCCGCCGGTCTTCCGCCGCTTCGCGCCAAAAGCCGCTGAGTACGAGGCAGCGCCCGTGGCGATGCCGGCGCTGGCGAGCGCGAACGCGCCGGCTGTCGCGCGCCGCGACTTCTGCACCGAGCCGAGCGAGACGAAACCGCTGCCGCCGCGCACTCTCGAATTCCCGCCGCGCGCGCCATTGTCGCTGGCGGCGCCGCCGCTCGATCCTGGCCCGGATCCGCGGCAGTCGTATGCGCTGCGCGCTGATGGCGGCGCGCTGGTTGACGTCGCCATCGCCACCGCTGGCGAGGCTTCGTCCGGGGCGGCTGAAGTTGTCGAAGGCCAAGCGGCAGGGACGCGCGCCGAGTTGGAGGCACGCGCCGCGCTGACCTACGACCGCGTCTATTACGGCGGCCTCGCGGCGCCGCAGTTCGGCGTCCTCGAAGCCGACGGCCTCGACCTGTTCGCGCTCGAAGAGCGCAGGGACTTCACTGGCGTCACGCTCAAGCTGCGCAAGTACGACTTGACGCGACAGCGGCTTGCCGAGGTCCTCACGCTCGGCGCCGAGCCGTTGCGCATCGATCGCGTCGTGCTCGCCAACACGCTGCGCAACGAGATTGCGCGGCGTGAGCGCAAGGTGCCGGACTTGCCATCGCACCTGCCCGAGCGCCGTGCGCTCGTCGATTGGTTGCTCGAGCGCGCGCGCGAGCACAGCTGGGTCTACGAGAAGGCCTACTTCCACGCCCAGCAGTATCGCGAACTGTCGAAGGGCGACCTCGATGGTTTGCGGCTGATGCAGCGTGTGCTGCGCGTGCAAGGCGATCTTGCCGCCGAACTCGCGATGCTCGACAAGCTGCCGCCCTCCGGCAGCGAGGGCGCATTCCGTTTCGAGGGCCTCGGCACCGTCAAGGCGCGACTCGGCCTGTGGCGCGACGCCGAAGCCGATCTGCGGCAGGCGACGCAATTGCAGCCGACCGACGCGCGGCCGCATGCATCGCTCGCTGAGTTCCTGCGGCAACGTGGCCGCAGCAGGGAAGCCGCGGCTGCGGCGCTCCGGGCCGAACAAGCGATTGGCTCGGTCCAGGATCCGGTCGCCAAAGCCCGCGTCGGCCGCATCGTCGTGCAGTGCCGTCTCGCCACCGGCGACGTGGCCGGAGCCCGCGCTGCGCTGCCGCTGGCGCAGGGCACCGAGGGCGGCACGCAGTACCTTGAAGGCTGCATCGCCTACGCCGCCGGCGACGCCAACGCGGCGTTGGCCGCGTTCCGCAACGTCACGAACGTCGGCGACCTAGGGTCGGCGCAGTTCGGGCAGGCGGCGTGTCTCGCGTGGCTCGACAAGTTGCAGGACGCGCACGACCTGTTCCTGCGCGTGTTTGACCAGGATCCGCTGCTGCGCCACCGCGCCGCCACGGGTCTCGCCTGGGCGTTCCTGCGCGTCGGCCAGTACGAGACTGCGTTGGGTTGGCTCGATCGCGCCCTCGAAGCGGACCCGACCGACGTATTCGCGATGTACCTGCGTGGCCGCGCGCTGCGGCTGTCGGGGCAACTCGGCGCCGCGGTCGAGTCGCTCGCCGGCGCGCTGCGCCTGCGCGACGACTTCGTGCACGCCGTCGCCGAAATGTCTGCGGCGCAGGCCGCGCGCGCCCGCGAAAGCGTCGGCGAAGAGCAGGCGGCGGCGCTTGTCGCCGCGCAACGCTATGCCGATCGCGCCGTCGAATTGGCGCCGGTGGCGGCGCAGGAACTGCTGGAGTGGCAGGGCGTGATCGCCTTCGCCGCGGCCGAGCCTCGCGCCGCTGCCGTGGCCTTCGCCGCCGGCCGTGACGCCGCCGCCGACGAGCGCAACAAGGCGTTCGGCAAGGGCGCGCTGGCAGTCGTCGACTACAGCCGCGGCCAGGTCGAGGACGCCGCCATGGCGCTGCAGCGGCTGACCCAGGATCTCGGCAAGGACGATCCAGTGTCCAAGTGGGCTTCGGTGACGCTCGACGCGATCGATGACCACGCGCAGAAGGAGTCGCTTGGCGACTCGTTCGACCGCCCTGAGGTCGGCAGCGTCTGGGCCGTCGATGACGACGGCCCGCTCGGCGGCAAGATCGTCGCCGGGCGACTCGTGTTCCGCGGCAAGTACAGCCGCGCGGGCCAGGGCGAGATCTGGGCCGAACGCGTCGGCGCCATCAAGAAGGGCCGCAATTTCCTCGCCGTGTCGGCCACCGTGCAGGCCGGCGCCGCCCAGCCGGCGGCGCGCGGTTTCTACGGCATCGGCATCGAGGTGCCGCGCGGCAACCAGGGCACGGACGTGCTGGTGCGCGTCGGCGTGCGCGAGGGCAAGCCGTTCTTGCGCATCGCGGACGGCCGCGAGAACGGCGAGGTCGCGGTGGAGCAGGTCAACCTAGCGGTTCCCGGCTTCCAGCCGGGGGCCGCAGTGAGCCTTGAGCTGCGGCTCGTGCCGCAGGGCGATGCGGCGATGCGTCAGTTCGCGCTCGTCGTCAGCTGGAACGGCGCGGTGGTCCACCGCCGCGTCATGAAGGCCCTTACGGGCAACACCAACTCCGAGTTGAAGACGGTGCTCTTCGCGCTCGGCGACAAGGGCGACGACGTCGACATCGCCTTCGATGATTGGCGGCTCGAACGCCGCAAGGAGCGCTGACATGACCCGTCCATCCGCCGCCGCGCGCGGTTTCACGCTGATCGAACTCCTGATCGTCATCTCGATCCTCGGCGTGCTCGCCGCCGTGCTGCTGCCGCAGGTGTTCGGCGCCAACGAGGCCGCCAACGCTACCGCCACCGAGACCAACCTGCAGATGCTCGAAGGCGGCATCCAGCGCTTCCAGCGCAAGCACGGCATCTACCCGCCGGACGACCTGAAGGCGCCGGAAGGCATTGCCAAGGCGACGTGGAAGGGCGACAACGGCGTCAACACCGGCATCGAGTCGCTGGTCTGCTTCCTCAGCCAGTCGCAGCAGGACGGGCTCGACCTGACCAGCCTCGCCGATCGTTACAGCAACACCGACGCCGACGACCATGGCGTCGAGTTGCCGCTGCTCAAGCGCCGCGACCGGCTCGAGGTCACCGACCACTGGAGCACGCCGATCGCGTACTTCGGCAAATTCGGGCTCGAGCGCCCGCAGGTGGTCAAGCCGGACGCGGAAACCGACACGGCGCAGGTGAAGTCCCGCCGCCGCCCCGATGGCGTCGTCTACGGCGCTGGCAAGTTCCAACTGCTGAGCGCTGGCCCGGACCAGCGCTTCAACACCGACGACGACATCGTCTGGCCGTCGAACTGAGCCTGCCCCGATGCGCGCCGCCACCGGATTCACGCTGTTCGAGCTGCTGGTGGTGATCGCCATCCTGTCGGTGCTCACCGGCCTGTCCGTTGGCTTCCTCGGCAAGACCGATCCACGGGTGGTGGCCAACGCCGCGCTCGGCGGCGAACTGCGGGCGGCGCAGCTGTCGGCGCGCGCGGAAGGCGTGCCGACCGAGGTGCTCGTCCGCCCGGGCAGCGAAGAAGCGCCAGCGACGGTGCAGGCGCGGTTGCTGCGGCCCGTGGTGTCGTTCCGGTTCGAGGCCAACCAGGCATTCGAGGACGACAGCCTGCGGCCGACGCTCGGCGGCGAGGCGACGCGTGACGGCCGCTTCGGCCACGCGCTGCGGATCGCACCGGGCGGCCGCGACCCGGCGGTCCGGTGGAGGGCGCCGCAGGCGCTGCTCGATCTGCGCGAGGGTTTCGTCGTCCGCTTCGACCTGCTGCTGGAATCGGATGGGCCGGCGACGCTGCTGCGTCTGCCGCCGGGCATCGAGTTGACGCTCGACGCCGACGGCAAGCTGCGCGCGCGCCTGCGGATGGCGTCGCTCGGGACCAACGAGAACCGGCTCGTCGCCGTCGCCGCCGCGCAGCCGCTGCCGCGCGGACGGTGGTGCACGATCGACCTCGGTTGCGACACGCGCCGCTGCTGGCTCGCGGTCGACGGCCGCGAGGTCGGCGACGCGATCGCCGAGGGCACGCCGCAGCAGGAGCCGGAGGCGACGTTCGAGTTCGCACCCGCCGACGCGGCCTTCGCCGGCGTCGTCGACGAGTTGCGCTGGTTCGTCTACCAGTTCGGTTCGCCGCAGCAACTGCCGATCGAGTGCGAGGTGGCGAAGCCGCTGCGCTTCTCATTCGATGCGCGCGGCGAGGCGATCGATGCGCCGACTGCGGTCTTCACCGTGCGGGAGGGGTGAGCATGATGCGCTCGTCGATTGGTCGCGCCGCGGGCATGGTGGATCGCGCCGCTGGCATGGCGTTGCTCGCCGTGCTGTTCGCCTTGACGCTGCTGATGCTGCTGGCGCTGCCGTTCGCGGTCTCGATGTCGGTCGGCGCGGACGCGGCGCAGCGCGACGTCGAGGAAGCGGCGGTGACCCAGGGTTCCGCCAGCGTGCGCGAGTTGCTGCTCGCCGACGCCGCGCTGTCGCATCCGGCGATCGACCCGACGCCGCTCTACGACGGCCTCGACGAATTCCCGGCGCGCGTCGAGCTGCCCAAGGCGTTCGCGCCGCTCGCCGAGGACGGCAAGGTCGTGTTCGGCGGCGGCGTCGTCGACCTGCAGCGCTTCCCGGCGCTCGACGGGGCTTCGCCGCTCCTGCTCGCCAACGTGCTCGGCTCGACGACGCGCCTGCGCGAGGAACTGCTGCCCGACGCCGACGTGCTCGCGGTGGACGACGCCGCCAACCTGCCGCCGAGCGGCATGGTCTTCGTCGGCGGCGAACTGGTCCGCTACGGCGACAAGGACGGCAACTCGCTGCGCCAACTGCAGCGCGCCGTCGATGCGCCGGAGTTCGGCGACGGCCGCGAGCCGATCCCGGCCCAGACGCTGGTGCTCGATTGGCGCTGCGTGCTGGCGAGCAACTGGCCGAACACGGCCGACCCGACCCGTCGCACGCGCAAGCCGTGGCTGGCGGTCGGCGACCTGCTGGAGATCGAGCGCGGTGGCGCCGGCGCGTTCACGCCGGCCGAGCTCGACCTGCTGCGCGCCAGTTTCGCGCTCGACACGCAGGCGGTCACCTCGGCGCAGTGGGGCCGGCCCGAGCGCGTGTTCGGCGACCTCGTTGCCGGCGAGTCGCGCACGCTGATCGTCAAGTCGGCGCTGCACCTTGGACCCGGCAGCACGGTGCGGCTGCGCAACGTGCGCACCGGCGTGGTCGAGCACGGCCTGGTCGCCGGTACGGCGAGCGCGACGGGCCAGCAGGCCGTGGCGCTGCCGAGCACGTTCCTGCTCAACCTGCTGCACCGCGTGCTGCAGGACTTCCCTGCCGTCGACACGGTGGTGGAGCCGCTGGTGCCGCCGCCGGTCAATGCCAACACGGCGAGCGCCGAGACGCTGACGGCGCTGATGGCGCAGTTGCGCCAGCCGCCGCAGGTGCGGCTGTCCCCCTCGGGCGCGATCCGCACGACGCCGCCGGTGTTTGCGCGCGACAAGGCGCGCCAGCTCGCCGACGACCTCGTGTTGCTGCGCACCGCGACCGACACGGCGGGCACCGGCCCGTTCACCGGTTGGCAGGACTTCGTCGAGCGCCTTTGGCGGCCGCGGCTCGAAGCGGCGACCAGCCAGGACGAATCGTCGCTGTTGATCAACATCTACCGCAACCTGCAGACCGGGCGCGACACGGTGCTGGAGATGGGCACGGCGCCGATCTGCTTCCAGTCGGGGCCCTGGATGGCCTACCGCGCCGCCGCCAGCCGCACGCGCAGCGCCGTGGCGTCGGGCGTGGCGGCGCGCAGTGAACGCTCGGGCGTCGCTGTCGCCGTGCCGGGCTTCGCCGTCGAACGCCGATGGTCGACGCAGGAGCAGTTCGAGGAGGCGTTCCTGCTCGATCGCCGCGCGCCGTTCTGGACGACCAACCCGGTCAACCTCGGCGCGCTACCGACGAACGCGCCCGGGGCCGATCCGGCGAGTCGCGCCGCGCCGCACCTGCTGGCGGCGGCGTTCCCCAACCTCGGCTTCGGCCAACTGCGCTTTCCAGCCCGCGACGACGTCGCGGCGGGCGTACAGGCCGCGCCCGCCACGGCGATGCCGGGCAACTGGCGCGTCTCGCCGACCCTGCGCGTGCAGGAGACGTTCTGGGCGGCGCCGGACGTGCGCGGCCACGACGTCAGCAAGATGGGCGCGCTGCTGCTCAACAACACGGGGCCGTCGCAACCGCAGGGGCCGGCGGGCCCCGGCAACCAGCCGCAGCGGCAACGGATGACGCAGCAGGGCACCGGTCGCCACGACCAGATCGCCTTCCCGTTCAGCACACAGGACAGCTTCGTCGGCAAGCTGGGGCTCAGCGCGTGGTTCGAGCCGCAGGCGCTCGGCGCGGTGACGCTGTTCGAGCACGGCGATGGCACCGACCAGCGCAACCGGCTCGCGCTGGAGGCGCGCGACGGCAACCTGCTGCTCGAGTCGATCGACGAAGCCGGCCTCGACCCCAATCCGGGCGCGTCGCCGGCCGGTGTGCCGCGCACGGCCTCGCAGGTGGTCCTGCCGCTCGCCGAACTCGGCCTGCCGGCGAACACGCCCGTGCACGTGTCGTTCCAGGCGGCGGGTGGCCGTCCCGGCGATCTCGCGCTGCACGTCGACGGCTTCCCGCGCGGCAGGTCGCGGTTCCAGACCTATCTGACCGCGGCGCTGCCGGTGTTCGACCCGCAGCTGGCCAACAACCAGACGCTGCCGGGCGTCGCCAGCAACGACCGCTACGTCGATCTGCAGGTCGAGAGCACGGACGGCTTCCCGCAAGTCGGCCTGCTGCGCATCGGCACCGAGTTGTTCGAGTACACGAGCGTGCGCGGCAGCACGTTCCGCTGCCAGTGGAACGACTCGATGGGCGGGCGCGCAGCGCGCATGCGCGGCCGCGAGATGCGGCCGGACATTCCGGTCGACGCGCAGGGCAATCCGACCGTCGACATCAACAGTTCGCAGTTCCAGAACGTCAACCTCGATGTCTTCCCGGCGCACCCGGTCGGCTCGCTCGTCGAACTCGCCGGCTGGTCGCTGCCGCTGAGCGAGGACACGCCGATGATGGTCGGCAAGACGACGCTCGAAGGCTCGATCGGCGGCTTCGCGGTGGCGCGTTGCTACATCGACAATCCGCGACCGATCACGATCACCATCCCGCTGGGACCGTCGTTCCCGATCGGCACGGGCCTCGACGAGACTTGGACCGGCAACATCCTGCTGGCCGACCCGGTGCCGACGGGCCGAACGTATCCTCCGAGCGCGGCCAACGAGCAGATCCTGAACGCCTTCCCGACGACCGGCGGCTATGCGCTGCTGGTGCAGGGTCTGCAGCGCTGGGACCGGTCGCTGGCCACGACGTCGGCGTCGGCGACGTTTGGTGGCGTCGAGGTGGTCAAGTACACCGCCCGCCAGGGCAATCAGTTGACCGGCGTGACGCGCGCGCAGCAGCAGGCGCTGCCCGGCCAGGATGGCCAGATCCCGACTGACCAGTTCGACGGCCAGCCGCGCCGCTTCGTCGTCAACTACGAGGACTACGGCCTGCCGCAGGAGCCGGGCAAGATCCTCGACGACCTGCCGACCGAGATCGTCTTCGTCGTGCCGATCTCGCTGCCGGTCAGCAACACGCAGGCGTTGTGGGACCCGCAGACATTGCAGCTGACGCAGTTCTGCCAGTTGCTGCCTCAGGGCGGCAACGCCGTCGACACCGAGTGGGTGCGCTACGACGTCATCGCCGAGCGCCGCCACATCTGTCGGGCCAATCGATCGGCGTGGGAGCAGGTGCGCTTCCTGCTCACCAATCGCATCGGCGCAGCACAGGTCGACGTCGGCCCGCTCGGCCCCAACTCGCAGCCGTCGGCGACCACGCCGCCGTGGCCGCAGGTGACCGCGACGTCGGGGTACATCGGGTACACGCCGCAGATCGAGAGCACGTGGCCGCAGATCCACGCCGCGCGGCGGGCGCTGGCCTTCCGTGGCGATCCGTTCACCCGCACGTCGCCGCACCCGCAACCGAACGCGACGGTGACGGCCTGCCACCGCATGCAACTGCAGTGGGGCAACTTCGGCGCCTACACGGGGCGGGCCGGCCGGCTCGACCGCGTCGCCATGGTGCAGGGCTCGACGGCGACCGGCACGCAGCGGCCGCCGGTCGAGTGGCAGACGGTCAATTGGTCGTGCCGCCGCTACGAAGCCGACAACCTGCAGCAGAACCAGACGCCGCCCGAGCGGCTGGGGCCGTGGCCGTTCCAACTGGTCGCCTTCCAGGACGAGGTCACCAACGCCTACCTCGGCCCGCCGCGCGGCACGCCGCTCTTCGATCCGCGGCGCTTCGACCGCCTCGTCAAGTTCCCGAGCGGCGAGCTGCCGGCGGCGTGGTGCCAGCAACCGACGCTCGGCGCCGGCCTCGGCAACAGCCAGCAGATGCAGGGCATGGTCGACGAGGTCGAACTGGTGCAGCACGCGCGGCCGACCCTCGTGCTCGACGACGACGTCAACGAGTCGGCGCAGACGTTCCGCGTGCAGCGCAACATCGACCTGACGTCGGCCGGTCCGATTTACTACGCCAACGACCTGACGCCGGCGTTCCCGCCGACCGGCGGCCTCGTCGACATCGACGGCGAGATCGTCGCCTACCAGACGCACGCCGACGGCACCTTCCAGGTTGCGGTCAACGGGCGCGGCATGCTGAACACGCAGCCGCGCGGCCACGGCCGCGGCGCCCGCGTGCAGTTCCTGTCGCACCGGCCGGCGGCGATCCTCGCCGGCGGTGTCGGGCTGCGCGACGCGCAGATCCCGCTGCAGGACCTCGGCGCCATGCCGCCACGCTACGGCACGGCGCTGCTCGGCACGGAGCTGCTGCACTACACCTGGGTGCGCCGCAACGGCGACCAGGCGGCGCTCGAAATGCCTCGCCACTACCCGGGCGAGGACGAGCCTGGCGGCGGCCAGCCGCGTGGCCTGTTCCGCGGCCGCTACGGCACCACGCCGGCGACCGCTGCGGCGGGGCAGGCGCTGGTGTGGTTCCCGATCCGGTACTGGGATCGATTCGTGGAGCGCAGCGACGACCCGGAGCTGGCGTACTTCCAGCTGTCGGTCAACGAGGCGCCCGGCTTCTTCAAGACGCTGCGCTGGCGACAGGAGACGCAGGACGCCCGCGTCGAGCTGCTGTGCCGCGCGCGCGTCGATGGCAAGCTGGCGTGGGACAGCGTGCCGCTGCCGGCGGCCGGCCTGTGGGAGCTGCGCGGCGGCAGCGCTGACGCGCCGCCGCACCGGTTGATGCACCATGGCGCGCTGCTCGAGTTGCGGTTCTTCACGCGCTACCAACCTGGCTGCGTCGACCTCGTGACCTACCGGTCGCACGGCTGGAAGACCACGGCGAAGGTCGAGGACGTGCGCGTCGAGTACGAAGGCCAGGGCCGCGTCCTCGGCGAGGAGATCACCGCCCGATGAGCCCGCTCCCGCGCGCCTCTCGACGCAGCGACGGCTTCACGCTGATCGAGCTGCTCGTCGTCATGGGCATCCTCACCGGCTTCCTGCTGATGCTGGCGCAAATCGTCGACGGCGGCTTGCGCCTGTTCGGCGAGGGCGAGCTCGGCCAGGCGCTCGCCGACCGCGCCAGCACGGCGCAGCGCCGCGTCACGCAGGAGCTCGCGCTGCTGCGCGGCGCGCCGACCGGCCGCGAGTCGCCGCGGGTGACCGACCGGCTCGTCGTGCAGGAACTACCGCTTGGCCTGCCGCCGCGGGCCGAGCGCGGCGCGTCGCGCATCCAGGTCCTGCGCGGCGCCGTACGTCTGCCGCCGGATCGCGAGCTGCCGCTGCTCGACGCCAAGATCGCCGCCGAACTGCTGCGCGAGCAGCCGACGCTCGCCGGCGCGGAACTGGAGAAGGCGATCGCCACCGCCCGCCAGGGCGTGCCGTTGCGCGGGCTCGGCAACCTGATGCTGCTGCCCTGGCGCCAGGAGGGCAGCGACGAAGCGCTGCTCGAACTGCGCGCGGCATGGCTGTTGCCCGGTCAGGTTGTGCCGGTCGGCCCTGATCGCTTCGTCGATCCGTTCGACGTGCCGCTGCCGGGTTCGCCCGAGCTGCCAGCGCTCGCCGCGTGGACGCTGACGCAGCCGCTGGTCGGCGACCTGCTGCACGTCGAGTTCCTGCTGTGGTCGCAGCAGACGCAAAAGTGGGGCCGCGACGATGGCACGACCGCTGGCGGCGGCGTCGCCCTGCGCTGCTGGGACAGCGCCCGCGGCGGGTGGCTCGTCGACGCGGCTGCGGGTGGCGAGTTCCCGTTCGATCGCGGCGCCGCCAGCGCCAACGACCCGCGCGACGATGTGCACCCGCACGCGATCCTGGTCCGCCTCGTGGTCGCGCAGCCCGCCGAGTACGCGCCGGAAGGGCTGCTGGCCGCCGATCTCGCCAACGACGACACGAGCCTGCGGCTCTACGACGGCGACCGCTTCCCCGGCCCGCCCGGCGGCGGCTGGATCAAGGTCCGCAGCGAGTGGATGGCCTACGCCGAGCGCAGCGGCGACGAACTGCGCGGCCTGCGCCGCGGCCTGCGCGGCACGGCGGCGAAGGAGCATGCGAGCGGCGCGCGCGTGCACGTTGGCCGCGCCGTCGAGTTCGTCGTGCCCGTGCTGCACGCGAAGGACGACTGGAATGGCTGATCCACGACGCACCGAAGCCGGCTTCACGCTCGCCGAGATGCTGGCGGCGCTCGGCATCCTGCTGTTCGGCGTGACGTCGCTGCTCGCGGCGATGGCCAGCAGCATCGGCCAGCGGCGCACTGCCGACGCGCGGCTCGAGACGACGGCGCTCGTCGAGCACGTCGTCCATCGCGCGCAGGAGGAGTGCGTCGCGCTGCGCGACGGAGGTTCGTCGCCGGTCGACCTGGAGTTCAAGCCGCTCGTCGACCAGCCGTGGCCTGGGTTCCCCGGTCTACTGTGGTCGGTGCGCGCCGTCGCCGACGAGGACCGGCCGACGGTGTGGTTGCTGCGCATCGAAGCCAAGTGGTTCGACGGCGGCGACGAAGTGGTGTCGGAGTTCCTCAGGGTCGTGCCGCGGCAGGCGCCGCTGCGTGACCGGGTGTTGACCTCCCGCGGCGGCGCTGCGGAGAATACGGACAGGTGATGGCCATGATGCGTATCCAGCTCGCGTTCCTCCTGCTCGCGTTCGCCGTCGCCGGCGTCGCCCGCGCCCAGTCGGTGCAGCTCGCCGACGGCCGCGTGCTGCTTGCCGAGGTCGAGCCCGGCAGCGTCACCGGCGAAGGCATGCGCGTGCGCCGCCTCGACAACGGCGGCGTTCTCGACCTTCGGTGGGACCACCTGACGCCGGCTAGCGCGACGGCGTGGAAGAAGCGCTTCGACCTCGCCGGCGACGCGCAGGAGGAGATCACCGTCCGCGCCGACGAGGTGACCTACGAGATTGGCGGGACCCGGCGCACGGCGCTGGGCCGCATTGTTGAGCAGGGCAGCGACACGATCGTAGTGCAGCAGAAGGGCGTGCCGAGCGTGATCAAGCGCCGCGATATCGTTGGCGTGCGCAAGGTCGACGCGCCGGTGACGCAGGTGATGACGCGCGAGGAGTACTACTCCGATCTCGTCACGCAGATGAATCCGGGCGGCGATGCCGACAAGAACCTGCTGGTTGCCGAGCAACTGATGAAGGTGCGCGACTACGACCGCGCGCTCGAGCACGTCGAGAAGGCGCGCGCCGCCGGCAACAGCAAGAACCCGCCGCAGATCGACGCGATGGCGGGCAAGCTGCAGCGTTTCAAGGAGGCCGCGAAGGAGCTCAAGGTGATGGAGGCCATCCAGGCGGCGCGCAGTCGCGGCGGCCTCGCCGACTTCGACAAGGGCGGCATGTTGATCGCGCAGTTCGAGAAGGACTACCCGCAGACCAAGCTCAAGGCCGAGTTCGAGGCCGAGAAGCGGCGCTTCGGCGAGGCCCGCACGCGCTACCTGACCGGTCAGGTAGCCGAGCGCTGGCGCGAGTCGATTCGCGTGATCGCCGACAAGGCCTGCGGCGACGCCGGTCTGACGCTGCAGGCGGCGCGCGACTACGCCACCGGCAAGATGACCGACGACATCCTCGCGCGCGTTAGTTCGGTACTGAAGCTCGACGCCGCCGAAGTGAAGGCGCTGTGGGCGGGCCGCAAGGACAACGCGCTCGGCAAGCGGCCGGAGGCGTTCAGTTACGGCCTTGGTTCGTGGACGCTCGGCGAGCCGGCGATCCTCAAGGACACGCAGCAGGGCAAGGCCAACGCCGCGCAGAAGGCCGACGCCGGCGCAAACGCTGCGGGCAGCAACCCGCAGCTCGACCGGTTGCAGAAGCTGCTGCGTCAGGCGCAGGAACGGCGGCAGGCGGCGCAGTCGCAGGGCGCCGAGCAGCGGGAGCTGACCGACGAGGACTGGTGGCGGCAAGCCGAGCGCGTCGACCGCGTCGGCTGGTTGCGCGCCTACTACGCTGAGTTCGGCGGCCAGCTGACGGTGACCTTCGCCACGGTGTCGCCGTGCATCAGCTGCAACGGCGAAGGCAGTCTGCCGGAGATCGGTTCCCAGGGTCGGATCGTCCGCGCCAAGTGCTTCCTCTGCCAGAACACCAAGTGGCTGCGCACCTTCAAGGCCTTCTGATCGGCCTCGCGGCGGGGGCGTTCGCCGGTTGCGCCAGCGGTCCGCGGGCGGTTCCCGTCGCGGCCACGGCGCCGCCGGCGGCGGCCACGCCGGAGTTGCCCGCCGGGCCGGCGCCACGGCTGCTGCCGGTTCGGTCGCCGAAGGCCGACCCGGGGCTCGGCCCGGAGCTCCTGCTGCCAGAAGCGACCGCCCCGGATGCGGCGCTGGCCGAGGTTGGCGACGTCACCATCCGGCAAAGCCACGCCTTCGCGCGGCTGCTGACCGCCAATCCCAAGGTCGCTCTGTCGGCCGTCGACCTGCTGGTGTTCGACGTCCTGGTCGCGCGTCATGCGCAGGAACACGGTATCCGGGTGCCAGTCGCCCGCGTCGACGAGCTGGCCAGGGACGAGGAGGCGGCGCTGCGCAAACAGGTCGCCGACGAGCTCGCCGGCCAGATGGACTTCGCCTCCTACCTCTGGCGAGCCTTCGGCCTCGAGGAGGCAGACTGGCGGGCGGCTCTGCGGCTGCGCAGCGCCCAGCGGCTCTACCAGGGCTATGTGCTGCGTTACCTCGCCCTGCGCGAGGATCGCGCCCAGGTGCGGTTCCTGGTGCACGCCGACCCGGCGTTCTGCCGCGAGGTGGCGACCAAGGTCCGCGCCGGCGCCGACTTCGTCACTCTGGCCAGCAAGCACTCCGAGGACCCGTCGCGGCGGGACGGCGGGCTGCTGCCGCCGTTCGCCCGCGGTTTCCAGCACCCCGTTGCCACGGCGGCATTCGAACTGCGGCGCGGCGAGGTCAGCGAGCCGTTCGAGGCGAGTTGGGGCGAGGGCAAGCGCTGGTTCGTCGTCTACTGCCTCGATCGCATGCCAGGTCGCGAGGTGCCATTCGCCGCGGTCGCTGACGAGATCGACGCTGGCCTCGCAACGACCCCGATCAGCCCGCTGGAGACCAGCGCCTATACGCTGCGCTGGCGCGGCCAACTCGAAGGCCGGCCAGCAGGTGACCGCAAGTGAGGGGATGACAAGCGGATGCGGGGCCGGTAGAACACGTCGCCAGCATGGAAGACATCACGCGTGAGGTCCCCGCCGACACCACGCCGACGCCTTCTTCCGACGACCGCGGTCAGGCGGGCGTAGGCAAGGGCCCGGAGGAGTTGGTTCGCCATGGACGTGGCAACGTCGCCGACGCTCTCGTCGTGCGCGATCGCATGGCCATCGACGCCGCGGCGCCCGCAATGGCGCCGATCGAGATCGACGCGCCAGAAGCCGGCGGGCCGGCGCCTGCCGCCGAGGGCGTTGACGCCGAAGTGGCCGCAGCCGCGGTCGCGCGCGAGGAGGACACCGTCGCGATCGAGGAAGACCTCGGCGGCGACGACGAAGCCCTGCCGCCCGTGCCAGAACTCGCTGACGCTCAGGCTGTCGCGCGCATGGTCTACGTGCTGATGCTGACGTCGCGCGAAGGCCTATCGCTGTTCCGCCTCGCGCAGGCGTGCAACACCACGCAGAAACTCGTCGAGGAAGCGCTCGACGTGCTGCGCGAGAAGATGCATCAGCTCGGCCTGCCGGTCGAACTCGCGCGCACCGGCGACACCGTCAAGTGGATGTCGGGTAGCGAGACGTTCGCGTACCTGCAGCGTCTGCGCGGCGTGAAGAAGATGGAACGGCTGTCGCCGGCGGCGCTCGAAACGCTCGCGGTGATCGCCTACCGCCAGCCGGTGATGCGCGGCGAGATCGAGGCGATCCGCGGCGTGAAGGCCGGCCCGATGCTGCGCACGCTCCTGCATCACAAGTTGGTCAAGGTCACCGGGCGCGCCGACGTGCCCGGGCGACCGCTACAGTACGGCACGACGCAGCAGTTCCTCGAACGCTTCGGGCTCGCGTCGCTGCAGGAACTGCCGAGCATCAAGGAATGGAAGAGTCTCGGCTGATCGCCAGCGCGCCGTCGCTTCGGCGGTGTCGTGGGGCGTCGCTGGAATGTGCGGTCGCGGTGGAGCCGCAGTTGCGCGACCGATGAGAGCGCCGACGGCGCACTGCTGCGCGCTGCAGCGCGGAGTTCGGCGCCGCGCGCGCGCTTGCATCGCCGCGCCGCCGACCTACACTCGCCGCCCGCGTTCACGTCCCGGTCGTCTAGTCCGGCCTAGGACCCTAGATTTTCATTCTAGTAACACGGGTTCGAATCCCGTCCGGGATACCAGAGACGCGCTCGACAGGCCGGCTTCCGCTCTGCGGAGGCCGGCCTGTTCGCTTTGCCGATGATTGCTGCCGAAACCGACCTCCTGGCGCTCGTCCGCCGCGGCGCGGTCCGCCGGCCGGACGCGGAGTTCCTGCGCTGCGGCGCCGAAGCGGTGTCCGGCCGGCAATTCCTGGCCCGCGTCGAGGCCGCCGCCGCCGGCCTGCGCGCGATCGGGTTGCGGCCGGGCGATCGCGTCGCCGTGTTCGTCAACCGCTCCGTCGACGAGGCCGTGTGGATCCTGGCTGCGGCGAGCGCCGGCGGCGTCGCCGTGCCGGTGCACGGCCGGCTGAAGGACCAGCAGGTCGCGCACATCCTCGCCGACTGCGGCCCGTTCGCGGTGGTGGCCTCGGCGTTGCGCCTGCTGGCGTTGGCCGAGCCGGTCGCGACGCTTGCTGGCCAGCGCGTGCTGCGCGTCGGTGACGCGCCGCTGCCGTTGGCGAGCGAACCGGCGCCAAGAGCGGACGCGCCGCTGGCTGCGCTCGCGACGAACTCGCCGGCCATCCTGCTCTACACCAGCGGCAGCACGGGCCTCGCCAAAGGCATCGTGCAATCGCACCGCAACCTTGCGCTCGGCGCTGCGATCGTCAGCGGCTACCTCGGGCTCGCCGCGGACGACGTCGTGCTGGCGCTGCTGCCGTTCAGTTTCGACTACGGCCTCAACCAGTTGCTGGGCGCGTTGCACGTCGGCGCCGGCGTGGTCGCCGCCGACCACCTCGGTGTCGGCGAACTGGCGACGCTGCTGCGGGCGCATCGGCCGACGACGCTCGCCGGCGTGCCATCGCTGTGGCACGAGATCGCCGTAGGTTTCGTTGCCGGCGCGCTGACGCAGGACGATGGCCGGTCGCTCCGGCGGATGACCAACAGCGGCGCGTCGCTGCGGCCTGCCGACGGCGCGGCGGTGCGGGCGGCGTGGCCGCACGTGCAGGTTTTCGCCATGTACGGGCTCACCGAGGCGTTCCGCAGCGCCGTCTTGCCGCCGGCGGAGTACGACGCGCATCCGACGTCGTTCGGGCGCGCGATCCCCGGCGTCGAACTGCTGGTCGTCGATCCGGCGACCGGCGCGCCGCTCTTGGGCGAGGCGACGGGCGAACTCGTGCACGCCGGCGCGTTGGTGGCGCTGGGGTACTGGCGCCGCCCCGAAGCGCAGGCCGAACGCTTCCGCCCCGATCCGAGGGGTGGCGGCGCGCCGGTAGTGTTCTCTGGGGACATCGTTCGGCGTGACGCCGACGGCCGGCTCTACTTCGTCGCGCGCCGGGATCGCCTGCTCAAGGTCGCTGGTCATCGCATCTCGCCGGACGAGGTGGCGGCGGCAGTCGCCGGCATGGCCGGCGTCGGTGAGGTAGCAGTGTTCGGCGACGACGCCGGCGCCGACGGCCATCGCATCGTGCTGTGCGTTGCCGGCGATCCTGCGGATGCCGGGATCGTGGAGCAGGTTCGCCGGCGCTGCCGGGCGCGTCTGCCGTCGTACATGCAGCCGGCCGTGGTGCGCGTGCTGGCGGCATTGCCGCACAATCCCAACGGCAAGATCGACGAAGGCGCGTTGCGCGCCATGCTGCCGCCATGGACCTCCGACCGCTGACCGAACTGCTCGCGCGGTATGCCGTGTCCTGGCCCGCCGAGTCGGCGCTCGCGGCTCGCTTCGCCGCGTTCGTCAGTTCGCGCGCCGACGTCCTGCTGCGCACGTGTCCGCCCGGCCACGTCACCGCGTCGGCCTGGATCATCGATGCCGCTGGCGGACGCGCGCTGCTCACGCACCATCGCAAGCTCGGCCGTTGGCTGCAGCTTGGCGGCCACGTCGACGGTGAGGAGCACGTCGAGCGCGCGGCGTTACGCGAGGCGCAGGAGGAGTCTGGCATGCAGCGCTTCGTGCTGCGCCGCTGGACGGACACGCTCGTGCCGCTCGACCTCGACGTGCACGTCATCCCGGCGCGCGGCAGCGAGCCCGAGCATCTGCACTGGGACGTGCGTTTCTGGCTGCAGGCTGAACCGGGACAGGAACTGCTGATCAGTGAGGAGTCGAACGACCTGCGCTGGTTCACGCCGGACGAGTTGCGCGCCGCGACACAGGAAGAGAGCGTGCTGCGGCTGCTGCGCAAGACGCTCGCTCTCCTGCGCTGAGCCAAGGCTGGCGGCGGCCACCAAACGACGCAATGATGCTGGCCATGTCGGGCGAACAAGCGAAGGCCAAGGGCGGTAGGCGGCGTGGACGCCGGATGGTCGGCGTTTGCGCGCTGCTGGTCGTCGCGTGGCTCGCCGGTCGCGGCTTCATGGACGGCGGCGCGGCGCAGGTCACGGCGGCCGACGCGGCCCCCGTGGCTTCGGTGGCAGAGTCGCAGCCGTCCGCGGCGCAGCCGGTGACGGACGCGTCGATGCCAGCCGATGCGGGGCTCGATGCGGATCGCTTCGCGGCGCTGTCTGCAGCACTGACGCTGCATGCCGCTCGCGGCGAGTTCGCTGCGTGTGCGGCGGCGTGGCGTCACCTGTCCGGATTGCCGCTGTCGCCCGCACAGCGGGCGGCCTGTGAAGCGGCGGTCTTGCTGGCAAGTCAAGCGGTCGCCGAACGTCTTGGGCGCGCGGGAGCGTTGCTCGCGGCGGGGCGGGCGGCGGCGGCCGTGCGCGTGCTCGCGCCGCTGCGGGGGCCTTCGTTCGCTGGCTGCACGGCGCTCGACCTGTTGCATCCGACCGTCGCCGCGGCGGTAGCGCCGATGCTCAACGTGCAGTTTCAGGCCGACGCCGTCGTTCCCGCGCCACGGCCGATGGCGCGCGGACGGTTGGTCGTGGTTTGGCTCGCCGAGACCGAGTTCCGCGGCGTCTGCGTCGCCGCGGACGCCGAGTCGGTCACGCTACAGGTCCGACGTGACGATGGTTCGTCGTTCCCGCGCGCGCGCTATGCCGACTGCGACCCGGATAACGTGACCGGCGCCGAGGCCGTCGAGTTGGGACTGGCCGCGATGCGTGACGGCGATCCTGCGCTTACGCGCGCCTGGCAACTGGTCGCGGCAGCCCGCGGTGGCGCCGGCGCCAGGTTCGAGTCGCTGACGAAGGCGCTGCGCTGACCGTCAGGTCGTCGCGGGATCGCGGCCGCCGAGCCGCAGGAACAGCGCCATCGCCACGACGCCGCTGAGCAGGCACAGTGGCCAGATCTGCGGACCGAACCACGCCAGCGGCAGATAGCCACAGAGGACGGTCACTGTGAACGCCAGCAGCGCGTACGGCAACTGCGTGCCGACATGAGCCAGCAGGCTGCAGCGAGAGCCGATCGAGCTGAGCACCGTCGTGTCGCTGATCGGTGAACAGTGGTCGCCGAAGATCGCGCCCTCGAGCACGGCGCCGATGCACAGCAGCATCAGCGCCGGGCCGCCGGCGGCCGGGTCGCCGGTGAACGCAGCGTTGGCGCCGGTCTGGTGGGCGAGCACGACCACGTTGGGCAGGAGGATCGCCATCGTGCCGAAGCTCGTGCCGGTGGCGAAGGCGACGCCGGCGGCGACCAGGAACAGCGTCGTTGGCAGCGCCCACGGCGACAGCGCGTCGCGGATCGCCGTGGTCAGGAAGAAGCTGGTGCCCAGGTCCTTGCAGAGGTGGCCAAGGCTCCAGGCCAGGAACAGGATGCCGAACGCGGCGCCAAGCGGTCGCATCGCCGCGAGGCAGGTCGCCAGCGTCTCGCGCACGGTCAACAGCCGCTGCGCGCCGGTCATCGCCAGCGCCACCAGCCACGCCGACGCCGCCGCGCCGAGCAGCGCCCAGTCGCTGCGGCTGTTGGCCAGCACCGTGCGCACGCGTTCACCCAGGTCCGCCGACGCGGGCAGCTTCGCCGCCGCCGACCAGCCGATCGCGATCATCGCGCCGACCGTGCCGACGACGAGCACGAGCAGCGGCACGACGGCGTTGCGCGCCCGCGCGCGCGGATGGACGGGGAGCGGCGGTTCGTCGCCCTCGTGCGAAGTAGTTTCGCCGCGGCGCGCCCGACGTTCGGCGGTGAGCATCGGCCCGAAGTCGCGGCGCATGAGGATCGTCATCGCGACCAGCGCCAGCGCGAACCAGCAGTAGCAGCGGAACGGCAGCGTGGCGAGGAAGACCTCGAAAGCGTCGCCCGGCACGTAGGGCATGCCGTCGGCGCGCGTCACCAGCGCGAGCGGCGCGCGGTACTGCGACATCTCGTACGTCACCCAGGTCGAGAACACCGACACGCCGGCGATCGGCGCCGCGGTCGAGTCGACCACGTACGCGAGCTTCTCGCGCGAGACCCGCGACGCGTCGCACAGCGGCCGCATCGACGAGCCGACCAGCAGGCAGTTGGTGTAGTCGTCGAAGAACACCGCGACGCCGGCGGCGAAGGTCGCCAGCTGCGCGCTGACCGGGCCGCGGACGCGGCGCTGCAGCCGGGCGACGAAGCCGTGCACACCGCCGTTGCGCGTGATCAGGCCGACCGTCATGAACAGGAAGACGACGAAGACCGTGATCCGCAGGTAGAAGTCCTCGCAGACCGAACGGCGCCAGAAGGCGTCGGCGACGAAGTGCCAAGCGCCGGCGACGACGGCCTGCGTCGTCGCGAGCGGCGTCTGCCAGCCGAAACTGGCCGCGGCGGCGAACGGCTGGCCGGGCAGGACCGCCGCGGCGTAGGCGACGCCGCCGGCGACGCACGCGAGCGCCAGGGCCAGCAGCACGCGCTGCAGAACCACGGCGACGGCGATCGCCACGACCGCCGGCAGCAGGCTCCAGCGGCTGGCGAACGGCAGCAGCAGCCTCGCGCCGCTGCCGTCAGGCAGCGGCGCGTCGGCCTGCAGGCCGCGCTCGCCGACGCGCACGCGCAGCGGCACCGCCGGCAGCGCCCGGTCGACGCGCGTCGGCGTGCCGTCGGCCGTCTGGGCGGCGGCCCATTCGGCGGTGATCCGTTCGTAGGCGGCGGCGACCTGCGCATCGTCCGGCGGCGGCGGCACGGTCTCGGCGGCGAGCGGCGGGACGGCGCCGTCGCGCTGCCAGCGGGCCAGCGGCGAGTCCGGGCCGAGCAGCCACTCGCGCACGCGCAGTTGCGTCAGATAGGCGCGATCGGCGGGCTGGTCGCCGGCCGGCATGGCGAGGAACCAACCAAGCAGTGCGAGGACGACGAAGATCCGGGCGCGGAGTCGCATCGGGGGCAGGTCGTCGGTCTTTCGCTCCCGTGCGACCGCGCGGCAGCGTAGCGTTGGACTAGCATGCAGTCCGGTCAATTGCAGCGGCGCCTGGGGCTGACCTCGGCGATCTCGATCACCGTCGGCGCGGTCATCGGCTCGGGCATCTTCCTCAAGCCGCTGGCGGTGGCGCAGGCGCTGCCCTCCGAGGCGTGGATCCACGCGCTGTGGGTCGGTCTCGGCCTCGTCTGCCTGTTCGGCGCGTTCGCCTACGCCGAGCTCGGCGCGATGCTGCCGGAGGCCGGCGGCCAGTACTCCTTCTTGCGCGAGGGCTGGGGGCGCGGCGTCGGCTTCCTCTACGGCTGGACGTTCTTCTGGGTGATCAACGCCGGCACCATCGCCGCGCTGTCGCTCGGTTTCGCCGAGAACCTGCTGCCGGCGTTCGGCGTCGACATGGCCGCCGAGGAGCAGGCGCCGTTCTGGCTGCGGATCGTGCCGGTGGCGATGATCCTCGTGCTGGCGGTCGTCAACCACTTCGGCGTGGCGCTCGGCGCGCTGGTGCAGAACCTGTCGACCTTCGCCAAGGTCGGCGCGCTCGGCCTGATCATCGTCGGCGGCGGCCTCGCGCTCGAAGGCGTGGTCCCGGCGACCGCGGCGCCGGCGGCGCACGCGGCGACGTCGCTGACGTCGGCCGGTCTCGTGGCCGCGTTCATGGGCATCTTCTGGGCCTACGAAGGCTGGTACCAGATGCCGTTCAACGCCGCCGAGCTCAAGCGCCCCGAGCGCAACCTGCCGCTCGGCCTGATCGGCGGCATGGTGATCCTGATCGCCGTCTACCTGTTCGTAAACGTCGTCTACCTACGCGTCGTGCCGTTCGAGGAGATGCAGGCGATGCCCAAGGGCACGCCGTCGACGCACGTCGCGACGCTGACCGTCGCGCGCGTCTTCTCGCCGGCGGTCGCCGCCTACTTGACGGTGTTCATCGCCATCTCGATCTTCGGCGCCGCCAACCCGAACATGCTGTCGTCGCCGCGCGCGTTCTACGCCATGGGCAAGGACGGGCTGGTGCCTCGGGCGCTCGAGCGCGTCAGTCCGCGGTGGGGCACGCCGACGACGGCGATCTGGGTGCAGGCGGTCGCCGGCGTGCTGCTGGTGCTGTTCCTGCGCACCTTCGGCGATGTCACCGAGTTTGTCGTCTTCGCGGCGTTCCTGTTCTACGCCATGACGGTCGCCGCGGTGTACCGCCTGCGGCGGTCGCGGCCGCACGCCGAGCGACCGTACCGGTGCACCGGGTACCCGTTCACGCCGGCATTGTTCATCCTGGTGAGCGTCGCCTTCGTGCTGGCGACGCTGCAGGACCCGGCGGGCCAGCGGAATGCGTTGAAGGGGGCGGCGATCGTCGCCATCGGCGTTCCGTACTACGTGCTCCTGACGCGTCTGTGGGACCGCCGCGCGACAAGCGCCGTGATCGCGATGGGGGCCGGATTCGGCATGCTCCTCATGGTGATCTTTGCCGGCACGGCGACGCTCTTCGACCTGGCGTTGTTCGCGGAGACGTGGGCGCTGCCCCGGCAGTGACCGCTCCATTGGCGGTCGCGAGCAACCTGCCGTTGGGCTTGAAACACCGGCGGAGGGTCGCTGGGATCCCGATCGTCGGCTAGAGTCGGCCGCCGATGAACGAGCTGCATTTCGCCCTGCTCTTCGCCGCCTTGGTCGTCGGCTACGTGCTGCTGCATGTCCGCGTCGCGCGCTTCGAGGGCCACTTGGAGAAGCTCGCCAGCCTGCGCAGCATCGACGACCGGCTGCGCCAGATCGACGACCGGATGCAACTGCTCGGCACGTCCGTCGACCGCATCCGCACCGATCGGGTCGAGAGCCAGTTGGAGCGTCTGCACAGCGACCTCCTGGACCTGCGCGAGGTCACCGCCAACGTGCAGAACGCGGTCGTGCAGATCCCAGCGCCGGTAGCGCCGACGCCTTCGGGCAAGTTCCCCACTGAGTCGAGCGCCGCGCGCATTCTGACGGCGGTCGAGAACCGGCTGTTCGAACTCGGCTACCACGAGATCCGCGTGCTCAACGATCTTGGCGGCGTGGAGCCTGCAGGCGACGTTGAATTGCAGGTCGAGTGCTGGCGCGGCGGCATGCCGTTGAAGGGGCGCGTGCTGGTGCGCAACTGCGCCGTGCGCGACGTCGCGCTGCAGACCGTCGTGCAGATGTTTCCCTGAACTGCGCGCCTTGCTGAACCGCGGGTTGCCAGCGTCCGAGGTGACGCGCGCTTTAGCGCGCGGCGCGGTCGGCTAGCCAGGCATCAAGGCGGTCAGCGAGGCGTTCGAGCTCGGGCCAACTGACGTCGGCATCGAGCGCGTAGGCGAACTCGGGGTCGTTCTCGCGCAGCACGAGCCGCTGGACAAAGTAACGCTCGAGCGCCCAGCGCGGGCGGACGGGCAGGCCGAGTTGCCGACCGAGCGCCTCGCCCTTCGGCGTGCCCGCGAGCAGGACACCGCGCAGCAGTGGCTGCGCCGCCCGGGCGTGACCGAGGCGGACCAACGCGCAGGCGGCCGCCGTGCGCAGCGCCGGATCGGCGGCGCGGTCATCCATCGCCGCGGCGAGCACATCGTACGCCAAGGCTGCACGACGGTCGCTCAAGGCCAGCGCGGCGTCGGTGGCCAGGGCGCCGCGATCGGCGACCAGTTGGACCAGGGCGGCGTCACCGCCGGCATACGCCGATGCGCCGAGCACAGCGATCGCCGCCGGCGCTCCCGGCGCGGTCGGCGCGGCCAACAGCGCCTTGGCTAGGTCCGCCGTGTCAGCCGCCGAGATCGGCAGCGAGGCCAGGATCGCGTCGGCCCAGCGCTCGGCCGGCGCAGCGAGCAACGCAGCGGCGGCAGGTGACGTCGGCGGCGCCGATGGCGCTGCCGCGCAGGCGGCTAGCAGCGCGAACAACAAGGCGTGCGGCTTCACATTGGCAGCTTCGCGCGCCGGTCGCGCCTTGTCCACGCGTCAACGGGCGGGCGGCGCATCCGCGAGCCACTTGGCGAATTCGTCGGGCGCGGGGCAACGGAAAGCCTCGTCCCGGCCGGTGGTCGGATGTCGGAACGCCAGCTCGTCGGCGTGCAGCAGATGGCGGTGGGGTTGGCAGCCGGAAGCCGTACGTGGATCGCCGCTCGCCTTCACCGCTGCGACGAAGGCGAGATAGACGGCGTCTGGCTGGCCGTAGATCTTGTCGCCGACAATCGGGTGGCCGCTGTGCGCGAGGTGGACGCGGATCTGGTGGGTCCGACCCGTCTGCGGCCAGCACTGCACCAAGCTGCGGCCGCCGCCCGCAGTGAGTCGTCGGCACCGTGTCGCCGCCGACTTCGGCGCCTCGGCATCGGCGCCGCACGTGCGCCGCAGCGTCACCTCGCTGCCCGCGGCACGGCCGATGGGCGCGTCGATCAGCCAGGCGTCCGGCGCCGCGCCATGAACGACCGCGACGTAGCGCTTGGCGACGGCGCCGGCTTCGAACATCGCCTGCATGGCCTTGCGCGCCGCCGGCGTGCGCGCAAGCACGGCGACGCCGCTGGTCTCGCGGTCGAGGCGGTGAACTAGTCCGAGCCCGGGCTCGCGCCGGCGGTCGCGCAACAACTGCACGAGCGTCGAGTTCACGAACGGGCCATCGGCGTGCATCGGCAGATGGGCGGGCTTGTGCACTACCAGCAGGTCGGCGTCTTCGTGCAACACATCGATGCGGTCGTCGACCCAGGGCTCGACCACCTGCCGCAGCCACGTGACGGTGTCTCCGGGGCGCAGCCGGGTTGTCGTCGCAGCGATGTCATCGCCGACGAGCACCCTTCGCGCGGCGATCTCGTCGCGCCACTGCGAGACGGTCTGATAACGGAACCGCTGCGCGAGGTAATCGACCACTGGCACATCGCGACCATCGACGCCGACGCGCGACCGCAGGGCTCGCTGTGGGTTGGGTTCAGGCGCCATGCCGCAGGCTCATGCTACGAGCCGGCTCCGGCGCGCGCGATCGGCGCGTCAGGCCGTCGTCTGGCGGCTGCGGCGGCGACGCAGGATCGCGAGTCCAGTGAGGCCGCTACCGACGAGCAGCAGCGTGCTCGGCTCTGGAACGGGCTGCCCGGCACCGCCGCCACCCGGGTTAGGGCCCGTGCCGCCGCCGCCGGTATTGCCACCGCCGCCGGTATTGCCACCGCCGCCGGTATTGCCACCGCCGCCGGTATTGCCACCGCCTGGGTTTTGGTTGCTGCCACCGCCTGGGTTCGTCGTGCCGCCACCAGTCGTCGTGCCTGGATCGGGCGGGTTGATCGGCGGCGGTGGGTTGCTCGGCGCCGGCAACTTCGTGCCGTCACCCCGACCGCAGCCAGCGATAGCTAGCACGGCGATTGCAGCGAGGGATCGGCAGATACGCATGAGTGTCGGCTCAGGCACGAACACAGGTGAGTGTCGCATGCTCCCAAGCAATCGTCGTGCCGAAGACTACAACTTGAGCCGAATGGTAGCGCAAGTCCCGGTCAGGAGGGTCCGTGGTGGGTACGCGCGGCGAAGAGGCGGCTTGGCGACTAGTGTCGGCAACGGCCGAGCAGATCCGGGCCCCGGGCTAGGCGGCGGCAGTACGGCGAGTCCATGCCGGGCTGCTCGGCCCTTGGCATGGGCACATCGGCGAACCAGCCTTCGTGGGGCAGGAGCCGCGTTGCGTCCGCCAGGCATGCGTATCGGCGGGTTTCCGCCAGCTCCGTCCGTTCTCCGGCGCTACGGCTTAGCGCAAGTCCCCGAACACGCGGATCACGTGGTCGGGCTCGATGACCCAGACGGCGCCCGCCGACGCCATCGCCCGGCCGCGCTTGCTCGCTGCAAGGCGGTAGAGCACGGCGCCGGTGGCCGCGTCGCGGACCTCCGGGCCATGTGTCGATGGCACGACCAAGCGATTGCCAAGGACGCACAGCGGTCCGGTCGGTTCGCTCTGCGACGTCGGCAGTTTGCGCATCGTTGGACGCCGCAGACCATTGCCCTGAACGATGCCTGACCGGAGTGTCTGCCAGAGATCGTCGCCCCGGACTGTTGGCGTGCCGAGCGGTTCGTCGGCGAGTTCCATGCGCCAGCGCTCGCCATCGTCGACGCCAAAGGCGACCAGGGTGCCGTCGTCGTCGTTGGCGTACACGGCGTCGCCGTCACACATCGCTTGGATGGCCGACGCAAGTCCGAGCGAACCGAGCAGTGTCAGTCGCCGTGCCGCATCCAGTCGGTATACGCCGCCGTCACGAGCGACCACGACGAGCCCGCCGTCGTCCAGCTTCCCCCAGGCGATGGCCGGCGAGGGTAGCGCGAGGCGCGTGACGTCGCCGCCGTCGCGACCGACGAACACGAGCTGGCTCAAGGTCGTTGCCACGGCGAAGCCATCGCCATGTTCCTTCGGCTCGATCTCCGTCGGGCAGCCCGGCACGGACCAAGACAAAGTTCCCGTCCGCGCGTCGAGCGCGCGGAGTTCACCATCGACGGAACCGACGACCACAACGGCCTGCGACAGAAGCGGCACGGTCAAGACGCCGGAGAGATCGTTGGAGCGGAACTGCCACCGAAGCACGCCGCCAGCGCCTAGGCGGGTCACGACGCCAGCCCGGTCGACAAGCAGTACGTCCTCGCCGACCGATGCTGGCGCCATCTCAATAGCGGTGTTGTGCTTGCACAGCTCGCGTGGCAGCAGCGCCAACTCGCTGGCGACTGCCGCCGGCGAGTCGCCCTGCAAAGTCGCCTGCCACGGCTCGAAGCCGGGCATGGAGACCTCGACGGACATGGGGCTGCCCGGCACGCGCTCGATGAGGATAGGCGTCTCGCCGAGGTCCTTGCCGTTGCAAGCCACCCTGGCGCCGCGCGGCACGCTGTCGATCCGGCACGGCAGGCGCACGATCCGGTCGAAGGTGACGTCAGCGTAGGTCTGACGAAGGGCCTCGAGATGCCGCAAAGCAGTGCCGTGGTCGCCGTTGGCGGTGGCGGCTCCGATCAGGTCGAGCTGTTGCACGATCGCAGCGTTGCGGGCCACACGCTCGCGGAAGTGCGCCGTCAAGGCTGGGTCGCCTTGTATGGCCGACTCGAGTTCTCGGTACTGAGCGAGCGCGGAGCGGAAGTCGTTGGCCGCCTCACGTTCGACGGCACGTTGGAAGAGCGGGTCCAGGCGCCGCTGTTCCGCGTTCTTCTCGAGCGCGGCCGCGTACTCGCCTGCCAGTTGTTCCGCCGCCTCGACGCCGGCCGTTCCGGCCTGCAGCGCGGCGGCAAGCCTCTGCTGTAGGTCGGCCGTGATCACGGCGTCGTTCGCGGCGTCGGCGATCGCCGCGCGGAGGCTGCGCACCGCGGCGCGGAGGTATGGCGGGCACACAGCCTCCAGATCCGCGCTGGCACGCAGCAGGTCGGCCCGGTCGAGCAGGCTTCGGGCCGCCGGCAGGTTGCGTCCGGCAAGGCTCCTGGCCGCCTGCTCGATCTCGTTGGCCAGCGCACCGAGCCGTGTTGCAGCGACGTCGCTGGTCTCCTGGCGCATGTCCGGATCGGCGGCGATGGACCGATACTCCGCCAGCGCAGCGGCGATGTCGCCAGCGGCCAAAGCATCAGCGGCGCGAGCAAGTCGCTTCGTCGCTTCTGCCCGCTTCTGCCGCATGGCCCGCGCCTGCTGCAGGCTCTGGCTATAGTTGACCTGCGTTTGCAGGTCATCGATCACGTCGCATGGTCCAAGCCTCTCGCTCCACATGGCAAGGCTCGCGGCCGCACGGGCGTGGTCTTCCCGGGCAACGTGCTGCGCGACCTCCTCGCGCGCGCGCGCCATGTCGGCGAGATGGGCGCGGTGGCTCCAGACGGCGAAGCAGAACGCGCCAATGGTCAGCGCGGCAGCGAGCATGCTGACGCCGCGGAACACTCGGTCAGCCCTGGTCCGGCGCCGCGCCCTGAGCATCTTCGCAATGTCGCCGCGCGAACGATCGAGGCGTAGCAGCGCGTCGTAGGCCTCGATGGCCAACTGGATCTCGCCGCGGTCATCGTGCAGGCGGGCGAGCTCCTCGAGAACGGTGGTCGCGCCGGTCAGGTCGCGGGACTTCTGGCGGGCGCGCGCTTCGCGCAGCATGATCGCCGGGCAAATCGTGTTGGTGCGCCGCGCGTCTTCGATGATGTCGAGAGCGGTGGGTAGCTTGTCTGCGGCGATCAGCGCGTCGAGGAGGTCGATGGTGCACTGCTCCAGCTCCGGCGAAGCCGCGGGTGCGTGCGCGATCAGGATGGTGCGTAGAAAGCTGAGGGACCCGACTTCGTTCGGCTCAAGCCTGCGAGCGTCGCGGGCGAGCGCGAGCGCTGTTTCGCTGTCGGGATGTCGCTGGGCGGCCTCGAGCAATAGATTGCTAGCGAGTTTGTTCTCGCCGAGGCCCTGTAGACAAAGCGCCATGCTCTGTAGGACGCCGACCGGACGATCCCCTTGGCGGTCGCGCAAGGTCTGCAGCGTCATGAGCGCTCGCTGGCCGTTGCCGGCCTCGGCGTAGCGCTGCGCGGCTGCGACCATCGCCGGTTCACCGATGTTGGCGATCAAGCGCATTCTGATCAGGTCGCGCGCAGCGCGGGCGGCCTCGAACAGGCCGGTGGTCGTGCGTTCCGCGTGCTCGCGATAGCTGCCGGCGCCGTCGATCGCACGCAGCAGTTCCAGATGCAGATCGCCGAGCGAGCCGTTCTGGGGCGCGTCGGCGACGCGCTGCGGCACTTCATCGAGCGAGCCGATGGCCGCGAGAATGGCGCCCCACTCGTCGGTGCGGCGCGCCACCTCGAGCAACAAGCCGTTGATCGCGTACTCAGGGCATGCCTCCAGAAGGTCGCGTAATTCGCCCTGTGGTTCGCCCTTCCAGAACTCGAAGCTGCCGCTGCGCCACGTGAA
>Ga0194128_10000218_pt1 | contig 108865 bp, 107 predicted proteins | sample TA2KigCa65mmetaG_FD_148650 | JGI IMG/M metagenome (GOLD analysis project Ga0194128, IMG submission 148650) | Freshwater microbial communities from Lake Tanganyika, Tanzania - TA2015037 Kigoma Deep Cast 65m | ecosystem: Environmental > Aquatic > Freshwater > Lake | place: Tanzania: Lake...
CGGTGCGACCAGGCGCTTGCAGGTTGTGCTCCCGCACCTTCGAGGTGCGGATCGCGGCCCAGCGCAGCTCTGCCGAGACTTTGCGGTGACCTTCCCCATGAAAGGGCGAAGTGGCCAGCACCTGGCGAATATGCGCCACCAAGGCCCCATCGCTGCAGGGACCGTTCGGTCCGCGTCGAGCCGGCTGCCCGGCCATCGGCGGCAAGGGCCGCGCCGCAAAACGCCGTTGGGCATACACCGCCGAACGGTTGATCCCCCACACCTGGCAGCCGCGTTGCAGCCCATACATCTTGCCAAGGGAGAGCGAGCAGGCGGTGCTCATGGCTCCGATCTCCCAGCCAAAAAAGGCGGCCACTGGCCTGTCGCTGGACCTGGTGGTGCAACAGTTCATTGGCCATGGTCAACTTGACGATCTTGGCCTGCAGGTCTTAGGTCTGCTCCTCCCGAAGGTCGGCCGGACGTTGCTGTAAGGCCTGTTGCCCTCCGCACAGCAAGTCCTCCCGCCACTGGCTCAACCGCGCTGGCACCACCCCATTCTCCCGTGACAGCAAATCCAAGTCCTCGCCCCGAAGAAGACGTAACACCGCCTCTGTTTTGCGCCGCGACGAAAACCGCCTACTCTCGCCATTCCTACTCTTCTTGGTCATCAGACAGATTCCTTTCGTGGGAAAAGATAACCCCAAAAGACTGCCCAACATGACCGTAGGGCGATCCAGTGGCGGCCTACCATCTGCAGGGGCAACGGGTGTTGACGCTGGTGCACGGGGTGCAGGAAGCGGGGGTGCACATGCTGGTTTGGGATGGGCAAGCTGATCAGGGGCGGGATCTGGCCAGCGGGGTGTACCTGTGCCAGCTGCGGGCCGGCACTCAGGTGGAGACGCGCAGGCTCTTGCTGCTGCGGTAGCCGGGAAACGAGAGTCCGTAAATCATGAAGTGCCTTACTTTCCGAAAAAAGCAGGACTTACAATGCTCGTTTGCCCGTTTCTTTCGTGACATCTACCGCAGTTCCCATTCTGGAAGTTCGCATGAGGCTGAAAAGAGCAGGTGCTTAAAGGAGCAGCAAAAAGTAGGCGTATTAGCTGCTCAAACCCCGTTTCGTGATCCACTGAGAATAGACGGTGGGGACTATGGAGATCTCTCTCGCCCCGCCCCGCACAACCCCGAACTAGCGGGATAGTTCAGGGGATACCCCTCTCCCGATGCGGCTCCCGGTTTTTACATGCACCTCCAGCCCCTGGGCGCTGTCGCGGAGCAGGTCTTCGTCGAAGACCACCCGGCCCGGTTCGAAGAAGAGCACCAGGGTCGAGCCCCCAAATTGGAAGTAGCCTTTTTCCTGGCCGCGGGCCACCGGGCCGGGGGCATAGGTCTGCACCATGCTGCCCACCGCAAAGGCCCCCACCTCCACGTACGCCACCCGCCCGAAATGGTCTGCGTCGAGGACGGTGAGCATTCGCCGGTTGAGGGCGAAGATGCGCGGCACCCGCTCCAGGGCGAGGGGATTCACCGAGTGGTAGAGTCCCGCGAGCAGACGGCTGGACCCGGCCCGACCGCTGTCGGGGAAGTGGTAGCGGTGGTAGTCGTAGGGGGCCAGGCGCACCACCAGGGCCGCCCCACCGGCATAGGGGCGGGCCTCTTCCCCGGAGCCGAGGATCCGGGCCACCGGGACCAGGGCCCCTTTCACCGGCAGGAGGGTGTGTTCCCCCAGGCAGGGGCAGACCAGCACTTTGCCGTCGGCCGGGGCGCACAGCACCTCGGGAGCCTGGGCAAAGGGACGGGCCTCAGGCTTAAGACGGCGCGAGAAGAAGGCGTTGAAGCTGGCGTACTGGTCGGGGGGAAACTCGACCTCGTCCAGGTCGATGATGAAGCGGGCGGCGAAGGGGGCGATCCGGCGGCGGCTGGCGGGCCGCTCCTGCCACCAGCCGTAGAGGTGGCAGAAGGAGGCGCGGCGGGCGCAGAAGAGGGTCAGCAGGAAGCCGAGCCGGGTCTGGTAGAACCAGCGCAGGGCTCCCTCGGCGGGGATGGACTCCGGGACCAGCCCTCCGCTCTGCCGGTCGCGGAAGTGGATGCGCTTTAGGCCCACTGCTCGCAGCCGCGGAAAGGCAGGTGCCTTCCCTTCACGTAGCGGGGCCAGGGCAGGTAGGTGTTGATGCCGGGCACTGCCTTACCGCGCAGCAGGAAGGCGCTGGGCCACTGCTTCTCGGCGCAGATGCGGGTGGAGGTGGGGATGTAGCGGATGGTCAGGCCGCAGCGGCGCATGCCCGAGGTGTTGGCGTTGGACCCGTGGATGACGTTGGGATGGTGCACCGAGACGTCGCCGGCCATGAGCACCAGGTCCACGGCTCTGGACTCATCAACCAGCGTGGTGTCCATGGTGGAACTAAGCACGTTGGCCACGTCGGTCTTGCTCTGGAGCTTTTGCAGGTTCATGTCCTGGGTGCCAGGGATGACCCGCATGCAGCCGTTCTCGGGGGTGGAGTTGTCCACCGCCAGCCACAGGGTCACCACCTGCATGGGCTCCAGGGGCCAGTAGGAGCCGTCCTGGTGCCACAGCACCGGCATCCCGTCCCCGGGGGGCTTGCTGAGGTAGTGGGAGGCGAAGAGGGCGAGGTCCGGGCCGACATACTGGGCGGCGACGTCAAGCAGGCGGTCGTCGCTGATCAGGCGCACCCAGAAGGGGTCGTCGGTCATCAGATTGTGGCCCAGCCGCTCGGGCCGCAGGTCGGGGTGGTGCTGTGCCAACCATTCCACGTGCCGGCCGGCTTCTTCGACCAGGCCGGGGTCCAGCACCTGGCGGTACACGGTGTACCCGTCGCGGTCGAACTGCTGGCGATGTTCCTGGGAGGGGGTGCTCATCGGCGCTCCTGTGCTTGGCATCGGGAGGGGGACAGGTTATTATTGTAACTGGCTGACCAGCCCCTCATCCGAAAGGGAGAATTCATGTGTAGAGCAATTAAGTACCTGCTGCTGTTGTTGGCAACCCAGTTGATCCTCTCCGGTACCACCCAGGCGCAGTTGAGCCGGGCCTGGGCCGAGAAGGAGAGTGTTAAGTGGTATTTCCAGTTCGGGGCCGGCCAGATGGACACCGGCGACCTGAACACCGTGCTGGAGCGGGCCGGGTACTCGGTGGTCACCCGCTCGCCACTCAGCGACATGGACGACAGTTTCATCTCCTTTGGCCTGGCTTCCCACGGGGTGGTCAATGGGGTGCTGCTGGGCTGGGAACTCAACGGCCTCACCAGCCGCGAGACCACCAATGCCGCCAACACCTACCGGGTCACCTTGGGAGGCGGCTACGGCTTCGTCAATGTGGGGTACCTGGCCTACTCGATGGAGGGCCTGGACATCTATCCCATGATCGGCATCGGCGCGGGAGGGGTGCATCTCAAGATGACCTCGCGCCGCACCCTCTCCTTCGCCCAGGTGGTGGCCGACCCTGACCAGGGGGTGGAACTGAACACCGGCGGCTTCCTGCTCAATCCGGCCCTGGGCCTGGACTACATGCTCAGCCTCAGCGGCGACGAGAAGCGCGAGAGCGGAGTGGTCTTTGGCCTGCGCGTGGGCTACGTGCTCTCGCCCCTGACCGGGGCCTGGAAGATGGATCAGACCGACGTGGCCGGCGGGCCCCAGGCCAGCGCGGCCGGGCCCTACGTGCGCCTGAGCGTGGGACTGGGGAGTCGCAAGAGTTACTGACCCACCACCTGGGTGGAGAAGTGGATGTAGGGGAAGCACTCGGGAATATGGGAGTCCCAGGCGCCGTGGGGACTCCAGGCCCAGCCGCCGGAGTCGTCAGCGGGAGGCGCTTCTTTGTATATGTTGAAGCGCGAGAAGTCCATGCGCCACACGTCCCCCTCCCTGGGGGGCAAGGCGCGGCCGTCGCCGCGGGCGATGGTCTTCATGCCGGCCCAGGGGAAAGCCAGCTCCACAGTCCAGCCCCGGTCCCGGTCGCTTAAATCGTTGATAGTCCCATCCACCTGCACCGCGGTTTTGAGGCCGGGGAAGTCCCAGTTCCAGAACCCGGTGCGCGAGCCACGCGGGTGGTTGGTGAAGCCCACCCCGGGAAAATCCTTGGCCTGGGGATGGCGGCGGTCGAACTCGGGCAGCTTGTCGTAGCCCTTCTTCTCGTACGCCTCGTCCCACAGGAAATAGACCTCGTAGATGGTGCCGTAGGCGTTGATCTCGAACTCGTAGTACCCGTCGGCCCCGGCGATAAAACACTCGACGTCGTTGTTGGTGTAGATGTGGTCATCGCGGTTCTTCAGCGTGGCCTGCACGTCGGGCTCCTCCACCCAATAACCCACGTAGAGATACTGGTCGTCCCACAGTACCGCGGCGCGGGTATCGTGCAGGGCGCGCCGGCCGGTGATCAGGTCGGAGAAGCGGGGCGAGCGGGCGGCCGCCTGCCAGGAGGGTTCGTCGAGGTGGCCATCGACGCTGATGGGGCCGGCGGCGCGCAGGGCGGTGTAGTGGGCGATCTTTTCTTCGGGCCAGGGAAAGGCAGAGGGTTTGGCGTCGGCGTTCATGGCGATGAGTATACCGATCAGACAGGTGAGGGGCAGAGGTTTCAAAGGGGCGCGCCGACGGCAATCCAGGCGCGGATTTTCTCGATCTGGGCGGCGCTCAGGGTGCCACCCAGGGGCATCTGGGCCCCGCGGATGCCGGCATCGCCGCGCACCTTTTGCAGCAGATAGGAGCCCTCGGGGTTGCCCGGATCGACCCGCTTCCTGCCGCTGGTGGGGCTGGTCACGCCGATGATCTGGCCGGCGATGCGGTCGGCAATTAGGGAGAGGCCGGCCGAGGGGTTGGCCCCGCCGTGACAGCCGGCAAAGGCGCAGTTGGGGGTGAAGATCTCGCGGCTCAGTTCCGCCAGGGTGGGGGCGCTGGGCGGCGGGGTGGTGGTGTCGGGCGAGGCTTGGGCCAGGGGCGGGGTGCCGTCGGGGCCCAGGGTGGTGCCATCGCCCGAACAACCCAGGAAGGCTAGGACAAAAACGCAGAACACCGGCATGCACTGCAGCATGGGCAGCTCCTTCTGGTCGAAGCTATCTGATAGATGGCGCCGGGGAGCGACCCATTCCGGCCTTTCTCAAGGCGCGGACTTGCCGCCCTGCTCGCTCATCGTTCCGCTCTCCCCTCACCGTTTCTGCCCTAAGAAATGCCTCCAGGGTCATCTCCCCGCCGCAGGGCATTCTGAAAAGTATCCGCTCCGGGCCAGCGGGTCAATGCTCAGGGGGTTGCAGGGGCGGGGACCCAGCCGCGCTGGGGGGAGGGGGGGCGCAACTTCTCGTAGCGCTGGCGGAGTTGGTCGAAATCCTCCCAGCGGCGCACCACCTTTGCGGGGTGCAGGGCGCTTTGGACCACGAAGTCGGCCTCGGGGGGATAACAGGCCTGCTTGAGGACCGGGATGGCGGGGTCGAAGTCCTCGGGGAGCTGGCCGGCGTTGTTGGGCACCTCGGCAGACTGGTAGCGAGCGTCCAGGCTCCAGCGCACCACGTCGGCGTGGTGGGGCAGGGAGCGGTGGGGGGTGCAGTTGGTCAAAAAGAGGCAGCCACCCGTGGGCACGGGCACGTCGAGCCAGTTCTGGGCGGGCAGGTCCGGGTCGAGGATGACCAGGTACCCGCCCGGCCCGTGGGTGTGATGGCGGAAGACGCCCTGGCGATGTGCCCTGGGCAGCACCTGGAGACAGCCGGTCTCGACGGTGGCGTCCACCAGGGGAATCCAGCAGGTCAGCACCAGGCTCTGGTCGCAGTGGGGGGCGAAGTACCCCGAGTCCTGGTGCCAGGGCACCACCCCGCGCACCTGGCCGGGGATCTTGGGCCGGATGCGGTAGACCGAGGAGCCGACGATCTCGGGGCCGATGAAGGACTCCACCGCCTGCAAAAGCGCCGGGTGTATGATCAGCTCGAAGAGGGCCCTGCCGCTGTGCCCGCCGCCGCCCCGGCCGGTGATGGCCTTGAGGATCTCCTCGCCCACCTCGGCGTGCAGGCGGCTAAGGCGCCGCTCGAAAGGCTCTTCCTCGTAGAGCCGGCTGAGCCGGCCCTCGGCGTTTAGGCGCAGGGCCTCGCGGTGGACCAACTCGGTCAGTTCGGCGCGCAGGGGCTCCAGGGCTGCGGGGGGGAAAAGGTCGGGCACAATCAGGTACCCTTCGCGGTGGAAGAACTCCAACTGCACGGGGTCGAGCCGGCTCACGGCTGTTTCTCCGGGGCGGGTGGGTCCTCGCCGGGGGCGTGGGGATGGCGCAACTGCACCGGGTCGGCCCCGCGCCGCCGCATTTTCAGGTTGAGCATCTCGACACACACCGAGAAGGCCATGGCAAAGTAGATGTAGCCTTTGGGAATATGCAAATCGAAGCTCTCGCCCACCAGGGCCAGGCCCACCAGCAGCAGAAAGCTGAGGGCCAGCATCTTAATGGTGGGGTGGCGCTCGACGAAGGCGCTGATGGAGCCGGCGAAGACCATCATGAAAATCACGGCGATGACTACCGCCGCCACCATCACCCCCAACTGGTTGGCCAGGCCGATGGCGGTGATCACCGAGTCAAGGGAAAAGATGATGTCCAAGAGCATGATCTGAAATACCACCCCGGCAAAGGAGGCAAGGGCCCGCCCGCTGCCCTGGTGGGTGGCCCCCTCCAGGCTTTCGTGGATCTCGATGGTGCTTTTTGCCAGCAGGAAGAGCCCCCCCACCAGCAGGATCAGGTCGCGGCCCGAGATCTCCTGGGACATCGCGGTGAAGAGGGGCTCGGTAAGCTGCATGATCCAGGTGAGGGAGCCCAGCAGGAGCAGGCGGGTGATCAGGGCCATGGCCAGGCCCAGAGAGCGGGCCCGCTGCTGCTGGTGGGCGGGCAGCCGGCCCGCGAGGATGGCGATGAAGATGACGTTGTCAATGCCCAGGACGATTTCCAGGGCAGTGAGGGTGGCCAGGGCCACCCAGGTCTGCGGGTCCGAAAGCCACTCCACGGGCGGAACTCCTGAAGTATAGAGGCTATCTGGCAAAGGGCTGGGTCCGACTCACCCCCTTGCCCTGTGCTATCCAATATTCGGCTCCGGCCTTCAGTCCCGCAAGTTCCTCGGTCTGGCCATCGGGCCAGCGGATGCTCAGGCGGTCCACCTGCGGGCGGTCGCCCAGGCCAAAGAAGAGGGCCGGGGCGCTGTGGCTCAGGTAGGAGGAGCCGCTGCGGACCAGTTGCTCCTGCTTCAGGTCGCCGGCCTCGGCCCGCACCAGGGCGCCGATGGCGTCGCGGTTGGGGGGCCCGCCCCGCAGGTGCAGGGCCACGGCCTTGCCGGTGGGCCCGTCGTTGCGCAACAGGTAGGCCGGCCCGCCATTGGTGGTGACCAACAGATCCGGGTCGCCGTCCCCGTCGAAGTCCCCGGTGGCCAGGCCGCGGGCGACGATGGGTTGGTTGAAAAGGCCGCCGGTCTGCTGCGAGACCTCGCGGAACTGCCCCTCCCCGTCGTTCCAAAAGAGCTGGGGCGCCTGCTCGTAGGTGATCTCGCGCTGCACCACATTGATCTCGGGCTCGATGTGGCCGTTGGCGATCACCAGGTCCTGGTACCCGTCTAGGTCGTAGTCGAAGAAGCGCAGGCCAAACGTCAGGCTGGGCAGGGTGGGCTGCACCAAGCGGGACTTGCCGGCCCCGTCGATGAACACCCCCTCGGGGGTCTGCTGATAGAGGGAGACTGGCTCGCGGCTGAAGTTGCCGATGGCGATGGCTTGCACCCCGTCGTTCTTCACCGAGGCCACATCCACTCCCATGCCGGCCCGGGCCCGGCCCGCCTCGTCGTAGGCGATGCCGGCGGCCAGGCCCACCTCCTGGAAACGGCCCTGGCCCAGGTTGCGAAGGAGGTAGTTGGGCTGGGTGTCGTTGGTGACTACCAGGTCGATGTCGCGATCGTTGTCGAAATCGGCCAGGGCCACGCCGAGGGACTTGGCGTCGGGCAGGACTAGGCCGGCCTCCTTGGTCACCTCGGCGAAGCGGCCCTTGGCGGTGTTGCGGTACAGGCGGCAGGTGGAGCCGGGGTACTGCTGGGGGGTGGCGTAGGATTTGGTCTTGCCGTCCATGGTGGTGAAGAAGTCGGTCTCCGGGGACCAGTGGACGTAGTGGGTGACGAAGAGGTCCAGCCAGCCGTCGCCGTCCACATCCACCCAGGCAGCGGCGGTGGACCACTCGGGGTGACTGCCACCCTGGTCGTCGGTCCACTGGCTGCCCTGCACCCCGGCCTGGGCGGCGACGTCGGTGAAGCGGCCCCCGTCATTGCGCAAGAGCAGATTCGGCCCCAGGGCAGTGAGAAAGAGGTCCTGGTCGCCGTCGGCGTCATAGTCGGCTGCCGCGGCGCCCATGCCGTAGAACACAAAGTCCAGCCCGGCCTGGCGGGTGACGTCCTCGAAGCGGCCCTTGCCCAGGTTGCGGTAGAGCTTGCTGGTGGGGCGGTCGTTCGCCTTGGCGTGGCCGGGCCAGTAGGCGCTGTTAACCAGCAGGATGTCGAGGCGGTCGTCCCCGTCGAAGTCGAAGAGGGCGCAGCCGCTGCCCATGGTCTCAGGCATCCACTTCTTGCCAGAGGCCCCGGTCTGGTGGCGGAAGGAGATGCCGGCCCCGGCGGTGACGTCGGCGAAACCGACCTTGGCGGGAGTCTTCTGTTTGCCCGCGCCGGTGTAGTCGGTGCTGGGTGCCTCGGTGTAGGTGGGGGCCGGCCCCTTGGACTGGGGCGCTTCCTGGCCGCAGCCAGCCAGGAACAAAGCCAGCGCCGCGGTGGTGTATAGGAGCCACTTCATGTGCCGCTCTGGCCCTCCGGCGTTAGGGGGTGGACGTGGATGCCCTGGGTCTCGCGGTTGTCGGCCGGGTTGGCCAGCCGGTAGGTGCGGGTCATCTCCTGGGCCGATTCGTCGATCTGGAAGTACTCGTAGGCGGCCTCGGCCTGAGCTGCCTCCTCCTGCCGGCCCAGGGCCCGCAGGGAGAGCATGCGGTGGTAGTGGGCGACGCGATCCTCCTGGTCGATGGCCAGGGTCTGGTCCAGGGCCTCCAGGGCCTCGGCGAACTTGCCGTCGAGGTAGAGCACGCGGCCCAGGTTGCGCCATGCCCCCCGGTCCTCGGGGAAGAAGTGCAGCACCCTTCGGTAGGCCAGGGCCGCCTCCGGGTAGCGGCCGTCCTCCTGCAGGGTCAGGCCCCAGACCCAGGCCGACTGGGCGTCGCCGGGAACCAGCGCCTCGCTCTGGCGCAGGTATTCGAGGGCATTTTCCAGATTCCCGTCCTGGAAGGCCGCCCTGGCCAGGTTGCGCGGCCCGTCGAGCCGTTTGGGGGCCAGGGTCGCCACCTGCTCAAAGGCTTTGAGGGCGCCCTGGGTGTCCTCCTGGAGCAGCAGGCCGATGCCGTAGTCGTTGAAGCGCATCCAGTCTTCTGGCCTGGGCGACTCGGCTGTGGGGTCGGGGGCACCCACCGGCAGGGTCACCTCGTTCTCGGCGATGGTGCTGACGGGCAGGTCCGGAACCTTGTCGAAGTTGGCAAAAGCTCGGCGGTTGTTGTGGTAGGCGAACTCGGTGTAGGCCCGGTCGAACTTGCGCCACAGCAGCCGGGCCCTGAAGGTAACCTTGGCGCCGTGGTAGCTCTGGGGCAGGCGGAAGCTGTAGTGGGCCGCGTCCGCGGTGCCCGGACCGATGACCCGCACGTACACCGAGGTGACGATGTCCTGGGCGTTGCGCATGTGAATGGCCTGGCCGTGGCGGTCCACCATCAGGGCCTTGTAAAAGTGAGCGTCCGGGTCTACATGCCCGTCTGGGCGGACGGCCCCGCTGAGGGCCAGTTGCCGGCCCGCCTCATCGAGGGCCGAGAACTCCAGCCAGCCCTCGTTGGAGTCGTTGGTGCCGCCGGGGAACGTGTGGCCCACCCCCTTGTTGCGCACCACCACCTCCAGCTGCACCTCCTCTCCGGGGCTGAGGGAGGGCCGGGTGCGGTCGAGGGCATAGACCGTCTCCCCCGAGGCGCGGCGCAGGGCAAAGACATCCACCCGCAGTTTTTCGTCCTGCAGGAACGCTTCGGTCAGGCGGATGGTGGTGGTGTCGCCCCGCAGGAAGGGCAGGGCGGTGTTGACGGCCAGGAAGCGGTGGGAGCGCACGAAGCCGTCCTTGGCCGACACGTCCCCCTCTACCGCCTTCTCGGAGGGCATGTGGCACTCCTGGCAGATCTTCTTGGCGGGGGGCAGGTAGAAGGTGCGCGAGGCGTTGTGGGCCACCCCGCTGTCGTGCCAGTTGTCGTACTCGTTCTGGCCCCGCACCCAGCGATACCCGTTGAGGCGGGTGTCCAGGCTGACCTTGTGGCAGGTGCCGCAGAACTCCGAGGTGCGGAAGAAAGGCTTGAGCATCTGGCGCTTGTGGACCAGGGGCCGAGCCTTGAGCGCCACGTCGTGGAGCATGGCCCCCACCCCAGCCTGAGCCTGGGGGAAGAGGTAGGGGTCCTCCTGCTCGTCGGCGATGTTGTAGTTGCCGTTGCCGGTGCGGTTGTGGATCTGGTCGATGGCGTGGCAGGCCAGGCAGGTGAGGCCGGCCTGGGCCTGGGGGGAATTGCGGTCGAAGTCCTCGGTCATCTGGCCGGCCAGCATCACCGCCGGGTCGTGGCAGCCCGAGCACCACTTGGATTTTACCTTGGCCTCCTTGCCCGCCAGTTCCGGGTAATGGCCCAGATGCGCTGCCACCTCGGGGTTGCCGTGGTTGGAGTTGCTGCGCATGTGGGTGATGGTGGCCTCGTAGAAGGGGTTGTTGAAGGAGGCGAAGCGGTGCGCCGAGCGCGACCACTGCTCGGTGATAGCGGCGTGACAGCGGGCGCAGGTCTCGGCGCCGATCTTCTCGGTGGCCACGAAGCCGTAGCGCTCGATGTCGCGCTGGAGCTTTTCGGGCAGGGACAAATCGCCGCGGGTGATGATGCGCGAGGGCAGGAAGGCGCCGGTGGTGGTGGTGGTGGCCGCCGGGAAGAAGGGGCTCTGAAAGGGCACGTAGTTGGCCGGCACAAAGCCGTAGGTGGCCCGGGCCTGCTCGTCGGTCTGGCGTTGCTTGGAACCCGGTCCCAGGTTGGTGCCCTCGGCAAAGGCTTTCTCCGCGGCCTGGGTGTACTGCTCGCGGTCGTAGGTGAGGCCGTGCAGGGCCACGGCCAGCAGGGTGAGGGCGGCGATGGCGGCCGGCACCCGGCGGTAGCTGTGGGCCGAAGGCTTCCACAGGGAGACCCGGCGGTGCAGCAGGTAGAAGAGGGGAAGGAGCAGGGCGGCGCCCACATGGCTCCAGAAGGCCCAAGCGTTCTCGCGGCTGTTGGCCGCGGTGAGGATGAAGAGGCCCGTGACTCCCAGCACCAGGCCCAGGCCCAGGGTCAGGATGCCAGTGTAGATGGCCTGGGTCTTGTTGCGGCGCCACACCGCCGGCAGGTGCCAGATCACGAAACCCACCGCCACCACCAAGAGCACCAGGCCCACCCCGGTGTGGGAGAGGACCATGGCCTGGTAGAACTTGGGCAGGGAGGTGTCGGTGACGGCGAAATACCCCACCCGCATCAGGTCCGCCAGGCGGTTGATGAGCAGGTAGAGGGTGTCGGCCAACATGAAGACGCTCAGGCCGATGACCACCAGCAGCAGGCGCTTCTGGGTCGGGCTGAGCCGGCTGGGGCTCTGCGGGCTGTCCTTCTTTTCGTCGACGCTCATGATCGGGCTCCTCGGCGGGAGGGCGTCAGCGCGTGCCGGCCTTCACCCCGCCCCACGTGTTTTCCTCAACCGCGGTGAACACCGCCCCTTCGCGCCAGAGGCGGAAGCCGGCCCCCCCTTCCTGGTACCAGGGGTGCCCGGCGTCGCGCGAGGCCGAGCGCTGGGCTTTGGCCGGGGCGATGAAGATCCCGCCCCGGGTGACCCGGTAGACCCCCTCCAGGTTACCCTGCGGGTCGATAAAGCCGCCGGCGGTCTCGTAGTCGCCGTACCAGTCCTGCACCCACTCCCACGCGTTGCCGTGCATGTCGTAGAAGCCCCAGTTATTAGGCAGCTTCAGGCCCACCTCGTGGCACCAGGGCTCAAAAGGCCAGGTGTTGTTGTGGGACCAGGCGTAATCGACAATCGCGCTGTCCTGGACGCCAAAGGACCAGGGGGTGATGGTGCCGGCCCGGCAGGCATACTCCCACTCGGCCTCGGTGGGCAGGCGGTAGTTCTGGATGCTCTTGGCCTCGTTCAGTTTGGCGATGAATTCCTGGGAGTTGTCCCAGGACAGGTAGGTGGCCGGGGCCCTGGGGTGCTCGATGATGTAACTCAGGCCGGCCCAGGGCCGGGTGCCCATGACGCTTTCCCACTGCTCCTGGGTAAGCTCGTACTTGCCCAGGTATCCGCCCTGGGTGATGGTCACCTGCCGCTGGGGCCCTTCGAATTTCTGCGGATTGGCCTCTGCCAGCGGGGCGCCCATGGTAAAGGTGCCGGGCGGGACCCAGATCATCTCCAGGCCGACACCGCCGGGCAGTTCGATGGTGATCTCTTGTTGCTGGGCTGCTGCCAGACCGAGGGCTAGCAGGACAAGCAGCAGGGCGCTTCTCGTCGCATTCATCGGCTTTGCTCCTGAGAAAAAAAGCGGCCCTAAATGTACAAAAGATCAACTGCGGATTCCAGGCAGGACCCGCAGTTGGGACGGAGCCAAGGCCGGCGGTGCAGGGCGCTAGAGATTCCGCCTCAGACCCACGAAAGGCTCCTTGTACTTGCGCGCCCCTCGGCCCCATAGCCACTGGTTGTACCCGGCCTCGAGCACCCACTTGTCGATGGGCCACAGTAGCGAGAGCCCACCCCTGAACATGCTGGCGTCGTTGAAGTCGTAGGCAAAGTTGGCGGGAAAATTGAAGCGGTCTTGGGGATCGGAGGGCGAGTTGTTGCCCGCGCTCTTGACGAGGTTCAGGCCGAGCTTGAGGCGCGGGCTGTGGGACTTCACCCTGAAGGAATACCCCAACTCGAAGTTCACCGGGATATCGTCGGCCGGGCCGCCCTGGCGGAAGTCGTACCCCGCCTCCAGGCTCATCCAGCCGGGAAAAGTGCGGAAGGAGTGGCTCACCGAGTAGAGGAGGGCCAGGTCGTTGCGGTTGAGTCCCCGCCACTCGGGGTTGTTCATCACGAAGGAAACGGTATCGGCGACCACCTGGCCTTCCTCCAACCTGGCCAGGGTGGCGGCGTCGCGCTTGACGCTGTAGAGATGGCGGGCGTAGGGCCCCTGCTGGTCGTAAAGGAAGGGGGTGCGCCAGGAAACCCGCAGGGCCTGGGGCCAGGCTCCTTCCCTGACCTGGAATTTGAGGCCCACCCAGGCGTCGCTGAAGCCGAAGTTCTTCTCCAGATCATCCGGGCGATATCCCTCGAAGCCCCACAGGTAGGTGAAGAGGAAGGTGCCGGAAAGGCGCCGGCGCAGGCCCACCTCGCCGGAGAGCAGGCCGTAGCGGAAGTCGTGGTAGTGGGTGGGGGTGGTGGGATCGGTGGCCACCTGATGGCGGACCAGGTCCCTGCCCGCGGCGTCCCAGACGGTGTCGGCGGTCTTGCGGCTGAACCCTAGCTGGATACTGCCCTTGCCCGGCTCGGGAATCCAGGCGCCGCCGGCCCAGACCTGGGTGGCGGTCAGGAGCAGGCTCCCGGCCACGGCTCTTCTGATCACCATCTTGCTCCAAAGGGGCATCGGCCATCTCCTTAAACATGGCTTTCAGGTGAATGCCGGAGATTTAGCAAAGGGTGCACCAGCCGGGGAGAAAGAGAGATCTTTAGGAGATAAGGCTATTTAAAACATATAAAAGGGGGTGTTCTGGGCGCAGTGGACACAAGAATCCGGGAAAGGGTCATAATGGCCCGTCGAATCGCCGTCGCACGAGACAAGATATTGTTTTTAGTCTTACTTAAGAAGGAGCGAGGAGGTGAAGTGGGTTTGGGCCGCCATGGCCCAGGGAAGGCCCAAGCCCAGTCTCTGCCCCTACTCCATTCGCCTTGTCAGGCCCACCACCCATTGCCGGCCAGCCGGGAAATTGCGGCCGCGCAGCGATTGGCGGAAGGCAAGCTCCAGATCCGCGTGTGGCAAGACATGCAGAACAAGGGTGGGGGCGAAGTAGGCAATCCGTTTTTGGAGCGAAGGGTTGGGGAAGCCAAAGGTAGTGCCTGTTTCTGCACTCAAGAGTTCGAGTTTGCCAGCCAGCGAGACCTTTTTGATCAGTTGCCCGCCCAACTCGGCGTTGAGCAGCCATTCATCCCCTGGGTCCTGCGCCAGCTTGTGGTTCTCCTGGCGCACCCGGTAGCCGGCGTCGAGGGCTGCGTACAAAGGCAAAGGCCAGAAGGAACAGCCAAGCTGAAGGATCAGGTCGAGATCCTACTGTCCCTCGCTCACCGATATCAACCCGTCCTCATTGCGGAATTTCCAGGTGGGTGCCTTGGCGGCAAGTTTGAGGGTGAGGACGGCCGGCGCTTGGATCAGCCGCCATTTCAACCACAAGCGCAGATCCCATAACCCAGCCTCTTCCGGTGGGTCTGGGCGGGTGTCGTCGGCAAGCCGTTGGTCGAAGTAGGGTAACTGGGCTCCTGCTTCCAGTTGATCGACAATCCCGTAGGCGCCCTCAGCAAAGAGGGCTCTTGAAGAGTACCGCCCGCCAAAGCGATAGGGCCGGCGCGCTCCCGCCGGATAGCGGGTGCCGCCGGCGAGCTCGGGGTTGGCGAGGTACCATTCGCTGGTGTGTTGCTGGATATAGGTGATCTTGCCCCAGTGCCTGCCCGCGGGCAAGGTCCAGGCCCCGGCGGGCAGCTGGGAGGGCAGGCCCCGTACCCCTATCCAGCCAAACGCGAAAATCGCCAACCTGGAAAGTGGAGTGCCTGCGGATCTCATCGTATCATAGGGTAGCTGAAAGACGAATCGCGACACCGTGAATTATTACCCTTTCCCTCCGGGTATCCTGGTAATTTTTCACGGAAAGGGCGGGGTAAAAATATGTAATTTGGAGAACACATAGAGGGAGGGTATAAGACAACAATGGCACTACAGCTGAATGCGGGAGATCCGCTTGACGAGGAATTCCCCAAAGGCCCAAAGGTGGGAGAACAGGTACCCCAGTTCGCCTTGCCGGACCAGTTTGGCAACACCGTCCCTTACCAGCCCGACGGGCGGCGCAAAGCCCTGATACTCTTCCATAGGAGCGCCTCCTGGTGAGGCTCCTGCAAGACGCAGTTGGTCGAACTGCAGCGCAGCCTGACAAGTTTCGCGCAGCACGGTATCTGGATCTGTGCGATCAGCTACGACCCAGTGGAGGTGCTGGGGAAGTTCGCGGAGAAGTACGCCATCACCTACCCCCTGCTCTCCGACGTGGACAGCGCCACCATCCGCCGTTTCGGGATACTCAACACCCATATCCCCCCGGACCATCCCTGGCATGGAGTGCCCTTTTCGGGCACCTTCATGGCCGACGAAAAGGGCAGGGTCATTGAAAAGTCCTTCTACGCAGACCACGCAGTCCGCTATTCGGTGGACCGGATGCTCCAGGAGGTGTTCCAGGTGCGGGACGCCAAGCGAGGGGTGGTCCAGACCTCCAATACGGATTCCCTCAAAGCGACGGCCTACCTGTCCGCGCCCACCATCCGGCCAGGGCAGGTGCTCACCTTTACGGTGGAGATCGAACTCAAGTTAGGTCGCCATCTGCACGCCCAGCCCCTTCCGGAAGGCTATATCCCCACGGCCCTGCGCTTCGAAGAAATGGAAGGCGTGTACTTTGGCGAGGTGGTCTACCCGTAGCCCAAACTCCACCGCCTGGAAGCCCTTGGCGAGACCCTGCAGGTGTACGGAGACCGGGTTATCCTCAAAGTCACCGTCCGCAGCAGCCGGAAGGAGGATTTCGCGGTGCGGGCAACCTTGGAGTACCAGTCCTGTGACAACCAGGCCTGCTATCTTCCAGATCGAATTGAGTTCGAGATCCCCCTCCAGGCCCTGGACAATGTGTGGGACTGAGAAAGGGAGGGTCTGGACAGTAAGGGTACTCCTCCATCGTGGCGCATTGGGCCGGGGCTTCACAGGGCGATGAATGCCTCGCAGGTGGCGCGGGACTATGCGTCGCGTTTTCGCCGCCTCAGGGCGGAGTGGGGCAACTCCGAAGCGCAGGATTGGGACCGCAGCAACCTACTGGCTGCCGCGGCTGCCAGAGACGAGTTCCAGCATCTTTCGTTCGGGGAAATTGCCGATCTGGGGGATTGCCGGGATTTCTGGATCAACACTTACAACGGCGCTGTAATCGATCTGATCATCACCCTGGCCACTGCCGCTGGGGTGCGGCGCAGCGTCAAGGAGATAGATCGGTTCTTTGAGGTCAAGATCCTGAAGGTGGCTGATATCCCGCTGAGCCTGGACGACATCGAGCACGGCCTCCTGCGCGCCAACCGGCGCCATCCGGCGGGGCTCCTGCCACCGCTGCTCCATCGGCCCCACCTGAAGGCCTGGATGGTCCCTCACTTTGACCCGCGCATCCACTTTGCTCTCAACTATGGAGGACGTAGTTGTCCACCTGTGGAGATGTATACCGAGGCGGAGATCGACAGCCAACTAGACCGGGCCGCCGCTGCATTTCTAAACGCCGAGGTCGAAATCGACACCGAGCGGTCGATCATCCGGGCCAATCCGATCCTGCGCTGGTACCGCGCCGATTTTGCCGGTCTGGGCGGTTTGGAGGGCCTGATACGCAGGTACCACCCAGGCGAGCTGGATGAGTGCCGCTGGCGATTCACCTGGAAGGAATACGACTGGAGTCTCTGGCCCGTGTGTTCGGGTCCCACTCCGCACCAAGAAGCGCCGGACGAAGGCGAAGGAGACGCTCCCCAGGGAGGGCCACCTCTAGCTCCAGGAGGCGTTCGACCTGGAGAGAAGCCAGACAGCGGTGGTCATCGCAGGTCTGGTACCTGAGCTGCAGCACGAGCCGGCCCTTGTTCCCCGGCGCGGCGCGGTCAGCCGCAGGGCAGCCAGGCTGGAGAGCGAATAGCGCCTCCCTTCCTTCTGCACAGAACACCTGCCCCAGGACGGGACGCGATAGAAGCGGATTGACAAGCCTTCTGGGGGCCTACAAATTACCTTCAGCGCGTCTTTCTTCTCTCAATGAGGGGGCTCTCCTCTCCGTGGCTGCATCTGACAAGGCAGCGGAAAAGCTCTGGCATCTGCAGCACTGCCCGCTGCTTGCCGGCCTGAGCCAGGCAGAGATTGAGGACCTGGAGCAGGCCACGGTGATGGTGAAGCTCCAGCCCCAGGATCGGCTGTCCATCTCCCGGGGGGAGTTGCCTGCGGTTTGGCTGATCAAAGAGGGATTGATGAGCCTCACCTACAGCGACGCCGAGGGGGTGGATGCCACGGTGCTGCTGTTGGACCCGGGTGACCTGTTTGGCGCTCCTGAAGCCGTGGAATCGTCTTACGGCGAAAACGCCACCGCCCTCAAGCCCACCGTGCTGTGTTGAATGGCCCAGAGCCAGTTGGAGAGTCTTTGCGCCAGGCACCCTGAACTCGCCTATCGAGTGACCAAGTTTTCGTGGTGGCGCCTCGCCCGCCTGCAGCAGCGGATGGCAGATTTGATGACCCGGTCGGTCAGGGAACGCCTGGCCATGCTCCTGGTCAGACTCGCCGCAGAATATGGGCAGGACCGTTCCAAAGGCGTCCGCACGCTGGGGCTGAACCTCACCCACGACGACCTGGCCCATCTGGTGGGCTGCAGCCGGGAGATGGTGAGCAAGGTCGTGGGGCAGTTCCGCGAATCGGGATGGGTCCGTTCCTCGCGGAAAACCATCGAACTGACCGACTTGACGGCACTCAAACAGGCCGCCAGCCATGCCCACCATCCCCGCAAAGCGGGGGTTGCGCCCAGAAGATGATTCAGCTCCCCGGCGTAGCGGGAGTCCCAGAAATGCCGTGGATCTCGCGGAACCTGGGCGCCGAGAACCAGACTCACTTGTTGACACCAAGCCATTTGGGAGTATCTCCCGAGGGGCTTTTGTTTTTGAGGTGAATACTTCACTGAACAGCAGCCGTGTTATCCCTTTATTGAAGGGAGCCTGTAGCTACCAGTCAGTCCAGCCAGTCTTGGCGGATTCCGTCGCCCGTCGTGGTGGTGTGCGGCAGGTCCATAGTTGAGGTGTGAAATGATCGACGAGAGAACCCCTTCGCAGCTGTTCCCCCTTTTTGAAGACCAGGCTCACTCCTGGGAGCCTGGGGAGGGCCGCCTACCCGAGATCCATCTCTACTTCGGCTCACTGTGCAACCGCGAGTGCGATTTCTGCGTGGTCTTTGGCAGCCCCAAGGGCTGGATGGCCGAGGTGGACGAGGCGCTGCTGGAGGGGTTGCTGGGGCTGCTGCATCCGCAGGCCCAGCTCAAGATCTACGGCGGGGAGCCCACGCTTCTGTCGGCTAACCTGCGCTGGGCCTTTGCGTACTTGCGCCAGCGGGGGTTCGGGGGCCGCTTCACCCTCTTCAGCAACGGGGTCCAGTCGGCCCGGCTGCTCGAACTGCTCCAAGCCGATGAGCAGACCTGCTGCGTGCTGAACTACTCCATCCTCACCGGCACCCAGGCCGAACCCCTGCCCCCTGCGGCCCTGCGGCAACTGGCCGAATACGCCGGGAACCACCCGGGCCGGATCTTCGCCGGCCATCCGGACCTGGTGGAGGTGGGTCGGGCCCAACAGTGGGGCCGCGAGAAGTTGCGGCAGCGGGGCGATTTCGACCACGGCTGCCCCCGTTGCTATCCTGTGGCGACCACCCGTGGTCTGTACCACGGCTGCCCCTTTGCGGTGGAGAACAACAGCCCTCACTACGACCTGGGGGGCCTGGATACCCCGCCGGCCGAGGTGGCTCGGCGGTACCAGCTTTTCCTGGCCTGGCTCGACGAGGTGCTGGTGCCCCAGGCCCGCAACCTGGGCAGCCATCCCTGCACCCTCTGTACCCAGGCTGCGGGTCGGCTACCCATGCCCGACTACACGCGGGCAGCAGACACCGCTATTGTATCTCAATGAAACCCCTCCCCTCAAAAGCAGGAGACCCAACACGGGTTGCCTCAACTCCGCCGTCGTCAATGCCTCGCGGAAGCTGCCTGATTGCACTCCATGTTCAGCGCAATGACAGTCTTGACCCTCAGGTGCCTCACCCTCGGCTCCCCTCGGGTAGACGCCGGCGGCTGGGTCCAAAAAGAGGGCGGCTGCTACCTGAAATTGTCCGGTGCTTATCTCTCTGCCACCGAGGAATTCATCTTTTCTCGACCTCCCTGATCAAGACCAGAGAGGGGGACGCGGCTCAGGGGTATTTGAGCACGCCGGTATCGGCATGTAACTCCTTCCACTGGTTCCAGCGGGCCACGAGAGATTCCAGTTCCGGGAGTCTCCGGTCGGCATAGAACCCGCTGATACCAGTCAGCCCATTTTCCCCGGGTAGGTGGTACCACAGGCTTTCAGTCTCGCGGTCGTAAAGCACAAAGGTGTAGCGGTAGGTCCAGCCACTGGCGCTGAGGGTCAGAATCTGTCCATCGATCTCGCGGCTGTACACGGCAGCCAAATTGACCAATGGTCAGTAGGCCACCGCGGCATGGATCTCGCCGAAGCGCTCGTTGGCGACCTGGTGCTAGCTCATGGTCCTTATGGGATACGCTCGCGCCGAACCATTGAGGAAAACCCCCATGGTCACGAAACCCGCAGAGTCCTCGGGGTAGCCCGGATCACCTGGCGCCAGCATCTGCGGATCCATGATGGGCGGGATGGCGAAAGGCCCCAGGCCGAACTGGTATTCCTCGGGGATGAAGCCATAGCGCTGCCAGGCATGGGTCACGTCCCATTGCTTGACGGTCTGGTCCTTGATCAGGAGGCGATCGGCAGATGGAGGCGAGGTGGGTGTATCATACGCACCTTCCCGGGTAGTGGAGACTGGTCCCTGCGGGTTGAGGCTCTGGTCCCCGCAACCAATGGCCACAAGGCTCATGGATAGCAGCATTCGCGCAGACTTCATGGCATCCCTGCTCCGATCTTTGAGATAAGCTGCAACAGCAGCGTTCGATGTGGAACCTGCAGGTCCCCCTCGGGGTCCGAGGCATTGCTGCAAGACAGTATCCTTTTCCTGCTCCACGGCGTCCGAATGTTACTAGTTCACCATATTTCTCGTTCGGTCCTGTTATTATTGGATATCACCGCATTGCCTGTAAACGGGACTGACAGGTATCTGAGGATGCGAAGACCCCATCGACCCCCTGCCAGCCTGCTGACCACTGGAGAAAGGTAGTCTCAAATGCGCGGTATCCTGTTCCTCGTCCTCTTCCTGACCGCCACCGCGGCCACTCCGCAGACCAAGCCTTTTTCCCACGTGCTGCTCGATCAGGTCCTGCAGGCCCACGTGGACTCCGCCGGCATGGTGGACTACCCTGCACTCAAGGCCTCGCGGGCAATGCTGGACGCGTACGTGGACAGCCTGGGCAAGGTCAGCCCCCGCAACCACCCTGAACGCTTCCCCACCCGCCATCACGAACTGGCCTACTGGATCAATGCGTACAACGCCTCTGTGCTGCGAGGGGTGGTCGATGCCTACCCGGTCGCCAGTGTCAAGGACATCATGCCCCTGGGCGGGTTCTTCAGCCGCAAGAAATTCACTGCCGGCGGGCAGGAGTTGACGCTCAACGATATGGAGAACGAGATCATCCGCCCGCTCTACCAGGACCCTCGTATTCACTTTGCCGTCAACTGCGGCGCCCGCAGTTGCCCGCCCCTGCAGCAGCGGGCCTTTGCCGGCGAGGACCTGGACGCCTGCTTGGAGAAGGTGTTGGAGCGCTTTGCCCGCAACCCCCAACTCGTCCGCCTCGACTACGGAAATGGCCAGCTCCAGCTGTCCAAGATTCTCGAATGGTACGGTGAGGATTTCATCAAGTGGTTTCCGCAGGACCGCAATAGCGCCCCGGCAAACCCCACCCTTGTGGACTATCTCCTTCCCTACCTGCCCGCAGAGATGGCTTCCTACCTGCGCCAGTACCCCGAGTTACGCGTCACCTACGACGACTATGACTGGGCGCTGAACGCTCAGTCCCCCTCGCCCTGAACCCGCTCCACTGCCACACCCTCCACCGGCGGGCCAGGCTGGAGCAGAAAAATGCGGTAGAGCATCGAAGCACAGCCGGGTGCAGTCCGGGGCAGGGAGACCAGGAGCTGATGCCGGGGGAACACACGCTGTAGGGAGTGGGGGAGCGGGCTGCCGGCGCGCGCTACCCACAGTACCTCGGCTGGCAGGGGCGAGCCAGACTGCTGAAAGAAGTCAGTCAGAAAAAGGAACCGTGGGTCAGCCACCGTAAAACAGGGCCGTCCAGTGCGGTTGTAGTACGCCATGGCGAAAACAATCCCGTATTGCGAACTCAGCAGCGGCACTGAGGGCGGAAGGCCCTCCCTGGCCAGCACCTGCTCCAGATCATCGGCCATGGCCTGCCAGCCACCGTACTCACCAACCCGCTCGCTCCAGGAATAGGAGGGCTCCCGCTGGCGGTCCTCGGCCGATACCAGATGCACATAGCTGGCATCGAGGGCCTCGCCGGCCAATGCTTCACCCAGGTTCTGAGCCAACGCCGGGTAGCGCAGCGCCAGGCCGATGGGTAGGGCATGGACCAGGCCGACGAAGAGCATCAGGGTCAGAAACCGCGTGGGGCGGACCGGCAGCTTGGCCCGCTCAAAGGCCCAGGGCCAGAGTCCGAGAAAGGCAGGGAGGATCCAGTTGCCCTTGATCTGGCCCCGAAACAGGGCAAAAAAGCCGAAGGCAATCAGCACCATGAGCGCCGGGAGCAGCGCCAGCAGCAACTCAGGGGAAGGTTTCCGGCACAGTTGCTGCAGACTGCGGGCAAAAGCTCGGTAGAGCAGCCAAAGCAGCAGGGGCGAGACGAAAAGCAGCGGATCGAGCAGAAAGAGCGGCAGCCGCCAGATCGGCTGGCTGGCGATCTGGGATAGGGTGCCCAGGGTGGTCGGCAGGAAAAAGCCCGTGGATAACTGGGCATAGAGCAGGGGAGCGGCGACCAGGACACCGGCCAAGGTGTAGCAGAGCAAGGCCCTGGCCCGCTCAGTGCGGGGAAGGGTAGCCAGCAGCCAGAAAAAGAGCCCGGCTGCCAGGAAAGCGCCCGAGTATTTGCTGAGCATGGCCAGACCAGCCGCCACCCCCATGCCGGCATAGAGCGCCGGTGAAGGCTGGCCGATGGAGCGCCGCGCCAACCACAGGGCCAGCAACCAGCAGGCCACCAGAAAACCGTCCGGGTGCAGGTAGGAGGAGGTGTGCCATATCCAGTGGCTGGTGGCAAAGGCGGCGGTGGCCCACAGGCATATCGAACGCTCCAGGCCGTGGCGCCGGCAGAGGTGGTAGATCAGTACGGCTGAGGCAACCCCGCACAGGACAGACCCGAGGCGCAGAAACCACTCACTCCCTGGATAGAGGAAGTGGGCGAGCTTGAAAACGCTGAAAGGCAGCAGGGCATAGGTCGCGTCTAGGTGCTGGCCCCAAAACCAGTAGGCGGCCTCGTCCTTGCCCAGTTCCACCCCAGCTACCAGCCAGAGCTTGAACAGGGTGCCCACCCCCAGCAGCGCTAGCCAGGGCATGCGGCAGGTTCCGGTGCCAAACAGCGGCTCAATCGCCCAGCCCCGGCGCGGTGGCCCAGATTTCCCGGTTGAGCAGTTGGCCCCAAACCTTGTTGTACGGATGGATTTGCCGGACTTCCCTCTCTCCCTGATAGACCGGGCGGCCCCCGTTGGCCCAGGCAAAGATGGACCCCTCCAGGTTGTGGACATTGGTGAACCCCCGGGCAATCAACTGCTGGGCAAGCACTGCGGAGCGGTACCCGACCGAGCAATACGCGATGACGAGGCGCTCCTTTTCCGCTCCCTGCAACCAAGCCAGCGCCTGGTCCTCGGAGGTGGCCAACAGAGCCCCCGGCAGGTGGCTCACGGCCCACTCCTCGGAGGTTCTGGCATCCATTAGCAGCGGCGGGGCCTTTCCGGGTGTTTGCAGCCACTCGTTCAATTCAGCGGAGGAAACCTGGGGCACCCCGGGAAAGCGCTCCCGGATCATGCGCTCGACCTCAGGCCAGTTCGCCTCCTGTTGCAGGCAAGCAACTAGTAGAGTGGGAAGGGCCGTGGTCCAGAGCACCGCGCGGCGCAACCTGCACTGCCAATGTGGTGAGTTTGAATACTTCACGGAATCTTCCCTGGTCTTGAGCTATGGCGTATACGGCGACAGGGTCGCCAGGCTGAACTGAGCCCAGTGTAGAGGAAGCCGCTTAGGAAGAGCAGCAGGAAGGGCATGCCGGCGTACAGGCCAATATCCCAGGCCCGGATGACCACTACGGCGAAATAGCAGGCCATGCCCAACTCGACCAGAAAGAGCAGGGGAACCTTGTTGGTGTATTTGCGCCGTACAGGCTCCGCGCCAGCCACCCCTCCAGATTTGGGGGTGCGCAGGAAGGGGCTGACATGGCCGGCCAATCCCTCGACCACTGCCCGGGCATTGTTGACGCACAGCCCCATGCCGATGGCCATCAAGATGGGCAGATACTTGATCTGCGACCTCCAGTCGGCATAAAGCTCCCGCTGGGCGGCCAGGTAAAAACTCGAAATCGCCAGGGTGGCCATCGAAAAGAGCGGTAGATCGACGATCAGCATCCTCTCCCAGCCCAATTGGGAACGGATGGTCAGCATCGGCCACATCAGCAGGGCCATCAGCCACATCAACAGGTAGCAGAGGTGGGCGGTCAGGTGGAAGGTGGCCTCCACCTTGATTCGCATGGGCAGGGTACTGCGCCAGATCCGGGGCAGGATCTTCTTGCCAGTCTGCACCGCCCCCTTGGTCCAGCGGTGCTGCTGAGCCTTGAAGGCATTGATCTCCTCGGGTATTTCCCCAGGCACTTCGATCTCTGGCAGGAACCTAAACCTCCAACCCGCCAGTTGGGCCCGGTAGCTCAGGTCCAGATCCTCGGTGAGGGTATCGTGTTGCCAGCCGCCCGCGTCGAGGATGGCCGTTTTGCGCCAGATTCCGGCGGTGCCGTTGAAATTGAAAAAGCGGCCGGAGCGGTTGCGGGCGGTGTGCTCGACGACAAAGTGGCTGTCCAGGAAGATGGCCTGGATACGGGTGAGCGGGGAGTGGCCGCGATTGAGGTGGCCCCAGCGCAACTGGACCATGCCGATCTGCGGGTCGATGAAGTGGTGGATGGCTTGTTGCAGGATCTGGGGCGGAGGGAGGAAGTCGGCGTCGAAGATGAGGATGAACTCCCCCTTGGCCCCGGCCATGCCCGCTTGCAACGCGCCGGCCTTGAAGCCGGTGCGGTCAGTGCGATGCAGTCGGGCTATATCGACCCCCTGGGCGGACCACCGCGCTACCGCTGCCACAGCGCGGTGGCAGGTCTCATCCTGCGAGTCGTCCAGCACCTGGACCTGCAGCCGGTCGCGAGGGTAGTCCAGCCGGCACACAGCGTCGATCAAGCGCTCGGCGACGTGAAATTCATTGTAAAGGGGCAATTGTACGGTCACCACCGGCAATTCGGCGAAACGGCCGGCCGCAGCCTGGGCCTGCCTGCGGTGTCGGTAGAACAGGCGCAGCATCAGATACCGGTGGAAACCGTACACGCTCAGCACCACCACGACCACGCAATAGACCGCGGTGCAGATGATCTGCCAAGGGGACATGCGTCAGCGAAGCAGGGTCAGGGAGCGGATCTGGCTGAGCCCCAGTTCCGGCATCTTCCGTCGGTAGAAGTAGATCCCGCTGGCTACGGCCTTGCCCTTGTCATCCAGGCCATCCCAAGTTTGCTGGTGTTGACCGACCTCCCGGGCGCTGTCCACCAAGGTGCGCACTGGTTGGCCCAGGACGGTGTAGACAGCCAGGCGCACCTGCCCCCATTCATGCAGGGTGTACTGGATCTGGGTGGCCGGGTTGAAGGGGTTCGGGTAGTTCTGCTCCAGGAAGAAACGGGCCGGAACCGCCGAAGCCTCCTCCTCAAAGGCCGTGGTCCGCGGGGTGTTGATGATTCCCTCGCCCGCCCATATCTCGGAGCCGCGATGGCAGGTGTCCCAGAGAAACCACATGGAGTTGTAGGCCGGCACCTGTTCGAGTCGCTGGCCTTGAAGGGGCCCGGCGATGGCCTCGCTTAACAGGTTCCAGCGCGAGCCGGTCTCCACGTCCTCAAACTCCACCGGCAGCGGCCCCTCGGGTTCCACGGCGTAAAAGTTCAGGGTCTGGTCTGCCACCGTCCGGTTGTAGGGGGTGGCCGTGTGTGAGGTGAGGTCGAAGACCACCACCAGCGGGGTGGAGCCCACCACATCGTTGACCACCGCCCCGCCAGGCAGGTCGCGAAAGGGGTAGGCCGTGGCCTGGCCGTCGAGGCAAAGGCCCAGCACCACCTCCTTGGCGCGCTGTATGCTCAAGTCGGGAGTGGCGGTTTCCTGCACAAAGAGGAACAGGTCTCCGTGGTTAATGCGGTAATCGCCATAGGGGTAGGTGAGGTACAGCCCCACAGAAACGTAGTTGCTGCGCTGGCAATCCCCATAGCGGTTCAGCCCGTTGCCGAGTTGAGCGACCCGGGTGTCGGGGTGCAGGCGTTTCCACATGGCCCAGGTGGTCTCCACTACCGGCACGAGTTCTCGTTGCTGGTCCTTTAAGCTGCCGCTAATGCCGGTGTAGATCATCTTCAAAGGGGATACGCAGACCGGAATCGCCGATGCGGATCCGGGAGTGCGCGATCGTCTGCTAGAGCGGGGCGGAACCGCACTGAGCGTCGGCCTCAGCTTTGGCCTGCCGCTGGGCAGGGACCAGCCGGAGAACGGCTTGCTGACCTGGGATGGGTAATTCAACCAGGTGCTGACTTTACAGGTGGGCCGGTCTTTTTACCCGCTACCGGCATATCTCAGCGCCGAGGTGGGGGTCAATAACCGCATCGGCGGTTTTTCAGCTGAAGTTCTCTACACCGCGGAACTGGGCCAACCCTCTGGCGCCGCCGTCACCGCCATTGTGCGGTTGCGCGGGGGTGAACCCCTGAAGAACGGCGATGGGGCCGTGATAGGGGGAATCGGTGGGCTGTACGCCAACGACCAGGGTTTTCTGGCTTACGGAACTGAACTGCTCTGGGCGCCCTGGCCCTCCTGTGGAATCTCCAATTCTCTGACCGCCGCCGCCCCGCCCGCCTGCGGAATTCCCTCTCAGCGCCGGCGCTCTCGCTGGGGATGCGCACCAGGTGGTGAAGGGGTTCTACGGCGTCCTCACGGGGCCGAACCTCGACACATTAGTATCCCCGCAGTCAGTTGCTAGGGGGGTTGGCCGTGTTATTTCCGCCCTAAGGCAGGTGTTTATTACTCGGGCAAGTCCAGCCCGTACTGGCGGATCTTGCGGTACAGGGTACGGCGGCCGATGCCCAGGATCTGGGCGGCCCGGCTCTGGTGGTTGTCGGTCTGGCGCAGGACCCAGAGGATGTGCCGGCGCTCCATCTCCTCCAGGCTGACCATCTCGCTGGCCGGCGCGGAATGGGCGGCGGCCTGGGGGCTACGGCCCAGGAGGAAGTCCTCGGGCTGGACCTGGGGGCCCTCCTGCAAGATGGCGGCCCGCTCGATGGCGTTTTGCAGTTCGCGCACGTTGCCGGGCCAGTCGTAGCGGGTCAGCAGGGCCAGGGCCTCGGAGCTAGCCCCGCGCAGGTTCTTGCCCATCTCGGCGCCGTACTTGCGCAGGAAGTGCTCCACCAGCAGGGGGATGTCCTCGCGGCGCTGGCGCAGGGGGGGGATCACCACGCTGAGCACGTCGAGGCGGTAGAAGAGATCCTCGCGGAAGCGGCCCTGCTGCATCTCCTGGCGCAGGTCGCGGTGGGTGGCGGCCACCAGGCGCACGTCCACCCTGCGGGCGCGGCTCTCCCCCAGGCGCTGGATCTGCCGCTCCTGCAGGGCGCGCAGGAGTTTCACCTGCATGGGCAGGGGCAGATCGCCGATCTCGTCGAGGAAGAGGGTGCCGCCCTCGGCGGCCTCAAAGACCCCCTCGCGGTCGGCGTGGGCCCCGGTGAAGGCGCCCTTGACGTGGCCGAAGAGTTCGCTTTCGAGCAGGGATTCGGGGATGGCCCCGCAACTTATGGAGACCAGGGGGCCCTGGGCGCGGGGGCTGCGCTGGTGCAGGGCCCGGGCCACCAGGTCCTTGCCTGTGCCGGTCTCCCCGGCAATCAGCACGGTGCTGTTGGTGGGAGCAGCCTTCTCGATGGCCCGGTAGAGTTCCTGCATGCAGGCGCTTTTGCCGACGATCTGCTCGAAGCGCTGGTATTGTTCCACCTCCTGGCGCAGCCGGCGGTTCTCGTCGGCCAGGCGCTTCTGCTCCACCGCCCGGCGCACCACCAGCCGCACCTGTTCCAGCTTAAAGGGTTTGGCCAGGTAGTCGTAGGCCCCCAGTTTCATGGCCGCCACCGCCGACTCCACGGTGGCGTGTCCGGTGATCATCACCACCAAGGTTTCGGGGGAGAGCTGCTTGAGCTGGTCGAGCACCACCATCCCGTCCATGCCGGGCATCTTCAGGTCCACCAGGGCCAGGTCGAAGCGCAGGGCCCGGGCCTGCTCCAGCGCCCCCCAGCCCTCGGCGGCGGTTTCCACCTGGTGGCCCTCGCCCTGCAGGGTTTCGGCCAGGCCCTGGCGCAGATCCTCCTCGTCATCGACGACCAGGATGCGGGCGGAATCTCTCATGGGCGCTTTCTCTCGGAGCCGGGCAACGCGGACAGTGCTATAAGTAAGCACGAATCCAGACCGGCGCAAGTTGCGGGACGGTCGCCGGCTGGCCCCGGCGCCGCAGGGGCATCGGGGGTCGGGCGGGAAATGCGCGGGTGCAAAATCAGAAGAAGGCGCACAGGCCGTGCCCCTCCGCCCAGGGCAAAGCGGGGCACGGGCCAGTCTGAAAGGGAGTAGCGGGCAGGAGGGGGGAGGGTTGGGCTCTTTGGAAATTAGGCCGCTACAGCCCACCATAGGTGCAGCGGTTTACGAAGGTTTCTTCCCGACGCGGGGCAGGAAGATGCTAAATACCGCCCCGCCCTGGGGCCGGTTGGCCGCGCTCATCCGCCCGCCGTGGGCCTTGACGGTGCCGTAACTGACGGCTAGCCCCAAGCCAGTGCCCTGGCCCACCTCCTTGGTGGTAAAGAAGGGCTCGAAGACCCGCTCCAGGTATTGGGCGGGGATGCCGGGCCCCGAGTCGGCCACCGCGGCGCGGATCTGATCGGCCTCCTCGACCACCTCCACCCAGAGCCGCCCCTTGCCCTCCATGGCCTGCACCGCGTTGAGGATCAGGTTGCCAAAGACCTGCTGGAGTTGCTCCCCGTCGCCCAGCACCGGGGCCGGGCAGAGGGCGTAGCATTTTGCCACCTCCACCTGCTTCAGGCGCGGGGCAAAGGCCTCCAGGGCTTGATCGAGGGTCTGGCACAAGTCCAGGGGGTCGCGGCGGTACTCGCGGGCCCGGGCAAAGTCCAGGAGACCCCGGGTCACCCTGCCGATGCGCTCGGCGTGGCGCTCGATGACGCGCAGCTTATCGCGATGCGCCGGGTCCAGGTCCGGCCGCTCCTGCAACTGCTGGGCAAACATCGAGACCACCCCGGCCGGGTTGTTGATTTCGTGGGCCACTCCCGCGGCCAGCTGGCCCACGGCGGCCAGCTTTTTGCTTTCGATCAGTTGGTGGGTCATCTGGTTGAGCTTCTCGGTCTTGACCGCGTCCCGCTCCTCCAACCGCCGGTAGGTTTCCTGCAGGGCCTGGCCCATGTGGTTAAACTCCTCGGCCAATTCCCCGATCTCGTCGTCGGTATGCACCTCGAGGCGGTGGGCAAAGGCGCCTCCGGCGATGCGCCGCGCCCCGTCGCGCAGTTGGGCCAGGGGGCCGGCGATGCGGCGGGCCAGGAGCAGGCTGAGAAGGAGGGCGGCGGCCAGGGCCAGGGCCACCACTCCGGCAAAAACCCACCGGAACCGCTCCACCGAGGCGAAGACCGCCTCGCCGGGGGCCACATCCACCAAGAGCCACAGGGGCGGAGCGCCGGGCAGGCCGGCGGGCCAGACCGCCGCCCAGGAGAAGGTCTGCTCACCCTGCTCGATCACCGCCGGCAGGCCGGCCAGCAACTGGGCGCGGAGGTCGACCAGGTTGCGGCCCCGCAGGGGCACCTCCCCGATGGGGGAGAGGGGCCGTCCCTTGGCGTCGAGCAGGGAGGTCTGCTCCTGCGGGGAAAGGCTGGTCTGGCGGGCGGCCTCCACCAGCTTGCGGGCAAAGAGGTCGGCCACCAGCACCCCGCGCTTGCGGTTGTGGCGGTCGGCCACCCGCAGGGCGTAGCGCACCACCGGCTCGCGGCAGTCCCCGTCGCTGGGGTCGGCCCCCGAGACGTGCAACACCCCGGGGGGCAAAAGCGCGGCGCCCCAGAAGTAGTCCTGGTGGCGGCGGTCCTCCAGTTGGTCGGGGGGCACCAGCCACAGGCGAAGGCCGTCGTTCTCGGCCCGCACCAGCTCGCGGCCCGATTCGTCGAGGTAGCGCAGGCAGGTGTAGAGGGGTTTGTTCTGGGCAAAGGCCAGCAGGTGCCGGCCTACCTCCTCATGCCAGCGCTCGGGCCCCTCGGCGCCGGTGTCCAACAGGCCCAGCAGCACCGGGGAGCCCGACAGGTAGGACAGATCGTCGCGGATGCCGTGCAATACCTCGTCCACCTTGCGCGCCTTGAGCTGCACCCGCTCGCGGGCCGCGGCCAGGGCCAGTTGGCGCAGGGCCTCGGTGTGGGTGTAGATGCTGTAGACGCCCACCCCGGCCAGGGGCAGGGCCGCGGCGGCCAGCAGCGCGGCGAGGAAGCGGTTCTGGATGCGGCCTTTCACTTAAGGAATTCGCAGGTCTGGCGGGCCACTATCAGCTCCTCGTCGGTGCGCAGCACATGGAGATGCACCCGGCTGGAGGCGGCGTGCAGGCTGCCCTCGCCGTGTACCGCCTCGTTTTTGGCCGCGTCCAGCTCCACCCCCAGGAACTCCAGGCCGGCCAGCACCTGGCCCCGCACCAAGGACGAGTGCTCGCCGATGCCGCCGGTGAAGCTGATGGCGTCGATGCCGCCCAATTCCACCACGTAGGCCCCCAGGTAATCGCGGATGGCGGTGGCGAAGACCTCGATGGCCAGGCGGCAGCGCCGGTCGCCGTGGCCGGCGTGCTCCTCGATGTCGCGCAGGTCATTATATCCGCATAGACCTAGCAGACCGCTCTGGGAGGCGCAGGTTTCGAGGATCTGGGAGAAGCTCTGGCCCTCACGGCGCATCACAAGATCGAGGGCGTAGGGGTCCAGGTCTCCGATGCGGTTGTTCTGGGGCAGGCCGCTCTGCGGGCTGAGGCCGTGGCTGGCCCCCTGGGAGACCCCGTCCTTGACCGCGCACAGGGAGGAGGAGCCACCCAGGTGACAGTTGATGTGCCGGAGCGGGCGCTTGCCCTCCAGTTGGCGCACGTATTCGGCGGCAAAGCGGTGGCTGGCCCCGTGGAAGCCGTAGCGCCGCACCCCGTACTTTTCGTACCAGGCGTAGGGTACGGCGTAGAGCTGCCGGCGCAGGGGGGTCTGGCCGTGGAAGGCGCTCTCGAAGCAGCCCACCAGGTGGACCTGGGGCGCTACCTTGGAAAACTGCCGGATGGCCGCCACGTACGCCGGGTTGTGGGCCGGGGCCAGGGGGTAGTATTCCACCATCCGCCCGATCACCTTCTCGTCGAGGGCCACCACCCCGGAGATGTCGCGGGCGTGTACCGCCTTGAAGCCCACCGCCTCCAGCTCGGCCAGGGAGAAGAGCACCGGGCCCACTAAACGGGCGAGGGCCTCGTCGATGGCAGTGGCGTGGTCGGGCAGAGCGCATGGCTGTTTGATCTGGGGAGACTCGCCTAATTGATAAATGTGCACCGAGCCCTGGCCGCCGATGCGGTCCATGCCGCCTTTGGCCAGCACCGCGCCCTGGGGCATGTCGAAGAGTTTGTACTTGAAGGAGGTGCTGCCCAGGTTGGCTACCAGGATCTTCATCGCTGTGGCTCCGCGGCTCGGGTATTTGGCAGGGACGGGTTCGGGCAGAAAGTACCTTGCCCGCGCATAGAGAGCAACACGGACGAAAATGACCGGAGGGAGCAGTCGTCAATTTATATTAACGGCATTGGCACCCCCTCACCCTTTGCGCGGAGGTTTTACTCCATGTCTTTCCCTAAGTCATTAGGCGCGGCAGCCGGCACGCTGGCCCTGGCCCTGGCCAGTTGCACCTCCCTGCCCCAGTTGGCCGACCAGCTCAAGAGTGCGGCCCTGCCGCCGCCGGTCGAGCCGGCTTCCTCCCCCTTTGATTCCCTGGCCGGCCAGGCGGAGCGCTCGGGGCAGTTCCAGGCCCTGGTTCGCTACGAAAACCCGGCGGACCCGCAGTCCATCCAGGGCTTTGTCCACCTGGGCCAGGTCCAGTCCATGCGCGTCAACCAGGCCGGGGCCGCCGGGGGCGGGGCCGATACCGGCGAGCAGTTGCGCCAACTCGACGCCCTGGTCTACGCCCTGGAAAACTTCACCCAGCTCAAGGCCGACGTGGCCCCCACCCTCACCTTTGCCGATCCGCGCCTGCTAGACCTGCCCATCGTCATGCCCCTGAGCCTGCCCAACGAGAGCGAGACAGAGCACCTGGCCCGCTACCTATTGGAAGGGGGGTTCGTCCTCAGCTTCGCCGCACAGTTCGAGACCTTCCGGGAGGGCCTCGAGAAATACGGACACCTGGTCTGGGGCCAGAAGGTGTGGACCGAGTACCTGACCGAGACCCACCCGCTTTTCACCGCCTTCTTCCCGCTCAAGGGGGTGCCGCGCATTGAGCGGGCCCTGACCCCGGAGGATACCTCCCAGAGCGGCAACCTGGGCGGGGCCTTCCGGCAGCGGCAGGACCGCATGCAGGGGCTCTTTGTGAATGGCCGGCTGGCCGGGGTGGAGTTCTACCTGCCGCCCAGAGCCGTGTGGCGGGTCGAGCAGTACGAGGACAGAGCCCAGTCCCAACGGGCGGTGAACATCGTCGTCTTCGCCCTCACCCAGGAGGGCTCGCTGACGCGGCGGCGAGTGCCGGCGCTGTACTGAGAGGGGAGGCGCCGGGCCGGCGTCAGGCCCGCTTGATCAACCGCGGATCAAAGCGAAAGCCCTCGGCGTCGCCAGTGACTATCTGCTAAGCGGCGAGTCCAGCATCTGGAAGCCCTGGCCCTGCAGCTAGTCCAGGCTCATGACCAGTTGCACAAGACCTTCACCCGCTTCACTTCGGTTAAGGGCATTGCCACTACTAGTGCTTTGCAGCTGATGGCCGCGTTACTGCTGCTCCCTAACGATCTCCAGCCTGCGCAGTGGGTCGCACAGGCGGGGCTAGATCCGCGGCCAAGGGAATCAGGCACCGCTATTCACAAACCGCGCTTTATCAGCAAGACGGGCAACAAATACCTCCGCGCGGCCCTCGTTATGCCAGCGCTGGCGGCTCTGCGATACCAACCTCAGGTCAAAGCCTTCTATGAAAAGTTGGTACGGGCAGGAAAGAAGAAGATGCAAGCCATTGCCGCCGTGATGCGAAAGCTACTACGATGCCTATGGGGGATGCTCAAACACCAACAGGATTTCGATGGCAGCAGCTTTTACCAGCTGACCTGCAGGGCCTTTACAGCGAAGAGAGTGTCTCACATCCTGAGTGGGCCAAATCCTGGGGGCCGGTCACCCGGCCGGCCCCAGAGCACGCAGGCCGCACTCTCGGCGGCGTTGAGGAAGAATTCCGGCAGGGGTGAGGCCTCATCGGTGCGTTAGGCGCAGTAGAGGGCCGATGCGAATACCTGTATCCGGCCCTCGCGGGGGACCAACTCGCCGATGGCCAGACGCAGGAGGGCGGTCTTGCCCGCCCCGTTGGCCCCCGCGATGCTGGTCCAGCCCAGGGGCAGGTGCAGGTCGAGAATTTCAAAGAGGGGCGTGGGCGAGGTCTCCTAGGCAAGAGCCACCTGGTGGAAGAGGATCTGGGTCTGGCCCATGGCGGGGCTCCAACAAGAAAGGCCACCCGGTGTTCCGGGTGGCTTTGCTCGACTGAAGGGTGAGGGGGATCTGGGCGGCCGGCGCACATTGGCGAAAGGCGCACCAAGGGCACTCACCTGCGGCCCAGGTGGGGGCGGCAGGGCTGCAAAGGCTGCGGGGGGCCGCGTCAGTTCTGGCGGGGCCTGCGGATCATCTCATCCCTCCATATAAGGCATCAGGCGTTATCGAGAGAGATACACCAGCAGCTTAACCCTGTAAAGATTTCTTGCGGGCCAGCCGGCGGCGGAGGCGGCTGATGAGTTGTTCCACCGCCTCCAGTTTGCGGCCACGCACTCCGGCCTTCACAAAGAGGGCGCGGGCCTCCTGCAAGGGCTGCAAGGGCTTGAGGGCCTCCTCCAGCCGGATTTGGCGGAAGAGCACGGTGCCGCTATTGGCCTGGGAGCCGGCCTGGCCGGCCAAGGCGCCGATCTGGGGGTGGAGTTCGAGGGCGGCCTCGTGGGTGCGGCGGGCCTCTCCGAGGTTGCCCTGGTGGAAATGGGCCACCCCGATATTGGCCAGGGCATTGGCCCGGCCCAGTGGGTAATCGAGGTCCTCGCAGAGCTTCAGCACTGCCCGGTACAGGCGGGCGGCCTACTCCCGCTCCCCGCAGCGGGCGTGGATGCCGCCCAGGATCAGCAGGGCGTCGGCCTCTCCCCTGCGGTACTTGAGGCAGGTGAACAGGACCAGGGCCTCCTCGGCGTCCTGCCGGCCCGACTCGAGCTTGCCCTAATGCAAGCCGAGGACGCCCAGGTTGGCGCGAAAGGCGGCCTTGTAGTCGCCCCATTTCTGGCGGTGGGCCTGTTGCAGTCCCCGTTGTAGCAGCTCGCCGGCCTGGGAGAACTGCGCGGCGTCGAGCAGGGCGGGGTGCAGGTCCAGGCTCTGCTGGTAGTGGCCTGCCGCCTCGGCGTAGCGGCCGTCGCCAAAATCCCGCGCCCCGGCAAGGAAGGGGGTTCTGGCCGGGGCGATAGCCCGCCTGCTCTCTGAAGGCGTGCAGGGTGGTTTTCTGCACCCGCTCACCCCCCGGTCCCTTGGCCGAGTAGAGCATCCGGGCCCTGGGCCTGGCCTACTCCCAAACCCTGAGCAGGGGGTAGAACACCCAGCAGACCCCCGCCCCGGCCAAAGCCGGCCCCGGGCACGGCGTGCAGGAATGATAGGACCTCCACCGCGCCCAGGCCCCAGCATAGGGCGGCCAGGGCCAGGCCGGCCCAGCCGAGGTTGCAGAAGAGGGTGCGGAACACCCCGCTGCGGAAACCCATCTGCTTGACTTTCGCTGGTTCCAGGGCTATCTCTGTCGGAAAAAAGCCCCTCTCACCCCAGCCAATGAGAAAATGTTGCTGATATTCGCCCTGTTGCTGGCCCTGCTGGTCGCGGCCCCGCCCTCCGGCGCCGAGGAAATGGTGTTTGGCCGAGCCGCCGATTGGGAGGAGTGGAGCTACCCGCGCGGGGCTTTGGAGGTGGAGGACGGCCGGCTCAGCCCGGTCTACAGCCGCAAGGCCATCGACGCGACCCGCCAGGCGGGTGTGCGAGGGGCCGGCGCGGACCGGGCCGGGGCCCCGGCGGCCCTGGACAGTGATCCGGCCACGGCCTGGCAGCCCCCGGCTGGGACCGCGGTGAAGGATTGGTGGATCGAGATCGACCTGGGACAGGTGGTGCCGGCGCAGCGCTTACGCTTCCGCTTTGCCCCGGACCGGCCGGCCCCGGCCTTCTTCACCATCCTCTTTTCCAAGGGGGAGCAGTTCATCAACAGCGCCAATATCGTCGTCGAGGGCACCCTGCTCTACAGCCGCAGCCAGCGCTACTCCTTCAACGAGGCGCACGAGATCACTCTGGATTTGGAGGACGAACTGGTGAAGGTGATCCGCCTCCAGGCCGAGCGCCAGACCGGGGGGGCGGGGCTGGCCGAGGTGGAGGTGGACGCCTATGGCAACAACATCGCCTACGGCCTGATCGCCAAGGGCGGCACCGTGGACGTGCAGGCCGAGATCGTCACCCTGGCCGGCAGCCCGGAGGTGATGTTCGACGGGGACCTGGTCAGCGCCTGGCGAGTCAGCCCCCTGGCCAAGGGCGCCACCGGGGGCCGGCTGACCACCGGCGACTACCGCATCGACTTAGGGGCCACCTACTGGCTGGACACCGTCTGGCTGCTAGGCGAGCCTTTGGGCATCCCGCCCCGGCTGCGCAACATCTACGCCAATTTCCTCTCCTACCAGGTCCTCTACTCTAACGGCGCCCTAGCCCCTGACGGCAGCCTGCGCTGGGCGGAATTGGCGGCGATGCCGGCCGATCCGAAGAACCTGTTCGAGCGGCGCAACTTCCGCCACGACTTTTCCCCGGTGGCCGCCCGGTACCTGCGCCTGTACTACCCCACCAGCGAGGGGGACGCCATCATCGGGGGCAGCATCGATTCGCGCGGGGCCCGCTACGATGGCCTGGGGCTGGTGGGGGAATTCCAGGTCTACGGCGAGGGCTACCCGGCCAGGGTGGTGCTGCAGTCCCCGGTCCTCGACCTGGGGCAGGGGTGGAACATCACCCACCTGAGCTGGCTGGCTCAGGTGGCCCCCGGCGCCGACCTGCGGGTGCGCAGCCGCAGCGGGGACCAGGTGGTGGAGGCGACCCGCTATTACGACAAGCAGGGCAGGGAGGTGACCGAGCGCAAATGGGAGAAGCTCATCGAATCCTTTCGCGGGCCAAAGGTGGTATCGCTACAACCGGGAGGGGACTGGAGCCTGTGGAGCCAGGCGTACACCACCTCGGGGGCGCCCTTCCGCTCGCCCTCGCCCCGCCGTTATCTGCAACTCGAAATCGAACTGCTGGCCCACCAGCCCCAGGCCAGCGCGGTGCTGGAGGAGCTGCGGGTCCACTACGGCCGGCCCCTGGTCCGCCAGGCCCTCGGGGAGATTGCCCCTCAGCAGGTGAGTCCTGGGGAGCGGCGGGAGTTCAGCTATTTCCTCCAGCCCCGTTTCGCCGCCGGTGACCAGGGCTTTGACCAGGTGGCGGTGGAGGCCCCGGTTTCCCTGGAATTCGCCGGGGCGCGCTTGGGGGACCGGGAGCTGGGGGTGGAGGCCCTGGCAGACGATGGGGGGTTACGGCTGAAGCTGCCGGCCCGGCTGCGGGGGGAGGATCTGCTCGAACTGCGTTTCGCCGCCACCCTCTTCCAGCCGGCGCGTTTCCAGGTCTTCATGGAGCAGGGGGCTTTGCGCCAGCAGGTCGACCCGGGGGACGCGGCGCCCCTGCTGGAGGGGGCCACCGACGTGGTCTCCCTGCCGGTGGGCGGCGGTCTGCTCAATCACCTGGAGATCGCCCCGGTGGTCTTCACCCCCAACGGGGACGGGCGCAACGACGAGCTACGCATCGACTTTGACGTGCTCAAGCTGCTCTCGCCCCGCCCCCTGGCCGCCCGGATCTGTGACCTGCAGGGCCGCACCCTGCGGCAACTGGCCCGGGGCGAGGGCCTGGCCGGGCACTACCAGTTGCGCTGGGACGGGCGCGGCGAGGGGGGCGATTTGCTGCCGCCGGGGATCTACCTGGTGTGGCTGGAGATCAGCGGCGACGCCGCTTCACAGCGCCTCGTCCGCGCCGTGGCCCTTACCTACTGAGATCCCATTTCCACAGGCGCTGCGCGGTCTTTCCCAGCACCCACTCCCGCTCCTCCGAACGCATTGGGATGGCCTCGGCGAAGAGTTCCAAGCTTTGGCGGCAGGTCAGGCGGGGCTGTCGTAGCGGGATGGGGAAGTTGCTGCCCCACAGGGAGCGCTCCGGGCCAAAGGCGTCGAGGACCTGCCGCACCATCCAGTGCACGTCGCGGCAGGGGAAGGATTCCTCGCTGGCCAGGCCGATGAAGGTCAGCTTGGCGCAGGTGTTGGGATAGCGGGCAAGCTCCAGGACCGGGGCCACGGTGTTCACCGAGGGCCGCAGTTTTCCTCCCGAGACATAACCGCAGTGGTCGAGGATCATGGTGGTATGGGGGAATTCCCGCAGCCTCTGCTCGACCTGGGGGTATTCCTCGTGGGTGGCGTTGACGTCGATGGGCAGGCCCAGCTCGGCGGCGGCGGCCCACAGCGGGGTGATGGCCGGGTTGTCCAGCCCCTCGTGGTATAAGAGGTGCTGCTGGATACGCAGGCCGCAGGCGCCCCGGCGCACGCAGTCCTCCAACTCCTGGGGGGATTGCGGACTCTTGGGGTCGATGAGCACCCCCACGGCCAGCCAGTCCGCGTTGCCCTGGAGCGCGTCGAGGGGATAGCGGTTGTCCCAGCCGTAGTACCCTGGGGTGATGGTGAAGGCGCGGGCGATGCCGGCCTCCTGCATCCGGGCCCGCAGCACCTCGGCGGCGGCCTCGGGGGAGGGGCGGTAGTTGGAGGCGGGATCGCGCAGGGGGTAGCGCTCCAGGTCGGTGGCGCCGATATGGGTGTGGCCGTCGATGATCATGAGGTATTCCCGGGAGTCAGATGGGGGTGCTCAATTGTTCGCCGAGGGCCTGATCCAGCAGGGCGAACTTTGCCTCGGCTCCGGCCAATAGCTCCGCCGCGCCGCTCAGGGAGCCGGCTCGCCCCAACTCCTCCAGTTGCCGACAGATCTCGGCCAGGCGCCCGGCGCCCAGTTCCCGGCTGCTGCCTTTAAGGGCGTGGGCCTGGCGCTCCAGGGTCTGGGGATCTGCTTCCCCGATGCCCTGGCGCAGGCCGGCCAGGCTCTGGAGGGCCTCGCTGCGGAAGGTGGCCACAAAGTCGGGGAGCGAAAAGTAGCCCCGCCGGCTCATCTCCTGCAAGCCCTCCCAGGCCACCGGGTCCAGCACGGCGGCCTGGGGCGCCACGTGAAGGGGCAGGGGGCGGCGGGAGGGCGGCGCCCAGGGCCTGCTACCAGCTCGGCGCGGTTGCTGGGTTTGGACACGTACCGGTCCATGTCGGCCTCAAAGCAGCGCTGGCGGTGCTCCGGGCGGGCATGGGCGCTCAGGCCGACGACGGGCAGGTGACCGCCCAGGGACTCTTCCCGCCGGCGGATGGCAGCGGTGGCGGTCAGGCCGTCCATGTGGGGCATCTGCACGTCCATCAGCACTAAGTCGAAGGACCCCCCTTTTTATTTTTTTAGGGCCTCCATTCCGTCCCCGGCCACCTCCACCTAATGGCCGGCTGGCTGCAGATGCCCCTGGGCCACCATCTGGTTGACGGGCCGGTCCTGGACCAGCAGGATGCGGCGGAAGGGGCCGGCCGCCGGGAGTGGGGTCGCGACTGAGGCCGGGGCCACGGTCGGGGCGCCCAGGGTCTGCATTAGGGCGTCGAAGAGATCTGACTGGCTGACGGGTTTGCGCAGGTAGATGGCCACCCCCAGCGCGGCGCAGCGGCGGTTCCAGTCGGGGTCGTCGGCCGAGGAGAGCATCACCACCGGGGTGGCGGCCAGTTGCGGCTCCCCCGGAGCCGGGCCAGGACCTGGCTGCCGTCCAGGCCGGGCATCCGGGCGTCGGGCAGCACCAGGGCAAAGGGGTCGCCCCCGGCGGCGGCCAGGCGCAGGGCTGCCAGGCCGGTCTCCCCGCCAGGGGTCAAGCTGGGGCGCATCCCCCAGTTGCGCAGCAGTTCTTCGAGGATGAGGCGGTTGGCGGCGCTGTCGTCCACCACCAGCTCCCGCCGGCCCTGTAGGACCAGCAACCCTGCTCCCGCAGCCTCCTGGGCCGGGGAGCAACCGAAGCGGGCGATGAAGTGGAAGGTGCTGCCCCGGCCAAGCCCGGTGCCCCGTAGCGGCGGTTGGTCGAACCCTCAGCCTGGGCCAAGGCGGCGAAGATCCACTGCTGCTGGTCGGGCGGGATGCCGGTGTCGCGCACTTGGGAGTGCAGAACCACCTCGCCGCCGCCCTCCAACTTTGCCTCCACCCGCACCACCACCTCGCCCTTTTCGGTGAACTTGATGGCATTGCCAACCCGGTTGATCAGTACTTGGCGCAGGCGCAGCTCGTCCCCGCGCAGCCCGTCGGGGACCTCCGGGCGCACCGCGTGGACCAGTTCCAACCCGTTCTGGTGGGTCCGCATCGCCAGGATCTTTATCACCTTGTCCTCTGCCGGGCGCAGGGCGAACTTCTCGCTGGCCAGGGCGAGCTGGCCGGCCTCGATCTTGGAGAAGTCGAGCACCTCGTTGATGATTTCCAGCAGGCCGTCGGCCGAGAGCTTGACCAGGCGCAGCTGCTCGCGCTGGCCCGGGGCCAGGGGGGTGTCCAGCAAAAACTCGGTCAGACCGAGGATGTCGTTCATGGGGGTGCGGATCTCGTGGTTCATGTTGGCCAGAAACTCGCTTTTGCCCCGGCTGGCGGCCGCGGCCCTGGCCTCCTCGAGCTGGGCTGCGGCCTGTCTGCGGGCGGTGACGTCGCGGGCCGCCCCGTAGATCAGGCCCTGCTCGGCAACGGCGGTGGCCGACCAGGAGAGCCAGCGGTACTGGCCCGCGCGGCAGCAGTAGCGGTTCTCAGAGGTGCCCCTCCTGTAGCGGCTGCACGCTGAGGTCGATCAGGCGCAACTCCCAGATTTTCGCCAGCAGGGCGGCGCTCGGGTTGCCGGTCATGTCCTTGTTTCGGGCACAGCGAGGGGTGTGGGTGAGAAATGGATGTGGCACTGGCCCGCCGCGAGAGGCTTCGGACAGACCAGTGCCAACCAATTAGGACCCTAGAACTGCAAGAGCGCGGTTCACACTCCAAGAAGATTAAATAGCAAGGGGGACACCAGGAAGAGGGATAATGAGAAAGTCCATGTAAAATATGGAATTAAGAGCTTGTCCGGGGATGTCTGCCCCGGGAGGATTGCCCATTGTTTTTACAAACATGAAAAAAGCTGATACCTCTCGCCTGGGGTTGCCCTGCCCTGGGGCCCCTGGCTCAGACGCCGGGCAGTGGTGGTGGCCTGGGCCAGTATATATTGTTATGGCGGACGAAGTGCAGCCCGAGAGGTCAAAACGTGTGGCGCTTTCTTGGGGCAGGCGGCCTGGCCCTCCTGCTGGGGGGTGCCGAGGCAGTCGGGGCCCATCCCAATCTGGTGGCGGAGGCCGCCCGTGCCCAAAAGCCCCCCAGGGTGGACGGTGACCTGGGGGAGTGGGAGGGGAGCCGGTGGCTCGAACTGGCGCCCGGCGACTCGCTGGCGGGGAGCCGCCTGGGAGACGACGGGCCCGGCGAAGGGGGAGTGGCCGGCACCGCCGCGGATCTCTCTGCCCGGCTGCTGCTGGCCTGGGATGAGCAGTGGCTCTACCTGGCGGCCCAGGTCCGCGACAATGTCCGCGATGTGGATGGCGGCGAGCAGGGCCAGTGGTTCTGCCGGGACGGGGTGGCCCTCTTCCTCGACGTGCCCCGCGACGCGGACGGGCCGGTCTGGTTCGTGGGCGATCACGCCTTTGTCTTCACCGCCGATCCGGCGCTGCCTCCGGAGGGTCGGTGGTGGCGCCACGGCGACCAGCGGGGCCGCCAGGAGGGGCTGGCCCCGCCCCAGACCCAACTAGCCGTCGCCCTGGAAGAAACAGGATACCGCCTCGAAGCGGCCATCCCCATGGCCGTGCTCTCCCTCTTCACCCCCACCTTCCGCGCCCCCTTCGCCGGCCGGACCGTGGGCTTCATGCTGCTGGTGACGGACCCCGACGGCGGACCTCGCCCCTTCGGGGGCCAGTTGTCCTATGGCGGCCAGAACGACAACGATCAGTTCTGGGCCCAGTTGCGCCTGGTCGAGGGCGGGGCAGCGCCTCCCCAGCTGGAGACCTCGGCGGAGGAGGTGGCCTTCGATGCCAAGATGAGAAACGACCAGCGCCTGATCCTGCCGGCCTACCTGTCCAAGCGGCAGGCCGAGGACCAGGTGGCCCAGCAGCGCGACCTGGCCGCCGAGTACTTCCAGGTCTACCTCGACAAGCGCCCCTCCCGCCAGGCGACCCGGGCCCTCTCCATGGCCTTCACCCTGTGGGGCAACACCCGCTCGACCGGACCGATACGCGAGGCCATCGCCCTGATCCCCCCCGAGGAGGACGTGTGGGACCAGGTGGTGCCCGGCCTGCGCCAGGCCTTTTACCTGGATGGCCGGGTCGAGGAGGGCCTGGACCTGATGTCCGACCTGGAGCTGCGGGTGACGCCCCAGAAGAGCCGCTCGGCCCTGATCCTGGTGCTGGCCGCCAACTGGCTCGGGCAGGGTCAGATCGAAAAGGCGTACGAGGGCTTCACCCGCATCGTCTCGTGGAGCGCCTCAGCCTGGCACGTGGGGGAGGCCAATCGCTACCTGGAGCAGATCGACCGCCAGTACACCCAGAACCCCGACGAGGCCGCCCCCGAATAAGGCTCAGAGCTGCTCGAGGGCCTGGGCGAAGTCGGCGCACAGGTCCTGGGCCGCCTCGATGCCCACCGCCACCCGCACCAATCCCTCGGCGATGCCCAGGGCCGCCCGTCGCTGCGGGGTGAGGCCGGCATGGGAGGTGAGGGCCGGTCGGGTGATCAGGGTCTCCACCCCGCCCAGGCTAGGGGCCGAAACCGGCAGTTCGAGCGCTCCGATGAGCCGGTCGGCGGCGGTGATCCCCTCCCGCAATTCAAAGCTGAGCACCCCGCCGCAACCGCTGAAGAGCCGTTGGGCCCGTTGATGCTGGGGATGGCTTTCCAGGCCGGGGTAGTTCACCCGGGCCACCTCGGGGCGGCCCTCCAGGAAGCGGGCCAGGGCCAGGGCGTTATCGTCGTGCTGGCGCATGCGCAGGGCCAGGGTCTTGAGCCCGCGCTCTAGCAGGAAGCAGGCGTGAGGGTCGAGGGTGGCCCCCAGCAGGTTGAGGCGCCGGGTGAGCTGGTTGATGAGGGTGCCGCCGCCCATGACGCAGCCGGCGACCAGGTCGGAGTGGCCGTTGAGGTACTTGGTGGCGCTGTGGATCTCTAGGTCGAAGCCCAGAGCCAGGGGACGGAAATTGACCGGGGAGGCGAAGGTGTTGTCGATCACCGAAAGCAGGTTGCGCCGGCGGGCAAAGCCCACCACCGCCTCCAGTTCCGGCACCTCCAAGAGCGGGTTGGTCATGGTCTCGACGTAAAGGAGGCGGGTGGTGGGCCGCAGGTGGCGCGCCCACGAGGACAGGTCGTTGCCCTGGATATAGTCCACCTCGATACCCAGGGCCGCGGCCTCCTCGCTGAGGAAGCTGAGGGTGCCGCCGTAGAGGCAGTCCTGGGCCAGCAGGTGGTCGCCGGCCCCCAGCAGGCCCAGCAGGGTGGTGGTGATGGCGGCCATGCCCGAGGCGGTCACCAGCGCGGCCTCGGCCCCGCTGATGGCGGCCAGCACCGCGTGCAGGGCCTGGTGGTTGGGGGTGTTGTTGAGGCGCAGGTAGCGCAACTGGCTGTAGTCGCGCTCGCCCCGGTACTCGAAGGTGGCGCTCTGGTAGATGGGGGCCACCACGGCCCCGGCGGGGCGCGGTTTGGGCTGGCCGGCGTGGATCAGTTGGGTTTGCAGGTGGTGAGAGGGATGGGCCATACGCCCCCTTTCACGGGAGGAACTTCTGGAGCAGCCGCTCGTACAAGCGCACAAAGTCCTCGCGGCCATTGCTGCGGTTGTAGAAGAAGCAGAAAGGGTTGGGGTTGACCTCCAGCAGGCACAGGCCCCGGGAACCGGCGATCAGGTCGATGGCGTAGAAACCCAGGTCCAGCACCCCAGCCACCTGGCCGGCCAGCCGCCGCATCGGCGCCAGCAGCGCCTCCTCCTCCACCTGAGTGGCCTGGCCGCCGGCCTGGTGCAGGGGGTTAAGGTCTTCTCCTCCTGGGGTTCCCTGTTTTTCGTAGGCCAGCAGCAGCTCGCCCTGGGTGGCGACGATGCGGTACTCGAGGCCCGCCACGTACTCCTGGATCAGCAGCACGTTGTCGAGGTAGCCGCTGTTCTCACACAAGAGTTGGAGCCGGCGGCACAGGGTATCGCGGCTGTGTTCGAGAAAGACCCCCTGGGCCAGGGAGCTGTGGTACCTCTTGACCAATACCGGGTAGGAGAAACGCCCCTCCACCTCGGCGGCAATGGCGGCGATGGAGGGGTGGGTCTTGTAGCGGTTGAAGCGGTCGTCGGCAAAGGGGTTGAAGACCTGCAGGGTGGCCGGCATCAGCACCCCGGCCTGGCTGAACAGCTCGTATTGGTAGCCCTTGTCCTCGGCGAGGCGGGCGGCCACGTAGTTGTTAAAGGGGTGCTTGTTGCGCAGGAAATAGACCGGGGGGCCTGGCCGCTTCAGGCGCAGCACGTGGCCGTTGGCCGAGGCGAACTCCCATTCCAGGCCCCGCCGCTGGCAGGCCAGTTGCAGGCATTCGAGGCTTTCGAGGGCCGCGTCCTCGCTTACCCCCTCGCGCTCGCAGGGCAGGTCGAAGAACTCGCGGGCCAGGGCCACCAGCGACAGGGAGCCGGTGACACACAGCGCTTCGTCGGGGCCCAGTTGGGCCGCCAGTTGGCGCAGGGCGCGCAGGCCGGAGGGGATGGTCTCTACGCGCAGGCCGGCCGGGGCGTGGGCGGCCAACTCCTCGGGCCGCAGGGCGCGGGGGTGGTCCGAGGCGGTAAGCACCATGCGGCGGGCCAGGGGTTGCAGGGCGTAAAGGAGGCCGGCGGTGTCGTGGCCGCGCAGGGCGCCCACCAGAAAGGTCCAGCGGGGTGCCAGGCCGGTTAGGTCTTCGGCCAGGCGCTGGGCGGCAGCCGGGTTGTGGGCCCCGTCCAAGAGCACCAGCGGGCGCTGGCTAGCGGTCTCGAAACGCCCCGGCCAGCGGTGGGCGGCGGTGGCTTGGGCAGCCCCCTCTGGGAGAGCGCCCAGCAGCCAGGAGGCCGCCCCCAGGGCTAGGCGGGCGTTTTCGGCAAAGGTGCGCGGCCTGTCCGGTAGAGAGGAGGGGTCGAAGGGATAGGGCAGGAGTTCCCCTGGGCCGACGACCCCCTCGGGACCGGCCTCCCAGAGTGGCACCCCCTGCTGGCGGCTGGCGCGGCGCAGGAACTGGCGCACCTCGGGCGGCTGGGCGGCGGTGGTGAAGAGGGGGCGGCCGGGCCGGCTGATGTGGAACTTGTCCGCGGCGATGGCCTCGACGCTGTGCCCCAGCACCTCCACGTGGTCCAGGCCGATGGTGCAAAGCACCGCCAGGCGCGAATCCCAGGCGTTGGTGGCGTCGTAGCGGCCGCCCAGCCCCACCTCGAAAACCCCGTACTCCGCCTGCATCCAGGCAAAGAAATGAGCCGCCAACGCGGTGAGGGCCTCGAACTTGCTGAAAGGCCCCAGGCCCTCGGCGCCGAAGTTGCGGGTCTGGTCGTAGAGGAAGGTGATGCCCTCGGCCCAGGTATCGCGCGGCAGGAGCTGGCCCTCCACCTGGATGCGCTCGCGCCAAGTGTGCAGGTGGGGCGAGGTGTAGAGGCCGGCGCGGTGGCCGGCCCGCCCCAGGAGGGCGGCCAGCAAGCTGCTGGTGGTGCCCTTGCCGTTGGTGCCGCCCACGATCAGGGTGGCAAAGCGCTCCTGGGGATTCCCCAGCCGGGCCAGCAGGGCGCGCATGCGGGGCAGGTAGTCTTCGAGGGGGCCCAGGGCCGGGCGGCCGCTCTCCCAGTCGGGCAGGGTGTCGAGAAAGCGCTTGCCGTGGAAGTAATCCATTGGCCCTTCAACCGCCCCGGGTGTGCATCTCGCGGTGGGGGTCCTGCCGCAGATCCTCGACCTGGTAGAGGACGCCCCGGTGCGGGTCGGCGGCCCGCTCCTGGGCGCCCCGGTCAGTGCGCCCCTCCCAGCCTTGGCGGATGAAGGCGGCCAACTCCTCGCGGGACTGCCCGGCGCGCAGCCGGCCCCGCAGATCCGCCCCTTCCTGGGCGTAAAGGCAGAGGTACCACTGCCCGTCGGCAGTGAGCCGGCTGCGGTCGCAGGTCCGGCAGAAGGGCTCGGTGACCGAGGCAATGATGCCGAAGCAGGTGCCGTCGGCCAGGCGGAAGCGCCCGGCCGGTGCCGCCCCCTGCGGGCCGCAGGGGGTGATGGGGCCCAGGCGCTCTTCCAGGCGGGCCAGGATCTGTGCCTTGGAAAAAACGGCGTCCGCAGACCACTGGGTGGCCCCGCCCACGTCCATGTACTCAATGAAGCGCACCTCCCCACCCACTTGGCGGCCGAATTCGATCAGGTCCTCCAGTTCGTCGTCGTTGAAGCCCCGTATCAGCACGGTGTTAATCTTGAGGCTGGCAAAGCCGGCGGTGGCGGCGGCGCGGATGCCCTCCAGCACCTGGGGCAGGGTGTCGCGGCGGACCAGGGCTTTGAAACGCTCCGGCCGCAGGGAGTCGAGGCTCGCCGTCACCCGGTCGAGGCCAGCCCGGCGCAGGGGGAGGGCCAGGGGTCCCAGGTGGGTGGCGTTGGTGGTCAGGGCCAGGTCCTCGATGGCCGGCTGCTGCCGCAAGAGCGCCACCAGTTCGGGCAATTGGCGCCGCAAGAGGGGCTCGCCCCCGGTCAAGCGCACCTTGCGCACCCCGGCCAGGACAAAGGCGTCCACCAGGGCGCGGATCTCAGCAAAGCTGAGCAGATCCTCCTGCGGCAGCCAGGTGTAATGCTCCTCGGGCATGCAGTAGAAACAGCGCAGGTCGCAGCGGTCGATGACCGAAATGCGCAGGCTGTTGAGCGGCCGGTCCAGCAGATCGGCGGCCGGACAGTCAGGAGGTGCCTTCATGGCATTCGGAATAGCGGTGGGTGAAAAGAAGGTGAAAAGCTAATATAGGGATCGCCAAAGACCGGGCAACCAAAGCGGAGCCAGCTGGCGTTAGCGGAGGTTAAAACAAAACACCGGGACCTGGGGATAGGAAGGAGCCCAGCCTTTGGCGCTCAGTGCAGCGTGGTGATCAGCAGCAGTATGAAGTTATCGCCCAGCAGAAAACCCACCAAAAGGATCTTGAAGATCCTCCAGACCGACTCCGTCTGATCAGCAAAGCGGTCCATGGGGTTCAAGGGGCCTTGGCGCGGACCGTCTGAGGACTGGCCACCGGGCAATGATCCGGGTCAACAGGGAACAGCGGGGAGGAACGGGAACCGGCCTGCAGAGGGGCGCAGGCACGTCCCAGATGAAACATTACCCCGCGCTCTTGTCAACTGGCCGGGTCTCAATCAGCCAGGGCCGCCAGCCTGGCCTGGAGCTCTTTGACGAAGGAGTTGCCGGCAAAACTGCCCCGCACTGCGGCGAAATCCGCGGCCCGGGCAGCCTCGTTTCCGTCGGCCCCATAGCCCAGCATGGCCAGGGGGTCGAACTCCTTCTCGGCGTCGGCCAACACCTTTTTGAGATAGCTGGCCGACAACTTCTTGTGCTCGGCTTCCAGCTGGGCCAGAGCCGCCGCGTCCAACTGGTCCACCTCCACCCCTTCGCGGGCAGCAAAGGCACGTCGTACCCAGCTCCACTCGTCCTGGGCGTAGGCGGCGTGGGCCTGGGCCAGGGCAGCCTGGAACTGGGCCAGGCCGGCGATGCGGCCGCTTGCCACGGCCTCGGTCAATTCCCGGAGGCGCCGGCGCCCGATCAGCAGGCCCCCTACGTCGGCCCACTCTTCGCTGTAGCTCCCAGTGTCGGCCAGGGCCTGGCGCCAGGCTTGAGGCCCCTGATTGCGCACCGGGGCCAGGCGTTCGAGAATCTTGCCCTTGAGGTACATGTCGGTAGCCGCGGCGTAGCTGCGGGCGCTGGGCCGCAGCAGCAGGCGCTTGATCATGGCGCCTTTGTAGCGCACCTGTTCCACCTCCCGAGGGGTTTTTTCGTGCAAGTCCAGCATTAGGGCCTCGGCTTGGATCAGCTTCTGCACCAGGTACGGGCTGAACACCGCAAAGTGGATCAGGTCGCGTTTGATGCCACCCTTGCGCCGGTCCCGGGCCGGCCACTTCTCCCCGTCGCGCATCACCCCCACAGTGTGCATGTTCATTGCCGGGGTCAACATGCTCTCGCCACCCACCTCGGTCAGGTAGGAGAAGGGCAGCTCGCTCGTGTCGAGATTGCCCAGGTGCTTGCCGATGGTCACCGAGAAAGGCCCCACCACCGTAGGCCAGAGCATGTACGAAAACGAGCCATTCTTGCTGCCCCGCTGCACCACACCCTGATGCACCGGCCCGAGCTTGTACATGTGGTTGCTCTGGTTGGTCCCTGAGCCGGCGTTGTAGAAGGAGTAGATGCCGGCGATGAGTAGGGTGCTCTTGTGGTGGGTGACAGTGTAGGGGCCGGCGAAGACCGAACAGGCCTCGCCGTGGAAGCCCTCGCAGTTGGCGAAGAAGAGGGAATTCTCCCCGGAAAACTGTTTGCCCAGTTGCACCCCTTGGCCGACGAAGCAGCGGCTCAGGACTACGCCGTCTTTTACGGAGGAGCCCTCGCCGATGATGAAGTCCTGGGCGGCGACGCCAGCGCCTACAACGGCAGGGGCTTGCGGTTCGCTGAGGAGGGTGCCGTTGCAGAGGCGCAGGGCCCCGCGCACCTGGGCGGCCGGGCCGATGTTCAGGTCGGTGATGGAGGAAACTTGGCTCACCACCGCCCCCTCGCCCACCCGGCCCCGGTCGGACCTGGCCTGGTCCGTGTAGGCGGCAACCATGCCCTCCAGGCGGGTGATGAGTTCGGGATGGTGGCGGTGCATACACAACAGGTAGGCGAACTGGCTGGACATCTCGGCAAAGATGGGCAGTTGCCGGCCGCCCCCCTCGTTGACTGCCTCCACCTCCACCCCGTTGCCAAAGGTCGCCCCCGGAGCGGTGGCCATCGCGCCCACGTCGCTGATCACCGCCCGGTCGCCGATCTCGTAATTGGCCAGGTGGCTGCCCACGCGGGTCACCCGCACCTCGTCGCCCAGACTGCAGTTGACCAGGGTGGCGTCGGCCAGCTCGCAGGGCAACTCCACCCCGCCGTCGAGGGCCACCCGGCCCTGCAGGCTGCCCAGGCGCACCTGCCCGACGAAGCGCACCCGCCGCACACGGCCGGGTTCGAAACCCGGCCCGACCTGCACGGCGGCCCAGTCCTCGGCGGCACAGCCCTCCTGGGTCAGGGTGTCAATTTCGGCGCGGGTCAAAGCGCGGTGCGAACTCATCGGATTCTCCTCTGGCCGAGGGACTGGCGCTCTTGTATATTCTCCCAAGGAAAAGGGTGCTCTTCCGTGGCAGCTAAGATTATCTGCCCGCCCCGCCCTGTCAAGGCGTGGAGCGCTTTACACCCAGGGGGGCATTTTCCTACATTGTCTCCGCCCCAATCCCTCATCGCGAGAGTCCTGTCATGCCTGGAAACATCAAGGTGACCGTCTGTCCCGATGCCCAGGGCGTGGCCCGCAAGGCTGCCGGGGTCTTCGCCGCGCTGCTCCGCTCCAAACCCGCAGCCGTCATTGGCCTGGCCACCGGCTCCACCCCGGAGCAGACCTACGCCGAACTGGCCCGCCTGCACCGGGAGGAAAAGCTCAGCCTCGCCAAGGTCTCCTCCTTCAATCTGGACGAATACTGGGGCCTGGACGGGGACCACGACCAGAGCTACCGCCACTTTATGAACACCCATCTCTTCAACCACGTCGATATCCGCCCCTGGAACACCTGCGTACTCAACGGCAAGGCCGCCAACCCCGCGCTCGAATGCCAGGCCTTCGAGACCAAAATCCTGGCGGCGGGCGGGGTGGACCTGTGGCTTTTGGGTATCGGCGGCAACGGCCACATCGCCTTCAACGAGCCGGGCAGCCCGGTAGACAGCCGCACCCGCCTGGTCAGCCTGACCCCCAGCACCATCGCCGCCAACAGCGACGGCCGTTTCTTCAAGGACCCCGCCGAGGTGCCCCGCTGCGCCCTGTCGGCGGGCATCGGCACCATCCGCGAGGCGCGCCAACTGGTGCTTTTGGCCACCGGCCCCAAGAAGGCCGCGGCCATCGCCGCCGCCGCCGAGGGGTCCTTCAGCCCCGACTGCCCCGCCAGCCTGTTGCAGGACCATCCCGACTGCACCTTCATCGTGGACCGGGAAGCCGCCGCCGGCCTCAAGCATCCCCACTGACCTGGAGGAGGACGAAGCGCCTATGGACCGCGCCGAGATCAAGGACCGGGTTTACCGCGTCATCAGCCAGGTGCTTAAGCTGGAGCCCGGGCAGATCCAGGAGGACCACACTTTCACCGTCGATCTGGGCGCCGAGTCGGTGCAGTCGGTGGAGTTGATGGCTGGTTTCGAGGAGGAGTTCGATATCGAGATGGACGAGGACGAGGCCCTGCAGGTGCAGTCCGTGGGCTCGGCCATCGACTTCATCGCCCGCTATCTTAAGTAGGGGGAGGGAAAACCAATGGCCGCCCCCAAGCCCTGGCCCCTGGTGGAGCCCCAGGCCCCCAACCTGCTCGACGAACAGTTCGACTACCGCCTCCCCCCTAAGATCCTCTTCGACGGGCCCCTCTACGAGGAGATAGATGGGAAAGTAGTAAGGTTCGACCCACAGGAGGCCCTGGCCCGGGACCTAGTCATCACCGACACCACCTTCCGCGACGGCCAGCAGGCCCGGCCCCCGTACACGGTCGAGCAGCAGGTCCGGCTCTACGACATGCTGGCCAAGCTGGGCGGGCCCCGGGGGATCATCCGGCAGACCGAGTTCTTCCTCTACACCAAAAACGACCGCAAGGCCCTGGACCAGTGCCGGGCCTTGGGGCACCGCTACCCGGAGATCACCTCGTGGATCAGGGCCGACAAGGGGGATTTCCGGCTGGTGGTGGAGGCTGGGGTCAAGGAGACGGGGATGCTCACCTCCTGCTCCGACTACCACATCTTCCTCAAGCTCAAGAAGAACCGCCGGCAGGCTTTTGAGGACTACCTGGGCGTGGTGGAGGCGGCCTGGGAGGCGGGGGTCCGGCCCCGCTGCCACCTGGAGGACGTCACCCGCGCCGACATCGAGGGCTTTGTGCTGCCCTTTGTCGCCGAGCTGATGCGCCGCTCTGAACAGGTGGCCCCCCAGATGCGGGCCAAGGTGCGGCTGTGCGATACCATGGGCTTCGGGGTCTCCTTCCCCGGCGCGGCGCTGCCCCGCTCCATTCCCAAGCTGATCTATCGCATGACCCACGACGCCGGGGTGCCGCCCGAATGTCTTGAATGGCACGGCCACAACGATTTCCACAAGGTCCACATCAACGGGGCCAGCGCCTGGCTCTACGGCTGCAACGCGCTCAACACCACCCTTTTCGGCTTTGGCGAGCGCACCGGCAACCCCCCCCTCGAAGGGGCGGTGATCGAGTACATCGCCCTGCGGGGAGACCTGTGCGGCATCGACACCCGTATGATCCAGGAGATTGCCCAGTACATGCGCTCGGCCGGGGTGGAGATCCCGCCCAACTATCCCTTCGTGGGCAGGGACTTCAACACCACCCGGGCCGGCATCCACGCCGGGGGGCTGCGGGCCGACGAGCGGATCTACAATATCTTCGACACCGCCGCCCTCTTTGGCCGGCCGCCCCGGGTCTCCATCACCGACAAGTCCGGGGTGGACGGGGTGGCCATCTGGGTCAACGAGTTCCTTGGCCTTAAGGGCGAGGAGCGGCTCAACAAGATCAAGGTCCACAAGGTGGCCCGCTGGGTGATGGACCAATACGAGGTCCACCAGCGCACCAGCGCCATTACCGACGAGGAGTTGGCGGTCCAGGTCAAGGAGCATCTGCCCGAGCACTACACCCGCCGCGCCCAGAGCGGCTGAAGAGCGCCGGAAGGTGCCGCGCCTGGTGCGGCGCCCACGGAGGTTGCGGTGACGGAAGTGGTCGAGTCCCTGATCGAGCGGGCGCGCCAGCACCCGCGCAAGGTTGTGCTCTCTGAAGGCGAAGACGAAAGGGTGATCCAGGCGGCCTGCCGCCTGGCCGGCAAGGGCATCGCCCATCCCATCCTGCTGGGCGACCTGCCCTTGATCCGGGCGGTGGCCGCCGGCCGCTCCCTCAAGGCGGTGGAGGTGGTGGACCCCAACGATGCCGGGGCCCTGGCCCGCTACAGCGAGACACTCACGCGCCGCCGCGCCAGCGTCAGCCCCGGCGCGGCGCCTGCTCAAGAAACCGCTGCTCCTCGGGGCAGCGATGGTGGGGGAGGGCGAGGCTGACGCGGTGGTGGCCAGGGCCACCCGGCCCAGCGCCCAGGTCATCGCCGCCGGGGCCCTGGCCGTGGGCTACGCCGAAGGGGTCAGCCATCCTTCCACCTTCTTCATCATGGTTCTCCCCGGCGAGCCCGAGCGGATGCTGGTCTACGCCGATTGGGCGGTGGCCCTGGACACGACGGCCAAGGAGCTGGTCCGGATCGCGGTGGTCACGGCGCACAACACCCGGCGGCTGCTCGACCTGGAGCCCCGCGTGGCCCTGCTCTCCTTCTCTACCCACGGCAGCGCCGCCCACGCCAGGGTGGAAAAGGTCCGCGAGACGGTGCGGCTGGCCAGGGAACTGGCTCCCGACCTGCTCATCGACGGCGAGTTGCAGGCCGATGCGGCCCTCTCGCCCAAGGTGGCGGCAAAGAAATGCCCCGACTCGCCGCTTAAGGGCCAGGCCAACGTTCTGGTCTTTCCCGACCTGGACGCCGGCAACATCGCCTACAAACTGACCCAGTACCTGGCCGGGGCCCGGGCCATCGGCCCCATCCTGCAGGGCTTCCGCCGCCCAGTCAATAACCTGTCGCGGGCGGCCACGGCCGAGAACATCGTCACCGTGGCCGCCATCGCCGAATTGCAGTCCTGAAGGGCGCGGCCCACCGATGGAGATCCTAGTACTCAACTGCGGCAGCTCCTCGGTGAAGTACCACCTCTTCGAGATGGAGGCCGAGCGCGACGTGGCCGGGGGCATGGTGGAGCGCATCGGCCAGGCCGTCGCCCTGGCCTCCCACCGCTGGGAAGGCGGCAGCGCCAGGCAGGGGCTGGAGGCCCCCGACCACCGGGCCGCCCTCCTGCACGTCCGCCAGGTATTGCAGGAGCGCGGCGGCGGGGTGGCGGCGGTGGGGCACCGGGTGGTACACGGGGGCGAGCGCTTCGTGCAGGCGGCGCTGATCACCCCCCAGGTGGAAGAGAGCATCGAGGAGTGCGTCTCGCTGGCGCCCCTGCACAACCCGCCCAATCTGGTGGGCATCCGCGCGGCGCGGCAGTTCTTCCCGCAGGTGCCCCATGTGGCGGTCTTCGACACCGCCTTCCACCAGACCATGCCGGCGCGGGCCTTCCTCTACCCGCTGCCTTACGAGCTGTACCAGGAAGGGCGCATCCGCCGTTACGGTTTCCACGGCACCTCGCACCGCTTTGTGGCCGGGCGCGCCGCCCGGATGCTGGGCCGCCAGGCGGAGGACTTTACCGGCATCACCTGCCACCTGGGCAATGGCTGCTCGCTGGCGGCCATCGAGCGGGGGCGCTCGTTGGACACTTCGATGGGTCTCACCCCCCTCGAAGGGGTGATGATGGGCACCCGCTCGGGGGACATCGATCCGGCGATCGTCTTTCACCTGGCCGGCAGCGGCGGGTTGAGCCTGGCCCAGGTCGAGCAGGTGCTCAACCGGCAGAGCGGGCTTTTAGGGGTATCGGGGGTGTCCAACGACCTGCGCCAGGTGCAGGAGGCCGCGGCCGGGGGCAATGGGCGGGCCGAGCTGGCCCTGGACCTCTACGCGTACCGCGTGCGCAAGTACCTCGGCGCGTACCTGGCGGCGCTGGGCCGGGCCGAGGCCGTGGTCTTCACCGGCGGGGTGGGGGAGCACAGCGGGCAGATGCGCCGGCGCATCCTGGAGCCCCTGGCCGGGTTGGGGCTGGTGCTGGACCCGGAGCGGAACCGCGACGGGTTTGCGGGGGAGCGGGAGATCTCGACCCCCCAGTCGCCGGTCCGGCTGCTGGTCATCCCCACCAACGAGGAACTGGTCATCGCCCGGGACACCAGGGATGTCCTGTTGTCGCGGGCGCCGCAATAAACCCCGAGGAGCAGGCATGGCCCAGGACCGCACAGCCGGGTTGAGCCCGGTGGAAGGCCGGGCGCTGGAGGGATCGCCCTTCGCGGCGCTCTATCCGCCGGCCGAGAAGATCCGCACCCTGGTGGTGGACAATTTTCCGGCCCTGGGCAAGCTGGCGGCCATGCGCTTCATCGAGTGGGTGCAGTGCCATCCGGGCGGGGTGATCTCCCTGCCCACCGGCAAGACCCCCGAGCATTTCATCAAATGGGTACAGCGCCTGCTGCGCGGCTGGGAGACCCCCCAGGTCCAGGCCCAACTGGAGCGGGCGGGAATCGATCCGGGGCAAAAGCCCGACATGGCCAGCCTGCACTTCGTGCAGATCGACGAGTTCTACCCCATCGACCCGGTCCAGCAGAACAGCTTCCACGCCTACGTCTCCCACTTCTACCTGGAGGGCTTCGGGCTGGACCCGCGCAAGGCCCTGCTAATAGATGGCACCCGCATTGGCTTGCCTGCCGGCCACAACCTGCGCTCGGCCTGGCCGGCCGACGAGGTGGACCTGGGCCTGCGCTACCGGGCGGCCCACACCCCCCTGGAGCAGCTGCAGCAGCGGGTGCTGGCCGAGGTGGACCAGTGGTGCCAGGACTTCGAGAGCCGGGTGCGGGCGCTGGGGGGGATCGGTTTCTTCCTGGGGGGCATCGGCCCGGACGGGCACATCGGCTTCAACGTGCGCGGCTCGGACCACCGCGCCACCACCCGCCTGACGGCGGTCAACTACCAGACCCAGGCCGCCGCCGCCGGGGACCTGGGCGGGATCGAGGTGGCCCGCAAGCGCCTGGTGATCACCATCGGCCTGGGCACCATCACCTACAACCCTGACTGTTGCGCCATCGTCATCGCCGCCGGCGAGGCCAAGGCCCAGATCGTCGCCGCCGCGGTGCAGGAAGCCCCCCATATCGACCACCCTGCCACCAGCCTGCACCTCCTGCCTCAGGCCCGCTTCTACCTGACCCTGGGAGCGGCCAAGCTGCTGGAGCGCCGCCAGGTGGTGCTTTTGGAGCGGGTCCCGGCCCTGGGCGAGGAGGAGATCGAGAAGGTGGTGGTGGACCTGGCCGTGGCCCGGCGCAAGCGGGTGGACCAGTTGGAGCCCGACGACTTTGCCGCCGATGCGCGGGGCGCAGTGCTCTTGCAGAAATGTCCCGAGCCGGTGGCGGCGCTGAACGGCCGGGTGCGCGCCAGCCTGATCGCCAAGCTGGAGCGGGGCATGAACACCCGCAGCCACACCCGCTTTCTGCACACCGAGCCCCACCACGACGACCTGATGCTGGGGTACTTGCCCTACATCGTCCGCCACGTGCGCCAGGCCAGCAACACCCACCATTTTGTCTGCCTGACCGGCGGCTTCACCGCAGTGACCAACCACTTCATCCAGGACCACCTGGCGCGGCTGGCCCGCCTGCTGGATACCCCGCCCTTTGCCCGGCTGTACGGGGAGGGGTACTTTGCCCCCGACAGCGAGAACGGCCGCAACCGCGACGTGTGGCAGTACCTCGACGGGGTGGCCGCCGGCGACGAGGATTTGTGCGACGAGGGCGCGGCGCGGCGCTTTTTGCGCAACTTGATGGGGGTGTACGGGGAGGGGGACCTGGGCGGGGTCCGGCGGCGCATGGCCGAGTTGGAGGGCTATTTCGTCGCCCAGTACCCGGGGCAGAAGGACGCCCCCCAGGTGCAGCAGCTAAAGAGCCTGTGCCGCGAGTGGGAGGCCGAGTGCCTCTGGGGGTACTTCGGCTGGGACTGCCCCAGCATCCGCCACCTGCGCCTGGGTTTCTACACCGGCGACATCTTTACCCGCGAGCCCACCGTGGACGGGGATGTGTTGCCCATCCTCCGGTTGCTCGAAGAGGTGAACCCCGACGTGGTGGGCGTGGCTCTCGACCCGGAGGCCAGCGGCCCGGATACCCACTACAAGGTGCTACAGGCCATCGCCGAGGCCCTGCGTTGGTACGAGAGCCAGAGCGGCCGGTCCGAGATCCGGGTGTGGGGCTATCGCAATGTCTGGTACCGCTTCCACCCGGCCGAAGCCGACATCTTCGTGCCGGTCTCGCTCAACATGTTCGCCACCATGCACAACGCCTTCATGAACACCTTCATCTCGCAGAAGAACGCCTCCTTCCCCAGCTACGAGCACGAGGGGCCTTTCTCCGAACTGGCCCAGCGCATCCAGGTGGAGCAGTACCAGAAACTCAAGACCTGTCTGGGCCGGCAGTGGTTCCACGAGCATCCCAGCCCCCTGATCCGCGGCACCCGGGGCCTGGTGTACCTCAGAGACTTGAGTCTGGAGGAGTTTTACGCCCACAGCCGGCAGTTGCAGGCCTACGCCGAAAGCGGTTGACAGCGGCAGGAGGGGGGAGTAGGTTATCGGGCGAAACGGGCGGCAGCCAGCCGGCAACGGGTCTCGGCAGAGGCGCGGGGCAGGGGGGCGGCGCCCCTCATCCCTGGCAGATAGAGCGGGAGGCGGACGCGCCTGACGCGCCATAGGCCGGCGGCAATCTCCAATGCGAGATGTGCGCCGGCTGTTTTTTTGGGGAGACTGAGCATGGAATGGAGCGTGGAGCAGTTGTCCAGCTCGCTGGCCCGGACCATCGCCCGCTTCGAGGAGGAGGAGATGGGGGTGCGGCCCAGCCGGGTGACGGTGATGGTGGAGGACGACGTGGTCATCGTCCACCTGCGCGAGGTGCTCTCGCCCTCGGAGCGGGCCCTGGCGCGCACCGAGGCCGGCCAGGCCATGCTCCAGCGCTTCAACACCCTGCTTTTCAACTCGGGCTCCTCCCCGTCGGTGATGGAGCAGGTGGCCCAGGTGCTCCGGCGCGAGGTCGTGGAGGTGCAGACCAGCCTCAGCTCTCTGTCGGGCAGCCTGGTGGTGGTCTTTGCCCTGGGCGAGGCCGTGCAGTTCGACCAGGTCTGAGGGGGATGCGGCCGCGGCGCGGGCAGTTGGAGGCCGAGTTCAGCCGGCTGATGGTCCAGTTCGAGCGCGAGCACCTGGGCCGGGGGCCAGAGGAGGCGCGTACCTATATCTTTGCCGACGTGATCTTCGTGCGCCTCTCGGGGGTGCTCACCCGGGCCGAGCAGCACCTGGCCCGCGACCAGGAGGGAGCCAGGCTGATCAAGGAGATGCGGCTGCGGCTGATGGAGGGCAGCCGCCAGACCCTCGAAAACCTGGTGCAGGGGCTGACCGGCTGCCAGGTGGTCAGCCTGCACACCGACCTGAGCACCCGCACCGGGGAGCAGATCATCGTTTTCATCCTGGACCAGCACCTGGAATCCGGACCGCGCTAAGGAGGGGACCATGGCCGTCATCACCATCGCCCGCCAGTTGGGCAGCAGCGGCGACTGGATCGCCGAGAAGGTGGCCGAGCAGCTCGGATATCAATGCGTGGATCGCCGGCTGGTGGAGGAGATGGCCGGCCTGGCCGACGTGCCCGTCGAGGAGGTCGAGAAGCTCGACGAGAAGGGCGAGGGCCGCATCGCTCTCTTCCTCAAGCGCCTGCTGGTGCCCGAAGCCGGCGCCGGCGGTCTGCCCCTGGCGGTGGGGTTCCCCGAGTTCGGCATGGAGTTCCCCTACCTGTTGGAGCGGGGCCGGCCTGAGCGGAACACCTACATGGACCGGGGCACCTACCAGTTGCTGATCACCACCCTGGTCCAGGATTTTGGCGCCACTGGCAAGACGGTGGTGGTGGGCCGGGCTAGCCAGCTCATCCTGGCCGAGTTGCCCGGGGCCTTCCACTGCCGGGTGGTGGCCCCCTTCAAGCTGCGCTGCGAGCGGCTGGCCCAGGCCCGCCAGATGGATCTGGAGAGCGCCGCCCGGCTGGTGGAGCAGCACGACCGCTGGCGCAAGCAGTACCTGGAAAACTACTACAGCGCCGACTGGGATGACCCGCTCCTCTACCACCTGACCATCAACACCGGCAAGGTGGAGCCAGAGGCGGCGGTGGAGTTGATCGCCGGCTGCGCGGAGGGCTGAGGCGCGGGGGTTTTCGGCGGGGGCGGGTGGTGCGGGCGGGGAAATGTATTAAATTCTCTACTTATGGCGCCGAGAACCATCGACCTAAGTCACGACCTGAGCCCCGCGACCCCTCCCTTTCCGGGCAATCCGCCGGTGTCGGTGTCCATCCTCATGGCCCAGCCCCAGGGGCCGCTCAACGCCAGCGCCTTCAGCACCTGCGTCCACACCGGCACCCACCTGGACGCCCCCTTCCATTTCTTCAGCCAGGGACAAACCATCGAGCAACTCGCCCCCGAGCGCTGCATGGGGCCGGCGGCGCTCCTGCCGCTGCCCGGCTGTCGCGAGGTGCTGCCCGCCCATCTGGGGCCCCGCGAGGCGGCCATCCGCCGCGCCGGCAAGCTGGTGCTGGACCTGGATTGGGCGCGGCACTGGGGAGAGGAGTGCTACTTCACCGAATACCCGGCCCTCAGCCCGGCGGCGGCGAATCTCCTGGTGGAGTGGGGCGTCGGACTTTTGGGGGTGGACACCCCTTCGGTGGACTACCCTCCCAATGAGTCGCACCAGACCCTGCTGGGCAACGGAGTGTTGATCCTCGAGAATCTCAATGGCCTGAGCCAGGTCGGCCGCGAGGAGTTCCACCTGCTGGCCCTGCCCCTGCGCCTGAGCGGCCGCGACGCCTCGCCGGTGCGGGCGCTGGCCCTGGTGGAGGACTGATTCTTGGCCAAGTTGCGTTTCGGCATCATCGGCTGCGGCGATATAGCCGCCAATTCTTTTGCCCCCAGCCTGCTCAAGTCGGAGCACGCCGAACTGGTGGCAGTGTGCCGGCGCGACCTGGAAAAGGCCAGGGCCTTTGCCGCGCGCTTTGGCGGCTGCGCCGCGTACGCCGGTGTCGGTGAACTGATGGAGGACCCGGCGGTGGAGGCGGTGGTGGTGTCCACCCCCACGGACACCCACTGCAGCGCTACCCTGGAGGCGGCCCGGTTGGGCAAACATGTGTTGTGCGAAAAACCCATGGCCCACAACGCCGCCGAATGCCGGGGGATGATCGAGGCCTGCCGGGCCGCCGGGGTGAAACTGGGCGTGGCGTATCGCCGCCGCCTCTTCCCCCAGGTGGTCAAGGCCAGGGAGCTGATCGCCCAGGGCCGCATCGGCAGGGTGGTCTGTGCGCGCACCCACTACAGCGGCTGGTCGGCGATGGGGGAGGGCAACTGGCGCATCGCCCCAAAGATCGGCGGGGCGATGATGGAGATGGCTGTCCACCGCATCGAGGTGCTGCTCAACTTCGCCGGGCAGCCCGTGGAGGTGGCGGCTCTGGTCGAGACCGTACACCACGGCTGGCCGGTGGACGACTCGGACGCGCTGCTCCTGCGCTTTGCCGACGGGGTGATCGGCCTCCATTCCACCATCCTCACCTCGCCGCCGCGCCGCGACTTTGCCCAGATCGACGGCACCGAGGGCCGCCTCATCATCGACTCCCTGGAGTTTGGCGGCGCCTCGCTGCGCTTTGAGGGCAATGCCGGCGCCGAGGAGATCGGGGTGACGCCTCTGGAAAGTCCCTACTTCGACCTGCCGATGATCGACGATTTCGTCGGGGCGGTGCGCCAGGGCCGCGAGCCGGTCTGCGGCGGGCTGGCCGGGTACTGGACCCAGGCGGTGGTGGACGCAGCCTTCCAGTCGGCCAGGGAAAAGCGGCACGTCGCAGTGGAGCCCTGGGGCTGAGGAAGGGGAACTGAGCATGTCCGAACCAATGATGGTCTGGGGGGTTTTTGGCCTGCTGGTGGCGGCCATGCTGGCCCTGGACCTGGGGGTGCTGGGGGGCCGGGACAAGATCATCGGCATCCGGGAGGCGCTGATCTGGAGCGCCATCTGGGTGGCGGTGGCCCTGGTTTTCAACGCCGGGGTCTACTACTTCAAAGGGTCCGAGGTAGCCCTCAAATTCCTGGCCGGCTACCTGATCGAACGCGCCCTGAGCCTGGACAACATTTTCGTCTTCCTGGTGATCTTCTCCTACTTCGGGGTCGCGCCCAATCACCAGTACAAGGTCATCTTCTGGGGCATCATCGGGGCGCTGGTGTTGCGGGCGGTCTTCATCGCCGCCGGCATCGCCCTGGTCGCCAAGTTCAACTGGATCATCTACGTCTTCGGCGCCCTGCTGGTGTGGACCGGGATCAAGATGGCCATGGGCAAGGGCGAGGAGATCGACCTGGAGGCCAACCCGGTGGTGCGCCTGTGCCGGCGCTTCATCCCCCTCACCCCGGGCTATGAGGGGGACCGCTTCTTCGTGCGGCGCGAGGGGAAACGCCTGGCCACGCCGCTGCTGGTGGTGTTGCTGGTGGTCAGCGTGATGGACGTGGTCTTCGCCGTGGACTCGGTGCCGGCGGTCTTCGCCATCACCCTCGACCCCTTCATCGTCTTCAGCTCAAACGTCTTCGCCGTGCTGGGGTTGCGTGCCCTGTATTTTGCCCTGGCCGGCCTGATGCAGCTCTTTCACTATCTTCATTACGGCCTGGCCCTGATCCTGGTCTTCGTGGGGATCAAGATGCTGCTGACCTACTTCGAGATCCACATACCCGTGGTCGCGGCCCTGGGGGTGCTGGCGCTGATCCTGGCCGGCTCGGTGATCGCTTCCGCGATCTTTCCCCAACCGGCACCGCCCGATCCTGTCCACCAGCCAGGCGACCCAGCCAAGGCCGACCTTTGAGGAGAAACGCATGAATTACATCGACGCCCACGCCCACGTCTGGACCGACGACCTGGCCAACTACCCTTTCGCCCCCTCCTTCAAGCCGGAGAGCGCCAAGCCCGCCAGTTTTCTACCCGAAGATCTGCTGGCCCAGGCCATGCCCTGCGGGGTGGACCGGGTGGTGCTGGTGCAGATGAGCTACTACGGCTCGGACAATTCCTATATGCTCGATGTGATGGAGGAGCACCCGGGGGTGTTCGCCGGCGTCGGCATCGTCGACTGGACCGGGCCGCGCCCCGAGGAGGAGATGCGCTGGCTGGGCGAGTGCGGGGTGCGGGGCTTCCGCATCTATCCCAGCGGGGTGCCGGTGGAGCAGTGGCTGGACGGGGAGGGCTTCGAGCGGATGTTCCGGGCCGGGGCCGAGCACCGGCTGGCCCTGTGCCCGCTGATCAACCCGGACGGGCTGGCCTCGCTGAGCCGGCGCTGCGAGCAGTTTCCCGAGACCCCGGTGATCATCGACCATCTCTGCCGCATCGGGGCCAGCTCACCCATCGGCGACGAGCAGGTGGCGACCCTGTGCCGCATGGCCCAGTACCCCTCGGTGATGGTCAAGGTTTCGGCCTTCTATGCCCTGGGGAAGAAGACCCCGCCCTACACAGACCTGGGCGACCTGATCCGCAGGGTGTACGAGGCTTTTGGCCCGCAGCGGCTGATGTGGGCCAGCGACTCGCCCTACCAGGTGCAGCCCCCTCATTCCTACCGCGAGAGCCTCGATCTGATCCACCAGGGCCTGGACTTCCTCTCGGAGGACGACCGCGACCAGATCCTGCGCCGCACCGCGGAGGATTTCTTCTTTCCGGCTTGAGGTGGGACGGGGCGTCGGGGAGAGGCTTTCAGGGCCGTCTCCCCGACGCTAGGCGCTAGTGCGTTCCAGATAGCTTTTGACGATCTGGATCACCAGGTCCACGTCGTGCCTGGCCTCCGACAGCGGGGTGCGGCAGGGGGTGTTGCCGGTGATGCACTCGCGGAAGTGGCGCAATTCGCGGGTGAAGGGGTTCTCCCAGTCGATGGCCGGCTCGCCCCGCATGGGCACGCCCTGGGCGTCGTTGCGGTGGATGGTCAGGGAGGAGAGCTGGCCGCGGGAGAAACCGGTGGGGTAGGAAAGCACCAGGCGCAGGGCCTCGTCGTAGATCTCCAGGGTTTCCCTAAACTCCCACAGCTTGGGCAGCTCGACCCAGGTGGCGGCGCAGCGCACCCCGCCGGGGTACTCGATGAGCGCGTTAATCGCCCACCCCTCGTTCCAGATCTCCGCACTGATCACCCGCACCGGCGGTCCCAGCATCAGGCGCAAGCCGTAGATGTCGTGAATCATGCTGCCGGCCAGGATGAAGAAGGCCCGCTCGGCCTGGGGGGGCACCCGGCCGAGGGCCTGGCGCAGGGAAGCCTGACGGGCGGCCTGTAGCGCGGCGCCGGCTCCGGCGGGCAGGTCGTCGGCGCGCAGGAGGCGGAATTGTTTGAGGTGGTGGGAGTTGTCGGTGTGCAGGTGGTTGACCTGGGCGAAGCGGATCTCCTTCAATCCGTCCACCTCTCGTTTGGCCCGCTCGAAGGCCGGGTCAAAGACCTTCATGTACCCGGCCTGGGCGACCACGCCGGCGGTTTGGGCCGCCCCGATCATGGCGTCGGCGTCCTCCAGGGAGAAGCAGACGGGTTTCTCGATGAAGAGGTGTTTGCCGGCGCAGAGGACGGCGAGGGCCACCTGGGTCTTGGGGTCCGACTGGCACAGGAGCACGGCGTCGATGTCGTCCTCCAGCAGTTGGCGGTAGTCGCTGGTGTGGCGGGGCAGGTGGAAGCGGCGGGCCACGGTCTGGGCGAGTTGGGCGGAGAGGTCGCAGACAATGGCGACCTCGAACTCCTCCTGGAGTTCGGCGAGGTTGGGCAGGTGTTGGACCTGGGCGATGGCGCCGCAGCCGACGACGCCGAGACGTACTGGTTTCATGTGGTCCTCCTCAGTGGGCGTCGGGGAGCGACCCGCTCCGGCCTCTCTCAAGGCGCGCCCTGCTCCCTCGCTCGCTTCGCTCCGCTACCCGGCCCCCCGCCACGCGGTCTTCCCTTCCCAGCCACTCCCCGAGAGAGGCCTCCGGGGTCATCTCCCCGCCGCAATCAGCTGGTTTTTTCCATTCTTGGGGCCAGGGTGTTCCACTGGTCGCCCAGGGCGTGGATTTGTTTGAAGACCTGGTATACTCCTTCCCACATGGTGTTGCGGGCCTGGTGTGCGGCCGCGTCGTCGCCGGCGGCTAGGGCTTGTTGCAGTTGCATGGCGGCCTGGGCCTGCTGGCGGGCGGCTTCCTGGGCCAGAGCGGCCATCACCTGGAAGGACTGCACCCAGCGTTCGGCCAGGTCCTCGACCGGGGTCTGAGTGTCGGTCTCTACGTCGTAGGCGCTGGAAGGGGCGAAGTGGATGGGCAGGCGCTCGCCCTCTGGGGTGCGGCCGGTGTGGGTGGGGTGGATGTGGGGCGTCACCGAGAGGTACATGATCATCGGCTCGTCGCCCACCACCCGCACGCTGTGGGGCTCGTCCACCAGGGCGACGCACAGTTGGCCTGGACCCAACTCGGCCTCCTCGCCGCTGATCTCAAAGACGCAGCGGCCCTGGAGAATGAGGAAGATCTCGTGGCCCAGGTCGTGGCTGTGGCGCGAGGCCACCTGGCCGGGCTCCATGCGCAGGAATCGGGAGCGGATCTGGGGCGTCACCAGCAGGTTGCGGATGTCGGTGCGGAAGTCGTAGACTTTGAAAGGCATGGGGCCTCCTCGGGTGTTGATCGCCCCGCAAATTAGCGCACCCAGCCTCCCCGATCAAGGAGTACGCAATGGGCACCCTGCACGGCACCATCATCGACGCGGCCACCGGACAACCCATCGACGCCAAGGTCCACGTCCTCGACGCGATGGGCAATTTCGCCCAGCCCTCGGGCGCATTGCTCAAGCGCGGTACCGGCACGCCTTTCTTCTTTGCCAAAAACGAGTTCGAGGTACACGCCCCGCGCGGCCGGGCCGAGGTGCTGGTGGAGCGGGGCACCGAGTACGAGCCGGCGCGCGCCGTGGTCGAAGTGCCCGAGAAAGGCGCGGCCGCGGTGGAGATCCCGCTGCGCCGCTGGTACTACCCACAGGAGCAGCGCTGGTACCCGGGCAACACCCACATCCACTACGACGACAAGGAGACCCGGCCCGACGAGCGGTTGGGAGTGGATTGCTCGGTAGAAGGGTACAACGTGACGGTGGTCAGTGTGCTGGACCGGCGGCAACTGCCCTACGCCAGCAACAAGTATCCCCTCGGGGCGATGAACGAGTTCACCACCGCCCACCACGTCCTCGACATCGGCGAGGAGAACCGCCACTACGGCGAGCGCTCGCCCTGGGGCTTTGGCTACGGCCATGTGATGTTCCTCAACATCCGAAATCTGATTCAACCGGTGAGCCGGGGCCACATCCTCACCACCCAATCCGACCCGGACTATCCGCCCCTGTGCCACTGCTGCGACGAGGCGCGGGAGCAGGGGGGCATCGTCATCTGGTGCCACAACGGCCGCGGCATGGAGGCGCCGGTGGCCGCGGCATTGGGCAAGCTCGATGCCTTCAACCTCTTCGATCCTTTCTGGATGGACCCCGAGTACGAATTGTGGTACAAGCTGCTGGACTGCGGCCTGAAGCTGCCGGCCTCCACGGGCACGGACTGGTTCGTCTGCTCCAACAACCGGGTCTACGTGCAGACGGAGGAGGAGTTTTCCTACGCCAGTTGGATAGGGGGGATGAAGGCGGGCCGCACCTACATCACTAACGGGCCGGCGGTGGACCTGAAGGTGAACGGCCGGCCCATCGGCAGCGAGCTGGCGCTGAACCAGGAGAGCGAGTTGGAGGCGGAGGTGAGTTTCCGCTCCTACTATCCCATCGAGCGGGCCGAATTGGTGGTGGACGGGCAGGTGGTGTGCCGGGAGGAGTGGCCCCAGGGCAAACGCGAGGGGGTTTTCCGCCGCCAGGTGCAGGTGGCGCGGGACGGCTGGGTGGCGGCGCGGTTGTGGGGGGATTCGCGCGACAGCTTCGGCCACGCCATCTACGCCCACACCAGCCCGATCTATTTCCGGGTGGGCCGGCCTTCCCTGCAGCGGCCGGAGTCGGCGCGCTTCTTTCTGGCGGCCATAGACGAATCCCTCAAATGGATAGACTCCTGGGGGCGGTACAACAGCGACCAGCAGCGCGAGGATGTGAAGGAGTTGTTTAGGCGGGGACGGGAGGTGTACGCGGGGCTGGTTTAGGTAAAGGTCGCGTCGGCGAGAGCCCCGTTCCAGCCTTTCCCATCCCAAGGCGCGTCGGCAACGCCCCATACGTTGGGGCGTTGCGCCCCCTCGCTCCATACACTACGCTTCCCCCTACCGCAGCCCTGCGGTCCTGCCCCCCACCTCTCCTCCAGAGGCGCCTTCGGGGCACTCCCCCGGCCTGCTGCTCAGGTGGGATCTCAGCCAGCCCTCTTTTTCCACAGCGCCCAGGTCAGCTCCCCGAACTCGGCGGAGGTGAGGCGGCAGACGGGTTTGCGGCGCAGCTTTTCGGGCAGGCGGGCCAGGATTTTGGCCAGCAGGGGCTGGGGTAATTGGCGATCCCGGACGGCCTGGGCGGCCTGGGCGAGCGGGGCCTGTCGGTGTTTGAAGAAGGCCTCCAGCACCACCCGGAAAAACTCCTCGTCGGGTACCGAGAATTTGGGCCGGGTGCGTTCAAGGCGCACAAGGGCGCTCTCCACCTCAGGGGGCGGATAGAAGACCTGACGGGGCACCTCCTCCAATATCTCCACCTCGGCGCGGCGGCCCACGGCGATGCTCAGCCGGCCGTACCCGCCCTCGCCCACCTTTGCCACCAGGCGCCGGGCCAGGTCCCGCTGCACCATCAGCACCGCCCGCTCGAAACGCCGCTCCATGAGTTTGAAAACCAGCGGCAGGGCCACCTGGTAGGGCAGGTTGGCCACGGCCTTGTCGAAGGGGGGGAGGTCCACCTCCAAAGCGTCGCCCCAAAGGATTTCAAGGTTTGGGTGCCGCTCTTGTACTTCCCCGAGGCAGGCGGCGAAGCGGCGGTCGCGCTCTACGGCCACCACCTGCCCGGCCCGCGCGGCCAGGAGCGCGGTGAGGTTGCCCAGGCCCGGCCCGATTTCGAGCACCGTGTCATCGGGCCCCAGCTCGGCATAGGCCAGCTCCCGCTCCAGCAGTTGGGGGTCGGCCAGGAAATGCTGGCCCAGCTTCTTGTCCGGCCGCAAGTGGTGGCGGATCAGCAGGTCTTGGATAGACACGGGGTCTTTAAAAAAAAAGAGCCGGCCCGCAGCACGGCCGGCTCAGGTGTATTGCGAGGTGCTTCAACCGTGGGCCAGGAAACGCTCGGCTTCGATGGCGGCCATGCAGCCGGTGCCGGCGGCAGTGACCGCCTGGCGGTACACATGGTCCTGCACGTCGCCGCAGGCAAAGACCCCGGGGATGTTGGTGCTGGCCGTCCCCGGTTTGGTGCGGAGGTACCCGGTCTCGTCCATCTCGAGCTGGCCGTTAAAGATCTGCGAGTTGGGCTGGTGGCCGATGGCCACGAACACCCCTTCGCAGGGGTGTTCCCACACCCGGCCGCTCACGGTGTCCTTCAGGCGCACCCCGCGCACCGCCTTCTGCCCCTCGTGGGAGAGGATCTCCTCGGGCACGGCATTGGTGATGAAGGCGATCTTGGGGTTGTCCTGGGCCCGCTTGAGCATGATCCGCGAGGCGCGGAACTCCTCGCGCCGGTGGATGAGGGTCACCTTGGAGGCGAACTTGGTCAGGTAGTTGGCCTCCTCCATGGCCGAGTCGCCGCCCCCCACCACCGCGATCTCCTTGTTGCGAAAGAAGAAGCCGTCGCAGGTGGCGCAGGCCGAGACCCCGTGGCCCATCAGCACTTTCTCCGACTCCAAACCCAGCAGGCGGGCGGTGGCGCCGGTGGCGACGATCACCGTGTCGCCGGTGTAGCGCTCCCCGTCGCTCTCCACCGTGAAAGGCCGGCGGCCCAGGTCCACGCTGGTGGCGATCTTGAACTCGCACTGGGCCCCGAAGCGGGTGGCCTGGGCCCGCATCTTCTCCATCAACTCGGGTCCCATGATCCCTTCGGGGAAGCCGGGGTAGTTCTCCACCTCGGTGGTGATGGTCAACTGGCCGCCCGGCTGGAGCCCCTCCAGCACCAGGGGGGCCAGGTCGGCGCGGGCGGCGTACAGGGCGGCGGTCAGGCCGGCGGGCCCGGAACCGATGATGATGGCCTTGTAGTGTTTGGCGTCAGCCATTGGGAATCCCTTCTCGCTTGGAGGTCCGTTGCTCGAATATCAAACATGAGCAACACCCCGTACTTCTGCAAGGCAGGGACAGGCGGGGCTCAGGCCACCCGGCTGAGCAGGGGCTTGCCCTCCAGGCCGGCGCGCAGGTTGTCCACCGAGCGCTGGGCCATGGCCTGGCGGGTCTGGTGGGTGGCGCTGCCCAGGTGGGGCATGATGATGACGTTGTCCAGGCCCAGCAGGGGATGGTTGCGCGGCAGGGGCTCGGGCTCGGTCACGTCCAGGCCGGCGGCCCAGATCTTCCCTTCCCTCAAGGCCTCGTACAAGGCCTGGTGGTCGAGCACCCCGCCCCGCGCCGCGTTAACCAGCACCGCAGTGGGTTTCATCAGCGCCAACTCGCGCTGGCCGATCATGCCCCGGGTCTGGGGGGTGAGCGGCATGTTCAGGGTGACGAAGTCGGCCTGGGCCAGCAGCTCGTCGAGGGGCACGTAGCGGGCGCCCAGTTCCGCGGCCTGGGCCCTGGGCTGGCGGTTGTGGTAGATCACCCGCATGTCAAAGGCCAGGGCCCGCCGGGCCACCTGGTAGCCTATGCTGCCCAAGCCGACGATGCCCAGCACCGCCCCGTGTACCTCCTGGCCCAGCATGAAGCTGGGGTCGTAGTGGGTGAAGGCGGCGCTGCGGGCAAAGTGGTCGCCCCGGACCAGGTTGCGCGCAGCGGCCAGCAAGAGGGCAAAGGTCATGTCCGCGGTGGCCCCGTCCAGGAGCTTGGGGGTGTTGGCCACCGGGATGCCGCGTTGGCGGGCCGCCTCCAGGTCGATGTGGTCCACCCCCACCCCGAAGTTGCTGATCACCTTGAGGCGCGGCATCAGGTCCATCTTGGCCCCGTCGAGGCGGTGGTGGCCGAAGTTGTAGAGACCCTCGATGCGCCGCAGCACCTCGGCGGGCGGCAGGGGTTCGAGCGGGTTCCACTGGCAGATCTCCCCCAGGGCTTCGAGCTGGGGGCGAATGGTCTGGTAGGGCTCCACCTCGGTGTGGAGCAGGATCTGATGGGCCACACTCAGCCCCTCCCCACAGCCTTCTTGACCATGGCTCTCACGTCCACCACCACGCCATTGGACGAAGCTTGGATGGCGGCGAACAGCGCCGCGTTGCTGTGGAGGTTGTCGTCGATGGCCGTCTCGGGTTTGGGGCCGCCGGAAAGCCATTTGAGGTGGGCGTCGATCACGTAGTTGTGTCCCTGGAAGGGGGGCTGGACCAGGGGCACCTCCTCGGTGGTCAGGGCCCCGGTGGCGTTGTCGCGGATCACCAAGCGCAGCGCGTTGTCGCTATCGATCACCACCTCGCCCTTTTCACACACCGCCCGGTAGTACTCGCGGTGCCAGGAATTCTGGTGGCCGGTGCCGCTGCAGGTGCCCTCGTAGTGAGCGACCACCCCGTTGGCCATCTTCATCACGTAGCTGGCGTTGGACTCCCCTTTGAAGCTGCTCCAGGGGCGGTTCCACTCCCAGCCAGAGATCTGCACGCAGCGCGAGCCGGCCAGGTTGCGCAGCATGTCGAGGTGATGCACCCCACCCTCCACCAGCAGGGAGTGGGGGATCTCGTGGCGAAAGGCGCCCCAGGAGGCGTACTTGCGATAGTCGGCGGCGAAGCGGCCCATCAAGTAGTTGAGCTGGCCCAGGCGCCCGCTGCGCAGCACCTGGCGAAAGGTGTACATGGTGGCGTTGTAGCGGTAATTCTGGATGATAGTACACTTGATACCAACCTTCTTCACTGCCCGGTAGATGGCCACCGCATCCTGCCAGGTGTCGGCGATGGGTTTCTCCATGAGGATGTGCAGGCGGCGGGCGCACGCCAGTTCGACACACTCGCGATGGGCCCAAGGCGGGGTGACGATAGTACAGTAGTCGGCCTCGGTCTGGGCGAAGGCTTTTTTCAGATCGGTGTAGCGGGCGCTCTTGGGCAGCCCGAGAAAATCCCCCTGCTCGTTGAGGGGTTTGGGGGCGATGTCCACCAGGGCGACGATCTGGCAGCGCTCGGCGAAATTGGGATAGAAGGTGCGTATCCAGCCGCGCGCCATGCCACCGGCGCCGATCATCAGGCAGCGTTTCATTTTCATGGGAATCCTCTGGAGCAAAAGGTCGGTGGTCGGAGTGGTGGCCAAAAATAAACACCCGCCCAAAGGCGGGAAAGGACAAAAAAAGACCCGGGGCGAACCCGGGTCTTATCGCGGGAGGGAAAGGCGCGCCACTCTCAGGCGATCAGGTCCACCTCGCTCCTGGTGGCGGTGACCAGGGCTGCCCCGGTCACCGCCGCCGTGACGGCAGGCGCCGGCGCCGCGGGAGCGTTTTTGGCAAAGGCGCGCAGGGCCCCGGCGTTGGGCTGCTCCTGGGTTGGGGCTGAGCGCTGGGCGCCGGGGTTGGCGGCGATTTCTGGCTTGACCATGGCGCTGGTGGTCTGCGGCCGGCGCGCTGGAGCGGCCTGGGGCTTGACTGCGGCTGGCGCGGTGGCCTGCGGTCTGGAAGCGAGGGTTGCCGCACGGCTCAATTCACCCTGGCCTTCGCCGCCGACGATGCCGTCCAGTTCGTTGACCTGGCGCTGCAGGTCGTTAGCGCGGCTGACCAGGACGGTGCGCTGGGGCGGGCTAACCGCCTCGGAGGAGATACGGCTGGCTACCGCCTTCTTGCTCTGCACCAAATGATCCACCCGCTCGCTGAGGCGGGCCCGCTCCTTCTGCACCAGCTCGGCCTGGGACGGATCTTTGGCGGCAAAGCGGCGATCGGCGGCCCGTGCCCCAGTCTCCTGGCGGTTGCGAAACTCCCGGCTGACCAAGGACAAGGCCTGGGCGGAAAGGCTGGGGATTATGGGCGCGACCTGCTCTGACATGACGACCACCTCATGAACTGGGGCGAGACAGCAGAGGTGAAAAGAGTATGCCCACTTGTTATGATCTGAAGTCAATGGGTATTATACAACCGCAACCGCAGATGTCAAGCCAAAACCCCAGGAGCGAGAGATGGTCAAGGGCAATTTGCACGGCAATTATATGTTCCTTAAAGGTATAGAGCCGTATTCGTGTGGGGTGATCGCCGCCCCGGATCACGAGATCATCCACCTAACCTTCAGGCAGCCCCTGCCCTGGCGGCAGGGGTTCGAGGCCGTGAGCGCCCACCTCGCCCAGGTGGGCCGGCCCCGCGCCGCCCTGTGCGCCATGGAATTGCGTTCTCCGGCGCCCTTCTCCATGGAGGGGTTCATCGCCTTCAACCACCACTACTGCCAGGTGCTGGAGGAGTGGGGACTGCTGGTGGACGGGCTCAACCCCATCGCCCGCACCAACGTGGCCCCGCTGCACCACCCGCCGGCCTCGCCGGTATTACACGCCTTTTCCTATACGGTCCCCAATCCCGGCGCCGCCACCACCCTGGTGGTGGCCGGGGCCGGCGAATTGCAGGGAGCGGCGCTGTTGGCCGAAGGAATTGTCCTGCGGGGGCGCACCGACGCCCAGGCCATAGAGGAGAAGGCCGCCTTCGTGCTGGGGGTGATGGAGGAGCGCCTGCTGGGACTGGGGGCCACCTGGGATCTGGTCCACACCGTCGACGTGTACACGGTCCATCCGCTGGGGGCCATTTCCGAGCGGATCTGGGAGCGCATGGGAGGGGCTGGCCGCCATGGCTTCCGCTGGTACCAGACCCGGCCGCCGGTGGAGGAGATCGAGTTCGAGATGGACCTGCGCGGCACCCGCACCGAACTCTATTTGTAGAAGCAGCGCAGACTCCAGTTGCTTGCCGGGGCACATAGGGCGCCCACGTACCCCGGCCGGGGGCGCAAGCTCCACAGCCGCCAGCGCCGGCATTCCCCCTCGCCCTCGTCCGAGCGCAGGATGGCAGCGGGCTCTCCCAGGGATACGGCGAAACTGCCCAGGCCCAGACCCAGGCCCTCGCCCCTCGCCTTGAGGTATGCCTCTTTGCGGGTCCAGCAGGTGAAGAAGGCTTCGGCGCGGCGGTCGGGGAGCATCCCTTCGAGGGCAGCTACCTCCGGGGCAGAGAAGAAACGGCGGGCGAGCTGGGCGGCAGTGTCCTGGGGGCGCAGTTGCTCCACGTCGATGCCCAAGGGCAGATGGAGGCTGAAGGCGCACAGGGCCAGGCCGCCGGAGTGGGAGAGGTTGAAGTGGAGCCCGCCGCCTTCGAGGGCAGGTTTGCCCTGGGGGCCGTAGCCGAAGCGCAGTTGGGCCGGATCAGCCCCCAGGTACGCGCCCAACAACAGCCGGAGGGCGCCGCGGGCCCCGGCAAAGGCAGCGCGGGTGTGGGGCACCAGGAACCGGTTGGCCCTCGTCCTTTCGTCGGCCGAGAGCAGGGTCAGGAAGGGAGCGGCCTCCTCTTCGGTCTGGGGCAGGGTGGTCTGCCAGACCTGGATCTCGCTTTCGGACAATGTGAGGGAGGCGGGAGCCGCCTCCCAGGGCAAGGGGATTTCCATAGGCATAAGCTACGGTTTTAGGCCCGCCGCAGGCCAATGGGCCGCATTGACAAGGCCGGGGCGATTGCGTAGGATAAACGGGCCAATCCCCCCAATAGGGAAAATAGGTTTAAGAAGAAGGAGTCAGCCGCAGATGGAAGCCTCCAAGTCGAACGATCCCGATTATACCAGCGAGGGCAAGTTCAAGGTGATCGGCACCCGCCCGGTGCGCCACGACGGGGTGGACAAGGTAACAGGGCGGGCCGTGTACGGGGCGGACGTGCGCCTGCCCGGCCTGCTCTACGGCAAGGTGCTGCGCAGCCCCCACGCCCATGCCCGCATCCTCTCCATCGACGCCAGCGAGGCGCTGGAACTGCCCGGCGTGCGGGCGGTCGTCACCGCTGACGACCTGGTGCAGGCGGTGGACAGCAAGCGGCGGCAGATCGGGGAGACCAACGTCGATATCCGCGAGGTCGCCCGCAACTCCCTGGCCTCGGGCAAGGTGCTCTACCAGGGCCACGCGGTGGCCGCGGTGGCCGCCGTCAGCCCCCACATCGCCGAGGAAGCCCTTGAACTGATCAAAGTGAACTACCAGCCCCTGCCGGCGGTGGTGGACGTACGTGAGGCCATGAGGGAGGGGGCCCCGCTGCTGGACGAGAACCGCACCATGCGCGCCCTGGGCGAGGATACCGGCAGGAAGAGCAACATCGCCAGCCACAACTGCCACGCCCTGGGCAACGCCGAGGAGGCTTTTGCCCGGGCCGACGTGGTGGTCGAGCGGGAATTCACCACTGCCACCGTGCATCAGGGCTACATCGAGCCGCACAACACCACGGTGCTGTGGAAGAAGGACGACTCGGTCACGGTCTGGGTGAGCACCCAGGGGCCCTTCGACATCCGCACCCAGGTCTCCGAGGTCTTGCAAGTGCCCATCTCCAAGGTCAAGGTCATCCCCTGCGAGATCGGCGGCGGCTTCGGCGGCAAGTTCCCCATTTATATGGAGCCAGCCGCCGCCATCCTCTCCCACAAGACTGGCCAGCCGGTGAAGATGGTGATGAGCCGCGCCGAGGTGTTTATGGCCTCGGGGCCGGGGCCGGGCTCCTACATCAAGGCCAAGGTGGGGGCCACCAAGGAGGGTATGATCATCGCCGCCCAGGCAACGATGGCCTACGAGGCAGGGGCCTTCCCCGGTTCGGCGGTGGGGGCCGGCGCCCTGTGCATGTTCACCCCCTACCACATTGAGAACATCCAGATCGACGCCTACGACGTGCTGGTCAACAAGCCCAAGTCCAGCGCCTACCGCGCTCCGGGCGCACCCAACGCGGCCTTTGCCTCCGAGTCGGTGCTCGACGAGGTGGCGGAGAAGTTGGGCCTCGACCCGCTGGAGTTTCGGCTGCGCAACGCCTCCAAGGAGGGCACCCGGCGCGTTGATGGGGTGCTCTTCAAGCGCATCGGCTGCCAGGAAACCCTGGAGGCGACCCGCAATAGCGCCCATTACCAATCTCCGCTCAAAGGGGCCCACCGGGGCCGGGGCGTGGCCGCAGGGTTCTGGTTCAACGGCGGCGGCCAGTCCGTGGCCACCCTCAGCCTCAACCCCAACGGCACCCTCAACCTCCTCGAAGGCTCGGTGGACATCGGCGGCTCGCGCGCGGCCATGGCCATGATCATCGCGGAGGAGTTGGGGATCAGGGCCGAGGAGGTCAACCCGATGGTGGTGGACACCGACTCGATCGGCTATACCGACGGCACCGGCGGCAGTCGCGTCACCTACGCCACCGGCCACGCCTGTTACCTGGCAGCCCAGGATCTCGTGCAGGAGATGTGCAAGCGCGCCGCCAGGATGCTGGAGGTGGGAGCCAACCAGGTGGAGTATGCCGGCGGCGAGTTTGTCTGCAAGACCGATCCCTCCAAGCGGACCACCCTCAAGGAGGTGGCGGCGCAGCAGGGCGGTACCGGCGGGCCCATCCTCGGCAAGGGGGCCATCAACGCGCCCAGCCCGGGCAACGCCTTTGCCGCCCACGTGGTGGACGTGGAGGTGGACCCGGAGACCGGCAAGGTCGAGGTGTTGCGCTATACTGCGGTGCAGGACGTGGGCAAGGCTATCCACCCCAGCTACGTCGAAGGCCAGATCCAGGGTGGGGCGGTGCAGGGCATCGGCTGGGCCCTCTCGGAGGGTTACTTTTACAACGCCGATGGCACCCTGGCCAATCCCACCTTCCTCGACTACCGCCTGCCCACCGCCCTCGACCTGCCCCTGATCGAGACCATCCTCGTAGAGGTGCCCAATCCCGGCAGCCCGCACGGCATCCGCGGGGTAGGCGAGGTGCCCATCGTGCCGCCCATGGCCGCCATCGCCAATGCCATCTACCACGCGGTGGGGGTGCGGCTCACCGACCTGCCGATGAGCCCGGACCGCGTGAGCGTCGCGCTGCAGCAGGCGGCGCGGCAGCACCAGGAAGCGGCCGGCTGATCCCCCGTCGCCCGCCCAGCCCTTCGGGAAGATGCCCGGCCACCTCGGTGGTCCGGGCATTTTCCTGAGCCCATGCTCATGCCCAAGCCCATCGACCCCGAGGTCTTCGTCCAGGCGCTGCTGCCAGTGGTGCGCCAGTGTGCCCAGGCCTCGCTGATCTTCTACGGCCAGGTGGCCAACATCGGCAAGGCTCCCGACACCCGCCTGACCGGCCCGGAGGCCCAGGCGTCTTCGGCAGTGCTGACCGTGCTCGACTGCGCCTTGCAGGACCTGATCCTCAGCGCGGTGCTCAACCACTTCCCCGGCATCGGCTGCATCGCCGAGGAGGCCACCCCGCTGCGGCGGCGCCTCGCCGGCAAGAGCGAGGAATACACCCTCATCCTCGACCCCATCGACGGCACCATCCACTACCAGCGCGGGGACGAGCCCTACCACATCTGCGTGGGCCTGGCGCGGCAGGGGCGGATGGAGGCGGCCATCGTGGCCCGGCCTAGCGAGGACAAGATCTTCACCGCCTTGCGCGGGCAGGGAGCCTTTGTGCAACAGGGCAAGGGCAAACCCCGCCGCCTGCGCTTGGGTGCAGTCCCCCGCACCCGCCGGCTCTACGTCTCCACCAAGGCCCGGCCCTACCAGGCGGTCTTCCGGCCCAAGTACGAGCCGCAGGAGTTCCCCATCGGCGCGGCCCTGGTGCTAACCCGCATCGCTGAGGGGCAGTTGTGCGGGTACCTGACCCGGCAGGTGGCCATCTACGACGTGGGGCCGCCCTCGCTCATCGCCGAGGAGGCCGGGGCCCGCTGTTTCCTAAAGGACGGCCGCGAGCCCCGCTACCGGGGCGGCCGGAAATTCAGCTATTACCTGTGCGCCGCCACCCCCCATTTGCAGGAGTTGCTGCTGGGGGAGGTGCGCCGTTGCAGAGGAGAGAGAGGATGAGTCGCTCAATCCAGGGCGTCCTGCCCGTGGTCCACATGCCCTACAACGCCGACCTGAGCATCGACTACGGCGCTCTCGAAACCCAGGTGGACTGGCTCTTCGCCACCGGGGCTCAAGGGTGCTGCCTGGCCCTGGTCTCGGACCTGTTGCGCCTCAGCGCCCAGGAGCGGCTGGAGTTGCCGGCCAGGCTGGTGGGCTTTGCCAAAGGCCGGGGACCGGTGGTCATCAGCGTGGGCGCCGAGAGCACCCAGCAGGCCCAGGCTTTTGCCCAGGCGGCCCAGGCAGGGGGCGCCGCGGCGGCGATGGCCATCCCGCCCCTGTCGCGGGCCCTTTCCGAGGCGCAGTTGCAGGCGTACTTCGAGGGCATTCTGGAGGCGGTGGAGATCCCCCTCATCGTGCAGGACGCCAGCTCCTACGTGGGTAGGGCCATGAGCATCGAGTTCCAGGCGGGCCTCTTCCAGCGCCACGGCCAGCGCATCCTCTTCAAGCCCGAGGCCACGCCGTTAGGGCCCTGCATCTCAGCCCTGCACGCCCGCACCGGGGGCAAGGCGGCCCTCTTCGAGGGCAGCGGCGGGGTGCTGCTCATCGACTCCTACCGGCGCGGGGTGAGGGGCACCATCCCCGGCGTTGAACTGCTCGACGGCACCGTGGCGCTGTGGCGAGCCCTGGAGGCCGGCGACGAGGAGCGGGCCTACGCCCTGTACTATCCCATCTGCGCTATCGTCGTGTTGCAAATGCAGGGGGGACTGGACGGCTTCATCGTCACCGAACGCCACCTGATGCAGCAGCGGGGGCTTTTCAAGAACCAGGTGCATCGCGGGCCGCTGGCCTTCGAGCTGGACACACCGACCCGCGCCGAGATCGACCGCCTCTTCGCCCGCCTGCAAAAGGTCCTCCACTGGTGAGAGAGTCGCGCCGCGTCCAGGCCATCCAGAGCCCGGTGATCCCGGAAGTGGCGGCCCTGATCCGCGCCAATCCGGGCACTATCTCTCTGGGCCAGGGGGTCGTACACTACGGCCCGCCCCCGCAGAGCTTTGCCGCCATCAACGGTTTTGGCGGGCAGGCCGCCGAGCATCACTACCGGGCCGCCGGGGGGTTGCCGGAGTTGCAGGAAAGGCTCCGCCAGAAGCTTGAACGGGAGAACGGCATCCGCTTGGGGGACGAACAGGTGCTGATGGTCACCGCCGGCAGCAACATGGGTTTCTGCCACGCGCTGATGGCCATCGCCGATCCGGGCGACGAGATCGTCATGATGTCGCCCTTCTATTTTAACCACGAGATGGCGGTGGTTATGGCCAACTGCCGGCCGGTGCTGGTGCCCACCGATGAGCGCTACCAGTTGCGCCTCGACGCCCTCGAGGCCGCCCTCACCCCGCGCACCCGGGCGGTGGTTACCATTTCGCCCAACAATCCTTCCGGCGCGGTCTACACCCCCGAGGACCTGCGGGCGGTCAACGAGCTATGCCGGCAGCGGGGCATCTACCACCTCGTCGATGAGGCGTACGAGTACTTCACCTACGACGAGGCCCACCACTTCTCGCCCGGCTCCCTGCCCCATAGCGCCGGCCACACCATCTCCCTCTACTCCTTCTCCAAGGCGTACGGGATGGCCAACTGGCGGGTGGGCTACCTGGTGGCCCCGCGCCACCTGCTGCGCGCCCTGGAGAAGATCCAGGACACGGTGCTGATCTGCCCGCCAGTGATCTCGCAACTGGCGGCGCTGGGTGCCCTGGAGGCCGGCCCTCAGTACTGCCGCCCCTTTACAGCCACCCTGGGTCAGGTGCGCCGGGCCTGCCTAGAGGGATTGGCTAAGCTGGGGGAGCGCTGTCAGGTGCCCCCCGCCGAGGGGGCGTTTTATCTTTTGGCCCGCCTACGGACCGGGATGCCGGCCATGCAGGTGGTGGAGCGGCTGGTGCGGGAACACCGGGTGGCGGTCATCCCCGGCACGGCCTTCGGGCTACAGGGCCCCTGCCATCTGCGCATCGCCTATGGAGCCCTGGAACCCGACACCGTGGCCCAGGGAATGGACCGGCTGGTCAGCGGGCTGCGGCAACTCTTGGACTGAGGGCGGAGAAGGGGCTTGACAGAAGCGTTGAAGCGGGGTATCTTGCTCAGTGGAATTAAGAGTGACCTGAACTCACAGACGAATGCCCAAGAGGAAGTTTTCCACACCTATGGATGTGGAACTTCGACAGAAATATTCTCGGCATTCGGGTGGTTGGTCACTCTTTTTTTTGGCTCTCGTATAGCGCGACCGCAACACACAGATCCTGTACCGCTAGGCCGGTAAAGTAAGCCAGCCGCGGCCTGGCGGCGCCCAGCCGGCCGTCGGCCGCGTCCCCGATGGTCAGCACCTGCCCCGCGGCGTCGCGCGCCAAGGCGATCCGCTCCAGGCTCCCGCGTTCCCCCGCGTAGATGAATTCCCCCGACTGCAGCGCCTGTTCTGGATGGTCCACCAGCACGGGCAGTTCCTCCAGGATCTGGGGGGCCAGTTGCCGGGTGCGGCTGTCCCCAGCCATTACAGAGAGCAGGGTGCGGGGCCCCAGGTGAGCCGGGGTGAGGATGGGTTGCGGGGTAGGCACGGCAACCAGGACCGCATCGGCCCCTTCGAGGCACTCCTCCAGGGAGGCGGCCATCTTCAGCGGGGCCCGCAGCAGGGGGGCCAGGTCCCGGGCAAAAACCTCGCGGTTGGCTGCTTGGCGGCTGGTGGCGCGGATTTCGTGCAGGCCGAAGAGCTGGTCGGCAGAGCGGGCCAGGCAGCGGGCCACCCGGCCAGTGCCCAGCACCGCGGCGCAGTCCACCGGCCCCTGGGCCAAATACTTGATCCCCAGGGCTCCGGCTGCGCCAGTGCGCATGTCCGTGGCATAATCGGCGTCCATGCGGAAGTGGGCGCCCCGCACTAGGTCCTCCAGTTCTATATAGGCCCGCCGGGACCCCAGCTGGCCTCCAACCCCCGGTTCCTCCACGATGACCTTGCGCCCCTGGTAGCGGCCAGGCCAGAGGGCGGGCATCTCCAGGCGGAAGATCCCCCCTTCGAGGGACTGGCGGCGCGGCGGGTTGAGCAATACCCCCTGGCCCCAGAGGCGGAATGCCCGGTCACAGGCAGCGAGGAAGTCGGCGGGGGAGAGCCGGGTGAGAAAATCCCCGTCGCTGAAAGTGGCGCTGGCCATCACCCCCTGCTCGGCGCCTGCCGGCGCCCAAAAAACGATTGACGTACCTGGGGAAGTCCCATTGATTTAAAAGGAGATATGTCGTTTTGCCAAACAACCGGCGGTCAAGGCGCCTGCGCCCGCGGCCGCGCGGCTTTTCCGTAGTCCCCCGAGACGGGTTGAGGTGCAGGAACGAGCACTGTGGCTCCTGGCCATTGCCGCAGGCGCCATCCTTCTGGTGGCCGCGCTGCGGCCCTATTTTTCCGCGGACGAAGAGCCGACCCCCCTCTCTTCTCCGCCTCCCTCCTCCCCTCAGCGCACCTTAGAGGCCGGCGTCCGGGTGGCCGTGCTCAACGGCTGCGGCGAAGCGCAGGTGGCCGGGCGCCTGACTAGGAAGATGCGCGGTCTGGGCTTTGATGTAATCTACGAAGGCAACGCAGAGAATTTCAACTTTTTGCAGAGCATGGTGGTGGACCGCCGCGGCGATCTGGACAAGGCCAGGCTGGTGGCGACGGCCCTGGGATTGCCCCACCTCCAGCAGGTAAACGAAGACACCTTCCGCCTCGAAGAAGTGGCGGTCATCATCGGCAGAGACTACCGGCAGGTGAGGTTATTGGATGAGTGAAGCAGGCGTGGCAGACAGGGCCCCGGCCGCCGCGGCCGAGGTCGAGGCCCGGGCGCGGCGCATCGGCGGACTGCTCCAGGACAAGAAGGGCATCGACGTGGTGTTGCTCGACCTGCGGGCCGTGACCGACACCGCCGACTTTTTTGTTCTTTGCAGCGGCACCTCGGACCTGCACATCAAGGCCCTGGCCGAGGAGGTGTGCGACACGCTGGGGGCCCAGGGGCAGGGGCCCTGGCACGTGGAGGGCTTTGAAAGCCGGCGGTGGGTGCTGCTGGATTTCGTCGATATCGTGGTCCACATCTTCCGCCATGAGGTGCGGGCCTTCTACGCATTGGAGCGCCTATGGGGTGACGCGGTGCGCACGGATCTGCCCGAGGAGGTGCGGGGCAAAGCGGTCCTGCCCGGCCCATGAGCAGGTTTCAGACCCTCGCCTGGGGCGACCAGGCCCTGGTCCTGCTCGACCAGACCCGCCTGCCCGGCGAGCTCGTCTATCTGGAGTGCCGGCAGGTGGAGGAGGTGGCCAGGGCCATCGAGGGTTTAGTGGTGCGCGGGGCCCCGGCCATTGGGGTGGCCGCCGCCTACGGCATGGCCGTGGCCGCCGGCGAGGCCCTGGACCAGGAACCGGGGGCCTTCCGCCGGCATCTCCAACAGGCCAGGGCCCGCCTGGCCCGCACCCGGCCCACTGCGGTGAACCTGTTCTGGGCCCTGGCACGGATGGAAGAGGTGCTCGTCGCCGGGAACGGGTTGGACAACCGCCAGCTATACGAGCGCCTGCTGGCAAGGGCCGAGGCCCTGCGCGCCGAGGACGAGGCCATCTGCCGGTCCCTGGGGCGGCAGGGGGCCGGGCTGCTGGAGAACGGCTTTAAGGTGCTGACCCACTGCAATGCCGGCAGCCTGGCCACTGCCGGGTACGGCACGGCCCTGGGGGTGATCTACGCGGCCCAGGAAGAGGGTAAGCAGTTGCGGGTCTATGCCGATGAGACCCGACCCCTGCTCCAGGGCTCGCGGCTGACCGCCTGGGAACTGCGGCAGCGCGGGGTGGAGGTGACGGTGATCTGCGACAACATGGCCGCCACGGTCATGCGGTCGGCCCCTATCGACTGCGTGATCGTGGGGGCCGACCGCATCGCCGCCAACGGCGACGTGGCCAACAAGATCGGCACCTACGGCGTGGCGGTGCTGGCCAGGGCCCACCAGATCCCCTTCTACGTGGCGGCCCCGGTCTCGACCCTGGACCTGAGCCTGGCCTCCGGGGACCAGATCCCCATCGAGGAGCGCCGGCCCGAGGAGGTGTCCCGGGGCTTCGGCCGGGCCACGGCGCCCGAGGATGTGGGCATCTACAATCCGGCCTTCGACGTGACCCCCGCCGAGTTGGTGACGGCCATCGTCTCGGAGCGAGGGGTTGCCCGGCCCCCCTTTGGCCCGGCGCTGCGCCAGTGGGGAGAGGGTGCTGGCTGAGAATTTGCTTCTATTTAGGTTTAACAATCGCTCCGCGGTCGGCAACAGGCTGTTGGGAGCGGCCGCCGAACCCATGATTTCCAGGCCAAGCATCGAGTTGTGAAAAACACCATCCAGTTTCGCTCCCCGGCCCCGGCTGGAGGCAGGGGGGTAAAAAATTGCCGCCGCTGGTTGGCGGTGGGGCTTTGGGGGGGGCTGCTTCTGGGTGGGTGCGCCGGGTCCGGACAGTTCCAGTCCCCTTCAGGGGTGGGCCGGGGCGGGGCCTTTGACCCGGAGTCGCTGAGCGAGGATCTGCTGCTGATCCAACCCAGTTTCCCGCCGCCGGCGGTGTCAGCCGCCGACACGGCCAGCGGTTCGGCTGCCGACGCCCGGACCGCCGCTGCCCAGGAGTCACAGTCCCCGGTCTACCGTCTGCAGGTCATTGCCTTCAAGACCGAGGAATTGGCCCGGCAGCGCGCCTCTGCCCTGCAATCGAAGCTGGGTGCGCCGGTGCGGGTGGTGGCCGATGCCCAGCGTGGCCTGTACATGGTGCAGGCCGGCGAATACCATACTGCCGAGGAGGCCGAGGCCCTGTACGAGCGCCTGGTGGCCCACAATCCCAACTACGCCGAAGCCTACGTGATCCCCCGCACCGGGCGGACCCGCCCCGTCGCCGGGGAGCCGGCCGGGGGCACCGAGCCTGCTACCTCCGTTTCTGGGTGGCGGGTGCTGATTGACCAGTTCCTCAGCTACGGCGAGGCCGAGCAACTGCGGCAGGAGGCCGCCGAGCGCCTGCAGCGAACAGACGTGGAGATCCATTTCAAGGCCCCCTGGTTCAAGGTGGAGGTGGGGCGTTTCGGCAATGAAGCCAAGGCCCAGGAACTAGTGGAATTGGTCCAGAGCCACGGCTATCGCAACGTGCTCAAGGTGCGAGAGAAGATCGAGCGACAGGAGGGCAGACCGTGAACCGAATGCGGGTCCTGGGCGCCGCGCTGCTCTCGCTGTGGCTGGCTTCGTGCGCCCAGCAATGGCAGCGGCTCGCCCTCGACGGCGAGCCGGGGGCCGCGGCCGGCGATTCGCCGGGCGGGGCATTGATCCTCGACGGCGAGATGAAGGAGGGGTTGCGGGCCGTGCGCTGGCACCTCTACCGGGCCCAGGAGGCGCAACTGGGCCAGCGCTACGAGCAGGCCCAGGAGGACCTCGACCTGGTCTTCCAGTTGCTGGCCGCCCTCGAAGAAGCCGGCAGCGAGGATGCTGCGGCCCAGGCCGAGTTAGAAAACCTCAGCACCGCGGCCGAGCGGGCCTACATCGATCTGTTGCCCAACCTGGAGCGCTTCTCCGCCGACAGTCCCCTCACCCTGCTGTTGCGCGGCCTGTCCAAGGAACAACTGGAGGGGCCCGAGGCCGAGCGCCACCGAACCCTGGTCGATAAGCTGCTCCATGCCTGCGACGTGCCCATCGACCTCAACGACCGGGTCATCTCCAGCATCCGCTTCTTCCAGACCAGGGGCAAGACAACCTACACCACCTGGCTGCGCCGGGCCGGCCGCTACGACGACCTTATCAGGCAGACCTTCAGGGAGGAGGGGCTGCCCCAGGACCTGCTCTTCGTCTCGATGATCGAGAGCGGCTTCAATCCCCGGGCCCGCTCTAAGGCTCACGCGGTGGGGCTTTGGCAGTTCATCGAGAGCACCGGCCAGATGGAGGGGTTAAACAGCACCCGCTGGGTGGACGAGCGCCGGGACCCGGTCAAATCCACCCGGGCCGCCGCCCGCCATCTCAAACGCCTGCACCAGGAGATGGGGGACTGGCGACTGGCCCTGGCCGCGTACAACGCCGGCCCCGGGCGGGTGACCCGGGCCATCGAGCGGGCCGGTACCCGGGACTACTGGAAGCTGGACCTGCCCGAGGAGACCCGCAACTACGTGCCCCTCTTCATGGCCGCGGCCCTGCTCTCCAAGGACCCCAAGCTTTTCGGCTTTGATCCCGAACCTCCCGAGCCCGACCTGGCTTTCGCCGAGGTCGAGGTGCCGCATCCGGTCTTTCTGGAGGAGGCGGCCCGCTGCATGCGCATCTCCCACGATACCCTGCAGGACCTCAACCCCGAACTGCGGCTCAATGTCACCCCGCCCCAGTCGGCGCGGCGCTATCGCCTGCGGGTGCCCACCGGCACCGACCAGGAGCTGGAGGCGTGTTTCGCCAAACTACCCGAGGCCTGGCAGCAGTACGTGGTCAAACGCCGCGACACCATCTCCACCATCGCCAGGGCCTTTGGCGTCAGTGCCCAGGTGATCGCCCAGGTCAATCATCTCAAGAACCCCAACCGCATCTCCCCCGGCCAGCAGCTTACCATCCCGGTGGGAGCGGCCGGCTCGCTCAAATCCTCGCTGCGGGTGGCCCATGTGGGCGACGGCAGCCCCGTGGCCGGCGAGAGCGCCCAAAAACCAGCGGCCCGGGGCGGCAAGACCGTGTACAAGGTGCGGCGGGGGGATTCCCTCAGCCGCATCGCCCAGGTACACGGGGTGGAGGTGGGCGACCTGAAGCGTTGGAACCGCCTGCGCGGCAACCAGATTCTTGCCGGCGACAAGCTGACCCTCTGGTCGGCGGCCCCGGTCGCCCGCTCTGGGGCGGTGCTGTCGGCGCCGGCCGAGGCCAAACGCCGCGAGTACACGGTGCGGCGGGGCGAGAGCCTGTGGGATATCTCCCGCAAGTTCAAGGTGCCGGTGGCGGACCTCAAGCGCTGGAACAAACTGGCCAACACCACCATCCGCGCCGGCCAGCACCTGGTGGTCGCCCAGGGGCAGGCGGCTGCAGGCAAAAAGAGCGCCACCTCCCCAGACAAGAAGGCCGCCCAAGCCAAGAAGAAAGGCGGGGCCGGCGGGCAGACCTACACCGTGGTCCGGGGGGACACCCTCTTCGGCATCGCCCGCAAATTCGGCCTGGAGGTCCGGGAACTGGCCCACCAGAACAACCTCAGCCCTTCCGCCAAGCTGGTCGCGGGCATGACCCTGCAGCTCAAGCCAGGCGCCAAGGTCAGGTGAAGCCGGTGCAAGTGGCGCGCCATGTCCTGCTGCTGCTGGTGGCCTTTGTGCTGCAGACGACCTGGGGGTACGCCTTCGACATCCTCGAACTGCACCCAGATCTGATCCTGCTGGCCTTGGTCTATATCGCCCTGCGGGTCGGCCCCTTCGAGGCCACCATCCTGGGTTTCGCCATCGGCCTTTTGCAGGACGCGTACATGCCGCAGAACCTGGGACTCAACGCCCTGGTCAAGTCCCTGGTGGGCTTTGGCGTTGGGTACGGCCGTTCCGGCATCATGGCCGACGATTTGCAAGTGCAGACCTTGCTGATCTTCGGCGTGGTGCTGCTCCACGATTTGGTTTATTATCTGGGCCACAACGGGCTGGGGCTGGCCCACGTGCCTTTTTTCTTGCTGCGCTATGGCCTGGGCCGGGCCCTTTACACCAGCCTCATCGGCGGCGGCCTGGCCTATGCCTGGGGCATGCGCCGGCGCCTCTTATCCGTTTAGCGATACGCGCCAGTATGGAATACCCCGATCCCAACCGCCACGGCCAGCACCTGCGCGGCTTGCTGGTGGTGGTCGGTCTGCTCTTCCTCATCCTCTTCTTGCGCCTGTTCTACCTGCAGATCGCGAGCTCCGCCCACTACGCCCAGAAATCAGAGGAAAATCGGATTGCCCAGAAGCGCATCAAGGCCCGCCGCGGCTTGATCCTGGCCCGGGGGACCAACGGGGTCTCCGAGATCCTGGCCCGCAGCCGGCCTACCTACACCGTCACCCTCACCCGTTCCAAGCCCGACAACGACGCCCGCGCCGTCGAAGCCCTGTCCCTGGCCACCGGCAGCCCCGAGATCCGCTACACCCGCAGCGGCCGCACCATTCGCGTCTTGCGCGACGTGGACTTCCGCACCGTCTCCCTGGTGCTAGAGCGGCTGAGTGAGGACTGGCCCCTCGACGTGATGGTGGAGTCGGAGCGAGACTACCCCTACGGCCCCCTTGCCGCCCACCTGCTGGGCCACCTGGGGGAATTGCAGGAGGAGGAGTTGCAGGCCCTGCGGTACAAGAACTATACCCCGGGGGACTTCATCGGCAAGACCGGGATAGAGAAGGTGTACGAGGACCTGCTGCGCGGCGAGGACGGGGTGGCGTACATTGAGGTGGACGCCATGAACCGCCCGCAAAGCGAGTTCCCGGAACGGGAGCAGCCCCCCGAGCCCGGACGGGACCTGGTCCTGACCCTCGACTACAAGACGCAGCGGGCCGCTGAAAGGGCCCTGAGCGACAGCATGACCGGGGCGGTGGTGGCCCTCAATCCGCAGACCGGGGCGATCCTGGCCCTGGCCAGCCGGCCCACCTTCGACCCAAACGTCTTTGTTTCCTTTCAGGCCCAGGAGGAGCGCCGGCGCTTACTTCAAGATAGTTCCAAACCGCTGCTCAACCGGGCCACCCGGGAGCATTATCCCCCCGGTTCCACCGTGAAGATGGTGGCCGCGGTGGCTGCCCTGGAGACGGGCATCCTCGATACCCTGGGCACCTTCCCCGGTTGCGGCGGGTCGCTGCGGGTGGGCAGCACGGTGTTCCACTGCGCCCGCAAGGAGGGGCATGGGGTGCTCACCCTGCAGGAGGCCATCGAGGCGTCCTGCAATGTCTACTTCTACCACCTGGGGCAGAGCCTGGGCTTCAAGGCCTGGCGCGACTACGCCGAGCGGCTGGGCTTTGGTCGTCCCACCGGCATAGATTTGCAGCCCGAGGAGGAACTGGGCAACCTGCCCACCCGCAAGTACTACGAGGAGCGCGGCGGCTGGGCCCTGGGGCACATGATGAACCTGGTCATCGGGCAGGGGGCGCTGCTGGCCACCCCGATGCAGATGGCCCGCTACACCGCGGCCTTGTGCAACGGGGGGTACCTGGTCACCCCCCACTTCTACGCCGCCCCGCCCCGCCGCGAGTACACCGGGATCTCGGCCAGCACCCTTGAAAAGGTCAAGCGGGCCATGCGCCGGGTGATCTACGGGGATCAGGGCACTGGCCGCCGGGTGCGGATCGAGGGCGTCGAGGTGGCCGGCAAGAGCGGCACCGCCCAGGCCCCCGGCCGCAATACCGACGCCTGGTTCGTGGCCTTTGCCCCCTTTGACCGGCCGGAGATCGCCGTGGCGGTGGTGGTGGAGGGCGGCGGGCACGGCGGGGTGGTGGCCGGTTCCATCGCCCGCAAGGTGCTGGAAGCCTATTTTGGCAAGGAGCCCGAGGCGGAGGTGGCCGCCGATTCCACCGATGCGGCCAGGGAGGAGGGGTCGTTGATGAGGCTGCCCGGGGCGACGGCCGGGACATGAGGCTGCTGCGCGAAACGGACACCGCCCTGCTCTGGGCGGTGGGGGCCATCGTCCTGCTGGGGATCGCCATGATTTACAGCGCCTCCAGCGGCGCGGTCGAATGGCAGAAGCAGGCCGCCTACGCGATACTGGCGGGCGGGGCGCTTGTGGCGGTGATCCACGTGCCCAACCGCATGCTCTACGCCCTGGCCTACCCTTTTTACTTGGTGAGCCTGGTGAGCCTGGTGATCGTGCTGCTGTGGGGCTCGGGCGAGGATTCCAGCCGCTGGATCACTCTGGGGCCCTTCAGCATGCAGCCCTCGGAGTTCGCCAAGGTGGCCGCCATCCTGACCCTGGCCCATTACCTGGGCGACCGCACCGTCGAGCAGATCAACCACTACAAAACCCTGTTCGGCGCCCTGGTGATCGTGCTGCCGCCAATCTACCTGATTATCAGGCAGCCCGACCTGGGCACCGCCCTGACCCTGGTCGCCATCCTCCTGCCCATGCTCTACTGGGCCGGCATGAACCCGCTCTACCTCATTGTGATCATCGCCCCGGGGCTGAGCGTGGCCTGCTCCTTTGAGCCCCTGTGGCAGGGGGCGGCACCTTTTGTCTTCGCCGCCTTCATCATCCTTTCCTCCCTGGCCCTGCACCTGTTCTTCGCCCGACTGTGGATCACCCTGAGCATGTTGGGGGTCAACGTGGCTGCCGGCCTGGCCACCGTGTACCTGTGGGAACACCTGCTGCACGGCTACCAGAAGGATCGCATCCTCACCTTCCTCGACCCCGAGCGCGACCGCCTGGGGGCCGGGTGGAACATCATCCAGTCCAAGATCGCCATCGGCTCGGGTGGACTGACCGGCAAGGGCTACCTGGGGGGCACCCAGACCAAGTTCGAGTTCCTGCCGGCCTCGCACACCGACTTCATCTTCTCGGTGATCGGCGAGGAACTCGGCTTCATCGGCACGGTCGTAGTGCTCTCCCTCTTCGCCTTTGTCATCTGGCGTTCCCTGCACCTGGCCGCCGGGGTGAACAACCGCTTCTACAGGCTGATGGCCATCGGCCTGGTCTCGCTGATCACCTTCCATGTCTTCGTCAACATCGGCATGACCATCGGCGTCATGCCCGTCACCGGCATCCCCCTGCCCTTCATCAGCTACGGCGGCTCGGCTCTCTTGACCAACTGCACCGCCATCGGCCTGCTCCTGCACGCCCACACCTACCGCCATGAATAGGCAGTGGCTGCCCGCTCTGGCCCTGCTGGGGGTCTTTGTCATCGAAAACCCCCAGTGCGGCGTCACCGCTGAACACCGCCGCCTGGCCCTCTATTACCTGGATCAGGGCCATTATGCGCGGGCCCTGATCGAGGCCCGGCGGGCGGTGCGCGAGGAGAAAGACGACGCCCCCTCCTACCTAGTGATGGCCATGGCCGAGCTGGGACTGGAGCGCCCGGAGGCGGCGGTGGCCGCTCTGGGTCAGGCCATTCTGGCCGACCCCGACAACCCGCAGTACTACGCCACCCTGCGCCAGGTCTGCCAGGAGGAAAAGCGCTTTGACCAGGGCCGGAAGGTGCTGGACCAGGTGCTGGAGGCCCACCCCGGCAACCGGCTGGCCCAGTCCAGCCTGGGCTGGGCCTACGCCCAGCTCGACGACGAGGACCAGGCGCGGCAGTGGCTGGAAGAGGCCGCCGGCGACAGCGCCGCCACCTTCGCCCAGGTGCAACTGGCCCGCTTTCACCTGCGCCACCAGCGCTATGCCGAGGCTGCCCAGATCCTCGAAGCGGCCTTAATCCAGGCCCCGGAGGACCCGGCCGCGCTGCTGGCCCTGGGCGAATGCCGCCTGCGCCAGGGGCTTCAGGAGGTGGCGGCCCGCCGTTTCGCCGCGGCCCTCGAACACAGCGAGGAGCAGGGAACCCTGGCCGGGCAGATCGCCTCTCTCTGCTACGACCAGGGACAGCGCCGCCTGGCCATCGAGTACTACGAGCAGGCCCTGCGGCTTGGCCCGCAGCCGCCCGCCCCTGGCCTGCTCAACAACCTGGCCTGGGCCTACGGGGAGGAGAACCTGGAACTGGAACGGGCCCTCGAACTTTCGCTCCAGGCGCTCAAAAGCGATGCCGACAACCCCGTGTATTTGGACACCTATGCCGAACTGTTTTTCCGCCGGGGTGATGCGGCCCGCGCCATCGCCCTGATGCGCCGGGCCCTGGAAAGCAAGCCTGCCGAGGGGGAGCAGCGGCACTACCTCGAAGGGCAGATGCAGAAGTTCCACCAGGCCCTGGGCCTTTCCTATTCCTCCTCGCTCTGAGCCCCCCACGGGCGGTAGCGGGTGTAGTCGATCTTAAGCTGGTCCATCATGGTGTACAGGTTCTTGCGCGACATGTCGATGGCCTCGGCCACCTAGCTGATCACCCCCCGGTGCTGGCGCAGAGCGGCGCAGAGGAAGCGCCGCTCGAAGAGGTCCTTGGCCTCCCGGTAGAAACAGGCGCCCAACTCCTCCAATTCCCGCCACCGCACGATCTCCTCCGGCAAGTCGGCCAGCTCCAGGAAGGGCCGCCGCGGCGATGAAGTACTCGACCAGCGGGGGGATGTCGTCGCGGCGCTCGCGCAGGGGGGGCCGGATCACCGGCAACCCGTTAAGGCGGTAGTAGCGGTCCTCGTGGAAACGGCCCCGTTCCACCTCGCGCCGCAACTCGGCGTTGGTGGCGGGGATCACCCGCACATCCACCCGCAGGGTCTGGGTGCCGCCAATGCGCTCGAATTCCTGCTCCTGGAGCCCCCTCAAGAGGCGCACCTGCACCGAAGGCGAGGCGGCCAAGCTGGGTGAGCAGGTGCTGCATGTGGAGGTTGCGGGGGGGCAGCGCACCGGGGCTGGGACGGGTAGGCCTGGGCCAGGTAGGGATCGTGGGTGGGGTGCATGGCCTCCTCCTGCGAAAAAAGGTTTGCCGGCCCCTGGCAAGTCCCGTGCCCGGCGCGCATGGTCTCGGCGCGGCACCGCGCAAGTGGCTGAAAAGGGGGGCTTTTGCCGGCTGGTCCCGGGTGGCGAAATGGAGCCGGGGCGAGGCCGCTGCTGCGGGATTTCCGATAAGGGTTTCAGGCGCCGGGGCGCTCCGGCGCGTAATAGGGCCGAAACGCGCTAGAAGTGCCGGCGGGTGGCAGATTTTCCGTTTGAAGCAACCCCGGTTCGCCGCCATACTATGGGTAGCACGAAAAATGGAGGCGCAGCGATGGGACACGTGGACCTGGCAAGCGAGCGGAGACTGGGGCAGATCGGCGGCAGTCAGGGAGGATTGGCGGGGGGGGGGTGGCCGACCTGAGCCAGGTAGAGGGTGCGGGTGAACGTCCTAATCCTCAGGGAGAGTGGCACCGGCAAGGAGGTAATGGCCCGGGCCCTGCACGAGGCCAATCCCCGGCGCAGGCAGGGCATCCGGGCGCCTGTCTGCAGGCTCAGGGCGACGCCCTCTTCCTCGACGAGGCGGGGGAGTTGCCCCTGGCCCTGCAGCCCAAGCTGCTGCGGGTCCTGCAGGAGCGGGCAGTGCGCCGCCTGGGCGAGGCCCGCGAGGTGGAGGTGGACGTGCGGGTGGTGGAGGCCACCAGCTGGCCCCTGGGCGCGGGCGGGGGGATTTCCGCGCCAACCTCTACTACCGGCTGGCCGAGTTCGTCCTGCGCCTCCCCCCGCTGTGCCAGCGGCGCCAGGACCTGATCCCCCTGGCCCGCCAGATCCTGGAAGGGTGCTGCCTGCCGGCTGTCCCCGGCGGCGGCGGCCTGGCTGGAGGCCAGGGACTGGTCCCAGAACAATGTGCCCGAGCTACAGGTGGCCCTTAAGCGGGCTCTGCTATTGTGCAAGGGGGGGTGCGTCGAGCCGGAACACCTGAAGGCGGGAAGGCTGGAGCTGGCAACCCCGGCCGCAGGGCTGCCGCGGCGGCTGGAGATGAAGCGCTCCACCCTGTGGGACCGGCTGGCCAAGATGGGGATTCACCCCCGGGCAGGGAACTGACTAAAGGGTGGCGGCCAGGGCCGGCTGGCGGCCCTCGCAGAGTTCCTCGGCCAGTTGGCGGTAGTTCTCGGTGCCGGTGGAAAAGGCTTCGTAGAGGAGGACCGGCTTGCCGAAACTGGGGGCCTCGGCCAGGCTGATGTTGCGGCGGATCAGGGTGCGGTGGACCTTGTTGCCAAAATAGGATTTGGCCTCGGCCACCACCCGGCGCGAAAGCTGGAGGCGGTCGTCGTACATAGTCATCAGCACCCCCTCGACGCTCAGCTCCGGGTTGAGGTAGCGCTGCACCATGCGCACCGAGTTGAGCAGCTTGCTCAGGCCCTCCAGGGCGTAGTACTCGCACTGGACCGGGATCAGCACCAGGTGGGCGGCGGCCAGGGCGTTGAGGGTGAGCAGGCCCAGCGATGGGGGGCAGTCGATGAGCACGAACTCGTATTCCCCTGCCACCGGCTCCAGGGCCTCGGCCAGTTTCTTTTCTCGGCCCAACATGGCGGCCATATCCAGCTCGGCGCCGATGAGGTTGATGTGGGAGGGGATCAGGTCGAAGAGGGGGATTTCCAGGTGGCAGACGACCTGGGCCAGCCGGGTCTTGCCGATGAGGACCTCGTAAACCGAACCGCCCAGGCTGTCGGGGCCGGCGCCGCAGCCGCTGGTGGCGTTGGCCTGGGGGTCCATGTCGATAAGGAGGGTCTTGTGCCCTCTAGCCGCCAGGCAGGCAGAGAGATTGACGGCCGTCGTCGTTTTGCCAACCCCGCCCTTCTGGTTGGCAATGGCAATAATCTTGCCCATGGGAGCGTGTTCCCGGGGAGCAAAGGGCCCCACGGACAGGGTCCGGACCAGCCCAGCTCGGTACGGCGCCAAGGGGCGACGCCGGAAATTATTCAGGATAGGATGCAGGAAAAATTTGAAGCTACCACCGCCTTGAACGGCAATATAGTAGCTGGCGATAGAGTCGTCAAGTATTCGTCACAAAACTGGCCCGGGAGGCCTGGGGCAAGGGGCGGAAGGGGATTGAAATCAGCCTGTAACGGGATCTGCCGGTGGAGAACGGGCAGAAGGAGGGGGATCAGACCCCGCCCAACGAGGCGAGGAGGGCGCCGAGAAAAAGGCCGGTCAAGACAAAAAACAGGGCGCCCACGCGGGCTAGCATCTGGCTGCGGGAGATGTTCATGCGTTCGGAGGACATGCTCGGCTCCTGGGTTGGCGATTACTGGGATTATCGGCAGGAAGTTCGCCCGGACCAGCAGTTTTTTCCCCTTGGAGGCGGCGCTGCCCGGCGCCGGGCCCTGCGGGGAGGAGCCAGGCAAGATACGTGCCGCGGCGCGGCTCAGTTGTCGGTGTAGCTGCGCAGGCGGGTGCAGTAGCGGGGGTGGCGGAGCTTGTTGAGGGCCAGTTCCTTGATCTGGCGCACTCGTTCCCGGGTGAGCTTGAAGCGCAGGCCGATCTGGTCCAGGGTCAGGGGGCAGTCCTGGCCCAGGCCGAAGTACAGGCGCAGCACCTCGGCCTCGCGGGCATTGAGGCTGGTCAGCACCACCTCGATGTTCTCCCGCAGGTTGTACTCGATGACCTCCTGCTCGGGGTTGGGCTGGTCCTCGTCGGTGAGCTGGTCGAGCAGGCACTGGTCCTGGGCCTCGTCGAAGGGGGCGTCGAGCGAGCGGACCGGCTGGGCGTCGACGAGGGTGTCCTCGATCTCCCGGGGGCTCAGGCCCAGGGCCTGGGCGATGCGTTCGGGGGTGGGACGGGCCCCCTGCTGCTGGAGGGCGTCGCCGGTGCGGGCGATCTTGGCCAGCAGGCCGAGGCGGTTGACCGGCACCCGCACCGTGGACTGCTCGGTGAGGGTCTGGAGGATGGCCTGGCGTATCCACCACACGGCGTAGGAGATGAATTTGAAGCCACGGGTCTCGTCGAAACGCTCGGCCGCGGTGATCAGGCCCACGTTGCCGGCGCTGATCAGTTCGGCCAGGGAGAGGCCGCGGTTCTGATACTCCTTGGCCGTCCGGATCACGAAGCGTAGGTTGGCCTCGACCAGGAGGTTGCGGGCTTCGCCGTCGCCCTGGCGGATGCGGCGGGCCAGGGCGGCTTCGTCCTTGGAGGACAGGGGCCTGGAACCTGCGATGGCTTCGAGGTACGCGGCCAGAAGCGGGTCCCCCTCCGGGGGGCGATCCTTGGGGTCGAGGGGCTGTCTTTTCTTCTTTTTCATAGAATTCGGACCTCGCAGGCGCTGGGGCGAGTGCGTACATAAAATGCTTGAGTTCTGCTAGGGTTCCCCGCCCAGCGGCTGTTGACAGGGTCAGGCGAAATCCGCTTTTTTGTTGCCCACCCGCACCCCAGAGGCATTGGCCTTGGACAAAGAAACCCGGAGCAGCTTTGCGGAATTGGTGGCTGTGATGGCCCAGCTACGCGGCGAGGGGGGCTGCCCCTGGGACCGCGAGCAGACCCACGCCTCGCTCAAGCCCTATTTGGTCGAAGAAGTATACGAGGCCCTGGAGGCCATTGACGGGGGAGACGACGCCGAGCTGCGCCGCGAGCTGGGGGACGTGCTGCTGCAGGTGGTCTTCCACGCCCAGATCGCCAGCGAGGAGGGGCGCTTCTCCATCGAGGAGGTGTGCCGAGCCATCGTCGACAAGCTGATCCGCCGCCACCCCCACGTCTTTGGCCAGACCCAGGTGGACGGCGCCGAAGAGGTGCTAGCCAACTGGGAGCGCATCAAGCAGGCCGAGCGCGAGGAAGAGGACAAGCCCGATTCGGCCCTTGAAGGGGTGCCCCGCCAGCTGCCGGCCCTCCTGCGGGCCCAGCGCATCCAGCACAAGGCCGCCCGGGTAGGCTTCGACTGGCAGGATCTTGCAGGCCCCCTGGCCAAGGTGGAGGAGGAATTCGGCGAGCTGCGCCGGGCCTCCCAGCAGGGCGCCCGGCAGGAGCTGGAGGGGGAATTCGGGGATCTGCTCTTCGCCCTGGTCAACACCAGCCGCTTCCTCGAGATCGACGCTGAGGACGCCCTGCGCCGGGCCGTGGACAAGTTCGAGCGCCGCTTCCGCGCCGTGGAGGCCGCCTTCCGCGCCCAGGGAAAGCCGCTGCAGGAGAGCACCCTGGCAGAGATGGACCAGGTGTGGGAGCAGGTCAAGGCCCAGGAGGTTTCGCCGTGAAGATCACCAGCATCGGCGCGGCACTGCTCTCCCCCTTCCCGTGGGTGCTGGTCAAGGTACGCACCGACGAGGGGCTGGTGGGCATCGGCGAGGCGTACCACGGGGCCGGGGTGCATCAGATCACCGTGGACAGGCGCCTGACCCAGGCCCTCATCGGCCAGGACCCCCGCAACGTGGACAAACTCTTCCGCGACATGCAGCGCCGCATGTCGGCCTCGGGCTTCTACCAGGGGGCGGTGATGAGCGCCATCAGCGGCATCGAGATGGCCCTGTGGGATCTGACCGGCCAGGCCTGCGGGGTACCCATTTGGCAACTCCTGGGCGGCAGATTCCGCGAGCGGATCCGGCTCTACAACGACTGCCACGCCGGCGAGGAGGACGACCCCTCCTCGTGGGTGGCCAAGGCCAAGGAGGTGGAGGCCCGGGGCTTCGATGCCCTCAAGTTCGACATCGACCCGCGCCCCTCCACCCGCGACCCGTACAACCGGGGCATCCGCAACCGCGACATCGCCTATTTCATCGAAGTAGTGCGGGCAGTGCGCGAAGCTCTGGACCCGGACACGGACCTGGCCATCGATGCCCATTGGTACTACGCCCCGGCCGACATCCTCAAGGTGGCCTACGCCTTCGAGGGATTGAACCTGCTCTGGCTGGAGGACCCCATCCCGCCGGAGAACATCGACGCCATGGCCAAGGTCAAGGCCGCCACCCGCACTCCCATCTGCACCGGCGAGAACTTCTACACCCGTTTCGGTTTCCGCCAACTGATCGAGTCGCAGGCGGCCGACATCATCTCCCCGGATTTGGCCAAGGCCGGCGGCCTGCTCGAAGGCCGGCGCATCGCCGACCTGGCCGATATGTACTATGTCCCTCTCTCGCCCCACAATATCTGCGGGCCGGTGGGCACCATCGCCGCCTGCCACGTCTGCGCCGCGGCGCCCAACTTCCAGGTCCTCGAATTCCACCATCTGGACAACGAGTTGTGGAACACCCTGACCGTGGAGCGGGATCTGATCCAACATGGGCACATCGCGGTGCCCACTCGGCCGGGACTGGGTGTCTCTGTAGATGAGGAGGTGGCGCGCCGGGTGACCGCAGAGGATCTGGGGTTTTTTAACTAAAGCTGTTCTCCCAGGGCCCCAAGTCCGCGTCCTGGCCGCGGTTGAAGTGCCGGCCCATCAGGTAGCTGATCTCCAACTCTACATCGCGCACCCGGATCTCGGGCAGGGCCTGGGGGTCGGTCTTGAGCAGGGTGATCTCCAGCAGATTCTCGCCCCGGCGGGGCCAGTGTCCCTGGTCGAGCCGGAACACGAACCAGTACCCCGAGCCGGTGCGGTAACGGGGGGCCTTCATCCGGTAGGTCTCGTTGATCACGCGTATCCTTTCCAGGGGCAGGGCCTTGCTGTTGAGGCAAAAGCGCAGCCGATGGCGCTCGTTCAGCCCCATGACCCGCACCCGCAAGAGCACCCGATGCACCCGGCCCGCCTGCTGCCAGCGCCGCAAATCGTCGCTGATCTGCAAGGGCAGCGCCACCGGCTGCTTCAGGTGCAGGGGCGCCGGCAGCACCATCTCCAGTCCGGGCTCGCGGATGGGATTGGGATAGCGCCCGGTCTCGGTGGGGATGAAGTAGGTCTTGTCCTTGGGCGCCATCACCTCGGGATGGGGCAGCTCGCGCAGTTTCTCGTAGAAGGGCGCTTGGTATGGCCAGTTGCCGAACCAGTGCGCCAGGTACAATCCATCCACCCCCTGGGCCCAGTAATTGCAGGCCCCGGCGCGGACCATCTCGATAGAAGCATCCGAGAGCCGGTCCGAATCCACCAGGCTCTGGATGGCGGCCAGCACTCGGCAACCGCTGCCCCTGGCCGCCTTCACCAGGGGCCGAAAGTCGGCCATCTGGTCGAGCAGCTCCGGCCCGGAGAAGTTCTGGCCCACCAGCACGTCGGCGATGCCCCGCCGCAACCACTCCCGCACGTCCAGCCCCACCTCCATGCAGCCTTTGATACTGGCGGGGATGCGGATCACCAGCTCGCGTCCCTTGCCGCTCTGCTTGACCGCCTGGTACACCCGCTCGATCCAGTCGGTCATCAGCTGGCGGCCTTTTTTGCAATTGGACGGATGGAAGTAGTACGGCTGGTAGTTCATCTGCAACTCGAAACCCTCCACCGGATAGTTCCGGAGTACCTCCTCGATAAGGGCGAAGCGCTCCTGGCGCACCTCCTCGTGGACAAAGTCAAGGCAGGTAGTCCCGGGAAAGCCGGGCGGCAGTTCCCCTTGCGCGCCGATCTCCAGGTGCTGGCTGCCGAAGCGAAATTCGGAGCAACGCACATCCTGCTCGCGCGGCCCCCGGCCCTGCTGCACCAGCAGTGTGGGGTAGATCAGCAGCCCCTTGGCCCTGGCCCGCTCGCAGACCACCCGCAAGGGATCCAGGCCCCCGCGGATCATCTGGCTGGCATTGCGGTGGGCCCGCTGGAAGACCAGGTGCGGCCAGCGCTCGACGTTGTCGCCCCACAATTCGCCCACTCTGGTGTCGTGCAGCACGGTGCGGCCGTCTCCGAGGCAGAACATCAGCGCCTCGACGGGGGTGCCCACCAGCTCGTCCACCGCGGCTTCCATCTCCGCCTGCTGCATGGGCGGCTCGTACATATAGATGAGGGGGTGCCGGCTGTCGTGGAAGAACATGATACGCGGTTTAGCCATGATCTTTTCTCTTGCTCGCAGGTCAGTGGGGGAAGGCGGCGCACCCAATTTACAATAAAGGCAGAGAGGTGAAAAACCAGCGGGGACTAAGCGGCAATAGCGGCGGCGGGCCGGCCAGGGAAAGGTGCCGCCGGCTTGACACTGGCCGGCAGCGTGGCTTTATTGGGCCCACCCTCAAACCGACGGATCGCAACGATGACTGACAACCCCCTGCCCGATATGGCACTCGCGGAAACCCCCGCTGACCAGGACCTGTGGGCCACTGGCCGCAACACCGGACCCAGGTACAACGAGCCGCCCAAGAAGAGCCGGGTTAAATGGTACCGCTGTTACGTGTCCCGCGAGGAACTGGCCCGGCTCAACAAGCGCAGCGATATCCTCGGCTTCGCCCAGACCCTGGGGCACCTGGGGGTGCTGGCCCTGTCCGCCGGGGCCGCCATCTACTCCTCGCTGCACTGGCCCTGGTACGCAACCGCCTTGCTGGTCTTCGTCAACGGGCATTTCTGGCATTTCCTGATCAACGGCTTCCACGAACTGATCCATGACACGGTGTTTCGCACCACCTGGCTCAACGGGTTCTTCCTGCGCATCTTCTCCTTCCTCGGCTGGCACAATCACCACCACTTCTGGGCCAGCCACACCGAGCACCACAAGTACACCCTGCACCCACCCGACGACTTAGAGGTAGTGCTGCCGGCCAAGGTGGACACGGGCAGTGTGTGGAAGTGGGGCATCGTCAACTACAATTACCCTTACCATCTATTCAAGGGGAAGCTCAAGAACTTCACAGGGTACCTCAACACCGCGGACAAGTGGACCGGGATGCTCTTCCCCACCAGCGATCCGGAGCGCCGCCGCGCCTACACCCGCTGGGAGCGCCTCATGCTGGCCGGGCACCTGCTCATCGCCGGGGTCTCGCTGGCCTTTGGCCTGTGGGTGGTGCCTCTGGTAATCACCGTCCCGATGATGTTCGGGGCCTGGCTGCAGTTCTTCTGCAACTCCGTCCAGCACATCGGCCTACAGGACAAGGTGCCGGACTTCCGCCTCTGCTGCCGCACCGTCTACCTCAATCCTTTCGTGCAGTTCCTCTACTGGCACATGAACTACCACACCGAGCACCATATGTACGCCGGCGTTCCCTGCTACAAGCTCCACCGCCTGCACCAACTCATCAAGGCCGAGATGCCGCCCTGCCCCGACGGGTTGCGCCAGACCTGGAAACACATCAACGAGATCCAGCGCCGGCAGGAGCGCGAGCCGGGCTACCAGTACGCCCCGGAACTGCCCCCCCCGGTCCGACGCCGCCACTAGGCTCTAAGCTGCACCCGCTTTCTCTTTCACCCGGACCCCGACTCCGGACCCTCCGAGTAGACCATCATCACCCGGATGTGCGCCAAGCCCCGGCGCCAATCCGGGGCGGGTACTGGCCCCCCGATTCCCGCTAGCCCGACGATTGCCTGCGCGGATAATCCCCTTGAAGCTCCTTTTTTTTCGTGGTAGCCATTTTTAATTATAATTATTATTGGAAATTTTATATTTTAATTAAAGTTGCCACAAATCGAGAAGTGCGGGTCATGGACGATGAATCGCAGTCATGAGTCCCCTATGGCCGCGGCGGCCCTAGCCGTCGAACTTGCCCGGACCCGGCGTGACCTGGCGCGTGAGCAGACCCTGGGCCGTATCCGCGACCAGCTCATGGCCATGCACAGCCTGGAGGAGGTGCCCGGGAGGCTCTAAGCAACCTGGGTCGAGGAACTGAGGAGCCTGGGCACCCCCATTTGCCGCACCTCCCCGCAATTCCCCTCGGCCAGGGAGGGGCACTTCTCCAGCTACCGCGCCTTTTTCTTGTGTGAGCAGCAGCGGGAAAGCGGCTGCCTGGCCGACTATCCCTGGGTGGCGGAGGTCTCGCGCTACGGACAGCCGGTGGTGGTGGGTGGGGAGCGCCTCAGGCAGAGCCCCATGCCCGCGGAGGTCCAAAGCCCGGTGGAGGTGTCCCTGCCGGGCGGGGGCTCCCTGGCGATGAATAGCCTGCAGGAGGATGCCTTTGACGAGGAGGCAGTCCAGTTTCTCCGACAGGTGGCCCGTTTGCTGGCCCGAAGACTGGAAGGGCTGGAGACCCTGGAGGCCCTGCGCCGGGCCAAGGAGACGCAGCGCATCGAGCTTGCGGTGCAGCAGCTGCGCAACGAGACCCTGCAGATGCAGCAGGTGGGAGGTGGGGGACTGGAGAAGGGTCGTGGCCGCCGTCGAGCGGGTACTGATAACCCTGGTGGAGTTCAGGGACTGCGGCATCAGCCTCATAGACTTCCAGCGCCATCGCTACGTGGATTACGAGACGGCCACCGGGCGGATCATCGAGAAGCACTACGAAACCCTCCCGCGTGCCCTGGGCCAGGCCATGGAGACCGGCAGGCCGGTGTATTAGCGCAACCAAGTGGCGATCGATCAGTTCGGGGACCAGGTTCCGGCGGGGGCCGTCAGTGTGCTCGACGTGCCCTTCAGCGGGGCTACCCTCGCCATCAACAGCCCTCGGGAAGACGCCTTCAGCGGCCGGGACATCGCCATCCTCGGGCAGTTCGCGCAGGTGCTGTCCGAGGCGCACCGCCGGCTGGAAGATCTGAAGAACCTGGCCCTGCAGGAGGAGCACCTCCGCCAGATGCAGAGACTGGAGGCCATCGGGGTGGCCCACGAGATCAACAATCCCCTCACTTCGGTGCTGGGTTTCAGCGAGCGGTTGCTGCACCGAGAGCTGGACCCCCAGGTCCACGAGTACCTCGCCATCCTCCACCAGGAGGGGCCGCGGGCCCACCAGATCGCCGACCAGCTGTTGCAGTTCGTGCGCCGCCAGAGGGTCCGGCTGGCAGCTCCTTTCCCTCACACCTCTGGCGCAGGAGGTGCTAGCGCTGGTGGGCCAGCCATTCGACCTGGACCACGTGCGGCTGAGCGCGGCGCTGGCCCCGCATCTGCGGCCGGTGAGGGAAAAACCGGCCAGCTCTCGGTGCTGCCCCCTCTGTGGGTGGACCAGGGGCAGATGCGCGCCTGCTGGGTGTTGCTCGACGAGCACCCTCTGCCGCTGCGGGCAGAGACGGTGGAAACCTGCCTGGCCGACGCCGGGATCTGCGCCGGGGTACATTCCGGCCGCGTCGAGGAACTGGCTGCCCTGGTGCAGCAGGGCCGGCATCCCCTGGGGATTTTTCCGCTACCCCAGGGCCTGCTGCCGGTACACGGGCAGGACGCCCAGGTCGAGATCCTGGTGGATGTCTAGCGCCGGCCGGGCAAGGAGATGGATGACGGCTTCTTTGACTTCCGCGAGGTGAACTTCACCCCCAGCACCGGAGTAGGGCAGCTCATCGCGCAAAGGCCGCAGCCGGTGCCGGGCAGGGTCGGGTACGACGTGAAGGGCCGGGTCCTGGAGGCGCGCCAGGGCCTGGACTATCCGCTAAAGGCCCGGTCCCACGTGGAGGTGCGCCGCGAAAAAGGGGTGGAACTGTACTTGGCCACCATCGACGAGGTGGTGCGGATAAGCGTCGACGCGCTGAAGGTAATCTGGCAATTGGCAGTGAAGGGAGACATCGACTTTGGCCCCGGCAACCTGGATTTCCGGGGGACGTGTGCGTCGATGGCTCGGTAGTGCAGGGCTTCTCGGTAAAGGCGACGGGCAGCATCACCAACACCCCCGAAACCGGCAGCATTATGCAAGCCGCCGAAGATGTCACCGTGGTCCGGGGCATCCTGGGGCGGCGGACCCGGGTGCAGGCCGGCGGCGACCTGCGCGCCCAGTTCACCCAGGAGGCCCGGGTGGAGGCGGGAGGGGATTTCACCGCCGGCAATCATGTCTACCGCGCCCTGCTGCACGCCGCCGGCAAGGTGCTGGTCCTCAAGGGAGGGGGAAGCCGGGGTAGGGGCATCCTGGGCGGCGAGGTATGGGGACAGGAAGGGGTTGAGGTCTACCAACTCGGTTCGCCCAATGGGGTGGCCGGCGCCGTCGTGGCCGGTCTGGAGCCCTGGCAGGCCAAACAACTGGATCGGCTCAAGACCAGTGCCGGCACCTGCGAGGAGCACATCCAGATAGAGCTGCGCCGCTTCAACCTGACCCGCATCGACCTGGGGCAGATCCGCAACATTGTGGCCGCGGCTACCGGCCCTCACCGCACGGTGCTGATACACCAAACCCACCAGCTAGGACAGTTGGTGCAGCTCTACAAGAAACTCCAGGGCGAGCAACAGACACTCGAAGGGCGGATCAGGACCACGGTCAAGGGGGTTTGATCAAAGTGCGTCGGCAGGCGTGTTAGCAGTAGCCGCGGTATTCGGCGAGGATACGCGCCTCGTAGCAGACCTGTAGCACCCCCATGGCCACCAGCCGCACCAACTCAACCGGCGGTCCATAGGGGGAGAGCAGTCCTGAGACCAGGACATTGGTGTCCAACACTACCCTCACCGGGCACGCCCCTTGCGCACCGCCGCGATCTCGGCCTCGATCTCCTTCTTAGACAGGCGGTCAGTCCCCGCCTTCACAGAGGTCTGCTGCATGGCCGTCACTGCGGCCAGGGCGCGGGCACGGCGCACTGCCACCAGCGATTCCTCCAGGGTGTCCTCCGAGGTCGCCGAGAGCACGGCAATGGGTTTGCCATTGGAGGTGACCACTAAGTCTTTCTCCGCGGCCAATGTTTTCCAAATGGCCGCCGACTTGCCGCGCAACTCCCTGACACTGACAAAGCGCATATCCGCCTCCTTGTGTACACATACGTGTACACAAACGCGTATCTTCTATCAACCCTCCCGAGACTTCGGCCGGCTCTGAGGGATGGTGGAGTAGATCGGCGGCAAACTACTTGCAGAGGAGAACTAGGCCATATCTATACACGGCGGAGAAGACGAGGGAAAACAAAAAGCGCCACCCTTGCTGTGGGGATGGCGCTTTTGAATTGGTGGAGGCGGCGGGACTCGAACCCGCGTCCGAGAGCAGTTCCACCGGGCCGCTACGTGCGTAGTCGGTTTTTTAATCTCGCCCCCTGAGTCTCCAACCGACAAGATGCCCAGAGGGCCAGTTCAGTAGATCTCACCTACAGCCCCTGAACGGAAGCTGTTGGCCAGCCTGCTATAGGATGACACCGGTTCCAGCGGCGCAGGCACCACTAGTTCCAGTGGGTCGCCTAATTACTTAGGCGGCCAGTGCGTAGTTGTTATCGTTGGCGATTAAAGGTTTCCCAAAGTTTTTACGAGGCTTCGGGACCTCGGCACGCAACCCTAGCTTCTCCGTCCCCGTCGAAGCCAGATCGCCCCCAAAGTCGATTGTCAAAGATCGGGAAGAATATACCCGCACTGGCGACCCCTGTCAACGCGGGCATCAGAACGCCTGGCCGATGGAGAAGTAAATAGTCGGCTGCCGGGTCCGGCCGCCGCTCCAGCCCAGGTCCAGGCGGAAGGGGATACCCAGGGTGTAGCGGAGCCCGGTCCCGTACCCGTCTACCATCCCCGACCAGTTGGTTTGGCGGGTGTGGCGCCAGACCCCGGCCCGGTCCCAAAAGAGCACCACGCCGAAGTCGCCGGCCTTGAGGCGCAGCTCGCTGCGTAGGTTGAGGCCCGCCCGACCGCCGCCGGTGGCCTGGATGCTGTTTAGCGCCACCCCGCGCACACTTCCCTCCCCGCCGTATTCCTTCCAGTAGAGCTGCGGCAGAGAGCGATCTTGGCGCAGCGAGGCGGTGAGGCCGCCGCGCAGGGACTGGGCCCAGACCAGGTTGCGGCCCAGAGGCAGGTACAGTCGGGCTTCGAGGTCGCCGTCGAGCACCCGGGTGTTCTGGCCGCCCACCTGGATGGCGTACAGGGCCGCGGCCCTCAGGAAGGCGCCGTGGGTGGCGGCGATGGGGTCGTTGCGGGTGTCGCGCTGGAAACGCAGGCTGAAGTTGACGGTGTTGGAGCGGTCGGTCAGCAACTGCTGCCAGGTGTGGTCGATGGGGATGCGGCCCTCGCTGTAGTCGATGGTGGCCGGCAGCGCTGCGCCGCCGGTATCGCCGTTGCCAAAGGGGTCGTCGCTCCCAAAGGGGTCGTCATTGCCGAAAGGATCATCCCCACCGAAGGGGTCGTCGCCCCCAAAAGGATCGTCGTCCGGGGGCGTGGCGGTGGTGTCGCCAACCGGGGCGGCGGTGGACGCCTCGGAGTTGTAGTCGATGTCGCCGCGCAGTTCGGGCTGGGTGCGGGCCTGATTCCAGGCCACGGAGAAGTCGAGCTGGTACTGGCCGGCGGGCCTTCTCTCCCAAAGCTTGCCCAGGGTGCTCGTGAACTGCCACAACCGCTCCACCGAGGCGTAGCGGTAGGTGGAGGCGGCGATGTACTGGCTGACGGCCTCGGGCCCGGCGAAGAGCAGCAGCCCGTTGAGGATGGAGTCGTTGGAGGTCAGCAACTCAAACTGGAGGGAGTCGGCGGGATCGGCAAAGACCCGGGTGCTCCCCTCCCACTGGTCGGTGAGCCCGGACGAAAGGGTGAAGTCCACCCCCGATCGGAACAGGTTCCGCTCGCTCAGGTACACGGTGCCCCCTTGCAGGGGCCTGCCCACCCCGGCGTCGAGGCCCAGGCGCGCGCCGCGCCCCAGCCAGTTGCGGTGCTGGAGGTTGGCGCTCAGGCCAGGCTCCACACGGCTGCCTGCGACGTTGAGAAAGGCGTTGCTCTCAAGGTAAAGGTAGCGCTTCTCCAGCAGGCGGAGTTCCACCGGCTGCAGGCTGTCCTCAGGCGAGACCGGAAGGTTGTCGAGGGTGATGCCGCGGAACAGGTCGGTGTTCGTCAGGCTGGCGCTCGTGTGTTTGAGCTGCTCCGGATCGTAGGGCTCGCCGGGGCGGAAGCTGATCTGGCGCTGGATCAGGGCGAGATGGGTCCGCAGGCCGCGCAGGGAATCGCCGGGGGTGATGCGCACCGGCCCAAAATACATGCGTTTGCCTGGGCTCACCCGGTAAACCACCTCGACCTGGTGGGCGGCCCGGTCCATGCGGATCTCGTTCTGCACCGCAGCCCTGGCGTGGCCGCGGCGGTTGAGGAAGGTCAGCAACTGCCGCTCATCCTGTAGCACCTGGCTGTAGCGGAAGATCCCGCCGGGGGCAAGCTCCAATTGCTGGCGCAGGGCCGTAGTGTCGTAGGGGGCGTCCAGCTCTAAGCGGACGTCGGCGGCCAGCCAGCGGGCCTTGCTGTCGATGCGGATGGTGAGGTGGAGGTCGCGCTCGTCTTCGAGGATCAGGGTCCGGCCGGGGATGCTCGCCTCCATGTAGCCTTCGCTCTGGTACAATTCCTCGATGGCCATCAGGTCGGCGCGGAAGAAGCGGCGCTGGAAGGGCTGGCCTTCGCGGGTCTGCATGGCGGCCCGTAGATCGGGATTGCGGAAGGGTTTGTCGGTGAGGTGGACGAAGTGGATCTCCTTGACCTTTTTGCCCTGGGCCTCGGCCAGGGTGATTTCGCGCTGGTCGGCCAGGGCCAGGGCCGGCAGCAGAAGCAGCAGGAGCAACCTCACCGGAAATCCTTCTTGAGGCCGACGCCCAGGCCGTAGCGCTGGTACTTGCTCTGCGCCGCCCCGGTGAGGGTAAGGTAGGGGCCGACCTTGTGCTCGACGCGGAACTGGCCCTCGGAGGGCAGCGCGGTGGCTGCCTCGTAGCTGACCTGGAGGGGCAGGGGGAACTTGAAGAACTTGCCCATCCGCACCGAGGGTTTGCCCACGGTTTCGAGCAGGGTGCCCGAGGGCAGGATCTGGAACTGGTCCAGGCCGATCTTCTTGACCTGCCGGCTGAGCAGGAGCTGGCTGGCGGCGGTGAAGAAGACCTCCCGCTCCCCCTGACTCTGCTGGATGGAGCCAAAGGCCAGGAGGCGGATGAGGTCCTGCTCGGGCATGGCCGGCTCGGAGGAGAAGACCGGCACCACCTGCAGGGCGGGCCCCTGCAGCTTGAGGGTCACCTTGCACTCATCGGCGTCGAGTTCGGCGGCATCGTCGCCGGAGAGGCGGACGGTGGTGCCCAGCTCGACGTCGAGATCGGGATTGAAGAGCAGGGGCTCATAGGCCAGGTCGAGGAGCGAGTAGGTGGGCGCGGGCCGGTCCAGACTGACGCGGCCTTTCTGAAAGGCGAACTCGCTGTTGAGCAGCGCCACCTTGCCCGAGGGGATCTCCAGGCCGCCCTGGAACTGGGGCTTGTAGAAGCTGCCGTAGACGCGGGAGAAGCCCTCCACCTGAAGCTCGCTCAACTCGTTCTCGACCTGGAGGTCGCGCAGGTTGACGGTCAGCTCCAGTTGCATGTTTTCGAGGAAGGGATCGCGCACCGCGGCAGGGGGCGGGGGCACCGGGGTGCTGGGGTCGAAGAGGGGTACCTCCGCCTGGGCGCGGTCGATGCGCACCTGGCAGCGCAGCAGGGAGCCGGCGGGGGTGCTGCTAAGGCTGCCGTCCAGGTCGATGCCGGGGGCCACGAAGATGTCGGCGTAGTTGAGGGGCAGGTCCCGGGCCTGCAGCCGCAGATCGTAGACCAGGGAGTCGAGGGCGGCCAGCTCCAGGTGGCCGCTCAGCTCGGCGCGGCCCTCCCCTTTGAGGGGCCCGCCGACGAAGTCGCGCAGTTCGCCGCGCTGGCCTGCAAACTCGATGCGCCCGGCCGGGAAGAAGTAGGAGGGCTTCACGTCCAGGGGGCGCAGCTCCAGATCCTCGATGGCGGCCCAGCCGCTCAGCCGCAGGTCCTCGCCAAAGCCGGCCAGCGCCAGATCGGTGCTCAAGGTGCCATCGAGGCGTTCGAACTGCGGCAACTGATCGAGCAGGGGCAGCAGACTGAAGCCGCTGGAGTAGACCCGCCCCTGGCCCCGGTCCCAGTGGACCAGGCCCTCGCCGAGGCTCCAGGGAAGTTGGGCGCTGACTTCGAGGCTGTCGCCGCCGAGGGCCAGCCACACCAGTTGCAGCCCGCCCTCGGCCTCGTCGCCGCGGAAGCGGCCCTCAATGCGGCCCAAATCCTCGGTGTCAATCTGGAGGGCGGCGTCCAGGTCCGGGTCAGTCAGAGTGCCGGCGAAACGCGCCTGGAGACTGGCCTGGCCGGCGGGCATGGCGGCCTCCTCCTGGTTCCAGGTTTCCAAAGCCCGCAGGTCCAAGCCGCGCAGGTCGAGCTGGAGCTGGAAGGGCGCCGCCGGGGAGAAGCAGCCCTTGAGGCTGAGGGCGCCGGCTTCCTGCAGGTGATTCCCCGCCGGATCGAAGCGGTCGAGCAGGAGCGCCAGCTCCTCCACCTCCAAGTGGTCGTGGCGCAGGGAAAGGGTGGCCGGGTCCTGGAGGCGCAGGCGCAGCCCGGGTTTGTCGAGCTGGAACTGGCCGAAGCGCAACTGCCCGCCCAAGCCCTGCCAGCGCCGGGGGTCGGCCAGTAAGGAGAGGGGCAGTTGCAGGTCGCCGTCAAGGCTCAGCTGCCCACCCAGGCTGTCGGCCAGGAGCAGGCTGAGGGGGGCGCGCAAATCGGCCTGGCGGGCGCGCAGGCGCAGGCTGAGTTGGGCGTCGGTGGCGTCGCCCCCGGCCAGGAGCGGGGTCGCTGGGGCCGCCAGATCCAGGTCGAATTCCCGCTCCTGGTCCCCGTCCTGCTCCAGGTCGGCGGCAAAGCGCAGGGTGTCGGCCAGGTCCAGTTGCACCTGCATCCAACCCACGGGATTGCCCCCCAGCTTGAGCTGTTCCAGGTTGGCCTGGGCCCGGAGGACTGGCTGGCTGATGGCGCCGCCCAGCGAGAAACCCAGTTGCCCGGTCCCGGTGAGGGAGGACGACCAGTTGCCCAGGTCGAGGGTGTCGATGTGGCCCTCGACGGCCAGCATATCCGGGCCGCCGCCTCCCTCCAGGTGCAGGGTCCCGGCCGGGGTGAGGAGAGCGAAAGGGTCACAGCGCAGGCGCTGGTCTGCATAGGTGAAGCGGAGGGTGTCGGCCAGGCGCATCCCCCACCCCTCCTGGCGCAGGGCCAGGTGGGAGAGCAGGCCCGCGGCGGCGATCTTGGCGGGGGCGGAAAGGCGGCCGTCCAGGTGCAAATGGCCCGAGAGGGAGAGGCTGTCGCCGGGGGTGTGGCGGAAACGGGCCTGGTCCATTTCGAGCTGGCCTTCGAGGCGGTCGCCCCGGTCCAGCAGGAAGGCGGCTCCCACCCCCTGGCCGCTCAGGCGCAACTGCCCCCGGTTGGCGGTCTGCTGGAGTTCCAGGTCCAGGTCGCCGGCTTTCCAGCCTTGATAGGCCACTTCTGACAATTGGAACTGGCCGCCCAGCCGCAGCGAGGCCAGGTCGAAACCGCCGCTGGCGGATAGCTGGCCCCCCAGGGTGCCGGCCAGGGAGGTGTCGAAGCGGGCCAGGGGCAGAGCGGCGAGGGCGAGGGCAAAGGTGTCGAGCCGGCTCTCCGCCAGATCGGCGCGGAGCCGGGCCTGTACCTGGTCGCCGGCTGCGACAAGGGTGGTTTCGAGCCGACGCCCTTCCACCAGGGACAGCTCGGCCTCTACCGGCCCCAGGCTGATCCCCTGCAGGGGCAGATCGGGGCTGTCCAGGCGCAGTTGCAGGGAGTCGGGGCGGGCCCGGCCCTGCAACTGCACCGGCGGGGCTGAGTAGCCCAGCAGCGGGCCAGGGTGGAGGACGCCTGCCAGCTGGAGATCGCAATCGCCGCTGGGAGAAACCGGTCCCGTGGCCTGAAGGCGGCCCAGGGGCGAGTCGAGGGCAGCTTCGAGCAGGTGGCCGGGATGCAATCTGGCCTGGAAGCGGGCGTCCAGGGGGGGGCCGGGCAGCAGGGCCAGTTGGCGGCCCCACAGGTCCAGGCCACCTGTGTAGCGCTGGGCCCCAAGGTTGGCCTGGACCTGGAGCAGGGCGTCCACCTGGCCCTTGGCCGCGCTGAGGCGCGACAGGTCGAGGTGGTCGAGGCGCAATTCCAGGGCGAGGCTGTCGGCGTCCAGGCCGTAGGCCAGCCGGCCCCTGGCCAGGCCGCCAGCGGCTTCCAGGTGGAGGGTTTCCACCACTAAGCGCAGGGTATCGAGAATGCCCCGGGCCCGCAATCCCAGTGGACCCAGAGCGGGAAGTGTGAACTGCCCCTCTAACAGCAGGCGGGTGTCCAGGGGGCGGAGGCCCCCCTCCAGGTCCAGGCGCAGTTGGGCGCGCAGGGAATCGGCCTGCAGTTCGGTCTGGAGTCGGAAGCTGGCCGGCAGGGTGCGGCCCAGACCCAGGGAACCCTGGGCCTGGGTGTCGAAGCGGGTATGACCGCTCTGTATGTGAGCCTGCAGGCGCGTCAGGGCCAGCCGGTCCGGCTCCAGCTGCAACTCGCCCTGCAGGTCGCCGGCGGCCTGCTCGGCGCCGCCCTGGATAACCTGCCAGCGGGCGAGGCGCAGTTGCAGGCTGCCGGTGGTATCGCCGGTGGGCCGGTACCGGGCCTCCAGGCCCGTTAGGTGGACGGCGGTGCTGTCGGCAGGCTGGGTGAGGTGGAGGGCGCCCTGGCTCAGGTCTAAGCTGGGGTAGGAGGAGATTGCCAGGCGCAGGCCGGCGGTGTCGGCGGCGCTGGTGTCGGCCTCTGCTCCCAGCAGCAGCTCCAGCACCGGGCGGCGCAGCGCCAGGGCGCGGTCCCAGGGCGAGAAGGAGAGTTCTTCGGCGGTGAAGCGCAGGCTGTCGCCGGGGCCGGCGACCCGCAGGTCGCGGATGGACACCCTGCCCGCCAGCGCCCCAGAGGTGGAGCCCAGGTGTAGCCGCCATCCCCAGTGCGGGGCCAGTTGCACCAGGCCCCGGCCGATCAGCCAGGGACCGGCGGGGGTGGCCAGCCCCAGCAGGACCAGGCCCAGGGCCAGGCCGAGCCAGGGGGCACGGGGGAAGGTCATGGGCTATTTCTTGATCTGGTTCAGGTCCTTGGGCACCGCGAAGACCGAGTCGGGCAAGGCGGTGTAGGAGAGCCCCCGCACCTTGCGCTCGAGCTGAAAGAGTTGCTCCTCGCCCTTGCCGGTATTGACGAAGACCTTGAGCTCCGATTGCATCACCAGGCCATCGAGTTCCACGACCGCAGCTTTCTCGGCCAGTTGGTTGTAGTCCTCGACGATGCCCTGCAACTGGGCCAGGTCGCCGCTGATCAGGGGGGGGAAGGAGGTCTTCTGGGTCTGCAATTTCTGGAAGCGCTCGATCTCCTGATAAGCGGGAAAATCCCTGGCAATCCAAGCCTGGTACAGGTAGCGGTTCTCCTTGCGCAGGGTCTTGGTGCCGGCCTGGTAGTAGCGGGCCTTCATCTGGGCGGCCACCCGCCGGCAGAGCACCCCCTCGATGCGGCTGGTGTCGGGCAGGGCCTTGACCTCGAACTGGATCTCCGGGGCGTTGGGGTTGGCGGCGGCCTTGGGGGCGGCTTTGGCGGCCGGGGCGGGCAGGGCTTCCTGGGCGTAGGTCTGGCGCAGGTGATCCACCTTGTAGACCTTAACCGAGTCGAGGCGCAGGATGGTGCTGCTGTTGAGGGGTTTGCCTTCCTTTTCGAGGGCCTGGGCCAGTTCCTTGCTGGCCGCGATCTGGCTACGGACCTTCTGGCGCTCGCCCTTAATATAGATGCTGTTGGTGGTCTTGCGAGCCCCCACCTTCTTGGGACCGATGCCAGAATTGTCGATCTCTTCGGTGTAGTGGACGTCCGCCCCGGCTGGGCAAAGGGCGAGGGCAAAGATCAGCGCCAGGAATAATGCAACCATGGCAGACTCCTTTTATGACGGCGCATTAATATAAGGAAAATCGGAGCGGCGGAGCTTGGCGGGCCGGCGGGGCGGCCAGGGGGAGGGCGGCGGGCTCGGTGCGCGAGCCGGGTTTCAGGCACAGGGCAACGAGCACGCCGGCCGAAAGGGCGACCACAGGCCGCTGACCACGACGGGGGCGCTGATGGACACCCCGGCCCGTTACCCAGCCAGGATGGGGCCGATGGCCCCGCCCAGGGCCGAGAAGGCCAGGGGTCTTGCTCAGGTCCAGGCCACGCGATTCCTCGCGGCACTCGCCCTGGATGATGGCACTCTGGATGGGAATCCAGATCCCGGCACCCACCAGGTCGTGCAGAAGCCAGATGGCCGCCGCCCAGAACAAATCGGGGATGAGGGCGCCGGCGCTGATAGCGATCCCATAGAGGAAGACAATGGTGATGAACACCGCCTTGTAGTGTTTGATATGCAGGTAGCCCACTGGCAGCAGGGGCAGGACCGCGGTGAGCCGGTGGATGGTCATCCCTGTAGAGACGGTGGCGGCCGACTCGCCAAACTTCTGGCTGAAGAAGAGGGCATGATGAAGCAGTGGCTGGTGCTCAGGCCCACCGAAAAGATGAACTTGGCCAGCATGATCACCTTGAGATTGCGCGGCAGGTCAAAGTTGAGCAGGGAGCGCAGGCTCGCGGCAGCGCACCCCCAGTCCCATCAGGACCGCGGCCAAGGCCCAGGCCCCCAGCCACAGGGCTCCCCGGTCGGCCACCACGGCGATGTCCAGGCCGGCGATCCAGGTGCCCACGACCAGAAAAAGGAACTCCACCCCGCGGGTCTTGCCGATGAAGTCGGCAAAGCGGCTGCGGCCCTCGGCGTAGAGCAAGAGCAGGTGGGCTATGTCCCGGGCCAGCCCCCCCACCTTGCGCGGGGTTTTCAGGGGGATGAGCAAGAACAGGCTGGCGGTGAGGGGAGTGGCCAGGCAGGCGAGGGCGCAACTGGAGACGGCCACCAGGTAGAGCCGCTTGCTGCCCCACTGGTCCGCCAGGTTGCCCAGGCCGATGCGCACGGCCAACATCGCCAGGTTGGAACAGGCGAAGATGTAGCCCATGCTCTGGAAGGAGAGGCCCCGGCCTTCCAGCTATTAGGGGAGGATGAAATCGTAGATCCCGCTAGCCACCCCGAAGAGGACGGAGACCAGCAGTAGCACCCGGACATTGCCCCCCATAGGCCCCCGCTAAGCAGTGCTACACAGCATAGGGCAGGAGGGGGAAGGGGTCAACAAAAGAGAAAGGGCGCCTTCCCACAAGGGAAGGCACCCCAGAAGGCTATGGGAGGGAGGTTATTCTTCCGAGTTGTTGCGATGCAGCACGAACTGCAACAACTGCATCACCGCGGTGGCGGCGGCGGCCACGTAGGTGAGGGCCGCAGCGTTGAGCACCTTGCGGGCCAGGGAGCCCTCCTGCACCGCTAAGTAGCGGCCGTCCACCAGTTGGACCATGGCCCGCGAACTGGCGTTGAATTCCACCGGCAGGGTGACGACCTGGAAGACCACCACTGCGGCGAAGAAGGCGATGCCCAGGTCCATCAGGCCGGCGCTCTTCATCAGCAGCCCGATGAAAAAGAGCGGGAAGGCGGCCATCGAGCCGATGTTGCAGACGGGCAGGATGGCGTGGCGCAGGTTGAGGGGCAGGTACCCGCTGGCGTGCTGGATGGCGTGGCCCACCTCGTGGGCGGCCACCGCCAGGCCGGCCAAACTGTGGCCGCGGTAGTTGCCGGTGGACAGCCGCACTGCCTTATCGCGCGGATCGTAGTGGTCGGAAAGGGTGCCTTCGACCTCCTCCACCCGCACGTCGTGAATCCCGTTGTCGCGAAGCAGGCGGCGCGCCGTTTCCGCGCCCGAGAGGCCGGCGGCGGAGGGGACTTCGCTGAATTTGCTGTAAGTGTGCCTCACCTTGTACTGCGCATAGAGCGCCAAGATCATCGGTGGGATGAGCAGGATGAAGGTGGGGTCAAAGGCAAAGGGCATCACGGTGCAATCTCCTCGAAAAGGAATAAGGTGGCCCGGACCGCGGGGCGGACACGGTTGATGAGATGCCTACAATATAAAAGTTTCCGTCGCCCGGCAAAGTGTCCAGGGCGAGACAAACCGCAGGGCGCGCGCGGCGCCCT